>Ga0172379_10001189_pt1 | contig 54596 bp, 35 predicted proteins | sample GrowelOW334metaG_FD_119756 | JGI IMG/M metagenome (GOLD analysis project Ga0172379, IMG submission 119756) | Groundwater microbial communities from an aquifer near a municipal landfill in Southern Ontario, Canada - Groundwater well OW334 metaG | ecosystem: Environmental > Aquatic > Deep... | reverse complement strand
TTTAAGCTATTAATATGTCGCTCCGCTGGAGCTATCTTCTGACTTCTATCTTTCCCATTTTGGACACCTGTTCTTGCCCATGCGGCCAGCATAACAAACCGGACAACCGTTCGACTCCGACACTTTGGAGCCTCGTTGAGCACAACGGTTTTCGAAATCTGGGTCCTATGGGTCTTATGGGTCTTATGGGTCTTATGGGCCATTTTGGACAGCCAATTCCGACACTTTGGAGTGTCGTTGAGCACAAGGCATTTCAGTTTTACAATCATTCCGGACATTCTGGCCCCTCGTTCTGCATTTCCAGCGTTCACAACTTTTCTCGCTTTTCTTGCTTTCCACTTTTCACTCCCGCATTTGCGGGCTTCCCCCACTCCGACACTTTGGAGTGTCGTTCCGCACAACGTTTACTTGTCTTCTCAAACATTCTGGACACCACATCTGCACATTTTGGACAGCCCTGCGCCAGCAGAATAAACCGGACAGCCATCCGCATTCCGGACATTCTGCCCCCTCGTTCTGTATTTCCAGCGTTCACAACTTTTCTTGCTTTTCTCTCCCGCATTCGCGGGACCCGCAAGCGGGGCACACTCCCGCATTTGCGGGCTTCCCCCACTCCGACACTTTGGAGTGTCGTTGAGCATAACGGTTTTCGAAATCTGGGTCCTATGGGTCTTATGGGTCCTATGGGTCTTATGGGCCATTTTGGACAGCCGACTCCGACACTTTGGAGCGCCGTTGAGCACAACGTTTTCATAACTTTTCTCGCTTTTCTCGCTTTCCACTTTTCTCGCTTTTCTCGCTTTTCTCGCTTTTCTAGTTCCCCATTTAAAATTTAAATCAAAGTCTACATATATAGTAGTTTTGTCGCCTTATATTGACTTAAATCGCTTATTTTAAACTGGTTAGCTTTTAGAAATTGCAAAATGACATCGAAATTTTTATAGCTGTTCCAGCTACAAGCCATATTGCAATCAGCGGCCAAGGCGGTATAGTAGAAAAAAGAGGCGTTAATCAGGCGATAAAACCGCACTAAAATGTGACGCCGACTGGCAATATTGAGGTTTTTAAGCTATGAATTTAATTGAAATTGCGCCGCGCAAAGCCTTGAACAAGGCTTTTCTGAAAGTTAAACCCAGCCGCAACGACATCGAACTCTTCAAAACCAAACTCAGCCGCCTGATTGAGAAGATCGACGAATACGAAACCGAAGAATTCCACAAAAACCTCGTTTCGCTGTTTCTGCGGGAAACTTATTACGGCGATAAATATTTCATCAATACCAAAGGGCGCAACGACCTGGTCATCCACACCGGCAAAGACGCATACAGCCCGGTCGGCGTCATCATCGAAGCCAAAAGCCCGGTCAACACCGCCGAAATGCTCCGCAAAAACAAGCTCAACACCAAGGCGTTTCAGGAACTGGTGCTTTACTACATGCGCGAACGCATCACCGGCAACAACCTGGAAATCAAATACCTGGCCGCCACCAATATTTATGAATGGTTCATCTTCGACGCCGCCGTCTTTGAAAAGGCTTTTGCGCGCAACAGCAAATTTGTTAAATTGTTCAACGACTTTGAAGCAGGCCGTCTGGTCAGCGCCAATACCGACTTCTTTTACAAACAGGTGGCCGAGCCGGAAATCGACGCCGTCGAAGGCGACATTGCTTTTGCCTATTTCGACATCCGCGACTATGAAGAGCCGCTGCGCAACGCCGACAAGCGGGACGACAACAAGCTGATCGCATTGTATAAACTGCTCTCGCCGGAACACCTGCTGAAACTGCCGTTCGCCAATGACAGCAACAGCCTCGACAAAACTTTTTACTCGGAACTGCTCCACATCATCGGACTGACCGAAACCAAAACCGGCGGCAAAAAACTCATCGAACGCAAACCGGAAGGCGGACGCGATGCCGGGGCGCTGCTGGAAAACGCCATCAACCAGCTCGACAGCCTGGACAAGCTCGCCCGGCTGCCCAATCCGCGGCAGTTCGGCGAAACCCCGCAGGAACGGCTGTTCAATGCCGCCCTGGAACTGGTCATCACCTGGATCAACCGCGTGCTTTTCCTGAAACTGCTCGAAGCGCAACTGATTAAATACCATAAAGGCGACGCGGCGTTCGCGTTCCTCAACTCCGGCAGAGTTCCGGATTACGACGCCCTGAACAGCCTGTTTTTCCAGGTGCTGGCGAAAAAGCCGGAGGAGCGCGGCGACGGCGTGAAGAAACTGTTCGCCAACGTGCCCTATCTGAACAGTTCGCTGTTCGAGCCGACCGAACTTGAGCACAACGGCGTGTTCATCAGCCAGTTGAGCAACGAAAAGATTCCCGTGCTGGCGGCAACCGTGCTGAAAGACGAACGCGGCAGAAGAAAATGCGGCGGCATGGACGCGCTGGAATATCTGTTTGAATTCCTCAACGCCTACGATTTCAGCAGCGAAGGCGCCGAAGACATCCAGGAGGACAACAAGGCGCTGATCAACGCCTCGGTGCTCGGCCTGATTTTCGAGAAAATCAACGGCTATAAAGACGGCTCGTTTTTCACTCCCGGCTTTATCACCATGTACATGTGCCGCGAAGCCATCCGCCGCGCCGTGGTGCGGAAATTCAATGCCGCCAAAGGCTGGAACTGCGAAAACATCGACCAGGTGTTTGACAAAATCACCGACAAGCAGGAAGCCAACGGGATCATCAACAGCCTTAAAATCTGCGATCCGGCCGTCGGCTCCGGCCATTTCCTGGTCTCCGCCCTCAATGAAATCATCGCCGTCAAGAGCGATTTGAAAATCCTGCTGGACCGCCAGGGCAAAACCCTGCGCGACTACCAGCTCGAAGTCGTCAACGACGAACTGATTGTGACCGACGACGACGGCAAACTCTTCGAGTACAATCCCGGCAATAAAGAAAGCCAGCGCGTGCAGGAAACGCTGTTTCACGAAAAACAGACGATCATTGAAAGCTGCCTGTTCGGCGTGGACATCAACCCCAATTCCGTGAAAATCTGCCGCCTCCGCCTCTGGATCGAGCTGCTGAAAAACGCCTATTACAAGGCCGGCGGGGCCGAGCTTGAAACCCTGCCCAATATTGACATCAACATCAAGTGCGGCAATTCCCTGATCAGCCGCTACGACCTCGACACCGACATCAGAAAAGCGCTGCGCAAAAGCAAGTGGACCATCGCCAGCTACCGTCTCGCCGTCATGGCCTACCGCAACGCCGCCAGCAAAGACGAAAAGCGGTCCATGGAGAAGCTGATCGACACCATCAAAAGCGACTTTGAAACTGAAATCAACCATACCGACAGGCGTTCAATCCGTGCGGAAAGACTCGGCAACGAGTTAAACACGCTGCTCAACCAGCGCGATTTCTTTGAAATATCCCGGGCCGCGAAAAATGAAAAAATGAAGCAGGTAAAAAAGCTCACCGCCGATCTGCAAAAGCTCGAAGCCGAAATCGAAACCGTCAAAAGCAACAAAATCTATGAAAACGCCTTTGAATGGCGTTTCGAGTTCCCCGAAGTCCTCAACGACGACGGCGAATTCGTCGGTTTTGATGTCGTCATCGGCAATCCGCCGTATGGAGTAAATTTCAATAAAAAAACAGGGTCTGCATACGAAAGCCAATATCAAACATTTAATTGGCGCGGAGAAAGTTATACGCTTTTTATTGAGAGAGCGGTAAACATTTTAAATGCACAAGGCCATTTCGGCTTTATAAATCCTGATACATTGCTGAATTTAGGCTTCACAGAAGCAATTAGAATGTTCCTGCTGGAAAACACCCGGATAAATGAAATCGATTTGCTGCCCGCAAATGTGTTTCCAGATGCTACGGTGGATACAATTCTTTTATTCTTCCGGAAAAACAAATCAGAAGCAAAATTTAATCAGAATGAAGTGTTAGTAAGAACATTTAACAAAAAAGCTCAAATTGACAGTATTGACCAGGCTGAAAGAAGCTTTAAGATTTCAACTGAATTTTGGCATAATCAAAAAACTTTCAATATCAAAAGCGATCAAAACGAACTTGCGATAATTCAGCGAATAGACTGCAAATTCCCCGCGTTAATAGAATATTCAGAAATGTTCTCCGGCATAAAAGTCTATGAAATTGGAAAAGGCAGTCCTCCTCAAACTGCGGAAATAACCAGGGCAAAGCCCTTTACTGCTGATCAAAAAATTGATGAAAGCTGGTTGCCTTTTTTCGACGGCAAGCACATTGGCCGTTATCAACTGCTTTGGAATCAGAACAACTGGATTCAATACGGCAAGTGGCTGGCGGCTCCTCGGAACCCAGAAAATTTTGATGGGAAGAAGATTCTCATCAGAAAAATTACCGGCAGAACACTAATCGCCAATTACGTTTCAGAGACTTCCTACTGTAATTCTTTACTGTTCGTTCTCAAGCTGAAGCCGGAAAATGCAAGAATCTCTTATAAAACGCTTTTGGGCGTAATCAACTCCAGTTTTATCGGCTGGTATTTCAGGAAAAAGTTTCAGATAAGCGATGAAGATACATTTCCGCAAATCATGATTCGGGATATTCAGCAATTTGCGATTCCCAATGAACCAGATCAAAAAATTGAACTTCTAGTCGATCAGATTCTTGCCGCGAAGCAAGCCGATCCGGGGGCGGACACGCAGGAACTGGAGAGGGAGATCGACCGGCTGGTGTATGAATTGTACGGTTTGACTGAGGAAGAAATTAAGCTTGTGGAGGGGGAATAGCGGATGAAATGTTTAATGGATTAAGCAGAGCAAAATAAGGCATACTAAAATTAGTTGTATTCGGCAATCAAAAGTCTATATTGATGTAAAGCCTTATAACTAATCTTTCAAAAACGTTGTCCAATCTATAGGCTGCGTTTAGAAAGATGGGAAAGAATTGCAGGAGTAATTGAGAAAAATGCAACTAAATTATTTTCCAATCAATATTGAATTTGAGAAATATCAAATCAATGCTGAACAGTATAGCGAAGAACGTCTTGCAGAATTGAGAAAGCTTTATAATTCTACACATTCATTTTTCCGAAACGGTGATTTAATTTATATTTCCAATAAAAATAACTATGGGAACATTTCATTAGGTACTCTTACAGAAAGAAGCACTTATAACGACAACGAGGTAACGGCTTCTTTAATTAAGCATCTGTTTTTTCGCACTTTTAAAGATAGATTTCCCGGATATACTCCAGTTGATTTTTACCCTTTTCGTTTTTTCTCAGGACAAGTAAAAGATGATATTATCTATCACGCTCTTCCTATTTCTTTGAGAGACAGAATTGCTTATAAAAAGCTAATTGAAGTTCAATTGAGGTTAACTGAAATTGAAGGTAAAAGACAATTTGGATTTATAATTAGCATAAAGAGAAATTGGATTTTTGACAAAACTTGTGCAGAATTGCATTCAGAGGGATACAATCTCAAAGGAATTGAGGTATTACACGCTGAAACATTACCTGGCTTAACAAATGTTCTTGCACCAAACGAAGATTTCATTGGTACAATTCAGGCAGTGATTGACAGCAAAGCAAAAGTTGAAACAAACGAAGGGGTGAAGGAATATGACCTTGGAGAATTATTTATAAGGAAAACAAAACTTAATATCGGAAATTATTTGGCATTTGCAGTTTCCCAACAAAAAAGTGATGAAATTCTCCGTATTATAGAAAGCAAGCGTTTCGAAATTTATAGTGCCAAGAATTTATATGAAGAAATTTCGAAGATTGCAAAGCGCTTGTTTGCGTGGAACGGACAACCTGTTTTATTCCAAAACCTAGACGACTTTTGTTTTACAGTTGAAAATAATCTATTGACAGTATCCAATACAATTGAATTAAAAACACCAACATTCATTTTTGATTATTCAGGAACAAAAACGCACAAATCCAATCCAGATATCGGGCTTACAAATTACGGTCCTTATGACGGGCTAAATTTTGACATAAAAACTCCTAATATTCTTTGTGTCTGCAATAGAATCAATAGAGGGTCTTTTTCTAATTTTCTTTCAACCTTAAAAAATGGACTTCCGCAATCAAGATATTTTCAAAAAGGGTTACTGAAAAAATACGATTTACAAGATGTAATATTTGATATCAAAGAAATACAATCCTACAATGTTGAAGAATATCTTGGTATCATTAAAAATTATGATAGTGCTAAACCACACTTAGCCATTATCGAAATACCTGCTCTTTTTAAAGGATATGATGATAAAATAAATCCATACTACCGAATTAAAGCGAAGCTTCTTTCACTTGATATTCCAGTTCAGTATATAACCTCTGAAGTAGTAAAAAGACACGACGAATATATTAGCAACTCTATTGCACTCCAGATTTATGCAAAATTGGGAGGCACTCCATGGGTGCTACCCTCACAACGTTCGGTCGACAGAGAAATGATAATCGGAATAGGGCATAGTTGGCTTAGAAAAAATCAATACAGAGGCTCGGAACAAAATAGAGTTGTTGGTATCACAACCTTTCTTGCAAGCGATGGACAGTATTTACTTGGAGATAAAGTCAAAGATGTTCCCTTTGAGAGTTACTTTCAAGAATTACTGAATAGTTTAAAGAATTCCATTAAACGACTTTCATCAGAACAAGGTTGGGCTGAAGGAGATACTATAAGATTGATATTTCACATTTTTAAACCGATAAAAAATACAGAGTTTGATGTTATCAGTCAACTCATAAAAGAGTTTCCTGAATACAAAATCAAGTTTGCTTTTGTAACGATTAGCAAATCTCATCCAAACTTATTGTTTGATACTAACCAAACAGGTGTAACAAAATATGGAAGTACTGTGGCGAAGGGGGAATATATTCCCAATAGAGCCAGCAACATTTTTCTTGACTCAGAAACTTGTCTCGTTCAAATGTTTGGAGCTAATGAATTGAAGACAGTCAAACATGGGATGAGCAACCCAATCCAAATTAAAATAAGAATGCCACAAGGTAAATATGATAAAGACGAACTAAGCGATTTACTCTACTACGATTTGGGTTATATAACTCAGCAAATATTTTCGTTCACATATTTATCTTGGAGAAGCTTTCTGCCAGGCGAGCAACCAGCTACAATGTTATATTCCGATCTAATCTCAAAACTGCTTGGGAAAATGAGAAATGTTCCGGGGTGGGACGCTGATAGTCTAAATTATGGATTAAAAAGGAAAAAATGGTTTCTATAGAAAATAAGATGGCTTATCTATCGAGAATAAATACAATTCCTAAGCTAGTAGCATTCCATAAATTGCTACTGAGCAAAACGATTACATTCCCTCCCCGACAAGATTTGAATGAATCAGATGAAATATATTTTGGGGTTATAAATGCAATTCAATCGAATGATAAAGAAAATTTTGAGAACTATTACAGTAAAAAGAAACGAAGTAATCCAAGTAAGGAATCGCCTTCTCCTTTTGTGAACGATGATTTTTTAGTCTTCTGTTTAATAGTAGGAATAGAAAAATTCGGTTTAGATAAGACCTGGATTAATAAAATAGTTTCAATTAGAAATCGAAATTCAATAACAGTAACATTAGAGAATATTCTTAATGAGAATTATTATAGCAATAATAACTTATCTGAGATAATTGTTATATATTTTCAATTAAACAATAAGGCTTTAATATCAAATGAATTATTAAACTCTACTTTTAAAAATATTTCTAATAACATAGAATTATTCGAATGCAAAAGTGACTTTCAAATTATATGTGCGATCAGTTCATATGATTTAATTATAGAGTTGAAAGAATCGCCTGATGGAAGCGAAGTGAATCTTTTAAAGAAATTTAATTCAACGTTTCTCCGAAGAATGAAGGTTCTTGCATGGTTAATTCAAATAATAATTTTGTCGTTATTTTTATATGCCTTTCTGAAATTGCTTTCTCAAGAACCTTTAATCAGAGAATTTTTTGACAAATACAATCCGGTGTTTACTTTACTAGGTATTTTGGGGATTAGTTTATCATCATTATTAATTCCTGTAGTCAAAGATGGTTTATACGGGATTCTATTGCAAATATTGGGGTATCCCAAAAAACTTATTAAGCATGAAAATAAATGACATTGAATATTTTGGGCCGAGTACGGTCACTTTGTATTCTGCTGAAAAAGTCGTTTCTGTATTTGATGTCCTATGCCGGTTTCATCAAAGAATTAAGCAAAAAGAAAATAAAGCTGTCGCTGGCGCAGGAAGCCGAATGGGAAGAGTATTTTGTGCAGGAATCGCAGAAAGCGCAGGCGTTGAAAGCGGCCATCGGCGCCACCGATAAAGCCATCGACCGGCTGGTCTATGCGTTATACGGTTTGACTGAGGAAGAAATTAAGATTGTGGAAAGATAACGGGGGAAGCTTAGGAGCTTTATTTTTTAACAACTCCTTAGTAGCGGATGGAAGATTTTGATTTGAACTGATAACCTGAATCCAGGAGTGTTTATGAAAAATCATATAATAAAGGTACAGGGAAGTGAAATTGGCGTAATTTCAAAACTTGAAGAGGATTATATTTCCATTACAGACATTGCCCGGCATAAAAACCCAATTGAACCTAAAGATATCGTCAAGAATTGGATGCGCTCGAAAACAACTATCGAATTTCTGGGCTTGTGGGAAAGACTGCATAACCCGGATTTCAAAGGGGTCGAATTCGACTCCTTTATGTATCAAGCCGGCAGCAATGCGTTTGTACTCTCACCTTCAAAATGGATAGAAGCCACAAACGCCATCGGCATCATATCCAGACCAGGCAACGGCCATTTATGCCGGCGAAGCCGATATCCTTAATATGGCTATGTTCGGCATGGCCGCGAAAGAGTGGCGCGACAGAAATCCCGGCAAAGACGGAAATATTCGAGACGCGGCAACGCTGGAACAGCTTGTGGTATTATCCAATCTGGAAAGCATTAATTCGGTGTTAATACATCAGGGGGTTGCACAAAGCGAACGATAATCATCTTGAACCGCTTGATGAGGGGTTGCGATTATTCCAGGAAAGAGGTCAGCTTTGATTTGTAAGCAAAGATGTTTTTTCCATAACCTGTGAAAATAGTCTGATATTATGAGATTTTTTAGACCGGGGAGTAAAACGTTTGATAATGGATCCGGATTCTTGATGGAATCCCCATAAGCCCACGTTAAGGCTATGAAAAAGTTCGATATGCTCTTGTACTTTTTTCATTTTATTATGCGGAATGACTAATATCACAGTATTGGAAAAATACTTATACCGGTGAGCTTGCATTAAACCAGCGCGCCAGTTACTCAGTTTAAACTCGAACGATTGAATTGTTTGTTTATTATGCGGCTTCTTGAGCCGGATCATGACCAGATCAGGTATTCCGTATCCTGACATAGGCAATTCCCGGACAGCAACCGTGTGAGTATCGTCAGAAGAAATAAGTTTATTATACTCATCGGTAAATTTATTGGCAAAAGCATATTCCGACTCTTCGCCCCGGAAATCACCTGTGGCAAAATTATTTGCAGGATGATGAAAATGCTCAGTATAATCAATATAACCCATAGTTCAACCCTTTAATTTATAGAATATATATATCACAGATAGAAAATCAAGAGGGGCTTTGACATACGGTGCGCTGACCTATGTTAATACAAGCAGCAAAACAGATTGATAGATTCTCTAAGCATGCAATTAAATAATCCGGATTTTAAACTGGTCGAATTCGACCAGTTTAGGAATGAAGCAGGGGCTAATTACTTCGTCTTATCCCCGCTGAAATGGATTGAGACCACTAACGCGAACTGAATGCCGAAAAACGGAAGTACAATGAATTGCTGCAATTAGGACTTCGTCATGCAAAACCGTTTGCGGCAAATTCTGGCGGCAGCCCTTTCATTGAAACCTTGTGCCTGCTTTCAACACTATACATTGTCGGTAAATATGAAGAATGGGGCGGCGCGCAAGCCGCCGCGTGAACCGCTATCCTGGCCGGGGCCTTCAGGCTTTTGACGAAATGGGCTATTTCCCCCGGAGCTTACCGTTTTCGCAGCATATACTCTGCGCGGCTGAAAATTTAAGAATAGACGAGCAGGCTTGTGGATTGGATTTTTTCGATCCGACTGACAGCCGATATGAATATTGCCGGAAGAAGAAACGGAAAAGACGGCCGCATAACCGCAAAGCGGTTGCGATCTTTTGATTTTGGATTCGCACTCTTCGAGGCCTTCGATACCCCGGTATCGGCAGCCTCTCAGAATACGAACCAATTCTCAAAATCTTCGCAATCTATTTTAAATTTTCAGCCGTGCGGCGTATCGATAAAAAAAGAGATTTTTGTTGAACAACTGATTTGTACCATGTGATTTATGCATTATTTTTATGACAGGTTTTTTAGAGAAAATTCAGTATGCGGTTATTGCTATTATAGAAATTTCATATATTTGAGCAGGGGGGGAGAAAAAATGGCGTTTACTGCAATCGTATCATCGCAGACCGTAACTGGCGAAATTGTTTATGACGGTAATCAAACCATCATCTCCGGCGGCATTGCCACCACCACCACCGTCAACTCCGGCGGATGGCAAGGGGTCATATCGGGAGGAGCGGCTCACGCCACCATTGTCAACGCATCAGGATATCAGTACATTTTCTCCGGCGGAACGGCGGACGGAACGACCGTTAATTCCGGGGGCGAACAATGTGTCTCCTCGGGCGGCACGGCGACTTCCGCCACAGTCAATTCCGGCGGTGCGCAATACGTCGCCGCCGGCGGCATGGCGGTTGCCGCCACCATCAATTCCGGTGGAAGCCAGCAAGTAATCGCCACGGCGGTCTCCACCGCAATCAATTGCGGGAGCCAGAACGTAATTGGCACGGCGACCTCCACCACGGTCAATTCAGGAGGAACCCAGGGCATCGCTTCCTGCGGTACGGCCGATTACACCACTGTCAACTCCGGCGGTGAGCAGACTGTCATCTCCGGCGGAACTGCGACCACCACCACCCTCAACTTCGGCGGGTGGCAGAGCCTTTGGGGCGGTACGGCCAATTATACCATCATCAACGGCGGGGGGCAGTTTATTTCTGATTGGGGTACTGACTACGGTACGGCCAATTATACCACTATCAACGATGAAGGAACCCAGAGGGTTTATCATGGCGTTGCCAACTATACCACCATTAATTCCGGAGGCTATCAATATCTTGACGACTCCTACAATGCCTCGGCCAACTATACCATAATAAACTCAGGCGGGTTTCAGGACATCTGTTCAGGTACGGCCAACTATACCGCCATCAACGCCGGCGGACATCAGCGGGTCTGGTATGACGGGAAGGCCAGTTACACCACCATCAATTCCGGCGGATACCAGGATATCTGCCTGGGCTGGGTTGATTCCACCACGGTCAATTCCGGCGGGACACAGTATGTAGACAACCAGGGCACGGCCTCCGCCACGTTTATCAGTTCCGGCGGTATACAGTATGTAGCCAGCCAGGGCACGGCCTCCGCCACGCTTGTCGGTTCCGGCGGCATGCTCATGGTGGGAGGCGGCAGCGCCATCGGCTTCACCATTTCCTCCGGCGGTATCATTGGCTGGGATTTCGATGCCGTTGTCAACGGAACCAGCAACGGCGTCGCCATCACTTACAGCAGCGGCAAAACCAGCTACAACCTGTACTTGAATCATGATACCGCCCAATATGTCAATTCCGGTTGTGTCGCCAATTTCACCACCCTCAACGCCGGTTGCCGGCAGACGGTTGACGAAGGCGGAACCGCCAATGGCGCCATTGTTAATTCAGGAGGCACGCAGCGCGTTTATGATACGGCCAACTTCACTACTGTAAATGCAGGCGGAACCCAGAGCGTCGAATGGTGTGGTATCGTCACCTCCGCCACGGTCAACTCCGGGGGGACTCAATATGTTGATGGCATGGCCCGCAATACCACGGTAAATTCCGGCGGCACGCTCCTGGTGGGAGGCGGCAGCGCCATCGGCTTCACCATTTCCTCCGGCGGTATCATCGGCTGGGATTTCAACACCTATGTCAGCGGGACCAGCAACGGGGGTGTCATTACCAACGGCAGCAACGGCAGCACCAGTTACAATCTGTATTTGAATGGCGGAGAACAATACGTCGGAAACAGCTATGTCGCCAGCGCCACCACAGTCAACTCCGGGGGCGCGCAGATTGTTTTCTCCGGCGGCACGGTCAATGCCACCATAGTCAATTCCGGCGGCATGCTCATGGTGGAAAACGGCGGACGCGCCGACGGCTTCACCGTCTCCTCCGGCGGCATTGTCGGCTGGGATTTCAATGCGATTTTCAACGGAACCAGCAACGGTTCCGCAGTCAACGGCAGCAGCGGAAAAACCAGCTATAACCTGTATTTGAATGGCGGATGGCAATACGTCGAGAACAGCTATGTTGCCAACAATGCCATGCTCAACGGCGGATGGCAAATCATCAATTCCGGCGGTGCGGCCAGCTTCACCACGGTCAACTCCTGCGGTTCGCAAACCGTTTCCTCCGGCGGTGCGGCCAGCTTCACCACGGTCAACTCCGGCGGTTCGCAAACCGTTTTCTCCTGCGGTGCGGCCAGTTTCACCACGGTCAACTCCTGCGGTTCGCAAACCGTTTCCTCCGGCGGTGCGGCCAGTTTCACCACGATCAACGCCGATGGTTCGCAAACTGTTTCCTCCGGCGGCACGGCCACCGCCGCCACGGTCAACTCCTGCGGTTCACAAGCCGTTTCCTCCGGCGGTGCGGCCAATTCCACCACGGTCAACTCCGGCGGCTTACTTATGGTAAGAGACGGCGGCAGCGCCATTGGTTTCACCGTTTCCTCCGGCGGCATCATCGGCTGGGATTTCAACAGTTATGTCAGCGGGACCAGCAACGGCATCTCTATTGTTTCGAGCCCTGGCAAAACCAGCTACAACCTGTACTTGGGTTATTATGATGCGTTTCAATATGTTTCATCCGGCTATGCAGCAAATTCAACCACTGTCAATGGCGGTTCGCAGATTGTTTATTCCGGCGGCGCGGCCAACTGCACTACTGTCAACAGCGGCTCGCAGACCATTTCCTCCGGCGGCATGGCGACTTCCACCACGGTTAATTCCGGCGGGGCACAGTACATCGCGGAGGGCGGTGCCGCGACTGCCGCCACGGTCAATTTCGGCGGATACCAGCGCATCGCAGAGGGCGGCGTCGCAACTTCCGCCACGGTCAATTCCGGCGGCTCGCAGACCGTTTGCTTTGGCGGCATTGTAACTTCCGCCACGGTCAATTCCGGCGGTGCGCAATACGTCGACTGGTACGGCATCGCCACCGCCGGCACGGTTAACTTCGGTGGTGTCCAGACGGTACTGGACAGCGGCACGGCTAATTTCACCACCGTCAACTCCGGGGGCACGCAAATTGTTTCTTCCGGCGGCACGGCCAATGACACCACGGTCAATTCCGGCGGTTTGCTCATGGTGAGCTCGGGAGGCCGCACTTCCGGTTTTGTCGTTTCCTCCGGCGGTATTCTCAGATGGGATTTCGAATCGTATGTCAGCGGGACCAGCAATGGCATCGCCATCGCCGGCAACAATGGCAAAACCTGTTACAACCTGTGTTTGAATGAAAACAGTCAATCCGTCGAATATGGTTATATCGCAAATTCCACCATCATCATCAACAACGGCTGGCAGTCCATTTCCTCCGGGGGCACGGCCAACTACACCACGGTCAACACCGGCGGCTGGCAGGGTGTCGGCGGCATCGCCAACTTTACCATCCTCAACGCCGGCGGCTCGCAAAGCATCTGTGGCGGCATGGCAACTGTCACCACGGTCAATTCCGGCGGCATGCAAGACATCTATAGCGGTACGGCAACTTCCACTACGGTCAATTCCGGCGGCTCGCAATATGTCTCTTCCGGCGGTACAGCAGCGGATACCGCGGTTGACTCCGGCGGCACTCAATATGTCGCTTCCGGCGGAACCGTGACCGGGAATTTGACCGAGGCGGGAGGTCACACTATTCTTGAGTCGGCCGATGCGATGCAAGCCGACAGCGTGGCGTTCCAATGGTTGTCGTCTTACAGCGAAGCCGCCGCTATTTCAATTGATTCCGGTTCGCTGTCCGGCTCCGGCTGTCTGTGGGAACTGGATCTCGACAACATCTCCTCCGGCCTGTATGCACTGGTTTCCGGCCCCGACCTGTCCGCATTGAACAACGCAAGCTTTACCGTCAACTATCAAGGACAATCCCGTGCCGGTCTTGCCGCCGGGACTAATTATACGTTCGCCGACGGGTCCCGCATCACATGGTCCGTCCTTGATTCCGGGCGGGATGACACCCTGTTCGCTTCATTCTCCCATGTGGCGGATGTGGTTCCCGCAGCGGTTTCGGTTGTTGCCGCCGACAATTTTGCCTCCGAGTCAGGTGACACCGCGGTTTTCCGCGTCAGCCGCACCGGCGACACCAGCGCCGCGTTGAAGGTCTATTTCACCACCTCCGGCATGTCAATCCAAAATCTGGACTACACGCTTTCCGCCGGAACCGAACTCCTGGACCATTCGGTAACCATAGCCGCCGGACAATCGTATGTCGATATCACGCTGAGCACAGTCAACGATGCCATGGTCGAATCATCAAGACTGGCCGTACTGGCGTTGACCGGCAATTCCGCTTACGACTTAAATACTTTCTCCAGCCGTTCCGCCGAGGTTACCGTCGCCAGCGACGATGCCGTACCGGTCTATCAGTTCACGGACGGAGTGCCGCTGATCAAATTCCATACCTGGGACCAGGACAGCGGTTACAACAAGTATTGCCCGGTTGACCAGGACACCGGGAAACGTGCGTTGACCGGTTGCGGCCCCACCGCGCTGGGCCAGCTCCTGTATTACTGGCATTACAGCATTGCCGTATCCCCCGACTTGCAATACATCCTGCCCTATGAGCCGGAAACCTGTATCGTAGGCGACGACCAGTCGGCTAAAACATGTGGCTTTCTGTCACTTTCCCAGCTCAACGCCAAATTGGCCAGCCTGAAATTCGACGGGTCGCTCGATGAAGCCGCCGCCATGTCGTTCGCCGTCGGAATCGAGATGGAGGCCACCTTTACCTCCATCTCTACTTCCACATTTTTCGAACAAGCGCTGACGACCGGATTCCACTCATGGAACCTGACCGGCGGCAACTACCAGAGTATCATCGATGAACTGCGGGACGGCCGGCCGCTTGTAGCCATTTTGGATTCGGAAGACGGTGCTCATGTCGCCCTGATCGACGGCTATCGGCAAGCGGACGACAAATACCATTTCAACCTGGGCTGGGGCGGCAATAACGACGGCTGGTATTCCATGTCGAACATCCCCACCTCTATTGGAACTTTCTGCGTCAGCAATTGCATCTCGCTGTATCCGTCGGACCAGGAGCGAGACCTTACCGTCAACAGCGATATCGATTTTTCCGTAAACAATCTGAAGATGCTGGACGGCAATAATAATATTGTGACCACCTGCAGCGCCGGCGGCATCCCTGCGTCTATTTCCATTGACTGCGGCAGCGGCGACAGCAGCAACAGTTACGATAGCAAGTTCGCGAAGGTGGAAGTTTTCCTGTCCCGCGATCGCACCATTTCCGCAGATGACATCAAACTTGGTTTCCTTACGGGCGATCTATTTTCAAGCTACGGAACTGCCACTCTCGACCTGAACAACTGCGACTACTTGACTTATAAACTCGTCGTTCCTGAGACCATCGCCGCCGGAAACTATTACCTCGGCGCCCACCTGGTCACCGCCGGAGATCCGGACGACACCAACAACTGGACGGTTGGCGATCTCATCATCGTTGAAGGCGCACCCGACAAGGTCGCCCCCACTGTTCCCGCCAAACTTGCCGCGTCCGTCAACGGGAACGCCGTTACATTCATCTGGAAGGCTTCCACAGATGCGCTCAGCGGAATCGGCCAATACGAATACCAGATTGATGATAATAACGATTTTTCCAGCCTGACCCAATCCGGAACGGCCGCCGGAACCTCCGTCAACACCTCCGATTTGGCCGGCGGGGCCGACTATTTCTGGCGGGTTCGCGCCCGGGACAATGCCGGCAACTACAGCGCCTGGAGTAAATCAGCTACATTTTTTGTTGCGCCGGAGGATAAAGCCGGGAATGGCCCATTGAATGCGAATGACCTCGGCGAACTCCCCGGCGGGGTTGTTGTCGAATGCAATGACTGGGCTGGTTTCGGCGACCCGGCGGACTGCTATAAACTGAACCTGACTGGCGCCGGAACCCTTGCCTTGAATCTGACCGGGCTCACCGGCGATGCCAACCTTTCTCTGCTGGACGCCAAAAGCAAGGTTCTGAAGACTTCAGCCAACAAAAAAAATTCCGGGGAAGCAATCTCCATGGCATTGTCGGCCGGGGATTATTTCGTTAAAGTGACGCCTGCCGACGGGGGCAAGAGCTCAGTCAACAACACCACTTACACGCTGAGCAATAAAGTTGATTATTTCCCTGGAGATAACGCCGGCAATGCTCCGGACAAGGCGAATGTCATTGGCGAACTCGCCGACGGGGTTGCCGCCGAATGCAGCGACTGGACCGGTTTCGGCGATCCGGCGGACTATTATCAACTGACGCTGACCAATGCCGGAACTTTGAGCCTGAATCTGAATCTGACCGACTTGACCGGCGACGCGAACCTGACGCTGCTGGATAGCAAAGGCAAGGTCTTGAAGGCTTCTTCCGCCAAAGGGCATATCGATGAGGAGATCGCCATGCCTTTGCTGGCCGGTGATTATTTCGTCAAGGTCGCCCCCGCCGACGGCGGCAAGGGCATCATTAACAACACCCGCTATAATCTGAGCAGCACGGTTGATTATTTCCCTGAAGATAAAGTCGGCAATACTGCATCCGGGGCTGCCGTCATCGGGGCACTCGCCGACAAGGTTGTTGTCGAACTGCCGGGCTGGGCTGGTTTCGGCGATCCGGCGGACTACTATCAACTGACGCTGACCACCGCCGGAGCGCTGACTCTGAACCTGACCGGTTTGACCGGCGACGCGAACCTGACGCTGCTGGATGGCAAAGGCAAGGCGCTGAAGACATCCGCGAATAAAAAGAGCGCCGACGAAGCAATCGCCACGGCTTTGGCCGCCGGTGATTATCTCGTAAAAGTCGCTCCCGCCGACGGCGGCAAAAGCACCGTCAACAACACCTACTATAATCTGAGCAATTATTTTCAGGAAGAAACCGCCGGCAGTTCCTTTGCGACCGCCGTCGAACTCACTTCCGATGGAACGGTTCACGGCTGGGTGGGGACAGGCAACAAGGAAGACTATTACAAATTTGAAGTGCTGTCGGACGGCTCGACTTCAAGCGGCGGTCTGAGCGGATTTGATTCAAACGTCAATCTTTATGTATATAATTTCAAACATAAACTGGTGGCGTCTTCGACCAAATCCGGACTGACTCCCGAGTCAATGGATAGCGGCGCCGGGAATGTTGATGCCGGCATTTATTATATAAAGGTGATGCTGGCTGGAGCCGGTGCGACTGAATATGATCTGAATTTCAATCTTACCCAGCCCGGCGGCCTGCGACTGTCCGGCCCGTTGACCGGCAGCGCGGATACCGCGCTGCCCGGCGATCCGCTGAAGAAAAGCAGCGGACTGCTGGCAAGTTAACCCGGACATTACGACATTGAAGAGAATTCGCGGCGGTAGCGGGCAGGGGGAATGCCGATTACTTTTTTAAATCTGCGGATAAAGTGGTATTGATCAACATAGCCGAGATTGGCGGCGACTTCGGAGATTTTACTTTTTGAACCGCACAGTAACTCGACGCCGCGCCGCATTTTGACGGTTTCAATATAATTTTTCGGAGACATTCCGGTGGTGTCGTGGAATATCCGGCGCAGTTGATTTTCGCTGATATTGCAGTATGCGGACATTTCGCTTACCGTCCACCATTTGCTGATGTTGTGCTTCAGTTCCCGGATCAGCAACTGTATCCGCGATTCCGTGGCGGGCATCCGCTCCCGCCTGCGGTTTTCATGATACAACTCGAAAATCAGGTTCAGCAGCAGCGAATTGGCTTCCAGTTGCGACGCCAGGGTGGCGCCTTTGAGTTTTTCGATAATCGGGAGCAGGCGGCGGGCGGTTCCGATCTGGATCAGGCCGTCCCGCAGCACACCCGCGTTGTACAGCGCGTCGGCCGACGGTCCCATGAACGCAATCGAGTCTTCATAAAAATAGTCTTTATAGCCGGAATAACTGTTGGTTTTTCCCGGGGTGGCGATAATGCCCGCGCCCGGAGAAATAATTTCCGGTTTTTCGTGTTCAGGCGTCCAGTAAAAGCCTTTGCCGCCGATCAGGTGGGTCAGCACGTAGAAGTTGAATTTTCGCGGAATCGGCGAATCCTTGATGGGACTTTTCACCTTCGAATAGAACGAACATATCCAGAGTCCGGAGCGGCACATCTGGTCGCGGATATTCCTTGGAATCGGTTCAACATTTATTTCAGATGTGTTGAATTTGTCATTCATTATGATTGAAAAGTCCATTTGTTTTATAAATACTCAAGTATATTAATATATGTATCATACTGGAAATTACTATAATACTTTAAACACGGAGATGTTGAAAAATGAATATTATACCAATGCCGGCAAAAATAAAGATAAAAACCGGGACTTGTGCGCTGAATGAGAAAACGTCAATCATTCTTGATCAGGACAAGCCGCTGATTCCGCTGGAAGGGCCGCTGCTGCTGACTGACACTCTCGCCCGGGCCCTCTGCCGCCGCCCGGTTCTGACGCGTTCGAATAATCCCGGCGGGAATGCGATCTTCCTGACCGTCGCCGTCGCCGTCGCCGGCGACGCCCAGAGCTATAAAATGGCGGTAGAGAAAGACGGCGTGACAATAACCGGCGACGGCCTGCCCGGTCTGTTTTACGGTATCCAGACCCTGCGCCAGATGATCGCGGAATATGGCGCTGAACTGCCCTGCTGCACCATCACGGACACCCCGGATTTTCCCGTCCGCGGCTTTTATCATGATACCACCCGCGGCAAAGTGCCGAAGCTGGAGACGCTGTTTGAGCTGGCGGACAAGATGGCATATTACAAACTTAACCATCTGGAACTGTACGTTGAACATACTTTCGCCTTTGCGGAGATGTCCGACGTCTGGGCCGGCAGCGACCCGCTGACCGCCGAGGAGATTCTGCGTCTGGACGAATATTGCAAAAAACGCTGCATTGATCTGGTGCCGTCCCTAAGCACGTTCGGCCATTGCTACCATCTGCTTTGTAGCAAACGCCGGGAGCATTTGAACGAGCTGGATATCAAGGCGTCAGAACTGCCCTTTTATTTCTATGACCGCATGGCGCATTACACGCTGAACTGTTCCGATGCGGGCTCATTCAAGCTGGTCGAAGAAATGATCGCGAAGTTTTCGCCGCTTTTCAGTTCCCGATATTTCAATATCTGCTGCGATGAGACATTCGATCTGGGGACCGGCAGAAATGCCGCGAAAGCCAAAAAACACGGTAAAGTGCGTCTTTATCTGGACTTTCTGGAAAAGATTGTCGGCGCCGTCAGGAAACAGGATAAGATCCCGATGCTGTGGGGCGACGTCGTATTGCATGAACCCGGCCTGATTCCAGAATTCCCGAAAGGGACCATTGCGCTGAACTGGGATTATTCCGCGAAATGCCAATATCGCCCGTGCGAACCTTTCGCTGAAAATAAAATCCCGTTTTATGTCTGCCCCGGCGTTCACGGCTGGAACAATTTCTTTAACGACATCAATGCGGCATGTGAAAATATCTGGAATTACGCCGCCGCGGGCAGGAAGAACGGGGCGGCCGGCTTTCTCAATACAGACTGGGGCGATTACGGTCATGTCAATTTGTTCTTCAATTCCATGCACGGCATGATTTACGGCGCGGCGGTTTCCTGGAATGTTGATGCGGCGAAAGATACTGCCGCCTTTGATGAAGCGTTCAGCTCGCTGGAGCTGGGAGTTGATTCCGCCGCCGCGGTTGATATCGCCAGAGCGATTTCGGCGGCAAATTCGGTCAACTGGGGCCATGTGGTGCGCTGGTATGAATCCGTCCGCCGCGGCAATCCCGAGGCGGAGGCAATCAAGCAGATCACTGACTGTGCGGACTGCGGCAAGTTGTCCGCCAGCATCAAAAAAATGGAAAAACTAATTCCGGCGCTTACTTTGAAACTGAATTCCGCTAAAACCGCGCCATTGAATGTACGGGAGCTTATTACCGGCGCCAGGGGTGCGCTGCTGATGCACCGGATCGCGCAGAGCGTCTGCCGCAGGGATAAGGCTTCGGCGTGGAAAACCGCCGATGAAATAAGGTTCTTTGAAAAAGATTTTTCCGAAGTCTGGCATTGCCGCAATAAACCGTCCGAGTATTACCGCGTCAAAGAGACGCTATCGGGCATGGCAGTAATTCTGGACAGCATTCGCTGAACTTTGAATCAGAACCACCAGTTGAACTGGTGGTTCTGATTTCGGGAAAGAGGTTAATCTTCGAGGATGAAGGAGCCGGTAATCGATACTGTAATTTTTACTTTGTCGGGTTCAATGGCGGTATATTTTAAACTGGTATTCGGCATTGTATTGGGATAAAATACTTGTTGCGCCGGGGCTCCGGAAATTGAAATTGAAGTCATTTTGCCTACCTTTTTACCGGCAATCGCGGCGAGTTCTTCCGCATTCTTCTTCATGTCGGCCAATGCCTGATCCTTGAGTTCCTTTTCAAGTTTCGCATACTCTTTCAGTCCGTAAATGACGGCGCTGTTAATCTGCCCGCCATAATAGACCTGCGAGTCTGCCGAAAGAGTCGCTCCGTTACGGATGGCGGTATCAATTATTTCATATACGATTTTGCTGTCCGCGGGAAGGGTGATCATGATCTGTTTGCGGATTTCCGGCTGCGGCTTGGCCTGATTATCCGGATTATAATTATTGGTGCGCTTTTGACCGAGACCAACAACTTTCTGTTCGATTTCTAAATCTTTATATTTCTCTTTAAGGGCATTTTCCAGTTTGGCATATTTCTCCTGGTAGGCCTTTTCCGCATCCACCATCAGGATGCCATCAGCGTTAAGGTAAATAATTATTTTGGCAACATCCGCTTTAACTTCCTTTTCCGCCTTGCCGGACGCCGAGATTTTGAAGACATCACTTTCCGCCGCGGAAATCATCATTCCGGAACAGAATAACCCGGCCAGCAATAACGACATGGTACTTTTTCTCAGCATGATTCTCCTCCTTGTTCTGTTTAATTACGCAATGGATTCACTATTGCAGTGAATAGTATAAATAAAATAACTTGAAAAATACAGCTTTCAAGAAGTTAAACCGAAAGAATCCCGGAGATGTTATTCCGCCCGGTTCCCGATGGTAACTTGCATTTATTCAGCAAGCAGGAGATAACCTATGTCGAAGCTGTGACCGCTGCTGTCCGGGTGGCGTTCTGACAGCATCCGCACCCGCAGGATATGGCTGCCGTCCGCCAGGTCATCGGCGAGTACGGTCAGCACGGTGTGTCCGCCGGCCCAGACGTTGTTCGGCAGCTTTTGAAAATAACCTTCGAGCATGACCGGGGGACGGTCGTCAATTGTCGCCAGCGCCCGTCCGAAATCTCCGGCATACTGCTGGCAGCCGATGGCGATGTAACGGCCGCTGAAGCGCACTTCAAGCAGAACTGCGGGATCATTTGTCTGCCAGCCGGAGTAACCGCCTTTGTGCGGGCCGGTCTGCCAGCCGGTGCAGGTCAATACTTCCATGGAGCCGGCATCGGCAATGCGGACGTGTGCGTATTTGGCGGCGGCAGGGTCGAGGTAAGCCGGCAGCGGAACCGGACCCGACGCGGGCGCAGTCTCAAGTTCCTGCATCAGCATGACGAGCATGTCTTTAATCAGAGTATGCCCCTGGTTGTCGGGATGGATGGTATCCGGCGAAATGTCGCTCCATGCGATCCGTCCGGCGGATACTTCCGGATATACGGCGTCACGATAAGATATCATCGGCAGTTGATAATGGCTGCCGGCGGGAATGTGCAGATGCTGCTTATTTTCGCCCAGATAGTTCATGGTGGAGATCAGGATTACGGCAGTATCGGGGGATAGTTCCAGGCATTTGCGGAGCAGCGCTTCGTAAGACGCGGCGGTATCCGGGTTGGTCGTGTCGTTGACGGCGTATTCGACGGTGATGAGGTCAGGTGAATAACGCAGGAGATCTTTATCAACGCGAAAAGCGCCGAACAGACTGTTGGATGCGCCGATTCCGGCATTCACCACTTCGATTCCGGGATTGCGGTAATGCCCGCGCAGCCAGGCGGCAAACTGTTCGACATAGCGGAGTTCCTTGCAGGAGGCCCCGGCGCCTTCAGTGATCGAGCCGCCGATAGCGCCGTAGACGATTCTCCGTCCCTGCCGGATTTTTTCAATAAATTTGAGGATTCTTGCCGGATTGCCCAGTGAGATTTTGCCACGCTGAAAAATGGCATTGGTAAGTGTAAGAAGGTTCATTTATTATCCTTAATGGTCCATTGAGATATTTTACAACCGGACGCCGTTTTTCTCCAGGATTGACCGCACAAGTCTGCCGTCCAGGGCGCGCGGCGTACAGCCTTGCTTGACGCTCGCGGCCGCCGCGGTGCCTGCCGCTTCGCCCGTCGCCACGCAGTTGCCTGTCACGCGGTAGGATGCATGCGCTTCGTGTGAGCCGGAGATGCAGCGTCCGGCGACCAGCAACTGGTCCGTCTTCAGCGGAACAAGACAGCGGTAGGGAATATGGTAAGGCTTAACCTGATGGCTGCAAAACTGTTCTTGGGAATCAGGGGAATGGATGTCCACGCAGAATGTCGCCCGGCAGATTCCGTCTTCGAATGTCGCGCCCCGGATGAGGTCGTCGGCTTCCATGTGATACTCGCCCAGGATGCGCCGGGTCTCCCGCACGCCGATCTGCTGCGCGGTCTCGACCAGGCTTGCGCCGCCAAATACATCTTTCACGTTCCGCAGCAGTTTCATTGCCGTCTGCACCTGCCTGCGGCCTTCGATGACAGACTTGGTGAGGTCGTCCGCGTTCGTGCCGTCGGTGCCGCGGATGTGTGTCCACATGACTACCGCCGTTGCAGGTTCGCCCGGCACCGGGATGAGCCACGGCCGGTTGTATGGAATCGCATCGACTGCCGCCTGTTCGTTGTGTTTCAGCAGGAGATTGTATAAGGCTTCAGCATCAGGCTGGGTGTAATCCGCGCCGCTGATTTTGAACATGACAGACATGGGCTGGGGCAGATTATCGCTCATCCTGCCGAATTCATACTCGCACCCGGCGTGCCAGGCCACGTCGCCGTCGCCGGTGCAGTCGATGACGACTTTGGCAAGTACGGCGCCGCGTCCGGATTTGTTTTCAATGATGACTCCGCGAATGGAATTTCCGTCCATCAGCGTTCCCGCTGCAAGCGTGTAGAAAAGAACGTTCACTCCCGCATCCCGGGCCATTACGTCAAGCAGATATTTCATCGCTTCCAGATTGAATGATATGTTCCACAAACCGCCCCAGTCGCCCTGCGCCTCCAGGCGGGAGATGATTTCACTGACAATCCCGCCTTTGTCTCTGCCGTCGAAAAGCGGGTTGAGCAGCCCCGCTGTCCAGAGACCGCCGAGACAGCCGAATTTCTCCACAACCAGGGTCTTCATTCCGGCGCGTGCCGCCGCCAGCGCCGCCCCGATGCCGGCGGGACCTCCGCCGACTACTACGACATCATACTCGCCGTAAACGGGAACCGTCCGCTCGGGCTCGATAATCGCGGTTGCCGCAGTCTGGCGGCTGATGTTTACAGAACATTTCATTTATCGCTTCATTTCCTTTGCCAGACGGCGACGATTTCGCCGAAAAAGAGTTTGTGCCCCTTCGGCGGATCGTTTTTAGTGGTCATGGTCGAGAAACCTTTCTTGCAGACGATGATGAGCTTTGCCTCGGCATAGGCGATCCCGGGCGCAGTTGAGATGCCGGTGAGGCCGGCCTCTTTCGTCTTATCCATATCGCGTCCTGATTTCGTGCCGAAAAGCTTCAGCGCGGGACGGTATTTATCGTCGAAAAAGGACAGGGTGAAATAGTCTTCTTTCTCAAGAAACTTGTAGGTGTTGCGGTCCGTGTGAACCAGGATGAAAGCCACCGGCTTGCCCCAGTTGCCGATGCCGCCCCAGCTTGCGGTCATGCCGTTGAATTTCTGTTCGCTGCCGGCCGTGATGAGCATCCAGTCGGAATTGATCATCTTGATGATGTTGCCCTGTATTTCGTCCGGGGATATTTTATTGAAACTGGCTTTCAGGTCATAGGGTGGCGTTTTCGTTTCCACCGCGCTGTCGGCAAAGCAGTTAAGAGTCGAACCCAATACAACCGCGGCGGCCAGAAGAGCTGAAACATTCTTTCCGTAATTCATATTTACACCTTTTATTTAGTTAAAGAACTCATATCCGGATGGAGTTTGTCGGCAACTGTTTCATGGGCGATGCGGCGGATGACGACGGCATCATCCAGGCTGACTTCCGGCGGACAGAATTTGTTTTCGCGGGAATCGGCGCCGAGGAGTGTTTCGCGCCAGACCAGAGCGGCAAGCAGGCATCCGGCCTGGTTGGCATGATGGTCATAAATCAGTTTCTGTTCGCCGGTATTTGTGTCTTTCCGCCACATCCAGCCGGTACAGAGGGTGTGTTTCTGGTCAGGCAGATTTGGACAGGTCATTTTCTTCGGATCAAAATCGGGATCCGGCTGGAACTTCCAGATCTGGCGGAGGTTTTGAAAGGCATCGCCGACGGGAATTATCCTGAGATTGCCGAGTTCGGAGGCGATTTCGCGGTTGGCGGCATCAAGGTCCCGGTACATTTCCAACTGGTTTTTCCCTTTGGGTTTAAGCCGGGCATTGTCGACGCGGTCGGCCCATACTTCATGAACGACAATTTCAGCTTTCGGACAATATTTCTTGATGTAGTCGCAGAGATCTTTAGCATGGGGGCGGTAGCTCGTAATGTCGTCGCTGAGGTGGCTGACCTGCTGTATCGTCACCACGTCCCATGCCTGGGCGGTCAGCATGTCTTTCAGGCTGGCTTTCTGCTTATTGTATATGTATGGTTTACCGGCCGGGTCGGCGGGATTCTGTTCATGGAGCCGGGCTAGTTTGATATGTTTTTCAAAAGAGCAGCCGCCAATCTCGGCCTGGGCGACGATCAGTTTATGGAGAGGATCGCCTGTGTTGAGCTTTTCGTGGTAGGCATTGGCATTGCCGGAGAAGCTGTTGCCAATGGCCAGTACTTTCAGTTCTGCTTTAGGCTCATGATTTTGGGCGGCAGCCTGGAAGGATACCGTCGTGAACGCGAGAATAAGTATTCCGCATCCGATGCTCATCAGACTGGCAGAGTTAAACATTGTAATTCCTTCTGAGATTATATTTTAGTAACAGTTCAGTTTAATAAAGTAAATTACTTTGAGTTTTTTGCAAAGTAATTTGTGGTTTCTGTCGATAACTTTATGTTTTAAATTATGTTCAGCTATTGCGCGGCGGCCATACTGAAGCCTTTGATCTCAAACCAGCCGTCCTGCTGCCAGCAGAACAGCGATACGGACAACTTGCGGACATCGTTCGGGATCACGACTACCGCCCCGTAGTGTTTCCATTCACTGCCAAGTACCGCCCTGGAAAGGAAGTCTTTGCGTCCGGTTTTCGGCATATTCAACATTCCATTGAATTGTTTAACATTGCCGCGAGCCTCAAACGAAATCTGATAGGCGGCTCCGGGTGTAACTTCAATCTCGCGAGTGGCGATGGCGGAGGCGGTTTTGGGAGCAACGCCGGAGCAGATGACTTTGACGCTGTCCTTGCCTGATTCAAGTTTGGCGGCACCCCAGAAACCGCGTAAATCGTCCTGTTTGAACAATATCTGTTTGCCGATATCCACCGTCAGCGTACCGTACTGCGCCGGATCTTTGGCATTGCCGATGCCGGAGGCCCATTCCAGGTATCCGGCGCGGCTGCCGCCGTCATTATTGTTGATCAGCAGCGAGAAGCGCACCGGCTGTCCGGAAATATAACTGAACGGATAAAGGTCGTCGCGGTCGACATGAATTTTATAACATAATCCTGTCGCGGTTTTTTCAACCGCGATTTTCCCGTACTGGAGCGGTTTTCTGGCGAAAGTGATCCGTGACGGCAGGTCGCCGCCGAGCGGAGGCATTGCCTCCTTCCACAGCAGCGGTCCTTTCGGGGTCAGTGCCGCGCTGATTTCCAGGCGGTCTTCAGCCAGGCCTTTGCCCGCGGCATCGAGCGCAAGCTGGACGCTGTCGCCCTGATAGATATTGCCGTCGGTCCAGATTTGATGATGGATGCGGTCATTCACTTCAACCAGCAAATCCATGCCGCTGCTGTCGAGGGCTGCGGCAAAACGGGCGGCTAAGCCTTCCTGCGGTTTTTCCTGATTCATGGCGACATATTTATCTGCCGGCAGCCATGGCAGGCTGACAGTATCGGTTGCATTCATCTGCGTGTCGAAAATCCTGCCTGCGCGGTAGCGTCCGTTAACCGTGCGGTCGAGTTCCGGCTCCTTCTGTATCTGCGTCAGCACCTGTCCGCGATTACTGGTCCATTGGGCGATGGTTTTTTCATCCGGATTTTTCAGGAAATATACGACGGCAGGCTGTATTTCCAGACCGGCGACATTGCATGTCCTGCCTTCCCAGTCGGTCAGCCGTGGATTGGCCCCGGCAGCGGCGGCCGCCAATTCCGCGACCGGTTTCAGCGGTTTGTCGGTGTTGGACCAGAAGAACAGCACCTTGCCGCTGTCGCTTTGCATCAACGCCGCGCGCTGTTTTCCGCCGTCGAAATAATAGCCGTCAATGTAGCGGATTTTACCGGCGAAGCAGTCGGTGAAATTGCGCCATACCACTGCCAGCCGCCGCGGCTCGATATACGGAGTGGCGCGGAACAGTCCGAAAGTCTGGAAAAACTGTTTATTCTTACGGAAATAATCCATCATTTCATGTTCGCGGGCATGCTGAATATTGGTCATGGTAAAGAACGTGACCATTTCCGCCCCCTGGCGTATATGATTCATGAAGTCAACCAGCATCCTGTTGGAAAGCGCTTCTTCGGCGGGTGTAACCGCTTCATCGCCGCTTGCCAGCATGGCGTGCCATTCGGAACTGACCCAAGGTTTCGGCTCCACTCCGCAACTCCGGTCGATGCGCTGGAACGGAGCGGGCGAGACCCAGGAGCCGTGCAGCACAAGGCGGTCGAAGTATTTGCCGGCGCCGAGTTTCATGATTTCTTCGTAAAACGGCAGATAGCGCATGCCCATGCCGCCGATCCAGACTGTCGTATCCGGCCGCTCCTGCTTGACGGTGTCATATCCGGCTTTGAGCAGTTCGACGAATTTTTCCGGTGAATCTCTCCAGAACACCGACTGTCCCGGCAGATGCGGTTCGTTCCACAGTTCCCAGGTCCTGATGAACGGGTAGCGGTTGACCAGCACTTTCAGGAAATCGGTCCAGTAGGAGATTTTGACCGGGGCATAGGCGGCATATTCCCAGACGCAAATATCCAGGTTGATCAGTTCCGGATGTGTCGACGCCCATTTCGGGGTGCCGACCGGATCGCCGATGAATTCGCTGAATCCTCTCTTCCGCGCTTCCGCGATAAACAGGTCAATGGTGTTCCAGTCGTATTTGCCCTGTTCCGTTTCGATCCGGTCCCAGGGGATAGTATGGATGCGGATGGCATGAAAGCCGGTCATGGCGGCCAGCTTGAGATTATCATTGGCCCATTGAATGTTTTTGGGTTTGCTGTCGTAGGCCGGCCCGAGCGACACCGCCAGTTGCGGCGGAATTTGCTCCGGCGGCCGGGTGGGGCGGGGGAGTACCGCGATATTGTGGCATTGCCGGACGAAATTATTTTCCAGTTGCAGATGCGGTTTGCCTTTGACCCATTCGTAAATTTTACAATTGATGGTTTCCTGCGCGGGAGTCAGCGCATCGGCGGCATCGCTGTATTGGAACTTCACTTCGTAAAATCCCGGCTGCTCCGGTTTCCACTGCCAGCCGGAGGCGGCGAAATCCGTCGCGGAAACGGTTCTTTCACTAACCTTTTTTCCGGAGGAATCATAAATTTCCCCGATGACATTCTTTATGTTTTCCGGCAGTCTGCCATCCGGTTTGAACCCGACGGTCTCGCCCAGAACCCACCAGTTGGCAAATTTTTCACCCCTGATTTTTACTTCGGCTTGTGCACTGAACGCGGCAATCAAACAGATTGAGCACAATTGCAATAAAAAACGCATACATATCCTTAATGTCTGTTAAAAAAATCTTTATATACAGCCAGGAATCCGAATCAATATGTCATCCAGTGCAGATTGTTTACATCGTTGAGATTGCTTCCTGACACCCACCTGAACGGCGCATCGGAGAACGGGTAGTTTATATTTTTTACCACTACATTGCCGGTGTGTCCGTCCAGCCAAAGCATATTGCATTTCTGGTTATGACGGCCCGCCGGGCGGGCCCAGTTTGTGTTCTGAAACATAGTGGCGCCGCCGCTAAAGGAAATTCGCATGCCTACTGCGTCAAAGTTGGTCCCGCCGGTGGCCAGATTGAGATAGTTATCCAATATGTAAATCTTGACGGAAGGACGGCGTTGTGACGCCAGCTTGTAGGAACCGAAATCAGCCACGGCTCCGGAGTAAATATCGTTGTTAATGGCGTAGTCAACATTCCAGCCGAAACTGAACCCTTTAACTTGTTCAGGACAATGGAATTGTTTTTGAGTGGCATATTTATTTTCCTTGCCTTTCGGCCCGACCATGAAATAAGGCCAGGGATTGGCATATCCGGGATAGAATACCGGCATCAGATAACCGCCGTTGTCATCGGTGTAATTTATTACGCCGATGCCGAGCTGTTTCAGGTTGTTGTTGCACGATGCCTGCCTGGCTGTAACCCTGGCTTTATTGAGCGCCGGGAGCAGCATTGCAGCGAGGATCGCGATGATGGCGATCACCACGAGGAGTTCGATGAGTGTGAAAATTTGTTGCCTTTTCATGATTTTTTGCTCCTGAATCAGTGTTGAAAACCATTGCCTTTTCATGACCTTACCCTTCCATATATAATTATACATGATTTCGTTTGTAACTGTTGTTAAATTTCTTATTTTTCTTTAAAAACTATTGTTCGTCGAGCTGATATACCCCCGTGTTGCCAAGCGTTACAGTTCCGGCGGGCAGTTCGCCAAGAAACAGTCGCAGCGACATCGGGGCATCGGCGCTGAGCGACTGGGTATTGCGCGGTCGAATTGTCACCAGATAATCATGCTTCCCGGCGCTCAGATCACACATCGATGTCGCGAAACGGGGCCATGGCGTTTTCCCCATCAGGTATTCAATCGAAATATTACTGGCTTTTTCCGCGGTTGCAGTGAACCGGAGAAGATACGTTTGATCGTTTTTCAGCGTAATATTGCGGATGAGCTGAATATTGTTGATATTGGCCAAACCATTCGCGTCCGGTCCGCCGGCGGTGACAACAGCTTTTCCGTCAACCATGACAATGGAGGATTTTTCTTTCGCTTCGGCCGCAACATAGCCGTACCAGCCTTTTCCGTCAAGGAACTGCGCCGAACCCAGCAGATTGGCCGATTGATTGACAAAGTAGACATTGCCGTAAGCTCCTGCATTCTTGTCCCTGCCGATACCGCCGCTCCATTCCAGCCAGCCCAGCCGTCCGGCGCCGTTATTGTTATTCACCAGCAATGAAAATGGCAGCGGCTTTTCCGGACTGTAGACACACGGAAATAGTTCGCTCCACTCCAGATGAATCCGGTAGAGCGTCTCGCCGCCGGCCCGACTGATTTTCACGACCGCGTTTTTGACCGGTTTGCCGACCGGAGTAAAACCGACCGGCAGATCGCCGTCCAGCGGAGCGGCAGTCTTGATAATTACCGGATTGCCGTTTACTGAAGAAACGGCAAACTCCAGGATATCAATAGTGGAATGCTTCCCCCGTGTGTCAATGGCAAACTGCATAGAGTCGTAATTCCATAATTCAGCATCCTCCGGTTTGGCAAACTGCACCTGACGGTCTTTAACGCCGACCACCAGATCAAGACCTTGCGCCGAACAGCCAATTGCGTATTTTGCCTGGAAATCATCCGGGCGCAACGTGCCGTTGATACCGACGAAATTCCAGTCAGAATCGATCCAGTTGATTTTCGCGGCATCCAGTTGCCCGGTCGCGGGATCGAAGAGGCATCCTTTTCCGCCCATTGCCGACGGCCGTCCGGTTGGGACGGTGCTGCCTGTTTCATCAGAGACGACGACCTCCTTGCGCGGCAGTTGCTTCAGCATCCGGGGATTCAACGCGGAGAGATAATAGACTTTTCCCGGGGCAAACGCAATCTTGTCTTTTCCTATGTATTTGCCTTCCCAGTCGGTGATTGCGGATGCTCCGGTCATGACCTCGCGCAGTTGTTCCGGCATTGCCGTCGCCTGTTTCCCAGTATTCCAAAGCACCAGCATGGGCGGTTGCGCCGGAATATCGACCTGTACCAGATTGAGGGACTCTTTCTCCAGCCGGTATTCGCCAGTAATTTTCGCTCCTGGTTTGAACTGATTGATCAGATTGGCGTAGACGATGGCGGCGAGCCGCGGTTCGGTAAGTGGACGGCTGCGAAAGAGTCCGGAGGCATGAGTGATACGGCTGTGTTTGCCGTAAAACGGCAGGCTTTCCATTTCCGCCTGATTGCGGAATTCAAAGATCGCGATACGTTCATGGCCGGCCTTGATCTTTATCAGCATGCTCTTTACAAGTATTGCGGCAATTTCCGTTTCATTTTTTTCGACCGGTCCTTCGCGCTGCAGAAGATCATGGCTTTCCGAACTTACCAGCGGCCTGGTCTTCAGCCCCAGATCCTGATCGATCTTAATATACTCCTCCGGATCGGAATTCCGGCCGTGCAGCGCCAGCTTGTCATAATACTGTGCGGCTCCGAGTTTGGCAATAATTCTGTAAAAACGGTAATATGGAGGTCTGTTGCCAACACCGCCCAGCCATAATTCGGTTCCCGGCTGTTCCCGTCTGAGTGTTTCGCTGACGGTCTTCAGCAGCAGAACATAGTTCTCCGGGGTATCCGACCAGAAGCAGCTTCCGCCTTTGATACTTGGCTCATTCCAGATTTCCCAGATTCTGATATCCTTCCCGTAGCGGGCGATCAATGCTTTTAGAAAATCTTCAAGATAGCTCATTTTGGCCGGGGCATAACTGCTGAACTCCAGAACGCAGATATTGACATTGGTCTTTTCCGGATGCGGCGAGGCCCATTTCGGAGTATAAAGAATGTTGCCGGCCATGGTGAAACCATATTTTTTCATCTCATTGACATGCTTGTCCAGAGTGCTCCAGTTGTACTTGCCCTGTTCCGGTTCCAGCGCCAGCGTCGTGTTGGTGAACTGGCTGCCCCAGCCGATGGCGTGCATCCGGGCAAAGCTCAAACCCATCATATCCGCCAGCGGATAAAGTTGCAGATCATCGAGCTGATTGCTGAATCCGAACAGCGGTGAACGCTCTTTCATGGGAACCGGGGGCGGAACCACACCGGCCGCATATTTGCCGCGAATAAAGGTCTCCTGTTCCTTATTGATTTTTATGACGTAAGGTTCCTGGAAACTAACGGTTTTTCCATCGACGGTACGGCCGCGGAACTCTACTTCATAAAATCCAGGGGAGGAGGGAAACCATGTCCAGCCGTTCGCCTTGAAATCAGCGCCGTCAACGTTTTTCTCATCAACCCGGATGCCGTCTGCGGAATAGATGATTCCGGTGAGGCTTTGCAGCGCTTCGGGAAGCGGTTTGTCCGCGATGAATTTTACCGTTTCGCCGGTGGTGTAGAGGCTGCCGTAACGCTCCGCCCGCAGGCCGGACCAGATCAGCTTTGCGCTGCCCGGCTCAAGAGTTTCCGCAGTCGCCGATAATCCTGCGCATAATCCGGCCAGAGCCAGCATCCTGAAAAATCGCTTGAACATAATTCTTTCCTTATATTTTAATGTAATTAACGTACACTAATTTTTATGTTTTTATAGTAAACGCTGCCGGCGACTTCAGTTGCTGAGTTTTCTTTTCTGCTTGTGAGATTCAGAACAAGAGTTTCGGCATTCGGGATAAGACCGGAGTAAAGTTGTACAAACTCGAAGTTCTGCCATTCCCCGGCAGGAGCGTCAGCAATGTCGAAGAACACCGGACTGGATTTTTTTGCGTTATCACTAACCCACAGGAAAATCATGGGGTTGTTCCCTTTGTAATCTTTGGACCGCAGAATTTTTCCTGTTATGATAAGAGATGAACAGTTCTTCGGGATTTTTATCACCGGCGAACCGCGCCCGGTGAAGTTGTCGCTGGAGGCTTTGACTTCCATTGAGAGAGGCGGCACGCCGGAAGGCGGATAGGCCCCGGTAATTCCGCCGCCGGGCTGCTGCTTGACCTTACCCCAGTTGCCGAAGTAAAATCCGCCCGCCGGCAGGAGCGGATCTTTCTGCGGTTCGCCGTTGAAATCTGCGATAAATATCGGAGTGTCATTTTTTACTGGTAACGCAGATACTTCCGGCTCCCGCTTTTTGTCGGAGGCACGCTCGAATTTGCGGGTATTAAGTTCATCGCGCAAAACAGGAGTTGACTTCATGACCGGCGGTATCGGAACCGGCATAAAGTGTGAAGGATCAATCTCCGCATAGACAGCTTCAATATCAGCGGCGGCCGCTTGTGGAACCTTTACCGAGAATTTGAAAGTTTCAGGATCGTAAATATATTCAGCAGCTTTTCCGTTCACTGTTACAGACTGCGGTTTGTGCGAGGAAAGCCCTTCAAGTCTGAAGCCCGCCGGAACTGAAGACAGTTTTATGCGGGCAGTCTTTGTTGAAGGTTCGAACTTGAATTCCGGAACTGCAAGCGGAGCCCATGAACAAAGAACAAGAGGAGAACCGCCTGTCATCAGCAGCGGCATTGTTTCAAGATACCGCATATTCCTTATCCAGAAAACCGCTTCGTCATTCACGCTGTCGAGCGAAGCACGCACTTTCGCTACAGGCATGCCGTTGAAGAGCAGAAATACAAGGCGGGTTCCGAGGTGTGCATGTGTCCCTTTGCCGGTGTCGCTGTTCGGGAAATAGAGTTGCCGGATTCTTTCATAATCGCGGAGATCATTCCAGATATAGCGAGCGTATGGATAGTAAATTTCGTACATGTCATAGAAGGCGTAACAAAGTACGGAGTCATAGCTTCCGTCGTACTCCTGGCGCACCGTTTTAACCAGCATGGGACTGTTGGCGTAAGAGTCGGGAGTAATGAACTCCCTGAACCCGACGTTGATGCTGTCAACGCCGAGGAGCCCGTTTTCATGTCCGTAGCCGGTGAATGCGGTGCGGCCTGTAAGAGAAAGCTGTCCTTTCGCGAGGAAATATGAAGCCTTTGCCACATCGTCAGGACTGCCGACCTCTTTGGCCATGCGCAGCAGTGCGCCATGTCCTCCGAAAGTGGATTGCGAGCAGTCAACGACCGGGCCGTTGTCGCCGGCATCGTTGCTGCCGTCATCCATCCATGCCCAGTCATGGACATCCTTGACATAGCCGAGCATCTTGTCGATAGTAAGGATTTTACCGTCGCGCGACGCCTCGGGAGATGCAAGCGGAGCTTTGTCGCTCCACATTTTGCGCAGCAGTTCATAATTGCCGGAAAGGGCGGCGGCGTAATCCAACTGGTTCAGATGGTTTCCGACACCGTAGCCGCGGTCGCCGAAAACGCCGACATCGCCGGGGTCTTCAATGCTTATCGAGAAGGAGTAATAGTATTTCTTCCCGGAGTAAGGCTCGACCAGCGAACGCCAGACGCGGTTGGTTCTGTAGCCGGAGCCGGCCGCCATATTATAGGAGAACAACCCCTTGAGATAGTCGCGATATACCGGGTCCAGATATGGCCATGGTTTTGCCGCAACCAGTATTGGAAAATTAAGCGAGTGCCAACTGCGCACAATTTTCTCATCATAGAGGCGGAAACGCATACCTTCAACGTTGGCCATGGTGCGTTTTGCAAGAAGCTCTTTGTCGGCTTTAACGGCATCAGTATTTTCCGGAAGGATAATTCGCGGCGCCTGCGGTACGGGCAGAGAATATGTGATTTTCGAGCCTTTTACGGCGCGAAGGGGACCATATACGCTCGGATAATTGAGTTCGTAGAGCCCTTGCGGAAGAACAGCGTCAAAACCTCTGTCGGTCATCAGCGAGAGCAGCGGAGGAAGCGGAGCCAGTTCCAGGGGCTCGATCCCCCAGTCATTGTCCTTGAAGTATTTGTAGGAGAAACTGTCGAGTATTTCGATCCTGCTTCCGTCCTCACTCAGACGGTAGAATTCACGACAGTTTTGAGGATATGCCAGGGCGCTTCTGCCGAAGAGCGTACATGACGCCGCTGCGGCGGGAGGCATTTCACCCTTCCAGTTGCCTGTTGGCTGGAGTCTGGCGCCGAAAGGGGTATTGAGCCATAGTGCGCCGTTTCTGCCGAGGGTCACGGTGACGGAGGAACCTGATCTCACTATTTTTTCGGGCTGACGCTGAAAAATTATTTGAACAGGCACACTACCGAGATGTCCGGTCAAATCCTTGAAAGAGTTGTCGTCATCCCAGAGTAGAATCCAGTTGGACCCCAGTCTGGAGTTTGCGGCCTGATCATAAAGAACACCGTCACTGCCGGCGGGCAGCGATACCGCCTTGCCATCCGAGTTGAGGTATCCGATTCTGCTGAAATGCCCTCCGGCGGGGTCTGATATGGAAAACTGATTAAACGGGCTTTCGAGAAGAAGTGATGGAGAAAGGATGCTCATGTCGGCCACAAAAGCATCCGCGCAGGAAAACTTCTTATGGGTCCAACTGATTTCCTTCACCGCGACGTTGTCCGGAGTATTGCCGGTATAGAACTGGTTCGGATCATACCCGAATTGAAGAACAACGTTTGCGCCGAGCGTCTTCAGCGAGGCGACTTCCGCGGCTTTGCCGCTGTCCTTATCACCGTCGAAGCGGAAACGAGCTACCCAGCAATCCTCCGGTTTAGAGCCATAACTTATATATTGCCGGGCAAGCGCGCCGTTGGAAAGTATCTGATTTGCCAGCAGGCCGTCACCGGAACTGTAGCTTCCGATTGCCGTGCTGGTCATCCAGCCGAACCGTCCGAAAGAGCCGCCTTTGCTGACGCCTTCAGCGTAGCCCTGATTGCTCTTTTTGCAATCGCCGATAATTTTCTGAGCGGCGAGAGCGGTTTTATCCACGGAATCCGTGGAAGATTCCTTAACTTCTTTTCTTAATTTGAGGGATAGTTTTTCAAGTTCAGCGATTCTGCCGTCATTGGCGTTTGAACCGAGAGCCGCAGCCAGCGCTTTCAGGCCGTCGATTTCAGCTTTCAGTGAAATCACGCGGTATCCGTCATAAACTTTTGCATAGGCTTCATCGAGGAACAGGTCATATTCAGCCGTTTCACGTGAACTGAGACTGGGGGAAAGCGCTTTTCTAAGGCCGATGATTTTCTGCTCAAGACCGTCTATGACAATATTATCGCGCTTAAGTTTTGTAATATCATCAAGCAGCCTGTCCAGATTCCAGTAGAGGGTGTCACTTCCGTAAAGATATTTTTTAGCCAGCGCGTTGTTTATTTCCACCGCAGTCGGCTCTGTCAGGCAAAGATTCCACCCCGCGGAGCCGCTGCCGACAAGAATCATAATGGTATTTTCGCCAGTCGAAAGAGAAACCAGCACGGTATGTGTCTTTTTCGAACCGTTACCCTCATTCATTAAATTCATGACGGTACTGCCGTTGACGTCAAGACGCCAGAACCAGTCCGCCTTGCAGTTGATGATATAAGCCCCGGATTCCCTGACATTGAGCGTGGCGAAAAGCGCTGCAACCCGTCCGGGCTTATGACCGCCGAAAAGTTTGCCCAGGTCAATCACTTTACCGCTCTCGATATTAGCGGCTGAAGCCTTGTCTGCTCCCGGCACAGAGTCCGGAATACTTTTAAAAGACGGGAACTTAGCGGCATCTTTAACATCCGTAAAAACAGCCCATCTGCGGGGAATGGGAAGAGGCGTTGTAACTTCAGTATCCTGAGCAGAATTCAGACTGTCGGCGCGGAATGATGAAAGTTGTCCTGTCATGCGCCGGTTCGCGAAACCCGGATAAGCCTTCTGGAAAACTCTGGCAAAATCAGAGCTCTCAAGTTCGCGTTTAAATATTACTTTGGAACCGTCGCTGATGATTCCTTGCGCAAGATTGCCGGAGAGCAGAATCTCAAAAGAGTAATCGACGTTATCAAGCCAGCCGGCGGCGGGCGGTTCGACGATGGTTTTGCCTGTAATCCGCGGCTTTTCTTTGCCCGTGCAGTCGAAAGAAACAGTGCGTGCCCCGTTGGCCGATTTATTGAGCGTCAGCGTCAGGGCCGGATTGTCCATCGGGGCGGCAACCCTGCGTAAAAATGGCTGGTTGAGAATAACTATGCCAATCCGGCTGTCCGTGTTTTTGCCTGGATCGAAAACCGGGAATTTATGCGGCGCGGCTTTCGCGACAGCGTTGATTCTCAGCTTGGAACCTGCTTTAAAGTCTCTTACCAGCCCCATCGTATAGTCGGGAGCGATGTCCAGATATTCGGAGCTGTTCTGAGTCACACCGGTAAACTGGTAGGCCCCGCCGATAATTTCACCGCCAATCCCTCTGAACTGCCAGTTGCGCAGCCCCGGATCAAAATCAGGGTAACTTTTGAAATTTTCCTCAAAAATACCTTCGGAAGCGACAGCGCACACTGAACCGGCAATGGTCAGCGCGGCGGCAAGAGATTTAAGTACCGTATTTACAATCATTTTTCATTACCATAGTTGCATTAATAAAAATCCGATACAGGCAGCAACGGCATAGAACATTCCCCGATGCATAACATCAGGGGATTAAGCGTGAAGACCAGTCGTGCTGGAATCAATATGTAACCCAGTGCAGATTGTTGACGTCGTTGTTTGCGCCTCCTGAAGACCATCTGAACGGGGTATCGGAGAATGGAAAGTTTATATTGGTTACTTTTACATTGCCGGTGTGTCCGTCCAGAAACAGGATATTGCATTTGCCCGCATGGCGGCCGGATGGACGCCCGTAGCTGTTGCTGGTTATGGCGCCGCCAGTGGCAACGAAATCAATACGAAAGGAGCCTTTCGTAAAGTCGGTTCCGCCTGATGGCAGATTGCAGTAACTGTCCAACATGTAAAACTTAATGGAAGGGCGGCGTTGTGATGCCAGTTTATTGGAACGGTAAGGCGCGATGCCCATTGCCATATCTTCGTTAAACGCATAGTCAGTATTCCATGGCCAACTGAACCCGGTGGGCTGCTCCGGGCACTGCAATTGTTTACGGGTGACAAATAAATTAGCATCATTCCGGTTAGTGGACGTACCATCCTGTAAGTTTTTCATTCCCACCAGTTGCTGGGGCCAAAGGTAGCCGTTTGAAGTATTGCCAAATGTCGTCATCAGATAGCCGAAGTTGGAGTCTGCGTAATTCTGCACCGCCAGACCGAGCTGTTTCAGATTGCTGTTGCATGCCGCCTGACGTGCTGTCATCCTGGCTTTATTGAGTGCCGGCAGCAGCATTGAGGCCAAAATTGCGATGATCGCGATCACCACGAGGAGTTCGATGAGTGTGAAAATTTGTTGCCGCTTCATGATCTTTTCTCCTTTATTCAATTTTATATTCTGTTGCCGTTTCATGATCTTTTTTCCCCCTTGTTTTGATTATACATTTTCAATTTTGAAACTCCTGTTAAATTTGGTTATTTTTCTGAAATAATGTCAAGTCGGCGGCAGAATCGGCAGCCATCGGAATATTTCACGCGCGATAAGCCGGTGTCCGTCACGGTTGCAGTGATTGATCCATGACAGTAAATCGCTGATTTGTCCTCCGTTGTCACAATATTGCTGAAAGACTTCCAGACAATCCGCCAGACCTATGTCATATTCCGCGGCAAGCCGTCTGATCTGCTTTGCATGGGCCGCCGCCAGTTCCGGGTCCTGCCGGCTGCACACCGCTTCCATGCCGGGGGTCAGCAGCAGCACTTTTATTTTTAGCGCCAGCGCCTGTTCAATCATGGATTTCCAGGCCTGTTCCGCCTGCTCCAGCTCGATAAAACGGTCATTCAGTGCGTAATCAATTGTAATGAGGTCCGGACGGAGAGACAGTACATCGCCTGCAAACCGCTTTTCTCCGGCTGCCGAGCATTCGCCGCCGATGGCGGTGACAATGACGTTGATGACCGCCATCGGGTAGCGCTCTTTGAGCATACGATGCAGCAGATGCGGATAGGCGTTGAAGGTGTCCACCACATGAAAACCGGCATATCCGGCTGGGGCGCTGTGACCGTGACAGACGATATTTATCGTCCGGTTGTCCGGCCATATCTTCATCAGTTCCGCGCTGAGCGGCTGAAGGTAACTTTTTTGTTCCGCGATAGCCATTATTGTTTCTCCATTAACGTGCATCAATGATGACGGCTTCGATGCCGAGCAGTTCGCCGAGCCTTCGAATATTTTCTGCATGATGTCCGGTGCCGAGAGCGAAGTGATGGGTCGGGCCTTCAGCAATCCAGCGCCTCAGGAAAGTCCTGATATCCGGCTTGAAGCGTCCATGCGTGTTGGTGTTGCCGGTAGGCGGCACCGGCCCTTCGACGGATTCTCCCTCCGCAATGATAAACTTGAACTTGCCGTCGCCTTTCAGACCGATACTGAGCATGGTGATGGGGCCTTCCTGGATTTTGAATTCCACACTGGCGCCGGAACCGGGTTTGCCGTGATATTTTTTCAGGCTGCGCAGCACCGGTTTGCCGTTGGCGATATTGAGGTGATGCGGACCGTCATGGCCGACGAGCACCGTGTCGCGAATAAAATCGATCGGATGGAATTCGGCAAAACTTCCGCCGATATCCAGGCGGTCCATGATCATCATTGCGATGCAGGTTTTAATGTCAAATTCGCCGCACATCGGGAATCCGGCGGAAGTCAGCATGGAATTGCCGACGATAAAATTGGTGACCAGCGTCCGCATGTCCGAACCATTTTCCGCTTCGTAATAATAGGCGAGGCCGTCAAGTTGCTTTTCTTCGATGAATCTTTCCAGCGCCACGGCGGCTCTTGAAGCTATTTCCAGGTCTTTTTCATTTAATTTTTCGGTTAGCGGGTCACTTACCGGAACCGGAGTGTCGAAGAAATTGAGGATGCGTTCTTTCATCGCCAGCACCGCCTTATCAGAAGCGGTCAGTCTGCTGAAATGAACCATTACATCATCCGGCTCGCACTGGACGACATGACAGCCGAAGCCGGCGGTTACTGCCGTGGGATCGGTGTGCATGTCGAGCATTGCTTCCAGTACATGCCCCATATGTCCGATCCGGGCGCGTTTCAAATCATGCATTGCTTTGGCGATATTGCACCAGTCAGCGATTTCGGCGTCCGCCGCCGGATCGTTTTCCAGCATCCCGATGATGACGTCAGGGGCTTTGCGTCCCATTCTCACCGCGACGCCGGTAAATTCAGGAACGGAACAGAAATCGTCATTGCAAAGCTGCATGAAAGTTGAAGCATTGGCATAATCCATTGCCGCCAGCGGCTGTAGCGCCGCCAGCACGATTGGTACTTCCTTCAATTCGCGGGCGATCACTCCGAAAGTCGAAGAGGTGGCATAAGTCACCATATCCACGAAGATCAGATCGAAATTGCCTGCTTTTAATTGCGGCAGCAGTGCATAAGCCCCCTGGGCATTGTCAATGATACCGAAATTCTTGACCGTGACGCCGTTGGAATTAACTTTGTTCACGAATATGTCCAGTTTTTTCTTCATGGTGTCTTGCAGACCTTCAAACTGAGCCCAGTACACATGGTGGGCGACGCCGAATACGGCGATATTGGCGGTCAGCGGTTTTCTACGTCCGATTTTCATGATTTTCCTCTTAACTTTGTATAATTACCACGAGAACATTATCGGGCTGGAAATATTTTTCAGTTTTACGCACGTTCCGAACCCGTTTCTGGTAAATTCAGGAGTGATGAAGTTGCCTTCCAGATATGGACCTTGCGGGTCAGGCAGTATCTCCAGCCGTTTTTCACTGCCGGTTTCCGGGAAGAACGTTACATCGGCGTCTTTCAATCCGGTCACAAGCAGCCGCCGGGATATTCCCGTGTAGACGGAACATACTTCATGACACGTTACGACTCCGGACTGAGCCTGTTCCACAAACACACGGCATTCGCGACTGGTGGTGTTCGGCAGCCGGTATACCGCCGCGCCGTTCTTCAATTCTGTTTCAAGCCCGCTCATAATCGGGGCGCCGAACGGGAACCGGAGGTGTTCTTCGACCAGCGTGTCAGGGCAGAAGATTGACAAATAAAACGCGTTGCGATTTCTGGATACGGACATTTTCGGATTGGGCCTGGCCGGCGCATCCTTACGGTAAATCACTTTAAACCCCAACTCCTGAATCATCAGGCGCATGACGTTGTCGAAATGAAATACTTTGTTCGGGTCCGGCGGTGAGACAGCCCTCAGCCAGTCGGCGGGTTGTGAAGGATTGATGGTCCTCACCCAGCATATTTTACCGGAGCCGGCGGAGAACGGTTTGCGCGTCAGCGCTGTAACCCTTGAGCTGTGCGCATCTTTGACCGCCGCCGCCTTGATTGCGGTAGTCATATCATTCGGATCGGCAATGACTTCGCGCAGCGGACCGCCTGAGAAAATATCGTAGTGAACTATAGTCAGCGGATAGGACTGTTCCGTCAACTGGTCAGCTTCCAGATTCAGCGTTAAGCTCATTTCGCCGGATACTCCGTCAACTATTTTCAGATTGAGCAGCCGCAGCATTTCCGGAACCGCGCTCTGCGCCGGACCGTAGAACAGGATATTGCCGCCTGATTTGACGAACAGTTCAAGTTTTCTCACGCAATCACTGGAGCAGGCATTGACCGGGATCACCAGCACAACTCCGGCAAAAATCTCCGGCTTGCTGTCCAGTAGTGCAGAGAATGAGGTCATACTGGTTACGGTATTCAACGGCAGCCCGTTATTGATCGCCCCGCGGATAAACCAGTCATCGGCGAATATTTCATCCAGGCATCTGCCCTGCTTCAACACCATTTCCTGATATTCATTGAACGGATAGATCCATACAAAAGGTCCGGCCTGATCTGGTTTGCGGCGCAGACCGTCTGCAATGTACGGAATCACTTCCATCGGCACCTGGTCCGGCATTTCGCCGTAGGAATCATCGACGGTCAGCAGATTGATGGACGAAGGGGTACGGACATTGCCTTGCCGGTCAATCATCGAAACAGCGAGCGGCAGATAAATGTCATATGGTTCCCGTTCGTAACGGTCGAGCCACGGGCTGTTGATAAACCACGGATCGTGAATGTAAAAACGGAATGGATAGTTTCCATCCGGCAGCTCGGAGATATGGGAAAGCCATCCGGCCAGTTCCAGCCCAATGTCTTTGTCGAGCGCCGCCCATGGCGAATTCACCGGCGGCGATGCTCTGAATGTGTTATAAATCTCACTCAGCGGTGCGGCATCGGTGGAAATCTCGATGCCGGCGGTCAGGTTGCTGCCGCGCGTTTCAATCGGCATGCCGGGACATTCGCGGGAGAAATCTTCCCAGAATTTCAAGATTTCCTTTGATATTTCCCCTGCTTTTTCAGGAAAGAATTGTTTGCCGTCGAACAGGGAACCGGTGATGCCCCATGTTTCCAGGCCGAACCCGAAACCGTTGGAAAACCAGATGTAGTCATAACCCATGTCCCGCAAAAAATGTCTCGACTGCCGTCCGAGAAATACGCCGAACGGCGTCCGGTCCGGAATGCCTTCCGGGAAACCGGCATATTTTGCCGAATCCTGTTTCAGAAAGGTGTTGCAGGTCACGAAAGTATCCCGTCCGATGGAGCCCCCGCAGCAGATTTCGCGGTGCATGACATATTTAAATTCCGATACTGCGAATTCCGGGCCGGGGTCGAAAGTGGCTCCAACCCTGACCGGCTTGCCGGTGATTTCATTTCCGGTTGTCCTGATGACTTCGATCAACTTTTTGAGCCAGCGGTAAGTGCGGGTTGGCGGGTTGTCCATATATTTTACCGCCTGGTGATGGATGCTCGGGCGCGGACTGGTCGTTGAACCAAATACCGGACTTGCCACTCCCTGCCAGCAAGCCCATTCAAATTGATCGTCCAGATTGTTTTTGTATTCCAGGATTTCCGAGCCGTCCGAAATCCACAGCATTACGGATATTGTGTCCGCATATTGGGTCAGCGGCATCCATTGGGTAAACATTTTGCGGCAAACCGCCCGCATGGTTTCTTCCGAGTTATCCCGGAAAGGCTTTGAACTTAGCTCCAAAGTGACATTGCGCAAATTCATATGATTTCCCGTTATCTGTTATTTGACTGTTAAAGATTATAAGCGATGATTGAGTTATCTGCTTGGATAAAAAGCGTAACAATAGAAAAAATAGGCAAAATATCAATATTGTCCAAAAATTCCATGGTAATTTATTGGATGCAAACGGGCGTCCGGTCGTGGCGTATGGTAAAAAATGACTTAAGTTATTGAAGCCGCTGGTATGGAGATTTGGGACAGGAATCACTTAGCAGTGAACAATTCAGCGCATTGATGACAGATGCGCTTTTCATGCGTTTATAAACATGGTGGATGTGACGTCTGTTAAGTTCTGCGTTCTTCGCAATGGAGTCCAAACTACTTATATCGGCAATAGTCGGAGCCGCCGAAATGAATTCCTATTTTTTCAGTACAAATCGCGGATAGCCGAAGATGTTGTGTCCGTCGTATAAAAGCGGAATGATCGCCGAACGGCGGCCTTTATCAATTTTGATCATGACAAAGGACAGGCTTTCCCCTGCTTGGGGGTGGTTGCCCAGCATATACCCCGGCAATTCTTTGAACGGCAGCGCCGCCTCAACGGAAAACCCGTCTTTTGTGATTTTTGTGCCGGTTTTCAACCCGTGCATTGTTTCATCAAGGTTTCCTACCCAGAAACCGGAGGAATTATTGAGATGCAAACCGTCTGTCACATGATTGTCGGGACTTATCACCACTTCCCAGTATGCCTTTAATCGCATATCGGGCAGAATGAATATTTCGAACGCGTCGCCATCCCACGGGGCCGTATTTTTCACCGTATCATACGCGATCGACTTCACATCGCTCACGCGGAAACTTGCGCCGACATAGAGGAATTCTTCATCCCAGCAGGCATGCCAGACTGATGCAGAGGCGTTATGCTTCAGGCTGTCTAAAGGGTATTCGCCATGGAACGTTAAGGTTTCGCTCCACTCGGTCTCATCCAGTTTTCCGTCAATCACCGGCTTCCGGTTCGCATAGGGAATTTCAAATCTCGGAGGTTCCTTGACCGGCCAGTTGAACCCTCTGTCAATGTCGCTGAATAAATCGTTCATATAGGAGCGGGCTGTCGCCAGAGCAGCGTCATTGCCGAGTTTGTACTTGCCAAGCAGGATTCTTTTGTGCACCCATACCGGAAAGGACATCAGTTTGTCCGTCGCGAATTCTGCCGGTGTGCCTTTGCCTTTATTGTACAGCGCCGGTGCAGCTTTCTCTGCCAGCGCGATGTCCCCGGGTCGAGTCCCCGCACACGATGCCATAAGCAGTATCAGAGTTATGCATATCCCCAGTCTCATGCAATTCTGACGGCAGATATGCATCAGCGGTGATTGCAGGAGTATGTTCATTTGTATTTCCATGTGTAGATTCCGCGATTGCCGATGATGATCCTGCCTGCCCCGATGGCGACGAACCCGGCTTCCAGGCAGGGCAGATTATAGGTTATCCACTTGAAACTTCTGCCGCCGTCCCTTGAGAGCAGCGGCCCCATGGCGTGCGTCAGGTTCGATGAGTTGGCGGAGTTGCAGACAAAGGCAACGATATCCTCCCCGTCGCAGGCGATGGGCCCAAAGGCCTTCTGGGCGGCTGCCCATTCCTCGACAGTGTCGCCGACGGTCATTTTGACCATGCCGGGCTCTATTCTGCCGTTATCGATTTTGTCATAGGGCATGACAACCAGCTTGCCGTCGAGTCCGAGCACCAGAGTTCCGGAGACCGTGACTCCCAGTCCTTTGATACCGCTATTGGCTCCGCTGAGCGGCACGATCTTCCAGGTTGCGCCGTAGTCGCGGCTGCTGGCCAGCGCCGAACCGCCGGGGAAGTTAACGGCGTTGCCGAGATAGAGAATCCTGTGTGTCGAGTCGTATTCCATTTCCCTGAAAGCAGATTTACCGTCCCTTAAGAAAAGAGGAGAATTAAGTTCATTGAAGCTTTTGCCGCCGTTGTCCGAGAAGAAGAGATGGTCGGTGAACATGATCCATTGCCTGTCGGAATCGTTGGGGTCAATGAGCATCTTGATTCTCGATCCATAGGGGGTCTTGCGCTCGAAGTCGACAGTATCGCCGCGTCCCAGACGGCTTGTGACGTCCTGCCAGGTGTCGCCCTGATTCATGGACAGAAGCAGTTTGACGGTGGGAGACGTGTTGTAGCTGCCGCCCGGCGCCCCCTTGTCGAGAGCGAAAGTGTAGATGTATTTCTCGTCGCCGGATACGCACATCGGAGAATAGAGCCCTATTCCCCAATGCGGAATGCCGGGGTTGATGGAGATGCGGCGCCATTTGGTGACATCGGGTCCGTCGCTGCGGAAGATTCCATGGTCGTTGGTCGACATGTAGGTGTAATTTTTCCTGATGAAGATCGAGGAGCCGCATTCGGCGAATCCGGCGCCTTTGTTCCCGTAGAGTCTCTTTGTGCTGTCGAAGGTCATCAGCAGATCGTTCCAGGTCTTGAACTGGTCGGTGCTGTACCAGCCGGTGAATGCCGAGCAGGTGAGGACGAGGTCTGTCTTGCGGTCGAAGAAGAGTTTCTGTGTTTCGAAGCAGAAAGAGCTGCCGCTGGAGGCGTTTGGCTCGTCATGCTTCAGTTCCCCGGGGAAAGGGATCTGCCGGAAACTCTTCATTTCATCGTCCGAGACAAATAGTCCGTTTGTTTCCTGGGAGCCTATGAAAACCTGGCTTCTCTGACGCGGATTCCACTTCGCCATAACCGGTCTCGGCACTCTGATTTCCCGGCCGCCGGCATTTTTGACGGAGAGTTCGGAACAGGCCAGTGAACTGCCGCCGGAGTCATTGGCAAGGATGATTTTAAACTTGCCCTTGTTGTCTTTGGGCATCATGGTTATGAGCAGCTCTCCGTTTTTCCAGGGAGAGGCGTCGATATCTATCGCGGCGAAACCATCCGGGAGGCCGCTGAGCTTCTCAAACTTCGGGAGCGCATCTTTGGCATTCCGTGTGACAAAAAAATCGCCGTCGGCGAAAGCGAAATAAGCAATGTCCGGATTTGAATGATGCGGATAAATGCAGCGTATTCCGGCAAAGGAGCCAAGATCGAAGGTTTTGAAGTTGGAGGCGTCGGCATCGCCGACGAAGACCTTTTTCTTGTGGAATTCAGCATCCATGGCGGTCTCGTAACCTCTCGGCGCAAGACCGTGTCCGAAGGATCCGAGGGATGCGAAGACTCGCGAACCGTCACTGTTGAACCTGACCCGGTCGAACATGCATTTACGGCCCAGAGTGAAAGCGGGAAGTCCTTTGTCGTATATCGGCGACCAGGTTTTACCGCCGTCGCAGGTTCTGTCAAGGTAACTGCTGGCTGAAACGATGAGTTTGGGGTTGGCCGGAGAGATGTCAAAAGACTGGAAACAGGGACCTGTCATTTCATGGGATATCTGCTTGAAGGTTCTGCCGCCGTCGACAGACTGGGCAAGTCCGCCGCCATCAAGGATTACGGTGATGACTCCGTTGTCTACTTTGGCATCGTAAATTACGTTGGCGTAACCGGGGGAGATATTCTGCCATACACAGTTGATGCCTTTGACATTGGCGTCGAATATCTGCTCTTTGAGACCGGGAATCTTGACCCTGGGCCATTGGCGGGACTGCAAGTCTTTCTTTGTGATTTCCTCAAGATTTTTCTTTGTGAAGTCAGGGAAATTACGCCAGTCAGAAGTCTGTTCCGCGCCTACTGCGGAGAATGCCAGTAGAGCAGTCCCGGCGCACAAGGCATTTTTCAGTATGGTTGTCAGTCTGTTTTGAGCATTTATTACTGGCCTTTTCATCTGCAGGATGACCATTGGACTTCTCCTTGACCTTTTTGTATAATCTTAATTTTGCTGAAAAACTCTCCAAAGTTTATTTGCCGGATTTTATAGTATAAGTGATGATGCGGGTATCTGCTTGGATAAAAAGTATAAAAGCTGGAATTTTAAATGAAAATGTCAATATTGTCCGAATTTTTTCCGGTAATCTCCGGGATTAAGTCCCATGTCGGCCCGGAACGCACGGTAAAAATAGCTAAGGTCGTTAAAGCCGCAGGCATAGCATATTTCGGAGATGTTCATGGCGGAATTGCTTAATAATGTACGGGATTCCTGCAGTCTTCGCTGCTTCAGTGCCTCGAAGATGGACTTGCCTTTCAGGCTTTTATAAACGCGGCAGAGGTAACTTTTGTTAAGTTCGATTTTTTTAGCAATAAAGTCCAATCCGAATTGCTCGTGATAGTAGTTGTCGATAATGTGGTCGATGTAATTGACGATATTGTGCCGGTCGTTTTTTTTGATTTTCTCAATGCCCTGGCGGCTGATAAGGATCAGCAGCTCCAGCAGCCGGAGTTTGATGATGCTTTGATAGTTGGGCTTTTTTTCTTCGTATTCGTCAGCCAGACTTTTTATCAGTCTGGATATTTCTTTCCAGGCATCAAGAATGTAGAGCTGCTCCCGGCGGGTTTTGTCGACTTCATCCTGGAAATTCCGGTGAAAAATGGAGAAAAAATCAAAATCGTTGGCAAGGTGCTGGAGTTCGTCCTGAATCAGTTCCGGCATGAACAGGATATTGTAAATATCAATATATTCGGATTCGATGACGAAAGTGGTCTGATCGTCCGGGTGGATCAGGTATACGCTGCCGGGACCGAACTTGTAGCTCCGCTCGTTAATCAGCTTCCGGCCGTGTCCTTCAATCACATAAATGATCTTCCAGAAATCCCGCTGCATCCGGTAGGTTTCGTCAAATTCTCCGCGCATATGCCGGAATTTCCGGATGAAAAATAGCGGAAACTCATCTTTGAAAAACATTGATGCTTTGAAGCGGAATCTTTTTATTTCATTCATGCCGTGCCTGTTTTGTTAAGCTGTATCCAGTTTAACATAGCCCGCAAATGCGGTTCATGCAAATTTTCAGGGCAGGCGCAAGCCGTTGTCAGGCAGTTTGCTTCCAGTGCTTTTTGGCGACGAAATAGATGAGCGGAATCAGCAGCAGGAACGGAATGGCGGTGATGATGAATACCCAGCGGATGTCCAGCGATACCGCCACCACGCCGCTGAGAATGGAGCCGATCACCCAGCCGCCGGAACGGGCGCTGGCTGCCCAGCCGAAAACGCCGCCCCGCCTGGCGTCCGGCGTGGTTTTTGCCAGCCATACTTGCAGCAGCGGGTCGAGCCCCCCGGCGAAGAACATGTTGCCGAAACGGCAGACCCCGAGGACCAGCAGGCTGCCGGTCAGGCCCTGCGGCAGCATCAGCAGCCCGGCGAACAGCGAACAGATAATGGCGACCCGCTGCGGCGACAGGCGGTCGGAAAGCCAGCCCAGCACCGCGCCGGAGAAGATTCCGGCCACCGCCGACAGGCCGGCGATCATGCCGGTGGCGGCGACTGCGCCTTCATGGCCGTTGATTTTTTCCACCAGCATCGGCATGAACGGCGCGTCGAACTGCCTGGCGACGGCCACGATCAGCAGCAGCGCCAGCACCGGCCACGCCAGTGCGAAAAGACTGCGTTCCGGTTCAATGTTTTCTTCAGCCGCGGCAGCATGCTCTTCCTGCGGCTCGAATTTTTCCTCGACTAAAAAGTACACGATCAGCGCCGCCAGCAACTGCAGGAGTCCGCATGTCAGAAACAGCGCTTTGAAACCGAATTTATCGGCGATCATTCCGCCGCAGAAGGCGCCTAATACCGCTCCGCAGTACATTGCGGAGATAATGGTGCCGATGGCGAAACCGCGTTTTTCCATCGGGGTGTTGCCGGAAATAAGGGTCTGGGCGGCGGTGATGGTTCCCGCGAAGGCCCCTGCCGCAAAACGGAGCACCAGCAGCCAGATGATGCCGGGGGCAAATGCCATCAGCGGCAGAATGACGGCGGAGCCGAGATTGGCGCGCAGCATCATCAGCCGCCTGCCGTATTTATCCGCCAGCGTTCCCCACAGCGGCGAGAACAGGCAGAAGCTGATGTTGCCGATGGTGGCGAACGCGGCGACATAGAATTTCTGCATCTGGTGATCGGTCACTCCCAGTTTTTCGATGTAAAACGGGATGAACGGCAGAACAGAATTGAAGCCGGCCAGTGACAGAAACTGCGCCATCCATACCCAGAACAGATTTTTTTGCCAGTTCATGATTATAACCGTATGAGCGTCAGTATTCTAATCGCCGACGTTGTATTTTTCCTTAAGATGTGTTTTCATATTTACGAACGAGCATGACGACGATCTGGGATAGAACGGCATTTTTCCGGTTTTCCGCATGATTTCGCCGTATTTATAATTAAAAGTGCCGCGGGCGGTGATAAACTGACCCCAGAAACCGTAGTGCCACTGGACATCGGTATTTTCCGGGCTGAGATTGTCCAGCCATTCCTGCGGGAAAAGTTCCAGCCAGCGCGGCAGCGAATTCAGCCAGGTGCCGGTGAAGAGTTTGGTTGATCCGTATTTTTCCGAGGTCTGCCGCATCAGTTCCAGGAAGCAGCGCGGCAGATATTGCGGATCGGCAAAAAACGATTCCGGCTGGAGCGCGTTGGCAATGTGAAAAGAGGTGGTTTCGTGCTTCAACCCGTCTTCGTGCTCGTTATAGCGGAGGCTGCCGCACTGGTAGCCGGCAAGCCTGCTTTCATCTTTGTAATCTTTTTCCAGCCGCTCGTCAATGCTGTTTTTGAATACGGCGAATGCCGCATCCTCAAATGTTGCGGCGTTAGTTTTGTGCTGTTTATAAACCAGTTCCAGCCGGTGTTCCAGTTCCAGCCATTCCGGGCATTCAAAGTTTATTGCTGTCGGATTGAGCAGCCCTGTATTGATCGAAGTTTTGCGGTAAATATCGATCCGCTTGCGCAGTACATCGGACAGCGTTTCCTCCGGATGTTCCTGCCGCCAGTTTCTCAGGAAAAAGAGGTTCAGCTTTACCATCTGGTAGAGATATTCGCGATGCTCATCGAGTGTTTTTAAATTTGCCATGATTCTGAATTCCTCAGGTTAACCGTATATTTCATTATTTAACTGTTCAAAAAAGCGATGCATGAACTTCGAGCGGTCATGGGCGATGCGCCTGCCTGCCGCCGTCAGCATTTTCTCTTCCACATGCCGCAGTTTTACCAGATATTCGCGGTAGGCCGAATCTTCCCGGCTGTAGGCGGCGGAATTGACCGCTTCCTGTTCGGTGTTGTGCAGCCGGGCGTTTTCCCGTCCGGCGAAATGGAACGCCCGCCCGATGCCGACCGCGCCGATGGAGTCCAGTTTGTCGGCGTCATAGATAATTTTTTCCTCCGGCGTTTCCGGCTGAAAATGTCCGCGGTAGCGGTGCTTCAGCACACAGCCGCTGACTTTCCTGATGAGCGCTTCATCGAATCCGGCGCTTTTCAGTATGGCGGCGGCTTCCACGGCACCCTGTTCGGCGTGGCAGAGCGCTCCCTTCGACATCATTTCTTCAGGGCGGGCGATGTCGTGGAGGATCGCCGCCAGCTTTACCGTTCTGGCATCGGCGCTCTTCTCTTCCTTCAGCAGCATTTCGGCGTTGCGGAATACCCGCATGGTATGATCGAAGTCATGACAGCCGGGCGCGGTTTCCAGGTGCGCCTGCACCAATGCGGCCACCTCTTCAAATTTACGGGCGAAAGTTATGTCATCCATGATTTCAGTCCAGCCATTTTTCCACGTTGCCAAGTTCGAAATTCTCCAGCATTGCCAGCAGCGTTTCCGGGTTTTCCGCAACCTGGAATATTGCCCGGTGCTCCGGTTTGACGAAATGCTCTTTCACGGCGTTGTCCAGGAATTCCAGCAGTCCGTTATAATAACCTTTGATGTTCAGCAGTCCGCACGGTTTGGCGTGAAGTCCGAGCTGCCGCCAGGCTGCCGCCTCGAGTATTTCCTCGAAGGTGCCGAGTCCGCCGGGGAGCGCGATCATCGCGTCCGCCATTTCGATCATCATGGCTTTTCTGGTATGCATGGAATCGACGATGCGGATTTCGGTCAGGCCGGAATGCGCGACTTTGCGGCTGAGATGTTCCGGGATGATTCCGATGACCCTGCCGCCGTGTTTCAGCACGGTGTCCGCCAGTTTGCCCATGACGCCGACCGAGGCGCCGCCGTAAATCAGTTCAATGCCCTTGTCCGCGAGGAGTTGACCCAGTCTGACCGCCGCCTCGAGATATTCGGGCGATGCGCCTTTGCTGGAGCCGCAGTAAACACATATACTTTTTATAATCATGATAATCCTGAAAGAGCCGCTTTTAAAGGTAAAATTGACTTTTAAAAAATTGCATAAAGCGCACTCAGGGTTAATTTACTTGTGATTGCTGTTTTAACAAGAAATTTTTCAGGAGTTTTCCGCGATGGTCAAGAAAAGTAATAAAGCGATGGACATCAGCAAATTCGACAGGAACATGGACATAAAAAAAGCTGATGAAAATGGTTTAGTGTGGCATCAACCCTATGAAAAACCGTTTAAACTGGCGGGATTTTACTGGTTTGATCAGGATCAGGTTTACCGCCGTTTTCCGGTAAAGCCGCAGTTCCCGTTATCGGAAGGCGTGGACGGACTTTCGTGGTGTACTGCGGGCGGACAGATCAAGTTCCAGACCGACAGCGGTAAAATCAGCCTGAGAGTCAAACTGCGCGATGCCGGGGCCATGGACCATATGGCGCAGACCGGCATGAGCGGTTTCGATCTGTATGTCGGCAAGCCGGGCAGGGAGACCTTTTATTCCGTTACCCGTTTCGCGTGCGGCGCAACCGAATTCACTTATGAACTTTTCAACTGCGATGTCCGCAAACTGCGCAATTTCACGATCAATTTCCCGCTGTATAAAGGCGTGAATGAAGTGATGGTCGGCTTGCTGGACGGCGCAAAGCTTGAAGCGCCGCCGGCATACCGGATGAAAAAGCCGGTGGTGGTTTACGGCACCTCCATCACCCAGGGCGGCTGCGCGTCGCGTCCCGGTTCCTGCTGCACGAATATTCTGAGCCGCCGCCTGAATCTGCCGTTCATCAACCTCGGGTTCTCCGGCAGCGGCAAAGGCGAGCCGGATGTTGCCAGGAATATTGCGCTGATCGAAAAACCGGCGATGCTGGTGCTGGATTATGAAGCTAATTGTGTGAATTTTGAGACCTTCAAACAAACGCTGCCCGAGTTTATTTCGATTCTCCGCGCCGCGCATAAAAAGACGCCGGTGCTGGTGATTTCCAAAAACCGCTACGGACAGGAGGCGCTGGACCATGAGCCGGATAACAGGAGCGACCGGAAAAAGTTCCGCGAACAGTGTAAGGAATTCCAGCAGAAGCTGGTTAAGAAACTGCAAAAGGCCGGCGACAAGAACATCTATTTTCTGGACGGTTCGAAATTGCTCGGCAAGGATTACTGGGAATGCACGGTTGACAACTGCCACCCGACCGACCTCGGATTTTTCCGTATGGCAGACGGCATCGAACCGGCCATCAGGAAAATCCTTTTCAGGAAAAAATAAGGTGATGCAATGGAGATAAATGTCGGCGGCAGGTCTTTTAAGGCGGAACGGGTATTCTGCATCGGCAGGAATTACGCGGCGCACGCGAAGGAATTGAAAAATGATATTCCGGACGAGCCGGTGATCTTCTGCAAGCCGCCGACTTCGCTGGTGTCACATTTGCAGCGCGAAATTCCTTTTCCGTCATTCGGCCGGGAGCTGCATCACGAAGTGGAGATTGTCGTGCTCATCGGCAAAGCAGGCAAACCGGAATCTGAAGCTGACGCGCTGAATTATGTCGCGGGGCTTGCTGCCGGACTGGACTTGACGATGCGCGACGTGCAGGACGAGTTGCGGAGTAAAGGCCTGCCGTGGGAAAAGTCCAAGGCATTTGATTGCAGCGCTCCGGTCGGCGGGTTTATGCCTCCAGCGCCGGAACGGCAGCTTGACGATTTAAGTTTCTCCTGCGCGGTAAACGGCGCTGTCAGGCAGTCCGGGAATACCGGCAATATGCTCTTCCCGATTCCGCGTTTGATTGTGGAAATTGCCAGGTACTGGAAACTGCTGCCGGGAGATCTGATCTTCACCGGCACCCCTGAAGGCGTCGGCCCGCTTCTGCGCGGCGACATTATTGAGGTCGCATTTGCCGGACATAAATGGACGTGGACAATGAGCAGTTAGAAGCCAATCTCCACGGGAGCGCCGGTCGTCTGACCGGCTTTATGTTTTCACCCCGGTCATTTTGGACACCCTGCCTGCACATTTTGGACAACATACTTCGCTCAACTGTTTTCGTAATCTGGGAGTTCTGAGAAGACTGGGAATTCTGGGATATTGCCGTCCGGGACGGACGGCGCTGCACCAAAACCATTTTGGACAACACTCCGACACTTTGGAGTGTCGTTGAGCACAACGGTTTCACCACTTTTCTCGCTTTCGCCATTTTGGACAATCATCTCCCTCATTTTGGACAGCATGCTTCGCTCAACTGTTTTCGTAATCTGGGAGTTCTGAGAAGACTGGGAATTCTGGGATATTGCCGTCCGGGACGGACGGCACTACACCAAAACCATTTTGGACAACACTCCGACACTTTGGAGTGTCGTTGAGCACAACGGTTTCACCACTTTTCTCGCTTTCGCCATTTTGGACAATCATCTCCCTCATCTTGGACAACGCTCCTCATAGGCCCCATTAGCCCCATAGGCCCCATTAGCCCCATGTTTTCCGGCCGCCGCTCTGTCCCCCATTCCGGAGACTTTAGATAGTCATTGAGCACAACAGCTTTAAAATTTTCAAACAACTCCGACACTTTGGAGACCCGTCCCGCACAACACGATTTTCGTAATCCGGGTCCTATGGGTCCTATGGGTCCTATGGGTCCTATGGGTCTTATGGGTCCTATGGGTCCTATGGGCCATTTTGGACAGCCACTCCGACACTTTGGAGACCCGTCCCGCTCAACACGATTTTCGTAATCCGGGTACTGTGGGTCCTATATTGGACAGCCATTCCGACACTTTGGAGTGTCGTTGAGCACAACGGTTTTCGTAATCCGGGAGTCTGGGAAGACCGGGAGTTCCGGGATATTGCCGTCACCGGCAATCGCTCATCCTTATCTTCCCGCCCATAGGACCCATGAGACCCATTTGTTTGCCCCTGCGGCCAGCAGAACCAACCGGGCAACCGTCCGAGACGGACGGCACTACACCAAAACCATTTTGGACAATCATCTCCCTCATTTTTGACAACGCTCCCCATAGGCCACATAAGACCCATAGGCCCCATAAGACCCATAGGCCCCATAGGCCCCATGTTTTCCGGCTCTGCGCCGGGCAACCGCCCGCAGCCTGGACAGCCTTATCCGGAACTGCTTTCGCATATCCCGCTTTCTGCATTCGGTTCCCATTCTGACTCCAGCTATTAATATGTCGCTCCGCTGGAGCTGAAAACTATTATATGGACGCTTTAAGCTATTAATATTCCGCTCCTCTGGAGCTGTCTTCTGATTTTCCGGTTCCCATTCTGGCTTCTGACTTCTGGTTTTCACAGATCCAATTCGAAAAACTCCGCCCGGTCTTTCCAGTCCTGGATCATTTCCGGAGCGTACTGGCCTTTTACTGTTTTGGGGGCTTCGGCGGTGGCGGGGATCAGCGGACGGCCTTCGGCTTCCGCTTTGGTGTTGTATTTGCGCCGTTCCATTTCGGTGAAGGTGACGAGCATCATGTCTTCGAATTCCTGAGTTTCTTTTTTGGAAAAGCCGTCACCGGCGTCGGACGGATACAGGGCCTTGTATTCGGCCAGGGATTTCAACCCGGCGGCTTCCGACGGATCGAGATCCGGGGGCGTTTTCATCGCAGAGAACACTGAGACAGATTTCCCTACGGCGGATTCCGCCTCCTTTTTCACCCCGCAGTCGGGGTGGAGCGGGGCAGGTCTGGTCTCTTTCCGTTTGTCGCTGCGCTCCAGCCAGTACTGGATGGCCTTGAGATTGGGTGCGGCCTTTTTGACCGTCGTCCGGGTGCGGCCTTCGTCGTCGGTCACATAAGTAGTAATCATGTAATTGCCCAGCGCCAGATCCAGCAGGGTGGTTTCCACTCTGCCGTCAACAACGTCCCGGCCGGCCTCGATGGCCCCGGCAAACTCC
>Ga0172379_10001188_pt1 | contig 54645 bp, 29 predicted proteins | sample GrowelOW334metaG_FD_119756 | JGI IMG/M metagenome (GOLD analysis project Ga0172379, IMG submission 119756) | Groundwater microbial communities from an aquifer near a municipal landfill in Southern Ontario, Canada - Groundwater well OW334 metaG | ecosystem: Environmental > Aquatic > Deep... | reverse complement strand
CTCCCGGTTCCATCGGGGTGAGCCACAGGCTCTGCGGCATCTGCCGCTCGTGATATTTGCGCACGTTCGCAGCTGCTTTTTCGATCGCGGCCCGCACAGGCGCCGAAAGCTGTTTCTTCGCCGAGGCGAACTCAGCCGGCGTGGCCTTGAACTTTTCGCTCTTAAGCAAAACGCCGTCGAATTTCTCCGTCCACCGGATAACTGCGGCGTCTCCGTTCTTCCGGACGTCTTCGACTATCGGTTTAACCTGTTCGACGAATTGCATAATATCCGTCTCGCTCCGGCGGAGCAGGCGCTCTTTCTCGGCGCGTTTCATCTCGTTCCATCGATACACGTTCATTACACAAGCCTCCAAAGCCCATAATTCCACAACATTATAACATAATATCCATTCTGAGACACTTAGAGTTGCCTGTCGGGGCCAACTTGAGGCAAAAACTATTCTGGCCGTCATTGCGAGGAACGAAGTGACGAAGCAATCCCAGACTAAATTTCTATCTCTTTCACGGAAGCAAAACAATCCCGAACTTAATTCCCAACTCCATGCTTCCGTCTTTTCTTTTTCGGAAAAGTAGGGGCATGCCATGTCATGCCCTTGCGGCGGCGAAAACAGGGCGTACAGCGAAAATCGCGCTCACGAAGAATAACTGGTATAATAGCTTTGAAAGACGCTAGGCGGCGAGGATAAAGCGTTGGAACAGGGCCGTTTGATAAATTTTTACAGGCGGATGGCGCGGCTGAGCGTGCCGGTTAAGGTGCGGCTCGAACTGACGCGGCTTTGCAATTTGCGCTGCGTCCACTGCAAGGTGGCGTGCGACGAGAAGCCCTGCGGCGAGCTGACGGTTGCCGACCTGCGCAAAATCCTGCCGCAGCTTCAGGCGGCGGGCGCCTCGCATCTGAATGTCACCGGCGGCGAAATCTTCGCGCGGCCCGACGCCTATGAACTTCTTGAAGCTATATTCGAGCTCGATTTTCTCGTCAACGTTCAAACGAACGCCACGCTTCTCCGGCCGGACCACGTCGAGTTGCTGAAACGAAATGTCGATAAGCTGATCAGCGTCAACGTCAGCGGCTACGGCGGCCGGGCGGAAGTCCACGAGGCCGTCACTCAGGTTCCCGGCTCATTCCGCAAAACGACAGAAACGCTTTTTGCGCTCCGCGACGCCGGAATCCCGATCGCCGTCTTCTGCATGCTCATGGCTGAAAATGCGGCTTTCCATAAGGAAACGCAGGAGTTCTTCGCGAGAGAAGGGATCCACTTCCAGTTCGGCGCGCTGATGATATCCCGCGAGGACGGTTGCGCGATGCCGCTCGACCACCGCGTCGGCGACTCGCTGCTCGGCGAACTCCCCATCCCGTGGGACAGGTATCTTAACCCGGACCCCGAGAGCGTTCCCGAGCGCTATACGCCGGAAACGCCGATCACCGAATGGTGTGTCGTCGGCAGGTTCCCGACGGTGTTGCCGAACGGCGACCTCGTGCCATGCTCGGTCATCCGCGAACCCGTCGGCAATCTCAGGGAAAAGACCTTCGAGGAAATCTGGAACAACTCCCCGGCGCTCGATTATTTCCGCAGCCTCACCGTTAAGGACCTCGAATGCCGCGACTGCGAGTATTTCCCGCGCTGCAAGCCATGCCTCGGCATCGCATTCAGCGAACAGGGCAGCTACACCGCCCGCCCCCTCGAATACTGCCGGCTTACAAAAAAATATCTGAAAATATAAATGCGGCCTTCGGCATTGGGCGGAAGCGCGCGAGCCGTCATTGCGAGCCCCAGCATTTAGGGGGCGCGGCAATCCCGGTCATGGAGATGGAAATTGAGTTCGGGGTTGCTTCGTTGGCCTAAAAACGGCCTCCTCACAATGACGCTTTTGTGTTATTCTCCAACTAATGTTGAAAACGCGGATAATTTTTAGCCTAACGTCCAACGCCCAACGCCGTCTTTATATTTCTATCTGTTGATGCTGTCGAGGTATGAGCGGAGGATGATGGTGGCGGCGGCCATGTCGTTTTTCGATTTATCTTTGCCGCTGCCGGACTTGCGGGCCGCGCCTGACGCCTGCATTGATGTGTAGCGCTCGTCCCAAAGCACGCACTCGACGCCGAACCAGCCGGTTACCCGCTCTGCAAACTCGCGGACTTCGTCGCCCATCGGGCCGGAATTTCCGTTGCGGTCAAGCGGGAGGCCGATCACAATTCGCTCGACGTTCCGGTCGCGCACCAAGTCGCCGAGGTTCTGCTTGAGGTCCTTGCGCGCGTTGAGGGCCACAAGCGGCATCGCGATTATCCCGCTCTCGTCGCTGAGCGCGATTCCGAGCCGCGCGCGTCCGTAGTCGATTCCCATTATTCGCATGAGCAGACCTTAACACAACTTTGCGGGCAGGGCAACAATCCAATTGCCACAGAGACACATAGGCATGGAGAAAAACAGAATGCATTTTCCATTTGTTCCGGTTGACGGGGCTTATCCGCGGGCGCCGTTTATGCTACAATTCCAATGTAAATAATGTAACTAAAACCATTGCGGCGGGTGTGAAATGCGCGGATACTGCGGAAAATTGCTGTATGTCGATTTAACGGCGGGAACGACGGAAGTCCGGGAACTCAGCGAAGACATGGCGCGACTCTATATGGGCGGCGTGGCGTTCGCCGCGCGGCTGCTCTTCGACCTGAAGGCGTACGAGGCCGATCCGCTCGGGCCGGACAACGCGCTTGTCGTTATGACGGGCCCGCTTGTCGGAACGACGCTGCCCGGATCGAGCCGATTCGAGATCGCCGCGCGCTCGCCGCTCACCAACGGTTTCGGCATAGCCAGCGCCGGCGGCCACTTCGGGCCCGAACTGAAATTCGCGGGCTTCGACGGCATCGTGTTCACGGGCGCCGCGCCGGAACCGGTTTATTTATGGATTAAGGACGGCGAGGCGAAATTGTGTCCGGCAGGCTCGCTCTGGGGAAAGACGACTTCCGAGACGAGAAAAGCGATCGCCGCCGAGCAGAGCGAAAAAGGCTGCCGCGCGATCAGCATCGGACCCGCAGGGGAAAACAAAGTTCTGTTCGCATGCGTGGCCGCCGGGGACCACAACTTCGCGGGCCGCACAGGGATGGGCGCCGTGATGGGCTCGAAGAATCTCAAAGCGGTCGCTGTTCGAGGAAAGAAGAAACCGGAACTGTTCGATGAAGACGAGTTCAAGGCCGTTCGCGAAAAAATCATGAAAATCATAAAGGACGACGTCACCTGCTCGTCGTACACGTCATACGGAACGGACGGCACGATGCAGCTTGGCATGCTCGTCTCCGACGTGCCGACGAAGAACTGGAGCGTCGCCAACTGGGAAGAGGGCTCGGACAAGCTGAACGGGATAGCGATGGCGGACACGATACTTTCGGGCAAGCGGGCGTGTTACGCCTGCCCGGTGGCCTGCAAGCGGTCGGTCACAATCCCGGACGGTCTGCACAAGATGGAGAATGCCGCCGGCCCGGAGTATGAAACCGCCGCCGCCATGGGCACAATGCAGTTGATCGACGACCTCGAAGCGGTCTGCGCGGCGAACGTGATATGCAATGAAATGGGAATGGACACGATATCGGCGGGAAGCGCGATCGCTTTTCTGACCGAATGTTTCGAACGCGGGCTGATAGGGGAGGGCGACACCGGCGGCATGACGCTTAAATGGGGCGATTCGGAGCAACTTCTCCGGCTGCTCGAATTGACCGCGCGGCGCGAGGGCGTCGGCGGCTTCATAGCGGACGGCGTGAAGCGGATGAGCGACAAGATCGGACGCGGGTCCGAAAAATTCGCCGTCCACTCGAAGGGCCTCGAAGCCCCGATGCACGACCCGCGCGCCTACCACGGCCTCGCGCTCGCCTTCACAACATCGCCGCGCGGCGCCTGCCACATCACGCACCTCGACATGGTTCTCGAAATGGGTGTCTACACCTACCCCGAAATGGGGCTGACAGGCGGCTACCAGCCGCTCTCGAAAAAGGGCAAGGCGGAAATGGTCGCGCTGTCAGAAAATCTCGGCGCCATACTCGGCTCGGCCGTCATGTGCATGTTCGTCGCATGGCCTCTTTCGTTCAAGCGGCACATTCTGCCAGCGCTGAACGCGGCGACCGGCATGGGCTGGACTCTGGCCGAACTCTCCGCTCTCGGCGAGCGCGGCTGGCAGATGCAGCGCGCCTTCGCGAACTTGTGCGGACTCGGCATCGAGCAGGACACGCTTCCCGAACGGGCGCTCACGCCGCATCCGGAAGGCGTTCCGTCCGGACTCGACAAGATCGTCCACAGGATGACGACGTTCAGCCCGCCGGGGTTGCCGTTTGTCAAAGACATCGCGATCGGCGCCGTCAAGCGGATTATTCCGGTTCAGAAACAGGTCGTTCAGAATCTCGGGCGCGTAATGTTCACGAGCAAGCTGAACGCTGAAGAAATGCGACGGAAGGGAACTCCCGAACTCGAATACATGCTTAAGGAATACTATACGATCCGGGAACTGGACCACGAAGGCCGCCCGCGCGAACAGAAGCTGCTGTCGTTGCAGATGGCCGACGTTTCCGCCGCGCTGCACGGCCCGGCTTCGGTTGCGAAATAGAAAAAGAATATCGCGAAGAATTAGAATATCAAGATGGATTTTTGCATATAAAGCGGCGCTGCCGCTTTGAAGCGCTGTGAGCGATCGCCGCCTTCGCTAATGCGCGACATGACAAAGCGGTGTCGAGACCACCGCAATCCAAAGCGCTTCGCGCGAAAAACAGTAGAGGGCAGAAAGTAGAAGGTAGAAAGGGAAAAGCTGAAAGATTAAAACAGAACTCAGAATCCAGAATCCAGAACTCAGCAAAAAGCGCGAAAAACAGCAAACAGCAAAAAACAGAACCAAGAACACGGCAAAAGCTAAAAAACATACAGAAATCAGCGGGATTCAGAGAACAGAACTATTGTATACAGATTGAGTTTTAAAAACTCACCAAAAAGCATGAAAATGATCAATAAAAAGCTGTTTGAGGGCTCCAAAACGCATAAACTGCACACTTTTTACACACCTTTTACGCATGAATTACGTATCTTTTACGTATCATTTACGCATTAAATTTGCGCGCACCTATGAAATTAAACGGCAATACTGCCGTTTGATGATATTTGACATTGGGCTAATAACTATACGGAATCCATTTAATGAAGGGCGCGGCATGCTGCGCCCCTACGAACGCGAATAGCGTCGCTTGCGTTAACAACAGCATGCTCGCCCCTCGGCCGAGAGCCGGCGATAGCGGTTGCGTAATGGCGACACAATATTAAAAAATAACAATTGGAATTGGCATGAAGGTAGCGATGAGGAGTAAGAGCCCGGCGACCGCCGCCGCGCGCGAAAGCGGGGTAAGCGGTTCTTCTTCGTTCATGGTTTTCGGGTAACCGCGGCGCGTCAGCAGGTAGCCGATCACCGCCCAGAGCAGCCATCCCGGCCAGAAATAGCTCATGCAAGCAAGTATACCTATTAGAACGAGGCAAAGAATACGGAAGCGTTTCCCGCCAAGAATTGCATGCGCGATGTGGCCGCCGTCGAGTTGTCCAATTGGTATCAGGTTCAGGCTGGTCACGAACATTCCGATCCACGACGCTATCAGGGCCGGGTGGAAATTTAACGTATATCCCTCGGGAACGTGGACCAGCAGTCGTTGAAGCAGAAAGAGAATCAGCGGCTGGCCCACCATTATGGTGTCCTTTTCAATGTGTAAAGGGATAGGCGTCACTTTTGACATAAGAAGACCGGCGATCATGATCGGCAGAGAGACGAGGAAGCCGGCGAGAGGGCCGCTGATGCCGAGCCCGACAGCCGCGTTGCGGTTCGGCATGGGCGATTTCACGCGTATGACAGCGCCCATTGTTCCGAAAGAAATGAATAAGAGCTCGTGGGCGGTCGGGAAGATTGCTGGAACAGGAATGAAGAAAGGCGGCGAAGAGTCTATCCCATTGCGGCGCGAAGCCCATTTATGCGCCAGCTCGTGCGAGCCGAGGATAAGCAGCAGGCAGACGGAATAGCTTAAAGCCATCGGCCATATTTTCCCGATGTCGCTGGTTTTCGCCATATCCGAAGCGAAGTACCAGCCGGCCATGGATGTTGTTATTAGCGTTGTGACAAACAGCGCCCACGCGATGCGCTTTTCCTTGATGCGCGACTTCGCGGCCGCGCCGCGCGTCGGCACGAGCACGCAGGTTTTCCGTCCGCCGGCGGCGCTGAAATGCGGCTTGTAGCCCGCCGCCGCGAACGCGCGCTGAATCTCGCCGCGATCCGCGTTCTCTTTCTCGTAAATAACGCGCGCCATGTCTCCGAGCAGTCCAACAGTTTCGATTTCAAAATATTTAACTATCAGTTCCTGAAGAACGTAAAAGTTGTCGAAGTCGAAAGTCGGGAATTGCTTTTTGTCTCTCATCGGTCCTTTATCCGTCCGCATTCCAAGGGCGGATTTGAAATCCGCCCCTACATCGCATCTCATCAGTTTTGAATCAGCGCTCCCAAACCCAATATATGGCGGATTCAGGCTGAAATCATTTTATATTGTAATGCGCGGGGCGCGGGATTTCACTTGCGGAAAGAAAAACGGAATATGGCTAAGTTCAAATTCGCTTATTAGTCCGGGATTGCTTCGTCGCTTCGTTCCTCGCAACGACGCGGTTTTGCGCATTCAAAAACAACAAAAATACGTCATTGCGAGAAGGCGGTTTTTGACGACGTAGCAATACTGAACGCCAAGCTCGTCATTGCGAGGCGTTTTTGCCGAAGCAATCCCGAACTCGAAGCGATATATATGCATGAGAATATGGAATCTGAATGTTGACTAATAGAAACGATTTCAGGAAGAGATGTCTTTCAGGAGACCGGCGATATCCAGTTTCGTGGTGGCGCCGACGTTTTTTGTGAAGACGGTGAGGTTGAACATCGGCGCGTATAGAACTTTCTCGATGCCGAAGATTGTTTTCGAGGCGATTCCGTTTGCGCCGCCGAAGATTTCTTTAACGTCCTCGATTCCGGTTCGGACCTGGCTTTCGAGTTTGCTGCGGTCGACTTGGAAACCGTTGCCGTTGTTTTCGATTCCGAGCGAGGACAGCGTCGCGAGATTCGAACTCATAACGCCTGTGAGGAAGCTGCGCGCTTCGCTGAATCCATAGGCGCCGGCGTTTCCGAGCGATTCGTTCAACTGATTGAACGCGTCGAAGAATTTGCTGACTGCCTGCGAAATCTGTTTTTCGTCCGGCCGGACGCTGATGTTGGAATCGTTCGAGTTTGCGCCGCTGATCTGCAACTGACCTTGATAGTCGCCCATAATTGCGACGTTATTGTTCGCGGACTGGGACGCCATGTCCATCAGCTCTTTGCCGTTGGCGATCCAAGCGTCGTAAATTTCCGCCGGGGTATCCATAGCGTTTATCTGCTTGGTCGGGTAGATGCCGGTGTTTTCGTATATCGCGGCGGAGTTCGACACGCCGTACATCATTTTTCCGTTGATGGAGAATTTCGAGAAGCTGACGGCGTTTTCGAGGCCGCCTTGCGCGGCGCCGTCCGAGTACTGGGTGGTGGAACTGCCGAGCCGTTCCATCAGGTCGCCGCTTGTGTCCATGATAGTTACGGAACTCATGGCCGAGCGCGGGATTCCCTGAAGTTCGATGTAGGATGAAGGCGCGGCGTAGTTGTCGACGATTTTCGCGGAGAGGCCGACGTCTGCGTTGTTGATCGAGTCCGCGACTTTTTGCATCACTTCGCGGTAGGTGTCGGTCTGGTTTGTTTCGACGCGGAACTTAAAAGTTTCGAGCCCGGTATCGATAGCGAATTCGTAATAAGAGCGCGGCAGTTTCATCGATTTATTGGCTGTCAGGGAGTCGGTGCGAACGGGTTGGGAGCCGGCCGGCTGGCTGACTTGGACATTGAAGTTCGTCGGGTTGGCGCTGTTTGCGGGCGAGTATTCAGCGGCGCGAGGAATGCTGTCGCTTGCGGCGCGCGCGTTGAATACGGTGTTCCAGCTTGTGGGGAGCAGAGTGTTTGCGCGGCTGAAAAGCTGACGGGCGTCGAGGTAGAGGCGGGCGGTTGAATTCTGCTTTAGCGCAGTTTCCTTATTCTGAATCGTCTGTTGAGCGCCAAGCTGATAAATAGCGGCATTGTTTCCGCCATTGAAAGAAGTTCCGCCCAGAAATGGAAAAAAATGCTGTGGCAAAATACTGCCGATTTCCATATCGTACAACCTCCTGTGCATAGGATACCATAGAACACAGGTATTTACAATAGAAAATATTTTATATAACACGTCCGATCAGTTGCAAACGCCGTTTGAAACAAATATACTATAGGCCGTTCTAAAAAACGCAGTCCATAGCGTGTCGACGGAAGTTGAAGGGGCGGAGGTTTACGAAAAATGGCGGAATTATCACGGCTACTCGCGGAGCTTTATGAGCTTCAGATAATAGACAACGAAATCATTGATAAGGTCCGGTCGATCAGGCAGATCGAGCGAGACGAGGACCCGATTCAAAAGAAATACAGGGAACTCACATCGCGGCTTGAGAGTTTCAGCGGCGAGCAGACTCCGTTCAAGGATAAGGCGAAAGAGCTTCAAGATCAGATCGCCCTTCTTAAGGACAAGAAAAAAGCGGTCGAGGATAAACTTTTCTCCCCGAACACGGACCCGAAGGATTTGCAGTACCTCCAAAAAGAGCGTGAACAGCACAATAACCTCATAAAAAGTAACGAAGACGACATAATCAAGTTGATGATCAACGTGGACGGCGTCGAAATCAAGAAAAACAGCGTCCTCGACCAGATCAAAGAGATCGAGCCGGAGTATAAGAGCGTCACGGAAGGACGGCTCAAGAGCAAGGAAGAATTCACAAAACGTATAGAAGAACTGAAGGCCGAGCGCAAGAGGTTCAAGAATTTCGAGAACAAATCGCTGCTCGGGACATACCAGAGACTGCAGAGGGAACGCGAGGGAGTCGCCATAGCGAAGATCGAAGAAGGGGTCTGCTCGGGCTGCAACGTGGAAGTCAGCCTTTCGACCCAGCAGAAACTCGATTACGGCGACGGACTTGTTTACTGCCAGCGCTGCGGCCGCATTCTATTCGTTCCGACAGGGAAATAATCCGCGCCGAAGCGCGGTTCGCGATGCCACTTTTCAACGATTTAAAACCGATTGAGATTGTCGCTTACACCGACGGCGCCTGCCGTGGCAATCCCGGGCCGGCCGCAGCCGCGACCGCACTCAGCGTCAACGGGCAGGTTGTCGCCGAACGCTCGAAATACCTCGGAAAATCCACAAACAACCGCGCCGAGTACGAAGCTGTCATCCTCGCTCTCAAAACCGCCGCCGAACTCAATGCGACAGCCGTCACCATCTGCACGGACAGCCAGCTCATCGCCCGCCAGATAACGGGCAGATACAAAATCAATAACGCCGATCTTCTGCCGTTGCGCGACAAGATAAAAGTCCTCGCCGCTGGCTTCAAAAGCTTCAAAGTCGTCGAAATTCCGCGCGAACAAAACAAGCTCGCCGACGGGCTCGCAAACAAGTGCCTCGATTCGCATAGATAAGTTTGAAATCCAAGATAACAACAGTTTTTCATTGCGGCGAATTTTGACTTTTTCATAATTTTTTATATACTTTAAATAGATTGAACTTTGACAGAGCCGGACGGACGGCCGCGGGTGGAAACGCCTGAGGAAAGTCGGGACACCGAAGGGCAGAGCGCCGGCTAACAGCCGGAGGGGGCGACCCCATGGAAAGTGCAACAGAAAGTAGACCGCCGATGGCCGCGCGAAAGCGCAGGCACAGGCAAGGGTGAAACGGTGTGGTAAGAGCGCACCAGCGCCGCGGCGACGCGGCGGCTCGGTAAACCCCGCTCGGTGCAAGGACAAACAGGACCTGAGAGGCAGCCCGCCAAGGCGGCGGTTTTGATCTCGACCGCCGCACGAGTGGTTAATTGATTGTGGTTTTCCGCCGTAGTTCCGGGTAGTCCGCAAGAGGCGCCCAGCAATGCGCGCCCCAGATAAATGGCCGTCACTAAGAGTCGGCGCACAATGGCCCTTTCATAGGGCCCCCGTCAAACGATCTCCGATAAGATCTTTGCGCCGCACGCTTTTGACAGAATCCCGCTTACAGTCCGGCTCTGCTCAATTCTAATCTGAGAGTCCCCGAGCAATCGGGGACTCTCTCCGTTTGGGACATATTCGTTTTTTCACTTTTTTCGTTTCCGTTACACACTTCGTCTTCCTTACTTGCTTTTTCAGAAAGCTAAATACACTCCCGTTTTTATGGTAAGATTTATATAAGATCGCTTTTCGCGTTTTATCAGGCTGCGCCGGCTAAGGCTATGTTTATTCACAGGCAGGACGCCAGCGCCGTCCCGGAAGTATTAACCGCCAGACGGAGGACGCTTTTTGGAGGCCCCTAAAATCAGCCTTATCTGCCCGGCTTATTACGATGAAGCGAACATCGGGCCGCTCGCCCGCAACTGCGTCGGCGTCCTGCGAGCGCTTTGTTCCGATTTCGAGATTATCATCGTCGAGGACGGCAGCCCGGACGCTACCGGCGCCGCCGCGGACGCGCTTGCCCGAGAGTTTCCGGAAATCACGGCGCTGCATCACCCGCGCAATCTCGGCCAAGGCGCCGCGCTCAAGACTGGCGTGAAAAACGCGCGCTTTCCGCTTATCGCTTTTATGGACGGCGACGGCCAGTACGACCCCGAAGACCTGCCGGCGATGCTCGCCTTGCTCGACGGCCGACACCTCATTCAGGGACGCCGCCCGGCCTACCCGAACGGCCGGTTTCGCTCTCTGCTCTCGAAATCATATAATATCGTTATCCGCTCTCTGTTCCGCGCGCCGTTCCGCGATCTCGGCTGCTCCATCAAGATATTCAGGCGCGAGATCCTCGACAAGGCATCTCCTAACAGCGACGGCATTTTCGCGCAGGGCGAAATCGTTCTGCGCGCGCATCTCGCCGGGTTCGGCGTCGGCGAGGCGGATGTGAAATGTTATCCGCGCCTCGGAGGGCGTTCGCACTCGCTCGCCCTGAAAAACGTTCTCAGGATGCTGGCTGAAGTAAGGAAATTAAAATCGGATTTGAAAGTGAATCGGGATGCTGCGAAGGCTGGCTGACATCGGGCGCGCCCGGCTGCGGCGCCGCGCGGGCAAACCGTCCGCTCCGGCTCTGATGACGTACAACGTCACTAACCGCTGCAACGCGCGCTGCGCCATGTGCGGGATTCACGGATGGGGCGCCTCTCAGGAGTCGGAACTGACGGCGGACGAGTTTGGCGCGTTCATCCGCGACCCGCTTCTCGCGCGGCTCGAAGTCATCCGCATCACCGGCGGCGAACCGTTCCTGAGAACCGACCTGCCGCTGATTTACGAGCATGCGGCCTCGTCGACCGCCTGCGAAATCTTCTATGTCACAACCAACGGCTCGTTTCCGGACCGCGTGGAGGCGTTCGTGAAATCCACGGCGGGCGGAAGCGCCGCTATCCACATTCAGGTCAGCCTCGACGCAATGACGGGCGAACACGACAGGCTCCGGGGCGTTCCCGGTATCGGCGAACGGGCCGCCGGGACTCTGCGCCGGCTGTCCGAACTGAAGAACAGATACGACTTTCACGCCGGAATAAATCAAACGGTTATGAAGACGACGCTCGACCAGATCGGACCGGTCCACGAGTTCGCGGAGAGCCTCGGGCTGGGGCACAGCCTTTTTCTCGGCGCGAGGTTTCACGAGGGGAAGGACCTTTCGGGCGAGCGGACGGGCGAGAAGGCTCTTGAGTTCGCGCCGCAGGACGGCATGACGCCGGAGGAGATGGCGCGTTTTTATCTCGAACATGAGATGCTGAAAAGCAATGAAGCTGCGGCGCGCGGCCGCCGCGAATCGCGCAGCGCCCTAATGCGCGACCTGTCCGAGGAATATCTGAACGAAGGCGGCAGAAACCGGGCGCTTGCCGGGCGGGCGAAGCCCGCGCCGCCGTGCATGGCGATGTTCTCGCACTTTCGCCTTCTGCCGGACGGCCAAGTCGCGCCATGCAGCGTTTTCCGGACCGAATCGGCAGGCAACGTCAGGGAACAACCGTTTTCCGAGATCTGGCGCGGGCCGCGCGCGGCGGAAATCCGGAAAAAAGTTCTCGCCTGCAAGGGCTGCTGGATCGAGTGCGACATCAATCCGTCCGTCTTCTATTCGGGCGACATCATAGGCTGGTGCATTCGCAAGGTTGTAACCGACTCCGGATTCAGGAAGAGATACTTATTTGCGCGGCGATGAGCGTTAAATGATGAAAGCGCTGAAAAGCAACTTGTGGCTGTTGGCCTGCTCTGCGGGCGGGTTTGTCATATTGATCGGCCGCGCGGTGGAGTTCTCGCTGCGGGGCGCGACTCTCAATTTCAATGATTTCCCGGTCATGGTTTATATGGCGGAGGCGGCGCGAAGATTCCATGCGGCGACCGGCCTGCTATGGGGCTACGACCCGCATTTCATGGCGGGCTATCCGCTTAGTTTCATCTGGAACAGCAACGTAGCCATTCAGTGGTTTGCGGTTCATTTTCCCGGCTCGCCGGCGCTCGGCGTGGTCCGCGCGTTTTTCGCCGCCGGCCTTTTTATGTTTCCGCTTATCTGGTGGTGGACTCTCCGGAATTTTGGTTTGTCGCGGCGCGAGGCGTCGGTCGCGTTTCTTCTGGGCGGTTTGTATTTTCTGATCGGCGTTCCGGTGATGTTTTTCGCGGCGGGGATGCTGACCGCGGGGATGGTGACGTATATGTCGCTTTTCGCGGCATCGTTCATATACCGGTATGCGCGGGACGGAGGAGCGTGGTGGATAGGAGCGGCGGCGGCGACTGCGATTGCGCTTTTTGTTCACAAAACAGCGTTTGTAATTCTCTTCATTCCCGCTGTGGCGGCGCTGGTCATGGCGGCGAAAGAGAAGCGTTATGCGCGAATAGCGGGGTTGGCGGCCGCTGGCGGCGTCGCGCTCGCGGTCAACTGGTTCTGGATTCGCCCGATGCTGATTTTTCTTAAGCATATCGAGAATGTGGCGGAAGCGCCGTTCTGGCAGAATAAGGATTTGCTCAGGCCGCTTAAGGATTATTTCGCCGGCTCTGTTGTGATGAATAATATAGCGTTCGAAGGTTTGTACGGGTGGCTGCATTCGGCGGCGCTGACGCTGTTGCTGATCGCCGGGATATGCGGCTGCGTTGTTCTGTTGCGTCGCGGCAACCGGAGGCTCGCCGCGTTTTTAGCGGTTTCGGCGGCCGGGCTATGGGCGTATTCGTATTATGGCGCTTATCTGCCGGGCGGCGCCTCGTTGAATCCGACGCGTTATTTCCCTTCGGCGCAGTTGCTGTTGGCGGCGGCGGGAGGCGCGGCGTTCGCGGGGCCGGGCAAGGCGGGAGATAAGAGAAACGTGTTCGCGTCCGCGGCCGTTATTATTGTTCCGCTGATTTGCCTGGCCGGCATGGTTTATGCGTCGAACCGGCTAAAACCGTTCGAGTATCTTCTTAACTGGCCGGCGTCGCAGGAGGTTGCGTCGCTCGTTGAAAGAATCAAGTCGCTGCCGCCGGGCGGGCGGATAATGATAGAGGATTCCGGCGTAATGGACACCGAGGGCGGCGGCCAGATTTACGGCAAGGCGCAGACTCTCGCCATGTTCGGCTTGATGACAGGGCGTGAATTCATAGGAGGCCCGTATCCTTATGTGTTTCTGGACTATCACCGCGTCTCGTTTCAGGATGGTCGCGTTTTCGGGCGTTCTTTGTCGGATTTCAATACTGAGGAATTGCGCCGGGAACTTGAACGGTACAATGTGAAATGGGTAATCTGCTGGTCGGGCGGCAGCAGGGAGTATTTCAGGAATTACGAAGGTTATTACGCTTATTTGGGTCGGCAGGACAAGTTCGAGATATTCGAGTTGAAGGGATACAACCCGACGTTTTTCCTCAAAGGAGCGGGAGCGGTAAAAGCGGATTACAGCCGAATAGAGGTGCGAGGCGCGCGCGCAGAAGGCGGCGAGATTGTGTTAAAGTATCATTGGATGGACGGCTGCCGGGCGAAACCGGCGGCAAGGCTTGAGCGCTTTCCGGCGGGCGGCGATCCGGCAGGATTCATCCGGGTGATCGATCCGCCGAAGGATTTCGACATAATTTTTCAATAATCATCCTCGATAACGAAAATAAACATATATATTCTGGAAATTATATATAGAGAGTAAAGGAATGGTAAAACGAATTTTCAGTTTTTTGCCGGAATTGGCGGCGCTTGCGCTTGCGGCGGCGCTGCGGGCGCCGGGATTGGGCGAAGCGACGCTGACGGCGTCTGAGACGCGCATCTGGATGTTCGCGGGCGATTCGTGGGGCCATCTGCTGCGGCTGTTCCGGTTGGCGGCGGACCCGAACACCGGCACATTTTTCCCCTATGTGTGGTTTTTGAAACTTTGGTTGCGGTGGGGAGATTCCGAGGCGTGGCTGCGGCTGCCGTCACTGTTGGCGGGGATGATCGCGGTAGTGATGGTGTATTTTTTCGCGCGCCGCGTTTTCGGGCGCTGGGCGGGCGTTATCGCCGCGATATTGTTCGCTGCGGCGCCCTATAATGTGGCCGCGAGCCGGACAGTGAGCGCGACATCGATCGGCGTTGCGCTTTTCGTTATCGGCCTTTATTTGTTCTATTTGATATTTGAAGGCGACCGCCGTCCCGTCATTATCGCATCTTTCGCGGCCGTGACGCTTGTCGGCGTGAATTTCGGGTTTCACGCCGCTTTGCTGATTCTGCCTATGAATGTTCTGTTCTTCGGGTTCGCTAAGGACCGCATGAAGAGCATTTGGTGGTGGATACCGCTGAACCTGGCTTTGATCGGCTGCGCGCTATACTGGGAACCGCGCTGGGCTGCGACGTTTTTTGTGAAGCCTCCCACATGGGAATCGGCGCGTAACCAGTCCATATACGGTTTTATTCCAAAGGAATCGATCGCCTATTTGCAGTTGCGGTTGCTGTTCATAGAAAAATATTTCAAGATATTATTTACGCTCGGCGGGTTTTATTTCAACTCGCTGCTCGTGAACGGGTGGAGCTTTTTAGGGGTTATTATTCTCGTGGTTTCTTACCACTATTTCCCGTTTCTCGGGTTCCGCGAGTACGAGGGCGGCTACAGGCCGCGCGTTTTCGCATTCATCACATTAGCGTTGACGCTCGCGCTCGCCGGCTTATTTTCGATGACGCAATTGCAACTGTGGGAAGTATTGCTGCCGGCTGCGGCGGTTCTGTATGCGGTTGCCGCGCACGGAGCGGTGAAGCACACGGGCTGGCGCGGCAAGACTCTGCTCGCGCTTATGATTCTAAGCATGGTTTTAGGCTTCGTTCCGATGCAGCGCGCGGAAGAGAAAAGCAGGCCGGACTGGCGCGAAGCGGCCGCGTTTCTCGAATCGGATCCGGAGCGGCTCAGTCCGATTGTCCTGATAGACGGCGGCGAAGACACGCTCCCGCTATTTTATTACGGCCGCCCGTTTCTAAGCCGGCTTGTCAGTCTTATGCCGGATATCGATCTGAAAATCATCGGCAAAGATAAATTCAGGCAGGACGAGTTTCTGCCTGTAATAAAGGGAACGGTGGACACGCGGCCGCCGGAAGGCATCATGAATTTGTTTAAATTGTATCCGCGTGTCTGGATCGTTAAAAAAGGAGCCGGCCTGCCGGAAAAGCCGCGCTGGGCGCGCGAGTATGCAATCTGGCTTCAGAAATTCGCGGTGGTGGTGAAGGAGAAAAAGATCGAAGGCGGTTTGCGGATAGAGAACAGGCGCGCTAAAGACAAGCCGGCGGACGACAAACAGATAGACGGCGATATTTATTTGCAGTTGTATGAGTTGAGGGGATTAAACCCGAATTAGGAATCGGAAGCGGCGACTAAACGATAGCGGCGGACGGAATAATTTGGAAACTATTACGAATTACATAGACGAATTTATGAACTATATGTCCGTGGAGAAGGGATATTCGCGGAACACGCTTGATTCGTACGGGCGCGACCTTGGGCAGTTCGCGGCGTTTCTTGAGGAGCGGGGTCCGGCGGCGCTGAGTCGTGTGGACGCGACGTCTGTGAGCCTGTTCAACCAACGTCTGCGCGCGCAGCGGATGTCGCAGAATTCCATCGCCCGGAAAGTCACGGCGATCAGGAGTTTTCTTAAGTATCTGCATCGTGAGGGCTATATCGGTCCGGAAACGGTTGAGGATATCGAAAGTTTGCGGAATGTGAGGCGGCTTCCGGAGACGCTTTCCGGCGATGAAGTGGCGCGACTGATTGATTCCATGCCGGCGGAAACGCCTAAGCAGATAAGGAACCGCGCGATCATCGAGCTTTTATACGCCACCGGGATGCGGGTGAGCGAACTGACGGGCCTGAAAGTGTCCGATCTCAACTGGAGCGAAGGCTTCATACGCTGTATGGGGAAAGGTTCGAAGATGAGGACTATCCCGCTTGGCGGCAAGGCGCAGGAGTGGCTGAAGCGGTATCTGGACGAGGCGCGCCCTGAATGGGACCGCGGGCTTTGCGCCAACCTGATCTTGACCGGCAAGGGGCGCCCGATGACGCGGGCGTCGGTGTGGCTGATAGTCAACAAGCTCGCCGCCGCGGCATCGAGCCATGCCTCGCCGCACACTTTCCGGCATTCGTTCGCGACGCACCTTATGGAAAACGGCGCCGACCTGCGCTCGGTTCAGGAAATGCTCGGCCACGCGGATATCGCCACGACTCAAATTTATACGCATGTCACTAAGGACAAGATGTTGCAGGTATATGAAAAGTGCCACCCGAGAGCGTAGGGAGACCGGCAGTGAGCAGTCGGCAAAAGGCAAAATATAAAATGACGGCAAATCCGAAAATGTTAAACTGGGAATATGAAGCCTAAAGCGTTGATAATAGTTCTTGACGGCGTTGGTGTTGGAGCGTTGCCCGATGCTGTGGAATACAGAGACGCCGGGAGCGATACGCTCGGCAATCTGGCGAGGGCGCTGGGCGGCCTCTCGCTTCCGAATCTGCAGTCTCTGGGGCTTGGAAACATATTGTCGCTGGAGGGTGTTCCGCCTGCAGAGCATCCACGCGCTTTTTACGGAAGGATGGCGGAACAGTCCGTGGGAAAGGATTCGACGAGCGGCCATTGGGAACTTGCGGGACGCGCGCGAGTGGAGCCGCCGGCGTTTTACCCCGACGGGTTCCCACCGCAGGTTATCGAGGCGTTCATCGAAAAAATCGGAATGGCTCCGCTCGGCAACAAGCCGGCGAGCGGGACGATGATCATTCAGGAACTCGGCCGCGAGCACATCGCAACAGGCCGGCCGATCATTTACACGTCAGCGGACAGCGTTTTACAGATCGCCGCCCATGTGAACGTGACGCCTGTAGAGGAGCTATACCGGATCTGCCGCGTCGTGCGCGATGAGATAATGAACGGGAATCCATGGCGGATCGACCGGGTGATAGCGCGTCCTTTCGCCGGCGAGCCGAATAAGTTCACGCGGCTGAAGGCTCGCAGGGATTTTTCGGCGCCGCCGCCGTTCCCGACGCTGCTCGATCTTGCCTCTGAGGCCGGGATAAAGACTTTCGGGGTCGGCAAGGTGGACGACCTTTTCGGACACCGGGGCATAAGCGACTGCTCGCATACGAAATCAAACGCCGAAGGACTGTCGCATATAAAACGGCTTCTATTGGAAAACAGGTGGAAAAATAATAAAATACTAATCTTTGCGAACCTGATTGATTTCGATCAGGAGTATGGGCACAGGAGGAACCCGGAAGGGTTCAGGGACGCGCTGGAGGAGTTCGACGCCGCGCTGCCCGGTTTGCTCGAACTTTTGGACCCGCAGGATTTTTTCGCGATAACCGCGGATCACGGCTGCGATCCGACGTTCATTAGGAGCACGGACCACACGCGGGAGTATGCGCCGGCGCTTGCGATGTGCGGCTCTGCCGGAGAGCCTTGCGGGCTCGGAACGCGCCGATCCTTTGCGGACCTCGGAGCCACGGTCGCGGAGTTTCTGGAACTTCCGCCGACGCCGGACGGAACGAGTTTTTGGCGGGAAATGCAAAAAAAGGCTAAGATATAAAAATGGTTCAAACGCGAGTTAAAACTTTTGCGGCGGTCATGGCAGGCTTCGCCTTTTTGTTTTTCGCCGCTTTAGCGAACGCTGCGAAGACGACGGAGAAAAAAATCGAAACGGATAATATGGAAATAATTTCCGAGCGGGCCGATGTGGACATGGAATCCGAGGAGTTCACGATTCCCGGCGCGGTTGAAATTAAGATCGGCGACATTCGAATCAAGGGCAAAAATCTGACATTCAGCAATAAAACTATGATAGCCGAGCTGTCCGGCAATCCGCTCACGGCGACGCTCGGGACCGAGATACAGGCGGAAGCCGGGAAAATATTTCTGGATATAAACAAGGAACAGGCGACGCTCTCCGGCGGTTGCCGGTTCACGCAGACGCGCGCCGGCGGGCGGGTTGAATTCGAGTCGGAAACGATCGATACGAATTATGGCGAAAAAGGCTGGGCGCGGAGCCGCGGGGAAGTAAAAATCCATTACATGAAAATTGAAGGAAAAGACAAGCAGAAGGCTGAAACGGACGGCGCCGCGAAGAAACCGGTTATAGATACGGATGAGGTTTTCGGAACCGCCGGAACCGTTTATTACACTTTTGACGACCGGCAATTGGAAGCCTCCCACACGGTGCGGATCGAGATAAAGGAAGGCGCGTTCACCGCGGCGGAACTGAAAGGGAATTTAGAAAAGGAAAAGCTTGCGTTGAGCGGCGGCATTCAGGGAAAAATAAAGGACGTGTCGTTCAGCGCAGCCCGGATGGACATTGATTACAAGGCGCAGGAGACGGATATCTGGGGCGGAGTCGACGTGACGCGCGACAGCGGAGACCATTTCAAGGCGGATCATGTCTGGCTGCGCTATAAGGAAGGCGCGCGGGCGCTGAAAACGAGCGGCGGAGTGCAGATGAATCTGAAAGTGGATAAAGAAAAATTGAGAAAAAAAATCGAAAATGAGAAGCCGGCTCCTGAAGGGGGTAAACCCTGATGGAATTGCAGCTCAGAGGCGAAGGGCTCGTTAAAAAATACCGCAGCCGGGTAGTGGTCAACTCGGTTTCGCTTGAGGTTAAGCCGGGCGAAATCGTCGGGCTGCTCGGGCCGAACGGCGCCGGGAAAACGACAACGTTTTACATGCTCACCGGCATCATTTCGCCAAACTCGGGAGAGATATACCTAAACGGCGGCAAGGTGACAAAGCTGCCAATGTACCAGCGCGCGAGGCGAGGCGTGGGCTATCTGCCGCAGGAGCCTTCGATTTTCAGGAAACTGACGGTCGAGGACAACCTGATGCTGATTCTCGAGAATCAGAAAATTCCGCGCAAAAAGAAAATCGAAAAGATGAATTCGCTTTTCGAGGAATTCAACATAGAAAGAATCCGGAAGTCGAAGGGGTACGTATTGTCGGGCGGCGAGAGACGCCGTGTGGAGATCGCCCGCGCGCTGGCGACCGAGCCGACTTTCATCCTGCTCGATGAGCCGTTCACCGGCATCGACCCGATCTCCGTGCAAGAGCTTCAGGAACTGATGAAGCGGCTCCGGGACCGCGGGATGGGCATTCTGATCACCGATCATAACGTGCGGGAAACGCTTGAGATAACCGACCACGCATATATCATGTACGATGGAAAGATTCTGATTTCCGGCACGTCGCGAGAGATAATCGAGGATGAGCACACGCGCGAAAAATACTTAGGCAAGATGGAGTTTGGGTTCAGCGAAAATGGGTTTTCGGCTCCACTCGGCGGCGGCTCAAAGAACGGCTCAAATACGGGCGAGAGCAAAAACGGCGAATAATGAAATTAGTTGACCGTCTCATATATATGGAGATCATCCCGATGTTTTTCGGCGGGGTGCTGGCGTTCACGGCGCTGATACTCGGCGTGGGCGCGCTTTACCAGATGATACGCGTTGCGCTGGACTATCACGCGGACATTTTTTGGGTGGTTCAGATATTTCTGTTGAAGCTTCCGGAAATAATATCTTATACGCTGCCGATGGCGGCGCTGTTCTGCGTGCTGCTGGGGTTCAACCGTTTTTCGAACGATCTCGAGATCTCTGCGTTTAGAGCGGGCGGCTTCAGCTTCGTCAGGCTGATGGTTCCGGTGCTGATATTCGGATTTGTGGTAAGCTCGGTCGCGGTGTTGCTGAACGACCGGATAGTGCCGATGTCGAACAACCGGTTTGAAGCGCTGCTGCAGGAGATCAAGACAAAAGGGCGCGAGAAGCTGGAGAAGGAAAACATAGAGCTGACGGACCGGAACGGGGGCGAGATCCGGAGTCAGATATACGCGTTGTCGATGAAAGGGAAGAATCTTGTTGGTTTGCGTTACACGGAGATGAAAAACGGGAAGATAGTGAGAGAAACGCTTGCCGACGAGGCGGTCTGGGAGAACAATTTCTGGGAGTTCCGGCACGGAACGCAACTGCTGTTCAGCGAGTCGGGCGAGCTGAAGAACATTGTTAAATTCGACAGGATGAATATAATATTTAAACAGAAGCTTGAAGACATGGCGAGAGAGAAAACGAAGGCCGGGGAATACACGTATAAGGAACTGAAAGACAGGATACAATTGCTCGAACAGCAAAAGGTGGACGACAAAGACCTGAAAAAACTGAAGTTTGATTTTTACAGTAAGTTGGCAATACCGTTCGCAAGCTTTACCTTTGTGCTGATCGGGGCGCCGCTGGGGCTAAAGCCGCAGAGGGCGAGTTCTTCGGTTGGGTTCGGCCTGAGCGTAATAATAATCTTCATATATTACATATCGCAGGCTTTATTCAGGGGTCTCGGGCAGGCGTTTCTGAATCCGGCGCTCGCCGCATGGCTCCCTAACATTTTGCTGGCTTCAATCGGAGGATGGCTGGTTTACAAAGCGTCAAAATAAATACCGCCGGAATGCAATATCGGACCGGACGGGATAAAGGAGGGGGACACACATGAAGAGCATGAAGATCACGATCAAGGGCAACAACATCAAGGTGACCGAGTCGCTCAGGGTTTACATCGAGGAAAAAATCGGCCGGCTTGTGAAATATTACGACCGCATCACTAAGGCGGAAGTTGAGTTGCTTTATCAGGACAATAAGGCCGCAGAGAAAACCCAGCGGGTTGAAGTCACGCTGAATGCGAACGGCGCTATTTTCCGCTGCGAAGAGGCGTCGATAAGCATGTACGCCTCGATTGACATAGTGTCCGAGAAGCTGGAGCGGCAACTGCGCCGGTTCAAACAGAAACAGACCACCAAGGGCCGCGGAACGAAGAAAGAATCCTCGCTGCCGCCGGAAGAGGCGTTCGATGTCACGGAAGCCGCAATCCCGGTTCGCGATTCCGAGATCGTCAAGTCGAAAAAGTTCGCCATCAAGCCTATGATGCCGAACGAAGCCTGCCTCCAGATGGAGATGCTGAACCACAACTTCTTCGTGTTCCTGAACGCGGAGACGGACCAGATCAACGTGGTTTACACCCGCACGGACGGCGACTTCGGGCTGATCGAGCCGGAATTCGAGTAACGCGCGGCCTGGGTTTCTTAAGAACCCGGAATTTCAAACAAACCGCTTTTCATGGCAAGTCTTTGTTTAGACATGCGTTTTTCAAGCATGCCAATATGATTTCCACTGGCGGGGAATGGGTGTATAATGCCGCGAGGCGCCGGAGGCGGCGCGGCAAGGAACGGTTATGAGCGACGACATTTACAGCAGAAAAATTCAGGATACGCCTATTGTTGTTTTCGACTTCGAAACGACGGGATTCACGCCGCGGGCGGGCGATGAGATAATTGAAATCGGGGCGCTGAAAAGCCTCGGCGGCAAGATCGTCGAAACTTACGAAACGCTTGTGAATCCGATACGGCCAATCTCGCAGGGCGCATCAGAGGTGAACGGCATTACGAGGGATATGGTGGCGAACGCTCCGCTGATCGAGGACGCGCTGCCGGAGCTTCTCAAATTCATCGGCGAGTGTCCGCTGACGGCGCACAACGCGGCGTTCGACCTGAGTTTTCTGGCGTGGAAGATGGCCGAGATGGGCCTGCCGGAGAAATCGAATCCGGTTTTCGACACGATGTTGCTTTCGCGGGCGCTGAACCCGACTTTTTACAATCATAAACTCGGCGGAATAATCGCGCAGCTCGGGATTGAGATGACTGTCGGCCACCGGGCGCTGAGCGACGCCGAAGCGACTCATGCGGTGTTACAGAAGATGCTCGCGCCATACGCGGCCGACGGCGAGCTGACTGTGGCGCGCGCGCTGTCGCTTCAGGGCGGTCCGGTGGCGTGGCCGGGGTTCAGGCATGCCGAGGTCACTCCCGGCCCGGAGACGGAGATTGAGGCCGCTATACGGCTCGCTATCGAGCGCGGCGGAACGGTTGTCATTGAATATCAGACGATGGGCTCGGACAAGCCGACCAAACGCGAGATCAGGCCGATCCATCTCTCACGGCGGCCGGTTCGCACCTATCTCATCGCCGATTGCCTGCTGAGGAACGCGCAACGCATTTTCAGGGTGGACCGAATCGCAAATATTATCGAACCTTAACCGCTCTTTTCCGCCACTATCAAAATTCGAGCCGGATTTTGTATCATTTCCGGGCATAAAAAAACGCCCGCATTAAACGGGCGTACTTGAAACGCTTATATTTCCGAAAGTAACCGTTATTAGATTTTAATATCCACGTTCATCGCTTTGCCAAGGCTCTGCATCATTTGCAGTTCCATTTCCTGCATTTTTTTAAGCATTTCCATGACGATCTGCGATTGAACGTTTTGTGTCTGCAAAGTCTGCGCCAAGGCAGCCGTTTGGGCCGATGCGTCCATTCCTGATATTTCCATGACAGACTCCTTTTTTACCCGGATTCGTCAATAGGACGCCGAATCCGGGGCAATGTTCATAGTGGCGACCTGCTTCGTTATTGGCGCATTTTTTTGTTCATGAACGTGGCCGCTCATTTGATGGGCACATCATGCTGTGCCCCTACGAAAAAAACGCCTGCTGCCTCGCATCTCATCCACTCTGAGCCATTGCGCCCAAATCCTAATGGCGATTTGGGTTAAATGCTAATATTGCATTCTTTATGATTATCGGCGGATTTTAGAAAAACTTTAGGCTATGTTGAAACTGGATTGTGAGGCGTCAGGTTTACTGTCCGGCTGCGGCGGCGTTGCGGCGCCGACTTGGAGCAGGTATTTCGCGGCGATAGGCGTGTTTATCTGTTCGAGCGCCCATTCGATCTGCCGTTTGAGTTGGGGAACTTTCTTTTTGTGGAGTTGGATGAGCGGCATGGCTGCGAGCCGCGCGCGGAGTTTTCCGAGCGCCATGACGGATTCCGAGACGACCCGGAGGTCGGCGTCCTCGAGCGCTTGAACGAGCGCCCAGACTCCCTCTTTGCCGCCGACGGCGCCGACAGCGCGCACCGCGTGAAGCCTGACGTAAACATTCTGCGAATGGCGCAGGCGCAGAACCAGTTCGTCGAGCGGGAGCGTTTTCGCGAAGGCGTCCGCGCTCGCCGCTTTCGGAGGCTTGTAGCTCGAAGGCGCGGCCTGCTTGATCGACGTCTCCTTCTTCGCGGGTTTTTTCTCCTCGCGCGCGAGCGACTTCAGATACTCGTATGACGCAGTGACTTTCTTGAACGCCTCGGCGGCTATCGGGTCGCCGGGATTGACGTCCGGATGCAACGCGGAGACCTTGCGCCGGAACGCGCGCTTCAAATCCTGCATCGAAGCGCCTTCCCTGACGCCGAGTATCGCGAGGCAGCTTTCTGTCTTTTCGCGCCCGTTCACTTTATGCCGTCACCATTTCGTTGAGATATACGTTCATCGATTCAACCGCCCGGCGAATCTGCTGGATGTCGTCGCCGCGCAGCACGTTCTCTATGTATTCGGCGAGCTCGCGCAGTTCGGACGAACTGTCCTCGATCGACGCCGGGTCGTGTTCCGCCTTGAGCCTGATGCGCGACAGCAACATCCGCGCCTGATTCACGAGCTGCTGCTTGCCGATGAAAAGCTCGTCCTCGTCGCGGTGCGTCGTCGCCTCCTGCAGGAGCCGCTCGATGTCCTCGTCGCTGATGTGGTCGCTCGCGTTGATCTCTATTTTATTGCAGACGCCTGTCCGTTCGTCGCGCGCGCCGACATGCACGATTCCGTTCACGTCTATATCGAACACCACCTCGATGCGCGGGATGCCGCGCGGCGCCGGCTCGATTCCGTCCAGCGTAAACCTGCCGAGCGAATAATTCTTGCTCGCCTGCGCGCGTTCGCCCTGAAGGATGTGCACCTCGACCGCCGACTGATTGTCGGTCACCGTCGTGAACACGCGGCTCTTAGCCGTCGGGATGCAACTGTTCCGTTCGATAACAGGCACGAAAACGTCGTCCTCAACCTCGATGCCGAGCGTCAACGGAGTCACGTCGACCAGCACCAAGCCCTTCACGCTCCCCTTCATGATTCCCGCCTGAATCGCGGCGCCCGCCGCAACGCATTCGTCCGGATTAGTGTTTCGCATCACCCGGTTCGGGAACCTGTCATCGAGCATCTTCTGCACCGCCGGAATGCGCGTCGAGCCGCCGACCAGCACAACCGTGTCGACCTGCTCCGCGTCCGCGCCGGCGTCCGTCAGCGTCGCGTCCACCAACTGCGATATCTCTTCTATAAATCCGTAAATCAGGTTTTCGAATTCCTGACGCGTGATCGTCATTTCGAGATGCTTCGGGCCGCTTGCGTCCGCCGAGATGAACGGCAGATTCACAGTCGCCGACATCGACTCCGAAAGCTCTTTTTTCACCTGCTCCGCGGCGTCTTTCACCTTCTGAAGCGCCATCCGGTCCTGCCGCAGGTCGACCCCGCTCCGCTCGTGATATTCCTTGCAGATGTGCTGCACGATCGCCGCGTCGAAATCGTCGCCGCCGAGCCGGTTGTTACCGCGCGTCGCGACAACTTCGTACACTTCGCCCGATATGTCGAGAATGGAGACGTCGAACGTTCCGCCGCCGAGGTCGAAAACCAGAATCTGGCCTTCCTTCTCGCGGGGCAGCCCGTAGGCCAGCGCCGCCGCCGTCGGCTCGTTGATGAGCCGCATCACTTCGAGGCCGGCGATCTCGCCCGCCCGCTTCACCGCCTGCCGCTGCCCGTCGTTGAAGTATGCCGGAACCGTTATGATCGCCTGCCGGACCGGTTCGTCCAGAAACTCCTCAGCGCATTCCTTCAGCTTGCCTATGATGATCGCCGCGAGCTGCACGGCGGTATATTCCTGACCGTCGATGTTGAGGCGGAAGTCGCCGCTCAGTTTACGCTTGACAGACGAAACGGTGCGCTCGTAATTCAGGATCGCCTGATTCTTCGCCGCGGAGCCGACAAGCAACTCGCCTTCCTTGCCGAACGCGACAATCGACGGCGTGAGCCGCTCGCCGCGCTGGTTGTGGATCACGACCGGCTCCCCGTTTTCGAGCACGCATATCACGGAGTTAGTTGTTCCGAAATCTATCCCGACAGCTCGGCTCATTTAGGCCTCCAGAAAAAATCGAATAACACCTAAAATCCAGTGTGAAACCCTTCGGCCCACACTTAACCATAGGCAAACCATTAAAAATCATAACGCATAATAAAGGGCTTAGCCCCTGCGTATAGTTAACTATACTACTTTTCAAGCCGCTTTTGTAAAGACCTGTGAAAAAATATAGTATTCAGAGAATAAATCCAAAAATATGCCGAAAATCATCTTGCCCGGATTTTACAACGCTTCTGTTTTCTGGATTTAGCTTAATTTGCGACCAACAGAGATCTGTTCCGCAATTGCTATTTTCAACTCTTCGACTCCATCGCCGCTTTTCGCGGATATCGCAGCCGAGTTCGGGTATTGTTTCAGCAACTGTTCGAGCCGGTCCGGTTTCTCAAGACGATCAGATTTATTGAAAACGAGGATGCACGGAATTTCCGCCGCGTCGAGTTCGAGTATGATCCGGAACACTTCTTCCATCTGTTCGAGATATTGCGGACTTGAAATGTCGATGACGTGGAGCAGCAGGCGCGCTTCGCGAACGCCTTCGAGCGTCGACTTGAACGACTCGACGAGCTTGACCGGCAGGTTCTTGATGAAGCCGACGGTGTCCGTTATGAGCGCGTTGCCGAGTCCCTGAAAGTAGACGCGGCGCATGAGCGGGTCGAGCGTCGCGAAGAGTTTGTCCTCGACGAACGCCGTTTCGTTGCTGAGCAAATTGAAGAGGGTTGTCTTGCCGGCGTTTGTATAGCCGACGAGCGAGATGACGGGAATGTTTGCTTTTTCGCGACGCTGTTTCTGGATGAGGCGGTTGGTCTCGACCGTCTTCAGTTTCTTTTTCAGAGTGGATATGTTGTCTCGTATGCGGCGGCGGTCGGTTTCGAGTTTCGTTTCGCCGGGACCGCGCGTGCCGATGCCGCCGCCGAGTCTCGAAAGCTCGACTCCCTTGCCCGAGATGCGGGGCAGAAGATATTCCAACTGCGCGAGCTCGACCTGTATCTTGCCCTCGTTGCTGTTCGCGCGCATCGCGAATATATCCAGAATCAACTGTGTGCGATCGATTACTTTTATTTCCAGCTTTTCTTCAAGGCTCTTGAACTGAAGCGGCGAAAGTTCGTTGTTGAAGACAACCAAGTCCGCTTCGTGCTCCTCTATCGCCGCCGCGATCTCTTCGACTTTGCCGGGGCCGACGTAAAACTGAGCCGTGGGTTTCGTTTCTCTTTGAGTGACGGCGGCGACAACCTGCGCGCCGGAGGTTTCTATCAGCCGTTCGAGCTCGATGTACGGATCGTCTATATCTCCGGCCACCGCTCTTACCGTCCTGAATCCCGCGACTATTGCTTTCTCTATCTTGTTATCATTTAAATTCAAAAGCGCCTCCACAATCCATTTACCGTAAGTATATCAGTATAACGCCTGTTTTGCTTAATGACACGATTTGCCCGATGAATAATTCGAGCATAGTTGGATTCGCATATATTTATTCGCGTATATTCTTAATTCGATTAATTAAAGCGTCGCTAATATCTTATTAAACGCGGCGATATCATAGGCAGGCGGTTTGCATGAACGGTTGGAGCAGACGAACGCAGCGGATTTTCCGCCGTCCGTTTTTTTCGACGCGGCGATCGGGATATAGGATGTCTCTGGATTTTTTGCGGCGCTGGCGGGAGCAAATGCGAGAACAGCGTTTGGAAGAAATGCGGAGTTCGCAGATTTCAGAAATTCTTTTGTTTCGGGGTTTTCAGGGTCGCCGGAGACGACGATCTCCGCGGAAGGGCCTATAGCGAAATCAAGCGCGTTGAGCATCTGCGTGAAAGCCGGCGGATACTTTTCGATCTGAGCGGCGAAAGCGGAGAACACGCCGTCGGCTAAATGTTCGTATTTTATATTTTCCGTGAATTTCGCGAGTTTAAGAAGGGCGAGCGCGGCGATCGAATTCCCGGATGGTTCCGCGCCGTCGTATGCTTCCTTTATCTCGGAAATAAGAGTTTCGTTGTCGATTGAACTGAAAAAGAAACCGCCGGATTTCGGGTCGTGGAATTTTGCGATCATGGAGTCGGCGATATCGTTCGCCTGCTGAATTCTCAGAGGGTCGAAAGTCGCTTCATACAGATCGAGCAGGGCGAGAGCGAGAAAAGCGTAGTCGTCGAGAAAGCCGTTTACGGCGGTGTCGCCGGCGCGGCGGCGGCGGAAGATACGGCCGTTCGCGCGCATATTTGTAAGAACAAAATCCGCTGCTTTTCCGGCTGCTTGCGCATAGCGTGCTTCTCCAAGAACCCGTGCGCCGAATGCGAACGACGAAATCATCAGCCCGTTCCACGAAGCGATGATCTTGTCGTCGAGATGCGGACGCTGGCGTCGGTTGCGCGCCACAAATAGTTTTGCGCGGCCTTCTGCCAGAATTGAAGCGAGTTTATCAATGTCGTAGTCGCGCGACTTGGCGAAATCATCAAGAGGTTGGGAAACATGAAGAATGTTAGCGCTGTCCTCGAAGTTGCCGTTCGGAACGACGCCGTAGAAATCGGCGAACAAGGCGGCATGATTGCCCAGCAGGGAATTGAGTTCTGTTTTTGTCCATACGTAAAACTTGCCTTCCGCGCCTTCGCTGTCGGCGTCTTCTGCGGAATAGAATCCGCCCTCGGGCGATGTCATGTCGCGAAGAATGTAATCGAAAATATCGCGCGCCGCGTCCGCGAATTCGCGTTTGAGGGTCGCCTGATAGGCTTCGAGAAAAGCGCGTGCGAGAAGCGCCTGATCATAAAGCATTTTTTCGAAATGCGGGACGAACCATTCCCGGTCGGTGGAGTATCTGTGGAATCCGCCGCCGACATGGTCGTGGATTCCGCCGCGGTTGATGCGGTCGAGCGTATTCACGGCCATGTTGAGCGCTGCCGGGTCGCCGGTTTTTTTCCAATGGCGGAGAAGGAAAGTAAGATTGTGAGGAGTCGGGAATTTAGGACCCGATTCGCGAAACCCGCCGAAACGCTTGTCGTATTCTGAGTTGAAGTAGAGAAAAGCGCGCTTGAGCGTTTCGGCGCCGGGAGTCGCGATAGATGTTTTTGAGTCGCCGGATACGCGGGTTCTGAGATGCGCTGCTATCTCTTTCGCGGAGGCGTCAATACGGCTGCGATTATTTTTCCACATATCCGAGATCTCGGAGAGTATCGTGTTGAAAGCAGGCATGTTGTAACGCGCGACAGGCGGGAAATAGGTTCCCGCGAAGAAAGGTAGTTTTTCCGGCGTCATGAAAATCGAGAGCGGCCAGCCGCCGGCGCCGGTCATCGCCTGACAAACGGACATATAAACCGAATCGATGTCGGGCCGTTCTTCGCGGTCAACTTTTATCGAAATGAATCCATCGTTCAGCGCTTGCGCTGTTTCCGGATTCTCGAACGATTCGTGCGCCATCACATGGCACCAGTGGCAGGTGGAATAGCCGATGGAAAGAAAAACCGGTTTGTTTTCCGCTTTCGCTTTGGCAAACGCATCTTCGCCCCATGGCCGCCACTCCACCGGATTCAGCGCATGCTGAAGCAGATAGGGACTGTTTTCGTTAATTAAAAGATTATGATTTTCTGGCATTATGTTCACCGAACTCTCTCCGGGTCGTTCGTGGCGCATTCATTATTTAAAAGCCAACACGAGCAATACAACTATCAATGTTAAAAACGAATTAACTGCAATTGCCGCTTTCAACTCAGCAGCTCTGAATGCGTCAATTGAATCCTTCGACGCGAAGCCCCGGTAGCCTTTATGCAAAATATCCGTGAATATAAGATGATTATTATGTTTGTAGAAGATGAACCTCCAGTTTGTGTCTGTAATATATAAAATCAATTATTCGTCACTAATGTTCCTTAATGAAATATTATTAATTAAAAAGCAATTCACTTAAAAAATGTTTGCTATAATGAAAACCAAACGGCCACAAAAAAAATAGAAATGGGATCGAAGGAATTTGAGCGAACAAGCTGCGGCAGGCATTGAGGCGGAAGTTCCAAGATCGTACAGGATGACGGCGGCGCAGGCGGTCGGCGTTTCATTTTTCATGTCGTTCGGCTCCGCGTTGTTTTTGTGCGGCTTGCTGTTTTATATGGCACGGCGGCGGGCGCAGGCGGCGCTGCTGATAATCGGCGGCTTCGCGGGCATGGCGGCGTACACGGTTATTTATGCGCTTGCGCCGGTTCCGGTGGAATGGGCCGTGGGCGCGCACTTGATAATTAATTTGGTCGCGGGCATCGCCATATACAGATATCAGGCGCGGCTGCTCAAGGATTATCCGAAATATGACTTTTGGGCGCCCACGCGGCCGAAAACGGAGATTTCTCAAAATCTTCGCGATGGCCTCTCAATAGGAATCATCGTTTATCTAATCGCATTGCCGATAATATTCTCGCTCTATATATCGGGCGACTTCGACAGGGCGATGAAAATGCGAGGCATGTTCGGAGCGCTATACAAAGCGCTGTGGGGGTTCCCTTTCGGCTTCGTCGCGGGCGCGTTTTGGAGCCGTCGCAAGGGAGGCCTCAAGGCGGCGAATGTTTTCTATTTCTTTTCAGGCATTTTCGCGATATTGATAGTGGGCGCGTTTGATCTGACATGGAACTCTTTGTTTCCGAGCGGAGAGATTCTGTCTTGCACGGATCTGGATTGGGCGAGCTATATAGTCGCCAGCGTCGCCGCGCTGGCGGTATGTTTATTTCTTTCGAACGAGGAAACAGCGAAATCGTTCTTCAAGCGATGTCTCGTATTGATAATACCGCTGTTTTTCGTGTTTTGGCATGATGCGCTGATAGCGCAAAACCATCTGGGAGCTGCGGAAAAAGCCGCGCAAAAATATGGCGCGCGCGAAGATGCGCGAAGTTTGAAACGCGCCGTGTTTTTCAATTCAATGATGATTTGGCGCGCGCCGGAGAGTCCGCAAGCCGCGGATTGGCTGGCGGCGCGGGCGTCGCAGCGGTATCGGTCCGGAGCGCCGGAGAAAGCGGCTGCCGATTACAGGCAGATTATCAATCGTTATGGCAAAGACCTGAGTCGATACAATGAAGTCCGCGACGCAAAGTTCATTCTGAAACGGTTGTCCGCGGGGAACGCTGGATCGAAGGCGAAGAAAGTCGCCGGCCTGCAACCTCTTCTGCGCGAGGACTACCTGACTCCGAACTGGCTTTCTCTGCTCACCGCGGCCCAGTATCTGGAAAAGGGAGTTGACGAAAAGAAGCTCAAGGAACGTCTGCTGCGCATATCAATGGAGCGCAAGATAATCAAGCTCGGCCCGATCCGGAATGCGGCCGACGCTCGAGCGAACATGGAATTTCTCGGATATAAATTCTATCTTGCGCGCGGTGACATGAAGCTCGTGAAGAAGCTCGTAGGTTTGAATGTTCCGGTAGTGGCGCATCTGCCAGGAAAAAGAGAATCGGATAGAGTGACGCCATGTCCTGACTGTGGACGAATTCACGACGACTCGGGATTCAATCGTTACAACGATGACGAAGATATGACGGAAAAAAGCCTGTATGTTTTAGTCACGGGTTACGATGACAAACGCGGTGTGTTGACTGCGTTCGATTTCTCGCAGAAGGATAAAGCGCAGAAAAAAGCGCTGACCGAGGGTGAGATAAAGGATATCGTATATCAGAAAAAGGGACGTGACGGCGCTGATATAAAGAAAGATCTCACGCGGCGTCTGCGGGAACTGCGCGGAGAAATATATTCCGAATACGCCTATCCGGCTTTCGAGGATAAATGGAGAGATGAGGATCGCGAAATAGCGATTATACTGCCGGCGAATAAGGCGGCGGCCATTTTGAGGCAGGCGGGGATGTCGGAGGCGAAGCTTAACGCGGAGACCCAACAACTTACATACACGGCGCTTGGCGATTACTTTTTTGACAACGATGATTATACGCAGGCTCTGAAATATTATCTTAAAGCATCAGGCATTTTTGATTCGGACAACAATACAACAGGCAGGCTCGAAACGCGACGGTTTGCGCTCGCGGCGTTCGCGGCGGAGCGCGATAAGCTCCAGCGGTCATGGCAGTCTGATCTCGAACGTTACAGCGGGGCGGATGAGTACGACGCGTTGCTGAAAGCTCCGGGAGTCGATGAGTCGGTTCGCCGGGCTGAGCGCGATTTTATCTCCGACTTCAATGCAGGGCGTTTGGAATTAGCGACGCTGAAGAAATTCGAGTCGCTGCTCGTCGAGGGAGTCGATACGGATCGCGTGATGATGGAAACGGCGTATCTGCAAATGGAGCGGCTGGACCCGGAGGATTTGTATCCGGCCGATATGCTCGCGCAAAGGTATACGGAGGAGAGAAACTACAAAGCTGCCATGGGGCAGTGGAGACGGCTCGTAGATCTCACAAAAAATGATAGAGACCCATCGGGCGAGAAAGATTTAAAGGAAGCGAGAATAAACTACGCGATGTGCGCCGTGGAAGCGGGCCACAGCTCAGTAGCTGACAAGCAATTGGACGAAGCGTCCGATTTGTTCAACGACAGCGAATCAGACATATATTATTATACGCGCGGAAGAATCGAATTGGCGGATGGAGACGCGAAGGCTGCGCGCCGCGATTTTGAGCGCGCTATATCCCGCGAATACTATGACGCCCGCTATCATATGTATCTTGCGAAAGCGCTTAAGAAACTGGGCGACAGGCGCGGAATGAAGCGCGAACTTGAATGGGTTCGAAAGATCGAGATAGACGGGCCGCTTGCGCGCGCCGCGAAAACTGTCGGAACGGAGGCGAAACATAAATGAGAATCAAGCCGCCGCCGAATCCGATATTACTGATCCTCGCGTCGTTTGTGTTTTCAGCGACGGGCGGAGGCGCCGTTTGCGCGCTGAGCCTGTCGAGATGCGGAATGAAAAGGAAAGCGGCGATAACCGCCGCCGCGTCCGCCGCGCTTCTGCCTGTAATGGCGGCGGCGCTGTGGTTCGTAAGAGCGCGCTGGTATTACATAGCGCTCGCGTTTTGCGCGTTCAATCTGGCAATGGGGTTTCTTTACTTTTTCGCGGCGCGGAAAAGCTGGCGGGAATGGAAAAACAGGAACGAGGGCGAGGGAGCGAACCGATTCCGGGGCGGCGGGCGCCGCGTGATATTCGGCATAATCACAGGTCTCTACGCAGGGTTGGCGGCGGGTATTTTCTTCGGACTTTTCTACGGATGGCTTTCGGACGCGGCGCTCAGCACGTTGCTCCCGATAAATCCGGACATCATAGCGGCAGATGAATTTGTTTTCATGATGGGAGCGATTTTCATGGCGCTCGGCGGCGTTATCGGCGGCATCGCCGGCGGCCTTGTACGCGAGGACGATATAGGCGCCGTTGTGAAACTTGTAGCCGGATTAGTCGTCACAGGAACGATCCTCATGTTCATGTGGCACTTATTCGTGGACGTGATTGTATTTCATTCCTACGGCGTATCGGAAAGAGCAGAACTTCCGTTCGCCGCCGGACTCATGTTTCCGTTCGTATTCGCAATGTTTTCAGTTATAGGCGCGTTCATTCTGTATGCCGCTCACGGAGCGAGGGAGTTCATTTATAAAACGGCGCTCGTCGGCTATTTATGCCTGATGCTTGCGCTGACAACAGTTGTTTATTCGGGAATCGTCAGTTACGATTTTCTGATACTCGGCAAGATCGCGGAGAAGCGCGCCGACATTCGGCCGGCTCTCCTTCTGTATGAAAAAAGCCTGACGCTATATCCGAGCCATTACAGCGCCTCTTATCTCCAGTTCCGCATCGGCCTGCTGCTCCACAAAATCGGCTACGATGCGGACGCTGAATCCGCCTTCAAGAACGTGCTCACGAAATACACGGCGAACGAGGATTTCGTTAAGCAGGCAAAAGTGTACATCGACAGGCTGGAGTCCGCCGGCGCGGGAAAGAAGCGAATAGTCATCCCCGGCGTCGAAACGCGCACTGAGTACCGTTCGTCATACTGCGCGCCGAATTCTCTCGCGCTCGTATTCAACTATTGGCGGAAGAACAAAACTGCAAAACAGATCGGGACCGAAATCACTTATTCGCTTTCAGGCACCGAAATGATCGACATGTTATTCTACGCGGAAAACAACGGGTTCGACTACAACATATACCCTGATTCGAAGATAAGCGACATACGCAGTTTTGTGCGCCGCAATGTTCCCGTGCTTGTCTTCATACCGCACCATGTGTTCGTCGTTTTCGGTTTCGATGAAGCCCTCGATACGCTTATCGCTTACGATGTCGCGACGTACGACGTCTGGGTGGACCATCCGGCAGAGGACTTTAAAAAGGAATGGCAGAAAACGGGCAACGTGATGGCGGTGATGTTGCCGTCAGAAGAATCGCGGAAATATCTCTCTGCGGCAAAGAGAGCTGAAGCGCGGCGCGTCACGCTCGGGAATCTTCAGGCGATGCTCGCCGAAAGAATAGACGGCCCGACGCCCGAAAAGAAAAAACGGATCGGCGATGCGATCCGGCTCGCGCCGGAGCAGCCTGAATTCTATCTCGATCTTTTCAACAGCTTCGAAGGCGTCCGGCCCGATTTTGGCAGGAAGCATTCCATCGGAAAGATAGAGGCGGAGTCGGACAGACAGATACGAAAATACGCCGAAACCGCAAATGAGGAATGGGGCGGAATCGGGACTTATCTCGAACTCGAAGCATATTACGGAAAATATGAAAAGATGCGCGATACGCTTGAATATCTGACTGGCCGCATCGCCGAATCAGAAGATTACAGAGGCTATCAGAAATCCGGTTTTCAAAGCGAGATGCGCGGCGGCATAGATTATATTTTGGGGGACTACGACGGAGCGGTTTCGCAGTTCGGCCAGTCAAAGAGCGGCTCCTACAATCTCGGACTCGCATACGAAAAAGCAGGATCTCCGAGAGCGGCGTATGAAGCATATCTGAAAACAATATTCGACGGCGCCGCTTATGATCTTTCCTCAGCGCGACACACTTTCGACAAGATAGAGCGGCTTGCCGGACAACCTTTTGCGCGGCCCGAACAAATAGAGAAAGCGACGATGAAATATGTGAAACAGAATCCATATGACCCGCGCGCGTATGACAGACTTGCGGCATATATATTCGGCAGGGAAGACAGTAATAAGGACGACCGCGCAGCCGCCAATTTCTATCTAAAAAAGGCTAAGATATTTGAGGCTGTCCACGGGTCGTTCTTGAATTTAGAAAACGCATATGAAAAATCGGATGAGGCTCCCCGAATTATTCAGAGATAATAGACGGTTTACTGGCGGATTCATTTCAACTGTAGCTCGATTCGTGAGCGCTGTGAGCGGAAACGGCAGCCTGACTGGCAAAAGAGTTAGTAGAGCAATATAAAGGATGGAATAAAATCCATTACTAAGGCGTACAACGATACCATTAGTAAAGAATATAATTATGCAAAAAGCGAACGATATGCCGAAAGAAGCGAAGCGTCAGAATTTTTTCCCCATGGCGATGGTTTTAACTACGCCGGCGCCGTACGTTTGATAGAATTTTGTTTCCTTCGACGCGAGCTCCGCGAAACCGTGCTTTTTGAAAAATCCGACTGACTTCTCATTCGCGGAATGCGTCTGCAGTTGAACTCCGGAGCAGCTTTTGCTTTTCAAACCCGCGAACATCGATTCAAAAAGCCGGCTTCCGATTCCAAGGCCCTGATAACCGTCCGAAATATTTATGTGCAGCAGCGCCGGGTACTCGTAGAATTCAGGAAGCGTGAAATCGCCTTTCAAGTAATACAAAAGCAAACGCGTGTAATATAGGAATTCTTTTTTTCTGAACAACCGGAAGCGGACAACGTCGAGAAAGACCCTGTAAATATAATACTTCGTCGAGGAAATTTTATATTCCTTCACATCATCAATGATGACGCCGTAGCCTATAACCCTGCCGGAATCTTTCGCTACGAAGATACAGGATTTTCTTGCGTCAAGAAAATAATGTGTGGCGAGGTCGACGAAAAGATCTTTGTAATCGATTATTCCGGCAAGCGATTTGCCTAAAAATCCGGTCCGAAAGCAAATTTCTCTAACCGCTTCGCGATCGCTTTGTGAATATTCAACAATTTCAGCCATTTGTCTGCCCCGAAAATTGACGAGCATTGCTTTCGCTAAAAGAATTCTCCGGAAATAAGTCCGGAACAACTTTTCTAAATGGTAAATAAAATTGGTGGTTTTTGCCACATTCCCGAAAATTACGTCCAATTCAAAACGACAGCGCCATTAATCCGAATCCAGATTCTATCGTTGAATTCTATTTTATAATCTCTACAATTAAACTAAATCTGAAATCTTTCGTTTACTCAACCCGGAAATGACAATATGGACTGTGTTTGTACTTAGACTCTAAAAATGGCGGAGCGGGAATGAGCAAAAAATTGCACTATTCGGGAAATAAATAAGTGCAACAGAATGCGCTGAATTTTTGTTGAAACAAAAAATCGTGTTTTGAGAGTTATTTCAGGAGACGTATTCAGAAATTTCAGACTGGCGCCTATTTTGATATATATATTCTCAGTAAATGCAAATTGTAACATGAGTAAAACTTGAAGCCAACGCGTCAAATGAAAAAAACGCCAAAATGGACAGCCGAGAGTAACAAAGAATAAATTGAATTCAACATAAGATATTCGACTTAATTATAAACAGGTGGCTGAAAATGAACATCCAAAAATTATTAAGAGGACATAAAATGAAAAATTCAGGCCGGGTAGAAGCATCGCCGGGAATAATTTCAATAGAAAAAGCCAAGTGTCGAAGCGCGAGAAACCGAAACGTTGTGGCGTTTATCGCGACGCTAATCCTGACGGCTCTCGTTTTTTCGCCGTCAGCGTTTGCGACAACGGCGGCATACTACCCGTCGACGGCGGGAAGCTCGGTACTGGCGTATGACGTTGACACATTCCCGTTCGCCGGGGATACAAACACCAGAAACGCTGTGGATACGCCGAGCGCAGCGGAAAGAACAAATATGAGCGCTTCCAACAATACCCGATGGACAACTGTTGATCCGGGGAACGGAGACGAGGTATTTCTCTGGATTGCTATGACAATCAATCTTGTGACGTCGCCTGTTGCGAAGATTTATCAAATAGATTTCACTTTCGAGGGGCATCTAAACAACTCGAACGCCAATTTTTCAACCTATGTCATGGGGACCGGGCTGGATTGGTGGCAGACCGCCTCGTGGCCCCAAATCGGCGCCGATGAAACGATTTTTAGCAACACAGACTCACAATACACTCGAACGATTTCCTTGCCGACTGATACTATTTCCGACTATATAGATGCCGGCTCCGGCCTTATCACATGGGGCATTTACGAAGATGTTTCAAACGAATCCATGGACGTAGATTATCTCAACATGCTTGTATATTACGACATCACGGCGCCAACGACCACAATAAACAGCCCGGCCGCGGGCTCGTGGCAGGGGCCGAATTTCACGGTTGATGTAACTAATGCGGATACCGAATCCGGCCTCAATGTCTGTTACTATCGGGTATTCAGTAGCGCCGTTCAGACGCTTGCATGGACGGCATACGGATGCGCTACTAATCCGACAATAACAGTCGGCGCCGGGATGAACTGCCGCAATCAGGGCGTGAATTTGTGTCAGGTCGAATTATACAGCACTGACATGGTCGCCAACGCCGGCTTGACAGTGACAAGGCAATTCTCAATTGATTATACGGCGCCGGCTTTTGTAGTGACGGACGGCGCAAACGGCGCATGGAATGTTTCCGACACGATAACCGTGACGGTTAGCGATGCCGGCGGGTCTTTGGTGGGGGCGACAACCAACTGGGGTTACTCCGCCGACGCGACATGCGACGCCGCCGATGACGCGAATCTCACAAACTCAGGTTTAACAACAACTGTTAATACCACACACACTGATTACATCTGTTTCACGAATACGGACGGCGCCGGGAACAAAGGCTACAGCGCCGCGATCGGACCTTTGAAAGTAGATGTTGCCGGGCCGACGGCGACTATCACGGCGCCTGCCGACGGAGCATGGGAAACCGCCGCTTTTACAGTGAGCGTTACAAATGCTGACGTCGGCTCAGGTCTGAATTTATGTTACTATCGCGTTCTGAGCAACACTGTGCAGACTAAAATATGGGCCTCATATGGCTGCGCGACGAACCCAAGCATAACAGTTGGCGCGGGGCTGAACTGCCGGGATCAGGGCACGAATATGTGTCAGGTCGAGTTCTACAACACAGATATCGCGGGCAACACCGGCACAATTTCTTCGAGACAGTTTTCAATCGACTGGACGATTCCGACAACAACATTAGTCGGACCGGCGGCGGGTTCGTGGCAGACCGCCGATTTCGTCGTTGATGTGACGAACGCCGACACCGGAGGCTCGGGGTTGAATCAGTGTTTCTACCGAATTCTCAGCAACGCCGTGGAGACTCTGGGATGGACTTCCTATGCCTGCGGGACCGATCAGACGCTGACTGTCGGAGCTGCAGCGAACTGCCTCGATCAAGGTGCCAACATGTGTGAGGTTCAATTTTACAATACGGACACAGCAGGCAATACCGGCACAACGCAGACGCGCCTGTACTCGATTGACTGGACTCTTCCGACCGTCACGATTAACAACCCCGCGGCAAGCTCATGCCAGAACGGAAATTTTTCATTCGATGTGACAAATGCAGACACGGGCTCCGGCCTTAACGTTTGCTATTACCGCGCGCTCAGCAACGCTGTTCAGACGCTCGGATGGACTTCATACGCTTGCGGCACGGATCCTTCAATCACTGTCTGGGGCGGCCAAAACTGCCGGGATCAGGGCGCTGATATGTGTCAAATCGAAGCTTACGACACAGACACGGCGGGCAACACGGGGACGACTCAATCCCGACTGTTCTCAATCGATTGGACGGCGCCGACGCAGTCGGGATGGTCCCCTGCAAACGGCGACGATGTGAATTCAGCGCCGACGGTTTCTCTGACGCTCAACGAGCAAGGCGATTGCCGTTGGTCGCTGGACGGCGACGAATCATACGACAACATGGCCGACGACGGCGATTGCACGGGCGACGGCACAGTAAACGCGTCCTGCGCCGTCTCAGGGCTGCCTGAAGGTTCCGTCACGGTATGGATCGCCTGCCAAGACAGCTGCGCCAATAAAAACAGCGCGGCGAACAACGCTGCGCTCACATATTCGGTCGATACCCAGCCGCCGGCCCAACTCACTTGGAATCCGGCAAAAAGCGATGTTGTATGCGACACCAACCAGTCGATAGTCGCCACGACTGACGAGAATGCCTATTGCCGGTGGTCGCTGTCCGACATCGACTACAACAGCATGTCAAACGACTGTTCGGGGAGCGGGACTGCGAGCCAGACATGTTCCGCGTCCGGCCTATCACACGGCGCGGATTTCGTTTACATATCGTGCAAGGACAGCCAGAACAACAAGGACACCGCTGCGACCAACGAGGACATCGATTACACCGTGGACATAATCGCTCCGTCGGGATACGCGAACAGTTCGCCTGCAAACGGGGCGACCGATGTCTCGCTAACGCCGACTCTCACATCGGCAGTCGCAACTGATGTTTCAACAATATCCTATTATTTCCAGATCGACGACAACGCCGGGTTCACCAATGCGGGCGGCAGACTCCAACAGAGCGGATGGCTTAGCGCGGACAACGACTGGGTTCCGGCGGCGCTCGATTCGAATAGGCTATATTACTGGCGGGTAAAAGCCAAAGACGTATGCGATTTCGAGGGAACCTATTCGTCCACATTCTCTTTCACGACACTTCAGAATACGCCCAATATTACTTTTGTAAGTTTCTCGCAAGCGACAGACGGTTCAGGCAAATTGACGGTAACGTATAATCTGTCGGATCCCCAGAGCGATGCGGCGAGGTTTCTGATCGATTATTCTTTTGACAACATCACATGGTATCAGGCGTACATCGACAGCGCGTCCGCGGGAACGGTGAGCAACACAGGAGTGAGCGGCGGAACTTCCACGGGGCAGCTAACGGCGATCCCAACGCCGCAGGCGAACGCCACTTTTATATGGGACACAAAGAACGCGGGCAACCAAGGCGGGGCATACGCGAGCGAGGATGACTCGGTTTACATCCGGGTGACAACTTATGACGCCGCGCAGGGCGAGACGCAAACATCCACTGCATTCGAGGTTGACGACAAGGCGCCCGCCAACTATAGCTGCTCCACGCCGACAAACGGCACCAACGGGGTTTCTATCACGCCGACACTCACTGCCGCCGCCGGAACAGACCAAAACACAATTCAGTATTTAATTGAAATAGCGAAAGACGAAGCGTTCTCCATTGCGGCGCAGCAGAGCGGCTGGCAGGCCGGACTGACGTGGAACCCCGCCGCGCTGGATCAAGGCATTATGTACTACTGGCGGGTTAAGGCCATTGACAGCTTTGGAAACGAAGGAGCGTTCGACACCCCGACATTCAGCTTCACGACATCCGCCAACGAGCCGGATGTCAACATAGACAGCGTATCGCAGACTTCCACTGCCGGAGAAGGCTACGTCAGGACGCAATACGACCTGACCGACCCGAACGCGGGTGACACATGCGGAATATATATTGAATATTCTTATGATAACACAAACTGGTACAAAGCTTGGATTCTCGACGCGAGCGTGGGGACGGTGAACAACGGCGCGGCGCGGCAGGTGTCCGCGCTGTCATGCGGCGCGGGAGTAAGCAACGCGTGGTTCCGCTGGGCGACACAGAACGCGGGCAACGGAAACGGCGCATTCGCCGGCGAGGACTCATCGGTGTATTTGCGCATTACCCCGAATGATGGAACATACACCGGGCAGATTAGAAACTCAGCGTTCTCCTCGGTGGACAATCAGGCGCCGACCGCCTACAACCTCCAATACCCGGCAAACGGAGAATCGGGCGTTGACACCGGCGTGACCCTTATGGCGGCTACCGCCACCGACATCAGCACGGTTTACTATATGTTCCGGATTGACAAGGCGGCCGCGGACTGGGCTCCGCCGGATTTTCAGGAAAGCGCTTGGCAAGGCGGCAACTCGTGGACTGTGGGAACAAGTCTCGCCGTTGTCACTAACTACGAATATGCGGTAAAGGCGAAAGACCAGTACGGCAATTCGGGATCGTATGTCACGTCTTGGCAATTCACAACGGAGGCGGCGCCGACCGCCGCAGCGTGGCCGTTCGACTTGGATACCGATTACACTTACGACACCAACAAAATCTCAGTGACGAGCGACATGGCGCTGCTTAGAGCGAACGTGGATCCTGCGTGGTTCGACACCCGCTGGACGTACAGAAAGAAGATAACGGTGGACAACACCGCCTCGTCTAACGCTCTGTACGACTACCAGATTCTGGTAACTTTGAATGCCGGCAATTTCGATTTTTCGAAGGCGCGGGCGGACGGCGGCGACCTGAGATTTTACGGCAACACAGGACAGGGAACGCCGCTAAAATACTGGCTTCAAAACTACAACTCGGTAGGACAAACAGCGAGGATATGGGTCAAAGTGACCGAAATCCCCGCCGGCGCGGAATATTCTGTTTACATGTATTACGGGTACGCGAGCGCGACCACGACGGACAGCATCACGGACACTCTCGACGCGGCGCAGTGGACGGACGGGAATCCGACATGGACAAAAATAGACACTAAAACGAACGTGACCGAAGACACAGAAGTTGTGCTCGGCGAGGAACTGATCCTCAACGGAGAAACGCAGAATCTGGGCGGCACGGTAAGAAAATCAAGAATTGAACTGCTCAACAATTCCACTATTAACGTGATCGCCGGCCAGATACTCAGACTTTATGCGAACGAAATACGCATAGAAGCGGGATCGCAAATAAACGGATACAAGAAAGGCTACGATGGCGGCGCCGGAAGCGTGTTGTGCATAGATACGGGCGTCAGCACGACAGCTCCGTGGTACGGCGGCCAGCAGATCGGGAATAACGGGCTTTATGATACGACAGGCTGCCCCGCGGCGACTTGCTACGGAGGCGGTGGCGTGTCGTACGCGGACGGCACCGACGGGCGCGATGGGCGCGGCGGCGGCGGCGGCGGTTACGGAGGCGCGGGAGGCAGGGGAGAAAACGGCTGGCAGGGCTACGATCCCGATGATCCGGGCTGCACAGGGAATTATTATTTGAACACAACAACATGCGCCAACACATATGGAACGACTTTTGGAAGCCAGACCGACACATCGTTATATATGGGATCGGGCGGCGGAGCGGGCAGCGCGAGCTGCTATTGGAATTCCAATCCCAACCCCATGGTCTTCTCGACGCTCGCGATCGGCGGAAGCGGTGGAGTCGGCGGCGGCGCGGTTCTTCTCGACGCCGGGACGATCACCATCGAGAACGACGCGACGGTGGACGAAATAAGAATGGACGGCGGGCTCGCCGAATCGGGCGGCAGCGATCCCACTCACGATGCTGGCGGCGGAGCTGGCGGCGGCGGAAGCGGCGGCACTATCGTTGTAAGAGGCCAGAACGTCAATATTACCGGAAATCTTACGGCCCGCGGCGGCATGGGCGGAGGATTCACCAACTATGGCGCGTCGGGCGGCGGCGGCGGCGGCGGAAGAACTAAAATCTTCGCCGAGAATCTGATCAGCGGCGGCACGCAGACTGTTACCGGCGGCGCCGTCGGCGGTAACAATCCCTACACTCCCAATGCGGTGGCCGGAGCAGCCGGATCCACATATACAAACAATCCTGTGTATTCGTACGACTCAGGGATAGTGGACACCGGAAATTTCACTTCGGACGTGATCACGCCGTTCTTTCTCGGAAAAACATTTACCTCCTCGCACACTCTGCCGGGAGTGGCTTCTCTGAGCTACGAAATAAGGCGCGCATCGGACAACGCGGTGCTCTGCACGATAAACACGTTCCCGACAGATATTCTCTCCTGCACTCTTGAGGATACCCCCGTTTACATATATGCATTGCTCGATACGACCGATTTTCCCGGCTCGCCGGTCATCGCCGACATAACACTTGATTATTATACAAGACAGATTGTAGGAACGCCGCCTTCGGTCTCCGTCGGCGCGGAACAGACACACTCATACTACTCTGACAACCCGACGATCCGGCCGATAACCTCTCGGGGTATAGTATTCGCGGAACTGGTCAGCTTCACTGAAACGGTGATTCTCCCGGACACGACCGGACAGGTGAGATACCAGATATCGAACGATGGAACGAGCTGGTATTGGTGGAACGGAGCGAACTGGGCAATCGCAACGACCTTCGGACAGACGAACACTGCCGCGGATATTAACTCGCACTGCGGCACGTTCGACAACGAGATTGGCGGCGGCACGCTGTATTTCAACGCATACTTGAACTCGGACGGCTCGCAGAAGATATTGCTCGACGCCGTGGATGTCGAATACGTCTCGCCGCCGACGCCTGACATAACGCTCCTGTCGCCCAATAATGGCGTGACGGACACACAGGTCGTCATTACGGGAACAGATTTCGGAACCTCGCAGGGCGCGTCGACGGTAACTTTTAACGGCATAGCAGCCGGAAGCGCGATTTCCTGGTCTAACACCTCGATCACAATCAACGCGCCGTTGAACGTTTCGACCGGATATGTGATAGTAACCGTACGCAATGTTCAGTCGCCGCAGGAGGCGGACTCGGTCTTCACGGTTAATCCCCCTGCAATATCCTCGCTTACGCCGGGCACGGCTTACTGGTCGGACACAATAGTCATCGGCGGAAGCAACTTCGGTTCGGCGCAGGGCGGTTCGTACGTGACTTTTTTCAGCGGGAAAATCGCTAGCTGCTCGGCGTGGACGAACACCTCTATCACATGCGCCGTGCCCTCCGGCGCGCAGACGGGCAATATAACCGTCACCACCGGCGGCGGCGTATCCGCCGGGTCAATGTTCACTCTCTCAAGCGACAATTCGACATGGCCCTTCGATACGGCAGGCGACTACACGCCGACAGCCGACGCTAATGTAAGCGGCGGACTTGCCTATGTGAAATCGAGCAACAGCCCCTCATGGGCTCAACAGAACTATAGTTACCGGAGAGCGATAACCATCGACAATACCGGAGGAGCGCTTCTCAACAATTTCCAAGTCAGGATTCAACTTAACAATACGAATTTTTCGTTCGGAAGCGTTCAGGCCGACGGAAAGGATATCCGGTTCATTGACTCGGATGGAACCACCGCTATAAACAATTTCTGGATAGAAAGCTACAGCGCGACCACACTCACCGGAACGATCTGGGTGAAAGTTCCGGTAATACCGGCAGGCACAACCAAAACAATATATATGTACTACGGTTATCCGGGTGAAACCACCGTTTTGACCAGCAAGAGCAACACGCTCATCTTCCCGACAACGTGGACGGACGGAAATCCGACTTATACCAAGGTCGGTTCGTCTACAAACATAAATCCAACAGCATTAACGGCAGGAGACGCCCGACTCGCCTACCAGACGAATACGCAGCCTCGAACCTGTGATGACACATGGGGTTCATCGTGCGGCGCGGACAGCGACGCGGCAAACACGTGCACTACATGCGGCGCCGCCTGTTCCAACCATGGCGGCACCGTGACCTATGAAAAAGTCGTTCAGGTTACAGTGAATGCGACAAAAGCCGGCATAGGGGACACGATCAACGCCACGTGCACGTTCAAGTCGGCCAACGGAAGCGAATGGTATATGTATTATTATAATGGGACGGGGTGGGCGCTGGTGCCGGGGATGTCCGGCGCTTACGCGGACAATGCTTATCACACGCAATCCGGCAATATAACGGTAAGCGGCAACATGGGCACGCAATATGTCAGGTGCATAATCGACCGGGACGGCGAGGCTGACAGTTGCGCGAGCGGAGGAACTTATTACGACAACGACGACGCCAACTTCTACGTACATTACAAGACGTCGGGAGAACTTACGAGCGACGAAATCACTGGATTCATGGGCGGCTCGCAGCTCAGCGCGGCTTACACTGATCCTGACGGCGCCGGCTTGGCTCAGCAATTGAGCTACAAGATACTCCGCGCTTCCGACAATACGACGCTTTGCACATGCGCCACGGTTCCATGTGACATTTCAGTTTGCGCCTCCTCGAATGAGAACGTAAAGGTCTGGGGGTCGCTTACAACCACCAGCGTTACGGCGACGCCGAATATCGCGGACTGGACGGCGACATATTACAGCCGGCTGTCCGCGACGCCTGAACCCACGTCGTCGATATCGCTATCCGAAGAGTCGCGACAGTATTATGCCACCGACCCGACCGTGCAGCCGGCGCCCACAAAGGGAAAAGACTTTGTGGAGGTGCTTTCGTTCTCGGATATTTTAGGCCCGGACAATGCCGGCACAGTCAAATACCAGATATCGAACAACGGGACCAACTGGTACTACTGGAACGGAGCGAACTGGGCGGCGGCCGGAGGCGGATATGCCACATCCAACACTGCAACCGAGATAAACAGCAACGTCCAGACATTCGACGACGCCGTAGGCCCGGGCACATTCTTTTTCAGGGCTTACCTGCATTCGAACGGCGCGCAGGCCGTCGAACTTGACGGAGTGACGATCAACGTTGCGCAGATCACGATCACCGAAGTGCATAACGACGGCACGCAAGCGAGCGAGGGCGACGACTTCATCCAAATCTACAACCCGTTCAGCGCGGATTATTCTCTGACAGGCCACATAATAGGCGACGACAAGACGACGCCGGGCGGCGGAGAGAACGAATACGCCATCCCTGCCGGCGAAGTGATTCCGGCACGGGGCTACTATTTGATAGCGAAAAGCTCCGCGGCGTTCATATCCCGGTTTGCATGTGACGCAGCCAGCGTCCACGAATGGGGCGCCACGCTCGACCTGAACAGCGCGGGAGATGAAATATACATAAAGAAAGCCTCAGACCCGACAAATTCTCTTGACCTCGTTCTTTGGGGCGCATACCAAGGCGCCGACCTGCCGGAAGGATCATTCAACGGGGCATCGGCTGCGCCGATTTCCGGCAACGGAAACAGCATTAAGCGCATAACAGACGGCTACGAGGACGGAGAGCGCGACGGAGGCGATGCCGGCACCTCGCCGGAGAACGATGAAAACCTCGGAGCCACTTTCATAGTGGTTTCGCCGCCGACGCCTTTCTGCACGCCGCCGACAACCGGAACCATCACAATAAGCGACAACAGCGGTTACACCAATGATTCAACGCCGCCGATAACGCTGACCTGCGAGGACCCGGCCGGAACGAATTGCGACTCAAGCGACTTCATGAGAATAGCCTGCACCGAAGCCGGTCTCGCCTCGGCTGCATGGACGACCTTTGAAACAAAATGCAATGAAACGGGTTACACATGCGCTTTCAACGTCACCAGTGGAACAGGCTGCTCATCCGGAGAAGGAACAAAAACAGTGTGGGTGGAATACAAAAACCATCGCGGAAACATCCAGACCACGCACACGTCCGACAGCACTGTATACGACATAACAGCGCCGACGATTTCAGCGGTGAAAACATATTCGGACAGAGAGCAGTATATTTGCGGCACGGCGGACAGTTGCGTGTCGCTTAGCGCGACGGCCGGCGGAACGACTTATTTTAACAACCTCGGCGGTGAAGGAAGCGGACAGAAGATGACGGTCGAGGTGGAGTGGAGCGACAACAACGGAGCGGGCGCACTGGATCAGTTCGTCGGGCCGTACGCTTTCGCGGAGTCGCCGACTTATAACGGAACGAATGTCGGTCCGGACACAAGCAGCGTAGACGGCTGGAAGCAGATTTACACAATCAGTTCGGGCGAAAGCGATGAAGCCGGAATAATCTACAGGGTCTACGACAAGGCTGGAAACAGCTCAAGCGTTACTTTAAACTTCGCGCATGACAACGCCGACCCGACGATCACCTACAACAGCCCTTCAGCGGGCGGAGTGACCAACTGGTACAAGACCGATCCCGGAACGGTTGTCAACATCGACTTCGGATGGGGAGGCTCTGGCTGTCCGCTCTCTTACGCCCAGTATAAAATCGGGGCTGGCTCTTGGACGGACATCTTCAATGCTTTCCAGTACTCCAACTACACCTCGAATTGGAATATCGCTTGGGCGACCATTTCGGAAGGCATGAATCAGATAAGCGTTCAGGTGATGGACGGTTGCGGCAACATGCTCTCGCATAGCTACGTCGAGACCACCACCGGATTCATATTCCGCAAGGACACGACACCGCCTACAGTCACAGGGCTGACGATAACGTCGAATACAGAGAACTATTTCGATGGGACCACAGACGGAGTCGACTGTTCGAGTCTCAATGTTTATCCAGCTGTCACCTGCACGATTTGGTTCAATAGTCTTGCTGGAGAAGGCGGCGGGCAGATAATGACCGGAACCCTGACGTGGACGGATGCTGCTTCATACGACCGCCTGCAGGGCCCGAGCATGTTTGGACAAACACCCGATCCGGATACGACTTCGACGCCGTGGTCGCTTGTTTACAACATACCAAACGGCTCGACCGACCAGACCGGCGAAGACTTCTCGGTATACGACTTAGCGGGTAACGGGAAATCCGTGAAAATCGATTACAAAGTGGACAACACGGATCCGACAACGACAATAAACAGTCCGGCGGCAAGCTCGTGGCACTGGGCTGACTTCGTTGTGGATGTCACCAATGCCGATGTCGGCTCGGGGCTTGTGAATTGCTATTACCGGGTGTTGAGCAACGCGGTTCAGACTGTTGCTTGGACTTCGTACACCTGCGGCAACGATCCGACACTGACGATAGGCGCAGCAGCGAACTGCCGCGATCAAGGCGCAGACATCTGCCAAGTCGAATTCTATACCACTGACCGCGCAGGAAATGTAGGGACGACTGTTACAAGACAGTTCGGAATAGACTGGGAGGATCCGACTATAGCTTTCGTCAGCCCGGCCGCAAGTTCGTGGCAAGGGCCGGACTTTGTTGTGGACGTAACGGAAGCCGACACCGGCTCCGGGTTGAGCGCATGCGAGTGGCGTGTTGTCAGCAACAGCATACAGACTCTCGCTTGGACGACTTACGTATGCGGAAACGATCCGACGGCGACTGTAGGCGCGGCTAAATACTGCAATAATGAGGGAGTGGACAAGTGCGAGGTGTTCTTCCGCGCGACAGACGCGGCGGGAAGAACGTGCGCCGACTACTCGCGGAAATTCTCGATTGACTGGACCCTGCCTACGACTACGATCGTTTCCCCGGCGGCAAGCGCATGGAAAAACGCGGACTTTGTGGTCGATGTCACAAATGCGGACTCAGGCTCAGGCCTGAATGTATGCAGTTACCGCGTATTGAGCAACGCTGTTGAAACGCTCGCATGGACATCTTACGTTTGCGGCAACGATCCGACTCTAACGGTCGGCGCGGCCGCCAATTGCCGTGATGAAGGGTCGGACAAATGCCAGGTCGAATTCTACAACACTGACGTTGCGGGCAATACCGGAACAACGGTGACGCGCACATTCTCAATCGACTGGACGCCGCCGACAGACACGATCGTTTCTCCTGCGGCAAGCGCGTGGAAAGGCGCCGATTTCGTTGTCGACGTCACAAATGCCGACCCCGGAACAGGTTCCGGACTGAACACGTGCAATTACCGGGTTTTGAGCAATGCCGTTCAGACTCTCGGATGGACGTCGTACACATGCGGCAATGATCCGACGCTTACAGTGGGAGCGGCAGCAAACTGCCGCAATCAAGGCTTAGACAAGTGCCGGATTGAACTCTACAACACAGATGTCGCCGGCAACACCGGCGTGACGGTTCAGCGCGATTTCTCCATAGACTGGGACGCGCCTACGCTCACAAGCATCACTATCGGTTCAAATAATGAGACGTATTTTTACGGTAACGCCGTGGATGGCCTTGACTGCACGCTGGCCGTGTATCCGACCGTTACCTGCGTGGCGTGGTTCAACAGCGTCGCCGGCGAGGGCGGCGGACAGAATGTCACCGCCTCCGTTGTATGGAGCGACACCGGCGCGCAGGACCAGCTCGTGGGCGCAGCAGCTTTCGCCGACACGCCGGCGCCCGACACGATCGCTCCTTGGACTGTCACATATTCTGTCGATAACGGCTCGGCTGATCAGAACGGAGTCGACTTCACTGTCTATGACAAGGCGGGTAATTCAGCCGCAATAAAAATTGACTTCCTGGTTGATAATACCGATCCGACAACAACAATTGTCGGCCCGGCAGCCTCCTCTTGGCATGGCGCTGATTTCGTCGTCGATGTGACTAATGCCGACGTGGGCTCCGGCCTCAACGTTTGCTATTACCGCGTTTTCAGCAACGCGGTTCAGACGCTCGCGTGGACGACGTATGCCTGCGGAACCGACCCGACAGTCACGGTTGGCGCGGCGACGAACTGCCGCGACGAAGGCGCGAACATGTGTCAGGTCGATTTCTACAACACAGATGTCGTTGGCAACACGGGCGCGACTGTTTCGCGGCAATACTCAATTGACTGGGCGCTGCCGACGACGGCTATAACCGCGCCTGCCGCCGCAACATGGGAAGGCGTCAATTTCGCTGTCAGCGTAACGAACGCGGACAGCGGCTCAGGGCTCGATGTTTGTTATTACCGAGTGTTAAGCAACGCTGTTCAGACGCTCGGATGGACGGCTTACGGCTGCGCTACGAACCCGACAATCACAGTGGGAGCTGGGTTGGACTGCAGCGACGAAGGCGCGAATAAATGTCAGGTGGAAGTCTACAATACTGACATAGCAGGCAATACAAGCGCCACTGATTCGCGGCAATTCTCAATAGACTGGACATTGCCGACGGCGACGATCACCGCGCCTGCCGCCGGAACATGGGAGAATGCTGATTTCACAGTCAGCGTAACGAATGCCGACTCCGGTTCGGGGCTGAATGTTTGTTACTACCGCGTGTTCAGCAACGCGGCTGCAACGCTCGCGTGGACGGCTTACGGATGCGCGACAAATCCGTCTATAACGGTCGGCGCGGCGGCGAACTGCCGCGACGAAGGCGCGAACTTGTGCCAGGTCGAATTCTACGACACCGACATCGCGGGCAACACGGGCAACACAACAACGCGCCAGTTCTCGATAGACTGGGCCTTGCCGACAGCAACGATCACAGCGCCGGCCGCGGGAACGTGGGAAGGCTCCGATTTCACTGTTAGCGTCACTAACGCGGACACCGGCTCCGGGCTGAATGTTTGTTACTACCGTGTATTCAGCAACGCGGTTCAAACGCTCGCGTGGACATCATACGGATGCGCGACAAATCCGTCTATAACGGTCGGCGCGGCGGCGAACTGCCGCGATGAAGGCGCGAACTTGTGTCAGGTCGAATTCTACAACACCGACAATGCGGGCAACACGGGCAACACGACAACGCGCCAGTTCTCGATAGACTGGGCCTTGCCGACAGCAACGATCACAGCGCCGGCCGCGGGAACGTGGGAAGGCGCTAATTTCACAGTCAGCGTCACTAACGCGGACACCGGCTCCGGGCTGAATGTTTGTTACTATCGCGTGCTAAGCAACGCTGTTCAGACGCTTGCGTGGACGGCTTATGGATGCGCGACAAATCCGACAATCAATGTAGGCGCGGGGTTGGACTGCATCGACGAAGGCGCGAACAAATGTCAGGTCGAATTCTATGACACTGATATCGCGGGCAATACGGGCGCGACGGTTTCGAGGCAATTCTCTATAGACTGGACATTGCCGACTACTGCTATCACGGCGCCTGCCGCCGGAACATGGGAGAACGCTGATTTCACAGTCAGCGTAACAAATGCGGACACCGGCTCCGGGTTGAATGTTTGTTACTACCGCGTATTCAGCAACGCGGTTCAGACGCTCGCGTGGACATCATACGGATGCGCGACGAACCCGACAATCACGGTCGGCGCGGGATTTGATTGCGTCGACGAAGGCGCGAACAAATGTCAGGTCGAATTCTACAACACAGACATCGCGGGCAACACAGGCGCGACGGTTTCGAGACAATTCTCTATAGACTGGACATTGCCGACGTCGACGATCACAGCGCCGGCAGCCGGAACATGGGAAAACGCTAATTTTACTGTCAGCGTAACGAATGCTGACACAGGCGGTTCAGGTTTGAATGTTTGTTACTACCGCGTGTTGAGCAACGCGGTTCAGACGCTCGCGTGGACTGCTTACGGATGCGCGACGAATCCGACAATCAACGTTGGCGCGGGGTTGGACTGCGTCGACGAAGGCGCGAACATGTGTCAGGTCGAATTCTATGACACCGACATCGCGGGAAACACGGGCGCGACTGTTTCGAGACAATTCTCTATAGACTGGACATTGCCGACGTCGACGATCACAGCGCCGGCAGCCGGAACGTGGGAGAGCGCCAATTTCACAGTCAGCGTGACGAACGCGGATACGGGCGGCTCGGGACTAAATGTTTGCTATTACCGCGTATTGAGCAACGCTGTTCAGACGCTCGCGTGGACGGCATACGGATGCGCTACTAACCCGACAATCAACGTTGGCGCCGGATTGGACTGCGTCGACGAAGGCGCGAACTTATGCCAGGTCGAATTCTATAACACTGACATCGCGGGAAACACAGGCGCAACGGCGTCGCGTCAATTTTCAATAGACTGGTCGCTGCCGACGGCGACTATCACAGCGCCCGCGGCGGGAACATGGGAAAACGCCGATTTCGCTGTCAGTGTAACGAACGCGGATGTCGGCTCCGGTTTGAATGTTTGTTACTACCGCGTGTTCAGCAACGCGGTTCAGACGCTCGCATGGACTGCATACGGCTGCGCGACGAATCCGACTCTTACGGTCGGCGCGGCGGCTAACTGTAGAGATGAGGGCGCGAATATGTGTCAGGTGGAGCTCTACAACACCGACATCGCGGGCAACACGGGCGCGACTGTGTCGAGACAGTTCTCGATAGACAGGACGGCCCCGACGGCTACGATCACCGCGCCGGCAGCAGGAACATGGGAGAACGCTAATTTCACTGTCAGCGTGACGAACGCCGACACGGGCGGCTCAGGTCTCAATGTTTGTTATTATCGTGTGTACAGCAACGCGGTTCAGACGCTTGCATGGACGTCATACGGATGCGCGACGAATCCAACAATCAACGTTGGCGCGGGGTTGGACTGCGTCGACGAAGGCGCGAACATGTGTCAGGTCGAATTCTACGACACTGACATCGCGGGGAATACGGGCGCGACGGTTTCGCGCCAATTCTCCATTGACTGGTCGCTGCCGACGGCGACGATCACAGCGCCTGCGGCGGGAACATGGGAAGGCTCCAATTTCTCTGTCAGTGTAACTAACGCGGACGCCGGTTCCGGGTTGAACGTTTGTTACTATCGCGTGTTCAGCAACGCGGTCCAGACACTTGCGTGGACATCATACGGATGCGCGACGAATCCGACAATCAATGTAGGCGTGGGGTTGGACTGTGTCGACGAAGGCGCGAACATGTGCCAGATCGAATTTTACAACACTGACATCGCCGGCAACACAGGGACGACGGTTTCGCGTCAGTTCTCGATTGACTGGCAGGCGCCGACTGTGACAATAACCGCGCCTGCGGCGGGAACGTGGGAAGGAGCCGATTTCGCCGTCAGCGTAACGAACGCCGACGCCGGCTCCGGTTTGAATGTTTGTTACTATCGCGTGTTCAGCAACGCTGTTCAAACGCTCGCATGGACATCCTACGGATGCGCGACTAACCCGACGATAACGGTGGGGGCGGCGGCTGACTGTCTCGATGAAGGCGCGAACATGTGTCAGGTCGAGTTCTACAACACCGACATCGCGGGCAATACAAGCGCCACGGTTTCGCGCCTGTTCTCTATTGACTGGCAGGCGCCGACTACAACAATCAACAATCCGCCTGCGGGCACATGGGAGACGGCAAACTTTGCCGTTAATGTCACAAATTTCGACGCGGGTTCAGGATTCGGAACTTGCCGCTATCGCGTTCTTAGCAACGGGGCGCAGACTCTCGCATGGACTGGTTACGGATGCGCGACAAACCCGACGATAACCGTCGGCCTGTTGAACGATTGCCGCGATGAAGGCGCGAATATGTGTCAGGTCGAGTTCTATGCTGTTGACTTAGTCGGCAACACAGGCGCGACCGCCACAAGGCAGTATTCTATAGATAGGACGGCCCCGACTGCCACGATCACGGCGCCTGCGGCCGGAACGTGGGAAAAAGCAAATTTCACCGTCAGCGTGACGAACGCCGACACCGGCGGTTCAGGCCTCGATCTTTGTTACTATCGTGTGTTGAGCAATACAATACAGACGCTCGGTTGGACATCTTACGGCTGCGCGACGAATCCAACGATCAACGTAGGCGCGGGATTGGACTGCCGAGACGAAGGCGCGAACATGTGTCAGGTTGAGTTCTACAACACTGACGCCGCGACTAATACAGGAGCGACTGTTACGCGTCAATTTTCTATAGACTGGACGGCCCCGACAGCCGCGATCACAGCTCCCGCAGCCGGAACATGGGAGAACGCTGATTTCGCCGTAAGCGTTACGAATGCGGACACTGGCGGTTCGGGTTTGAATGTTTGTTACTATCGCGTGCTGAGCAACGCGGTTCAAACGCTCGCATGGACGTCATACGGATGCGCCACGAATCCGACTCTTACGGTCGGCGCGGGGATGGATTGCCGAGATCAGGGCGCGAACGCATGTCAGGTCGAGCTCTACAACACGGATGTGGCGACAAACACTGGCGCGACTGTTTCGCGCCAATTCTCAATTGACTGGACGGCGCCGAGCGTGACGATCAATACGCCGGCCGCCGGAACTTGGGAAAGCTCCGCGTTCACTGTCAATGTCACTAACTCGGATGCTGACTCAGGCCTTAATCTTTGTTACTATCGCGTATTGAGCAATGCGGTTCAAACGCTCGCATGGACGTCATACGGATGCGCGACGAATCCTTCGATCTCCGTTGGCGCCGTGGCTAACTGCCGCGATCAGGGCGCGAACATGTGCCAGGTCGAGTTCTACAACACTGATGTGGCTACAAACACAAGCGCGACCGCGTCAAGACAATTCTCGATAGACTGGCAGGGGCCGACAGCGACGATCACAGCGCCCGCCGCCGGAACATGGGAAAATGCCGCCTTCACGGTCAGCGTGACTAACGCGGATGTAGGCTCCGGCTTGAATGTTTGTTACTATCGCGTTCTGAGCAACGCTGTGCAAACGAAGGTTTGGACCGCATATGGCTGCGCGACTAACCCAAGCATAACCGTGGGCGCCGGGGCTAATTGCCGCGATGAAGGCGCGAATATTTGTCAGGTCGAATTTTATGATAATGACTTAGCGGGCAACACCGGAGGCACGACTTCGAGACAGTTCTCAATTGACTGGACTCTCCCGACGACTGCGATCACAGCGCCGGCCGCCGGAACATGGGAAAAAGCAGACTTCGCGGTAAGCGTAACGAATTTTGATGCCCTTTCGGGACTCGATGTTTGTTACTATCGCGTGCTGAGCAACGCGGTTGAAACTCTTGCATGGACTGCATACGGCTGCGCCACAAATCCGACGATCACAGTAGGCGCCGCGGCTGACTGCCGTGACGATGGCGCTAACATGTGCCGGGTCGAGTTCTATGCGGCCGACGTCGCCACCAACATCGGCGCGACTGTGTCGAGATTGTTCTCGATCGACATGACGGCCCCGACCACGACGATCACCGCGCCCGCCGCCGGAACATGGGAAAGCGCCGCTTTCACTGTCAGCGTGACGAACGCTGACACCGGCGGTTCCGGCCTCAACGTTTGCTATTATCGTGTGTTCAGCAACGCAGTTCAGACGCTTGCGTGGACTGCTTATGGTTGCGCGACGAATCCGAGCATTACGGTCGGCGCCGCCGCCAACTGTAGCGACGAAGGCGCCAACTTGTGTCAGGTGGAGTTCTACAACACCGACGTTGTGGGCAACACCGGCGCG
>Ga0172379_10001187_pt1 | contig 54650 bp, 55 predicted proteins | sample GrowelOW334metaG_FD_119756 | JGI IMG/M metagenome (GOLD analysis project Ga0172379, IMG submission 119756) | Groundwater microbial communities from an aquifer near a municipal landfill in Southern Ontario, Canada - Groundwater well OW334 metaG | ecosystem: Environmental > Aquatic > Deep... | reverse complement strand
GTCAAGATCGCAGATGCAATCAAAAATAGCGTTCCGAATTCCGTAAAGATGTCGAAGGGCACACAATCACCCCCCCCTACATTAAAATTGCGATAAGTCCCGGTCCCTGAGCTTGTCGAAGGGTCAAGATCGCAGAAGCAATCAAAAATAGCGTTCCGAATTCCGTAAAGATGTCGAAGGGCACACAATCTCCCCCCTACATTAAAATTGCGATAAGTCCCGGTCCCTGAGCTTGTTGAAGGGTATCGATCACAGAAGAAATTAAAGAAGAGGCTACTTCGAAATTGAGCTTGTCGAAGGGGTCGAAAGAGAAATGATCATACAAATTAGCAATTACCGGAGTCTAACAATCTGTAATCTGTAATTATTAATTATCTGTTATCCACCTTCTCCGGATACAAATCATGGTTCATCAGCCTGTATTCCGCCATCTGTTCAAATCTTGAGCCGGGTTTGCCATAATTGCACCAGGGGTCAATACTGATGCCTCCCCTAGGGGTGAATTTTCCCCAAACTTCAATGTACCGGGGGCCCATCAGCTTGATCAGGTCTTTCATGATAATGTTGACACAGTCTTCGTGGAAACCACCATGGTTACGGAAACTGAACAGGTAGAGTTTTAAACTCTTGCTCTCCACCATTTTGAGGTCGGAGATGTAACTGATGTAAAGCGTGGCAAAATCGGGCTGACCAGTAATTGGACAGAGGGAGGTGAACTCCGGGCAGTTGAATTTTACCCAGTAGTCATTGTCGGGATGCTTGTTGTCGAATGTTTCTAACACTTCAGGGCGATAATTAAAATCATAGGCAGTCGACTTACCCAAACTATTCAATTTGTCCATTTGCTTCAGAATTTAAGTATTTTACCAATCCCCTGTTTCTAAGTTTACACGATGGGCAGGTACCGCACCCATCCCCTGCGATGCCATGATAGCAGGTAATCGTTTGATTTCTTACCAGATCAAAAACATCCAGTTCATCGGCCAATCGCCAGATTTCAGATTTGTTGAGCCACATCAGCGGAGTGTGAATGCGGTATTCATAATCCATTGAGAGATTCAGCGTTTGATTGAGCGACAGAATAAAATCGTTGCGGCAATCAGGATATCCACTGTAATCCGACTGCCCCACGCCTGTTATAAGGTCATGAATGTTGTTTGATTTGGCAAAAATAGCCGCATAGGTAAGGAAAAGCATATTTCTTCCTTCAACCAGGGTGTTGGGCGGACGGTGATCGGTTTGATCCGACTCGACATTCATCGCTTTGTCTGTAAGTGCATTGTGGGATACACCACTTAAAAGGTCAACCTGAAAAATTTGCAGAGGAACACCTGCCTGCTCCGCAATCTGTTTGGCAGCGGTCAGTTCAACAACATGTCTTTGTCCGTAATTGAAGGCAATCGCATAAACCAGGTCAAAATGTTTCTTTGCCCAGAAAAGACAGGTGGTAGAATCCTGTCCACCCGAATATACTACCAGTGCCTTGATCCGATCCATCAGACTTGTTGGATTAAAAAGGGATTATAAGAAATAGCATGATCGTATGCATCAGATCCCTCCACTTTTTTAACCCATTTTACAACGACAATTGTCAGGGGCAAAATTACAATTTCATAAATGGTTTTAATGAGGGCCTGTGTAAAGATCATGCCAATCAATGCTTTAAATGGCATATTGCCGGCAAATGCGATCAGGATAAAAATCATAGAGTCGGCCGTTTCGCCAACCAATGTAGAAAGTATGGCCCGTACTGAAAAACTCTTCCCCTTCATCAACACCTTTACCTTACTCATCACGATGGCATTTAAAAAGGAACCGATCAGATAGGCCATAAGGCTGGCAACCACAATGCGTGGCGTACTTCCCAAAATAGTATTAAATGCCTCCTGGTTGTGCCAGAAAGGGGCCGCCGGCACAACGATGGCCAGGGAGAAAAACAGAACAGCCAGGATGTTAACAGCAAAACCGGACCAAATAATCAGACGGGCTTTCCGATATCCCCATACCTCCACAATCACATCATTGATAATATAGGCTATGGGAAAAATCAGGACACCGGCAGGAGCGGCCCAGGTACCAATTAAAATAATTTTTGTGGCTAAAATGTTGGATATCAACAAACAAATTGCAAACAGAATGCCTGCAAGCATAAATAGAACAGAAACGGATCTTCTCATTTTACTTGTTTTTTACGTGGTGTTCAAGCACACGGAGTGAATGACTCAATTTGGCTGCAAAGGTATAGACAATATGGGAATTGTCCTAATTGGAAGGATCATTCTGTTATTTTTACTACATCGAAATAGCCATGATTGCTTAATCACCAACCGAAATGAACATAACTTCAACAATCATGCTATTCCATGCGACCTTTAAAAAGCAAAATATATACGCGTGAAAGATCAAAAAGTGAAGTTTCAACTTAGTACTTCTTAAATTTTAATCTATTTTTAGCAAAAATATTTACAAATCTACGGCCTTCCCCAATTTGTAATCATTAATTTGTAATTTGTAATTGTTTTTCTACCATACTAACAAATAAATTTTCTCAATGAATGTACTCTTAGGGATTATTTTTCACTCGATCGGTGGCTTCGCCTCCGGAAGTTTTTACATGCCTTTCAAGAAGGTAAAGGGTTGGGCATGGGAGAGTTATTGGATTATTGGCGGGCTCTTCTCCTGGCTGATCGTTCCTCCGCTGGCTGCCTATCTTACCGTACCCGGATTCGCGGCCATTATCGGTTCCGCATCCGGCAACATCCTGGGAATAACCTATATGATGGGACTTCTCTGGGGCATTGGGGGACTAACCTATGGCCTGGGCGTAAGATACCTCGGCATGTCGCTTGGCAACTCCGTGATTCTGGGCTTTTGTTCTGCCTTCGGTGCATTGGTTCCCTCCATTTACTATTCCCTCCATCCAACTGTTGGGAAAGTATCATTTGTCGACATGATCACCCATCCCGGAGGCCAACTGGTACTGCTGGGCGTAGTGGTCTGTCTGACAGGTATCGCTATCTCAGGGAGCGCTGGCTGGAAGAAGGAAAAAGAGCTTTCACCTGAACAGACACAGGCAAGCGTACAGGAGTTTAGCCTGGTCAAAGGTCTGATCATTGCAACAATTTCCGGTATCCTAAGCTCTTTCTTTAATTTTGGCATCGAAGCCGGAAAGCCAATGGCCGAAGAGGCAGTCAAGGCAGGGTTCAATCCTTTGTTTCAAAACAATGTCACTTTTGTTGTCATCCTTTGGGGAGGGCTCACCACCAACCTGATCTGGACCACCATTTTGAACCTAAAAAACAAAACATACGGCAACTTTACCGACCTGAAGAAACCACTGCTGAACAACTATTTCTTCGCGGCACTGGCCGGAACAACCTGGTTCATGCAATTCTTCTTCTACGGAATGGGCGAAAGTAAATTGGGCAACGGAGCCAGTTCATGGATACTTCACATGTCTACCATCATCCTGACAGCAAATATGTGGGGCCTTTACAACAAAGAGTGGAAAGGAGTTTCACCAGCCACATTCCGAACCTTTGTTATCGGAATCGTAACGATTTTGCTTTCCGTCTTCATTGTCGGAATCGGAAATTCAATCTGAAGCCAAATGTTGATCCTTAATAACTTTAGTCACTCTAGTCACTTTAGTTCACTCTAGTCACTTCAACATATTAGAAAAACATAAAGTATAAAGAATATGAACAAAGAAATAATTCTAAAATCCTACGCCACCGCCAAAGAAATCTACGGCTCTTTTGGAGTGGATACCGATCTGGTTTTGGAAAAGATGGACCAGCTCAGCATCAGTCTTCACTGCTGGCAAACAGACGATGTGGGCGGCTTCGAGACGCCTGATGCTGCCCTCTCGGGAGGTGGTATCCAGGCTACCGGGAATTACCCGGGGAAAGCGAAAAATATCGCGCAGGTTCGCGCCGATCTCGAAAAGGTGCTCTCACTCCTACCGGGAAAGCAACGCATCAACCTTCACGCCATTTATGGGGATTTTGGCGGAGAGATGGTAGACCGCGACCAGATCGAACTGAAACATTTTCAAAGCTGGATCGACTGGTGCAAGAAACTTGGCATCGGTATGGATTTCAATGCCTCCTGTTTCTCCCATCCCAGGGCTGCCGATGGATTTACACTCTCCAGTAAAAATGAGGAGAACCGAAAATTCTGGGTCGAGCACATTCGGCGTTGCCGTGCCATCTCTTCCGAAATCGGGAAACAATTGGGATCTTCCTGCGTTCACAATACCTGGATACCTGACGGTTCAAAAGATACCCCGATCGACAGGAATGGTCATAGGGTATTGCTCAAAAAATCGCTTGATGAAGCCATGGCGGTCGACTATCCCAAAAGCCAGATGAAAGATGCCGTCGAGAGCAAACTCTTTGGCATTGGCGCCGAATCGATGACGGTAGGCTCCCACGATTTCTACCTCGGTTATGCCATCTCCAACAAAAAACTGATCTGTCTCGACAATGGCCATTTTCACCCAACCGAGCAGGTCGGCGATAAGATTTCTGCCTGCCTGCAGTTTCTGGATGAGGTGCTGTTGCACGTAACCCGTCCGATCCGTTGGGACTCCGACCATGTGGTCACCCTCAACGAAGATCTGCAGTTGATCGCGCACGAAATCGTCCGCAACAATTTCCAAAGCCGCGTCAACATCGGCCTTGATTTCTTCGATGCCTCCATCAACCGCATCGGCGCCTATGTCGTTGGAACACGCTCCACCCAAAAAGCATTTTTAATAGCGCTGCTCGAACCAACCAAACTCTTGCTGGAGCTCGAAGAGAAGGGAATGAACTTCGAACGGCTTGCCTACCTCGAAGAGCAGAAAACCATGCCCATTGGCGCCGTATGGGCATACTACCTGATGAAATCGGGTGTACCGGTCGGACCGGACTACGTGGAAGAAATAAGGAAGTACGAGAGGGAAGTACTCTCAAAAAGATAGGAAAGGATAAAGGATAAAGTTAAAAGGATAAAGTGAGCCCCGTGCTTTGTGCCAGATGAAATCGAATACCGGGTATTCTACATTTTCCGTCAACTCAAGATAAGAGCATTCTTACTTTATCCTTTATCCTTTATCCTTTATCCTTTATCCTTTATCCTTTATCCTTCTCTTTCATCAAATTTTGAATTTATAAATACTAAAAACACTTAAATGAACACTGATCTCCAAGCCCTGGTCCGGGTCTCCCGGCTTTTCGGATCCGATCCCTCCTTTGTAATTGCCGGTGGCGGTAACACTTCGTATAAAAATGAGGAGATGATCTGGATCAAGGCCAGTGGCATATCGCTGGCAACCATCGATGAGAAGGGGTTTGTCTCGCTGTCGCGGGAGAAGCTCAAAGGCATCTCACAAAAAAAGTACAGCGCCGATCCGCTTCTGCGTGAAAGCGAGGTAAAAGCCGATCTGCACGGGGCAATCGTCTCCCCCAAAGAGCTAAGGCCATCTGTCGAGACCTCTTTGCACGATCTGATCAGCTACCGGTATGTGGTGCACACCCACCCTACCAAAGTGAACGCGGTGATGTGTTCTACTTTGGCAGAGAAGGGCTGCCGGGAGATGTTTGGGGACAAAGCGTTGTTTGTTCCCTACACCGATCCGGGATACATTCTTTTCAAGGTGGTGGCCGAAGCGATCAAGAAATTTACCGAAAGCCATGGTTATCAACCACAGTTGATTTTTCTGGAAAACCATGGCGTCTTTGCAGGAGCCAATTCAACAGAAGAGATAGAAGCCATTTATGGTGAACTGATGGCAACCATCGCATCAAAATTAAGCCAACAACTTCCGGGTACAGTAAGAACTGACCTGAAATCGGTGATCATTGACCGAATTGCCGGGTTGCATCCCGGCTACGCAGGATTCAGCGCCATTGGTTTCAGGAGCGAATTGACCGACAGGTTCCTTGCTTCGGAAGAGTCATTCAAAAAAGCAAATAAATCTTTTACCCCGGATGATATAGTCTATTGTAAAGCGCACTATCTTTATATCCCCGCCGGAAAAAACGATGCTGAATTATTTGCCATAACTTCTAAAAAGATTGCGGACTATTTTGCAAAGTACGGGTATCTTCCCAAGGTAATAGCAGTTCAGCAGCTAGGGATATTCGGAATAGAGGAGAGCCTTAAATCGGCTTCCAACGTATTGGACGTCTATGAGAACATCCTGAAAATCAGTTTTTATACAGAAAATTTTGGCGGGCCTAAATTTATGAATGACGAACAGATCGCCTTCATCGACAATTGGGAAGTGGAAAATTATAGAAGGAAAATCGGGAAGTCCTGAGGTTTCCCGTTCAAATCTCTTGGTTAATAATACTTTTAGTTATGCTTTACAAAAAAATTCTGCCTGCCCTATTGATATTGACTTTGGCAGTCTATTTTATTGCCCGGTACAAAGGTCCTGAACCGGGTATTATTACTACAATTGACAAGAGTAACCTGGAGGAGTATTGGAGAATTAAAGATGTAAATGTGGCGAACGGACAATTTCTGCTTGCAAAAAGTAGTGCCTCCATCACATCCAGGTTCAGGCTTCGGGATTTTGCAATAGACTTCAAATTGAAAACCACAAAGGGAGCGGTCGGAATAGTGAATTTCGCTACTTCCAAAAGCTGCGATCCGAAAAATTTCAGGGGTTATTCAGTTTTGATCAACAACAGTGATTACAGTACCGGGAATGTCCAAAAGACAGGAAGCCTGTGTAAAATACGCAATAATTTTGTGCGAACCGCCGAAGACGGTGAATGGTTTACGATGCATGTTTCGGTCGAGGGAAACCACATAGAAGTTGAGGTGAACGGGAAACTGATCAGCGAATATTCGGAACCACTAAATCCCCGGAGACTCGAAAACCTATCCGGAATTGTATTGTCCAGAAGTTTTATTTCCTTCCGAAAAGCCAATGATTTGGGTGAAATCGTGGTGGCTGACATGAAAATTCAGCCGATTATTGATAAAAAAAACCGGGTTATCTTGCCTGTAAAAGCAGATTCCCTGACCGACGTGATTGACAGCCTTAACCAGCGGGAATTTCCGTTGATCGACTTTCATGTGCACCTCAAGGGTGGCCTTACCATGGACCAGGCATGCCGCCACGCCAGGAACAATGGTTTTGGGTATGGTGTTGCAGCCAATTGCGGTTTAAAATTTCCGGTTACAAACGATTCAACATTGAACAATTACCTGAAGAGTATCTCAAAAGAGCCTGTTTTCAAGGCTATGCAGTGCGAAGGACGTGAATGGGTAACACTTTTTACTCCTGAAGCCGTAGCCGGATTCGATTACATATTTACCGATGCCATGACCTGGACGAACCAAAAAGGCCGCAGAATGAGGCTTTGGATGCCGGCGGAAACCTTTGTCGACAACGATCAGCAGTTTATGGATATGCTTGTAGCGAAAATCGAAGCGATCATGGATGCTGAGCCGGTGGATATATATGTCAACCCCACCTTTCTTCCCGATAAACTGGCTTCCCGTTACGATGAACTATGGACCCCCGAACGAATGGATAAAGTTGTCAATGTCCTGCTTAGAAACCAGGTTGCGCTGGAGATCAATGCCAGGTACAAAATACCAGGCATTGCCTTCATCAAAAAAGCCAAAGCTGCCGGTGTGAAATTTACCTTCGGCACCAACAATGCCAAAAACGACGACCTCAACAGACTCGAATATTGTCTGAAAATGATCAAAGAGGCAGGATTGACATCGGCAGACATCTTTTTACCTAGAGCCCGAAATGACCGAAAGATTCTCAAAAAAGGATTACCGGCAAAAGTGACAGGTTGACAGATAATTACAAAAAAACACCAGGTAAACAGCTAAAATATTGAACTATGAAACGCAGGGAATTTGCCAAGAACACACTTACTGCCTCCTTGGGAGTGGTGGCAGCCCCGTCTTTGGGGATTGCCAAACCCGGAGAGAACCCTGTCCGATCCATCAAGAAAGGGATCATGTGGGGGAATATTGGGTTCGGTGCATCCATTCTTGAAAAATTTCAGGCTGCCAAGGCTGCCGGTTTCGATGGTGTTGAGGTGTACAGTCATCTCAACAGGGAGGAGGTTCTTCAGGCTGCTAAACAAACCGGATTAACGATCCCATCTGTTTGCGGCTCCCTTCATGGTAAATATTCCCTGTCAGATCCCGATCCGAAGGTTAGGGCGCTTGGGGTTGATGCGCTTAAGGTTACCCTCGAAGATGCCAAAGCTTATGGCGCCGACACGATTCTGCTGGTTCCCGGTAGGGTAAATGAAACGGTGAGCTACGACCAATGCTGGGTTTTGTCCATCGTTGAGATTCGAAAGGTACTTCCCCTGGCGGAGAAGCTAGGTGTGACCATTGCCATCGAAAATGTCTGGAACAACTTTCTGCTTTCACCGCTCGAGGCTGCCCGATACATCGACCAGTTCAATTCGCCTTTCGTGAAGGGCTATTTCGATTGCGGAAATGTGCTTGTCATCGGATGGCCGGAGCAGTGGATCCGGATTCTTGGAAAGAGAATCGCCAGGGTGCATATCAAAGAGTACAGCAGGAAAATTGCCGACAAACAGGGTAAATGGGCCGGATTTGGCGTGGCTTTGCAGGAGGGTGACAACAATTGGCCGGTTATTGTGAAGGCTTTGGACGAAATTGGCTTCCACTCCTGGGCAACAATCGAACAACCTGGAGGAGATAGCCCCGAGGGTTTAAAGGAGCTTTGCCGGCGACTGACAAATATTCTTAATCTTCCGATATGAGAAGTTATTACACGAGTATGGAGAGTCCGGTCGGACGAATTGTCCTCGTTTCCAATGACACCCATTTGAAATCACTCTCTTTCAGCAACGAGACGATAGATGAACCGGATAAATTGCCCGAAATTTTGCTGAATACTGTTCGCCAGCTAAATGAATATTTTGCCGGCACACGTTTGGCCTTTGATCTGGAAATTGACCCGGATGGATCTGCATTTCAGAATCAGGTATGGAAACTGTTGCTCAAAGTCCCATTTGGAAAGACCAAAAGTTACCGGGAAGTGGCCGTTAGTCTCGGTTCTGTCTTAAATACCCGTGCAGTCGGGACCGCCAATGGGAAAAATCCAATTGCAATCATCGTTCCTTGTCACCGGATCATTGGAAGTGACGGAAAGATGGTGGGATATGCAGGGGGATTGGACCGTAAGAAGTGGTTACTGCTTCATGAAGCGCAACACACGAAAAGGCAGGAGCTTTTTTAATGGGGGGAAATTGGATCGAGGACCAAAAGCTTTTTTTAGCTTTTTTTAGCTTTATTAACTTTAGTTCACTTTAGTCACATTAGTCACTTTTTATAAATTAACAGAATGACAACCAAAACAATTCAAATGGGCTTGGTAATACTGGCATTGCTCTCTTCCTGCGGCAATGGGAAAAAGAATATTCAACAAGCAGGATCAATGGCCTTTACCGGGGCAAAAGGTGAAGTACGGCTGATCACCCTCGATCCCGGCCATTTTCATGCTGCCCTGGTACAGAAAAAGATGTACGAACAGGTTAATCCGGAGGTTCGGGTCTATGCTCCCGAAGGCAGTGACCTTGCCCAGCATCTCGGTAGAATAGGGGGATACAACACCAGAAAGGAGAACCCAACCGCATGGAATGAGGTGATTTATACCGGGCCGGATTATTTCCAGAAGATGTTGAACGAGCAACATGGCAATGTTGTGGTACTTTCAGGCAATAACCGGATCAAAACAGAATATATTAAAAAATCGGTAGAGGCAGGATTAAATGTCCTGGCAGATAAGCCAATGGTGATTACACCGGAAAATTTTCCACTGCTTGAAGAGTCTTTTAAAATTGCAGCAGGGAAGGGTGTTATATTGTATGACATCATGACGGAGAGGCATGAGATCACTTCCATGGTGCAGAAGGAGATTTCCCAGGTGCCGGAAATTTTCGGTACGCTTTTGCCAGGATCCCAGGAACATCCAGCCGTCGAGATATTTAGTGTTCACTTCTTTTACAAAAGTGTTTCAGGTTCTGCGCTTGTTCGCCCAGGTTGGTTTTTCGATGTGGACCAGCAAGGGGAAGGAATGGTGGATGTTGCTACCCACCTGGTAGATTTGGTCCAATGGGGCTGTTTCCCTGGGGTGATATTGCAGAAATCGGATATCGAGATGCTTCAGGCCAGACACTATCCAACGGTTATGACTTTGGATGAGTTTAAAGCTGTTACCAAACTGGAGAGCTTCCCGGACAACCTTTCCAAATTTGTAAAAGATGGGAAATTAGACGAATATGCCAATGGGGAAATGTTGTACAAAATCAAGGGAATTCACGCCAAAGTTACTGCCGAATGGCAATACAAGGCACCGGAAGGGTCGGGCGATACCCATTACTCCATCCTTCGTGGCTCAAAAGCCTCAGTGGAAATCAAACAGGGAGAGGCCGAAAAATACCTTCCAACACTATATGTCCACGCCAATCCGGGCACTAAGGTTCCCGAATTTTCTGCCGCACTGGAAAATGCTGTGATGAAAAACAGTTCCCATCCGGGATTAACCCTGGAAAAGGTGGATGAACTAACCTGGAAAGTCAACATCCCTGCCGTCTACAAAGTCGGCCATGAAGCGCATTTCAGCCAGGTAACCGAGCAGTACCTCGAATATCTCAAAGCCGGGAAGCTACCCGAATGGGAGGTGCCAAACATGATTGTGAAGTATTATACGACCACGGAGGCGCTGAAGCTGGCCAGAAAATAAAAAGAGGGGGAGAAGGGGCGAGGGGGAGAACGCCACTTTAGAAACGATGAAACGGAGAAACGGTGACAGGCTCTCCGTTTCTCCGTTTCATCGTTTCTAATTTTCTCATCTTCTCCAACTTTTTTGCCTACTCGTGTATCTCGATAATGTACTGAGCTTCGAAAACACCTCCTGCCACCAGTTGTATCACTCCCTCTTTGTTCTCGAGCCGCTGATCGGTATCCCACTTGTCGGCAATGCCCAGCCACGGTTCGATGCAGACAAAGTCGCCATTGGTCTTGGCCCAAATGCCCATGTTGGGGAAGTCTGCGTATGCAACGGATAAAGCCTCTACTGATTTTTTACTGCGAAGCGTGATTTTTTTTGATTTCAGGTCTTTGAAAATGAGAGCATCTTTACTGAACAGCTCATGGGTAAGCGGAATATTATCCGAGTTATTGAAAACAGGAGCCGTCTTATCGGAAACCGTTCCGTCCTCGAACAGTAACCAAGTGGATGAATTCTCTTTTGATTCAAATTCAAGATAATAATCCTCGTATTTTTCATTCTCATGCCTTGGGCATTTGAATCCCGGGTGACCGCCCAAAGAAAAGAAGAGCGGTGATTTGCCTGTATTGGTAACCTCATGCACCACCCTGATTTTTGTATCTTCCAATATAAACTTGATTGTAAACCCGAATTCAAACGGATAAATTTTAAGGGTCTCTTTGTTGGATGCCATTCCGAAAGTCAGTGAATCAGAGGTAATTCCTGTTAAGAGCAAATCCTGGTTTTCCCTGATAAACCCGTGTTTTTTGAGCTCGTATTTCTCACCGTTCCAAAGGTAAGCGTTATCTTTTAAACCACCGACAATTGGAAACAGTATAGGTGCGGAACTGTTCCACACCGAAGGATCACTCCCCCACATGTATTCCAGTCCAGTTTTCAGTGATTTGATGGAGAATAGTTCTGCGCCCGGTTGGCGGACTGCAATTTCGAGTTTAGCGTTTTTAGCGTAGTGTAGCATAAATTGATGTGCTGATTAGTTGATGTGCTGATCGGGTAATTTATTGATGAGTTAATATGCCAATATGCTAATTATTTAACAACCATGCAACTTTTTGTCAGGTTACTTTGTGTCCGTACTGATATTCGCACACTTTCAACCCAACACACTCACCTTCCCCTATTCCCCGTTTCACTGTCTCCCCGTTTCAGTTCTATATTATCATTGATACTCCACTTTCAACGCTAACCTCCCTTCCGTCTACGGCTTCCTTTCTCAGGATGGAACTGCTTCAATCCCAATCACCGGAATCACCTCCGGAATATTTGGTACGGGTCCGAAAGTATATATTTTTGGCCCCAGTGAAAGCCCGGAGTTCAACATTTCATCCCAGGTAACATCTTTGCCGGTGTAGGCTGCAATTCTTCCCATAATAGTCACGAGAGTCGAATTGACCTGTGCGTCCGCATCACTGAACCTATTTCCTGAACGGATGGCTGTTATCAGGTTAACATGTTCCTGCACGTAAGGATCTTTGACTTTCCAGGTAGGATCGGTATCCCCATCTTTTGGATATGGATATTTCCACATTACCGTACCGTCCGGATGGAAAAGCGTGCCGTTGCAATCGGCATATCCTTTGGTCCCCACGATGATTTCGCGCTTCAGGTTGCTGCATCCGCTTACCTGCCGTGCGGCACAATGTGCCTCCATTCCATTGTCGTAAATATATTCGACGCTGAAAAAATCATACTGATCGCCTGATACGCGCCGCTGACGGCCACCCCAGCCCATACATTTCACGGGATTCTTTCCGATATGCCAGTTCATCACATCTACCTCGTGGATAAACTGTTCGACGATATGGTCGCCCGAGAGCCAGCAAAAATTCACCCAGTTGCGAAGCATATACTCCATGTCGGTCCACCCGGGTCTTCTCTTTTTCACCCAAAGGGCACCGCCGTTGCGGATAACATGAGCGCTGACAATCTCTCCGATCTCACCTGCGGCTACCCTTCTGTGTGTCTCAACATAATCCTTTTGCACCCGTCGGATCGTACCGCTTACTATCGATAATCCCATTTGTTCGGCCTTCTTTGAAGAGACCAGGATGGATCTGGCGCCAACAGGATCGACCGCGCATGGCTTCTCCATGAAGATGTGCTTTCCGGCATTGACGGCAGCTTCAACATGCACCGGACGGAAATGGGGAGGGGTGCACAACAGTACGATATCCACCCCGGCATCGATTACCTTCTGGTAACTGTCAAACCCGACAAAACACTTTTCATCAGGCACTTCAATGTTTCGTTGCTTTTTTAGCTGTGCCCTCGAATCGTTCATCTTGTCCTGAAAAACATCGCCAAGCGCTACGATTTGAAGATTTGGTCCGGCATCGAAAAAATTAATGGCCGCGCCGGTTCCCCTTCCGCCGCATCCGACCAATCCGGCACGCAACACTTTGCCATCCGGCGCCTGGTCAAGCATTGCCGGTGAAGTGGATTCTTTGACTGGTTTCGTTCCCTGACCAGAGCAGGAAAGCAGCAAATTTGCCGCTCCCAGTGTAGCGACACTCCCCAAAGCGGAGGTGGAGATAAAGTTTCGACGGGTAAAATCTTGTTTTGGTTCCATAGTTAAATAATAGTTTTAATTGTTTGAAATGTTTTTTTTAGTTTGAAGGGTTTGCAATATTAACTGTCACTGAACTTGTTGCAGAGAAAATACCACATTAGACACATAGGTCACAATAGATTCTAATGTGTTCTATTGTGTCTATTGTGGTGAATATTTAAAAATACCATAAGGATTTCAATGTAGTTCAACTTTATAAACATTTCAAACTTTTCAAACCCTTCAAACTTGTTTATTTGAGTTCTTTAATCTTGATATTGCGGTAATGCACCTCGTCCCCATGGTCCTGCAGCAGGATATGCCCGATGGCAAATTCGCCGAAGCCCGCAAACTTCTTAAATTTGCTTGTTGCCACCAAAGCCTTCCATTCGGGCGTACCCCGGATATATTCCACAATCTTAACACCGTTCAGGAAATGGGCGACCTTTTGTCCCCTAACTTCGATACGGGCGCGTTCCCACTGGTTCACACCATTGCTCCGTTTAACGGATTGGGCAGGATCAAATTTTTGGGAGTTGGCAGGGATCAGGTCATACAAAGAGGCAAGTGTCCGGTTGCCGTTGATTCCAAGTTTTGCATCCGGGTGTAATTTGTCGTCCAGAATTTGGTACTCACATCCGATAGTTGAATATCCAACTCCATTGGGATCAGGCTGGATAAAATATTTGATCCCGCCATTGGCTCCCTGGGTAAATTTAAAATCAACCTCAAGGATGAAGTTTTCATAACCCTTTTCGGTTACAATATCACCTCCACCTTTGTTCTCCTTCAAATTGGCGACGACTTCGTTATCAAGGATGGTCCATCCTTTTGTGGGAATTTTACCATCTCTTGCATTGAGCCATCCATTCATACTCCTGCCTTCCCATAACAATTTCCAGCCCTCTTTTTGCTGGGCTTTGGTAAGGGTGTTGCTCAGATAGCTGACCTCGGGGGCATCGGTGTTCTTCTGTTCAGCGGCCAGTTTCCCGGTCTTTATCCGGATATTTCTCCAGCAGATGGTTTTACCCTCATCCTCTTTTCTATCTCCGATGGCATGGACCTGAAGCGCAATCAGACCTGATGCCGTCATGTCATCGACAAGATTGGCACATGGTACGCCATTGAGCCAGGTGCGAATGTTATTACCAACACACTCGACCCGGTAACTATTCCATTCACCATTTTTATATGATTTTTTTGCAGCCTGGTTGTACGCCATCGGGTAGAGCCAACCCCGTCGAGCCTCATCGTAAATCCCCGCAGACCATGCACGTTCAGAATCATCGCACTCAACCTGATATCCATGCACCCTGCCATTCATGACCGCAGGATCGATGATGCTCCTGATCTGAACGCCGGAGTTGAGTCCGCGGTCCATCTTCATTTCGTATTCAAGGATAAAATCACCATAGTTGGCGGTTGTGGCCAAAAAACTGTTTGGACTGTTGCAGACACTCGTTCCCACAATCTCACCATCAACAATTTTGTAATCTGCATTACCGTTCACAACTTTCCATCCGTCCAGGTTTTTCCCATTAAACAGATTGACCCATCCTGATTTAGCAGCAAACGCACCTGACACGCAAAGGGGCAGCATCAACAAAAAGATTATTTTCTTCATATGAATAGTTAAATAAAATTACAAATTACAAATTGGGAAAGCTGATTATTAGCCAATTAGTAAAGCACACCAGGATTACCGGGATTTTTCCCTATTATGCAGTATTTAATGGATATATTTTGCTAAAATAAACATCTTTTTTCATCCCGTTATCGCAAACGGTATCTTTTTCGAATTGATTTTCTACCCAAATCGAGTTACATTTGCAGCGAAGAAATGAGGGAAAGAAACGGGGAATCTGGGAAACGGAGAAGCAAGGAAACGGAGAAGCAAGGAAACGGAGAAACGGAGAAGCAAGGAAACGGAGAAACGGAGAAACGGAGAAGCAGGAAAACGGAGAACTAAAATTCTAATATACGAGCCAGAATTCATAATTGAAGACACTACTATATACACTATTTACAAATCTATGAACAATAACCAATTACCTTTTCTGCTTGTAGGAAGAGCATCAACACACAGGAATCGCTCTGAGAATACTAACAGTCAAGTCAATGAACTTCGACAAGCAACCATTTTCAAATTCACTGATCTTCTCCGTTTCTCCGTTTCTCCGTTTCCCCGTTTCTCCGTTTCCCCGTTTCATCACAGCATTCGCCCCTTCACCCCCTCCCTCCTTCGCCCCCTCCTTCTTCTCTTATCCCTCTTCTCGTTTCTTCTGATCACCAGCGCCCAAACCCGCACCAATCTTGAAACGGTCGACCCCACCATTGGCAATGTAGGTATCCTCCTGCAGCCCACTCGTCCAACGGTGCATCTGCCCAATCAGCTGGTACGTTTTTATCCGGTCCGCGCCGATTATTTAGACGATCAGATCAGTTTTTTTCCACTTACCATCTCATCCCACCGCAAAGGGGAATTGTTTGGAGTCATGCCGTATCTGGGGGAGCCAAAGGCCGAAACCTGGAAAAAAAGGCAAACTTATGATCACGATCTGGAGATAACCCGCCCATTTTACTACGCTACCTATTTCATTGATAACAACATCAAAACAGAATTTTCTCCCGGAGCCAAATGCGGTATTTTCAGGTTTAGCTTTCCTGGTAAGGGAGAGAAGTTTTTGGCTTTAAGGATTGTCAATCAGGGAAATTGGAAAATTGGAAACGGGGAAACGGGGAAACGGGGAAACGGAGAAACGGGGAAACAGGGAAACAGGGAAACGGAGAAATGGGGAAACGGGGAAACGGGGAAACGGAGAAACGGAGATACGGGGAAACGGGGAAACGGGGAAACGGGGAATAGCTTTTCCGGAGTTGAAGAATTTATGGGGATGAAGGCCTATGTTTATGGTGAAGTCAATCAGGCCGGTCAGGCCGGAAAGTTGAGCCTTCAGGTTTCTGATCCAAAAAGTGGCAAATCTTCTGTTAAAGCAGGTGCATGGATTCGCTTTGAATCCAATTCACCTTCGGAAGTGGTGCTGAAATACGCCATCTCCTTTATCAGCATCCAACAGGCCAAAGCCAATCTGGCGGCAGAGATTCCTGCATGGGATTTTAACGGAATCAAAAAAAGCGCCGAGCAAAAATGGACTGCCGTAATGGACCAAATTAAGGTCAAGGGAGGCACCGAAGCCCAGCGTCGCACTTTCTACACCTCCCTGTACAGGCAATACGAAAGGATGATCAACATCAACGAGCACGGTCAATACTTTAGCGCTTACGACCACAAAATACACCCAACCACCCGCGATTTTTATGTGGACGACTGGATTTGGGACACCTACCTTGCCATGCATCCGCTGCGTTCGATCCTGCATCCGAAACTCGAAGGAGATATGTTGCAATCCTATGTAACGATGTACGAACAGGGAGGCTGGCTGCCTCAGTTTCCGCTGCTTTACCAGGATGATCCGGCCATGAACGGCTTTCATTCGACGGTGGCCCTTCTGGATGGATACCGCAAAGGTGTCCGCAATTATGACGCTCCCAAAGCATATGACGGGATGCTGAAAAATGCAGCACAGGCCACGATGCTTCCCTGGCGAAACGGGCCGAAATGCATCCTCGATAGTTTCTACCGTGATAAAGGGTACTATCCTGCCTTGTGGCCAGGCCAGACTGAGACAGTTAAGTTGGTTCATGATTTTGAACGCCGGGAAAGCGTTGCCATCACCCTGGCCCATAGTTACGATGACTGGGCGCTCTCCGAAATGGCTGGCGAACTGAACCATCCGGATGAGGCAGCCTATTATCGGAAGCAATCGCTCAACTACCGCAACCTCTACCGTCCGGATAAGAAGTTAATGTGGCCGAAAGATTCTGCCGGAAACTGGATCGAGATCGATCCGAAATTTGACGGTGGTCCCGGCGGGCGTGATTATTATGACGAAAACAACGGTTATACCTATGCCTGGCAGGCCCAGCACGATCTACAGGGGCTCATCGGAATGATGGGTGGCCGGATAGGATTCAATGCCTCCCTCGATCAGCTCTTCCGCGAACCACTTGGCCGAAGCAAATTTGCCTTTTGGGCCAAATTTGCCGATGCAACCGGTATGGTTGGGCAATATTCGATGGGCAACGAACCCAGCTTCTTCATCCCCTACCTCTACAACTATTCAGGTGAACCCTGGAAGACACAAAAACGAATTCGCTTCCTGCTGGATGTTTGGTTCAAGGACAATATTTTTGGCATCCCGGGTGACGAAGATGGCGGAGGAATGACTGCCTTTGTTGTCTTCTCCTCCATGGGTTTTTATCCGGCTACACCGGGAATTCCAATTTACAACATTGGCTCTCCCCTCTTCGAGGAGGTAAAAATATCCCTTGAGAATGGCAAAACATTCACCATCAAGGCGCCAGGCTGTTCCGTCAAAAACAAGTACATTCAAAGTGCCAGACTCAACGGCCAACCACTCAACAAACCTTGGTTTACCCATGCAGAGCTAGTGAATGGAGCCGTACTTGAACTTCAGATGGGAGAGCTACCCAACAAACAATGGGGCGCGGGCGAGGCAGATGCGCCGCCGTCGGGACTTCCGAAGTAAGACGGAGAAGACGGAGAGAATTAATGACGGAGAGATTGGGACTCCTTTCATAGAAGCAAGAAATAATATAAATAGGTTTAAAAATGATTTTAGGGTATAAAGTAATAAAAGTGTTTAAAATGAGGCTGATCTCTCAGTCAATCATTCTTTCCGTCATTCCGGTCCCTCCGTCATTCTTTCCGTCCCTCCGTCCTTTAAATCATAACATCAATCTCTAACCCCACCGAATATGTCCCCAAAATCACAACCCCTTATTGAGCACTGGCATGCCATCTACGTCCATTCACGGGCTGAAAAGAAGGTTCACAGCGAATTGACCAGGAAGGGCATCGAATCCTTTCTTCCTCTACAACGAAGGCTACGTCAATGGAGCGATCGTAAGAAATGGGTTGAAATGCCTTTAATCTCAGGTTATGTATTTGTTCATATTAGCCGGCTACACTATGATGCAGTCCTGCAAATAGACAACGTCATGCAATATGTACGATTCGAAGGGAAGGCAGCCGTGATCCGTGATCAGGATATCGAAGTGCTCAAGCGGATGCTCGGTCAGAGTGAAGTCGAGGTTGAGATAACCATGGAGGAACTGCTTCCGGGAATGCAGGTCGAAATTATTGCCGGGCCCATGATGGGTATACGTGGTGAACTCCTATCATTTCGAGGTAACAACCGGGTCGCCCTTCGCATTTTGCCGTTGGGCTTTACAGTACTGGTGGAATCGCCAGGGACGAATTTGGCTATTGTTAAGGAATAAGGGGGTGAAACAGAGAATCGGGGAAACAATGAAACGGAGAAACGAGAGGGAGATAAGCTCTAAAAAGTCAATTTGTCTAAACTCAAGTACGATTCACCCTTAAATATACTGAAATTTCACCACACTCCCAAATCTACAAACCACATATATCTCTCTCATGGCGTTTCCCCGTTTCCAAAATTCTTCCTACTTTCGCTCCTAAACCAACTTATCCATACACCATGAAGGGTATCATTCTTGCAGGAGGCTCCGGATCAAGGCTTCACCCGATCACGTTGGGAACCTCCAAACAATTGCTTCCGATTTATGATAAACCGATGATTTACTATCCCATGTCGGTGCTGATGCTGGCAGGTATCCGCGAAATACTGATCATCACCACTCCCGAAGAACAGTCCGCCTTTATCCGGCTGCTGGGTGATGGTTCTCAGTTCGGCGTTGAACTTCAATATGTTGTCCAACCTTCACCGGACGGTTTGGCCCAGGCATTTCTGCTTGGGGAACAATTTATTGGCACTGATGATGTCTGCCTGGTTTTGGGTGACAATATTTTCTATGGTCACGGTTTTGTTGAACTCCTCAATAAAGCTGTGGAACAGGTCACCCTTCACAGGAAAGCTGCGGTATTTGGCTACTGGGTCAACGATCCCGAACGCTATGGCGTATGCACATTCGATTCAGGTGAGAATGTCACCTCCATCGAAGAGAAGCCCGAAAAACCCAAGTCCAATTATGCAGTTATCGGACTCTACTTCTATCCCAACTCAGTGGTTGAAATTGCTAAAAACATCCGACCGTCAGCACGTGGTGAGCTTGAAATCACAACAGTAAACCAGGAATACCTGAACCGTAATGAGCTTAAAGTTGAACTGATGGGGCGTGGTTACGCATGGCTCGACACCGGAACCCATGAATCATTGCTCGAAGCCGGTTCTTTTATCGCGACCATCGAAAAACGTACCGGACTCAAAGTCGCCTGCCTCGAAGAGATCGCCTTCCGAAACGGCTGGATCGACAAAGAACAGCTCAAGTCTCAGGGCAACCTGCTGAGAAAAAATCAGTATGGACAATATTTGCTTTCGCTGGTTTGAAGGGTTTGAAAAGTTCCGGGTTTCGGGTTCCGGATCACCGGTCTTATGACTTTTTAATCGACGGATTTCGAATTCAAAAATTATTGATTAAATGACGATAAAATGTTTTGAGGATTTGGAAATTTGGCAGGAAGCACGTGAGTTCATCAAGTACCTGAAAAATAGTCCCCTTAAAGGCTCAAAATTCAAATAAACACGGAACACGGAACCCGAAACACGGAACCCGAAACTATATAAACCCTTCAAACTGAATGATATTTAACAAAACCCCCTTCCCCGGATTATATCTCATCGAACCAAAAGTATTTGGAGACGATCGGGGTTATTTTTTTGAATCTTTTAATCAACCGGAGTTCGAAAAAGCCATCGGGAAAATCGATTTTTTGCAGGACAATGAATCCAAATCCGGGTACGGCGTCCTTCGCGGATTGCATTTCCAGAAGCCGCCCTATACACAGGCCAAACTGGTCCGTTGCATCACCGGATCGATCATGGATGTCGTTGTCGATCTGCGCAGCGGTTCCCCAACCTACAAAAAAAACTATACCACATTGCTTTCCGGCGACAATAAACTTCAACTTTTTATTCCGCGTGGTTTTGCACACGGTTTTGTTGTCGTCAGTGAAGAGGCCATTTTTTCCTATAAAGTCGACAATTTATTTGCCCCGGAACATGATGCAGGTATCAGGTTCGATGACCCCGAACTATTGATTGACTGGAAGTTGCCGACAACCGCATTGAAATTATCTGAAAAAGACAGTACATTGCCTTTCCTCGCTGAAACCATTTTACCTGTTTTTGTGTAAAAAATTAAGCTGTTTTTACATTTTTTAAACCTTAATCTATTTATTTACTATATACATATCCGTAAACCAATTGAATCCTTTCAAAATTCAATGGTTTATTGTTTCCAATACATTTTTAACTAACTATATTTGCGAATGATCAAAAAGCCTCTTGGTTGCTATTGTGACTGAGGAGGCGGAGCTGTGTCAAAGAGGGGGAGACTTGACGAGGGGGAGAGGGGGCGATCGCGACTCCCCAAATGTAGAAGAAAATCAAATTGTACCCATTGAACTCGTATCCGCTAACTGGCGGAAAGTCTTATTTTGAATGCTTAGTGACTGTTTAAATTTAATCTCTAAATCCCGTGAGGGATTATATGTGGGTAGAAAACCATTGAATTGACAAATTTCGTCCCGGACGGGACGAGATATCCTACCTCAAGATAAATTTCTACCCACATTCCATGCTTACGGCATGTTCATTTTTATCTGACAATTGAGTCACTATAATCAAAATAGAAATTTTAAACAGTTTCTTATTTATTGTTCCTATTACTCTGCCATTCGTGTAATTTGTTTTAATTCGTGAAATTCTTATCAACTCAATTATGATAAAAACCTTAAAATATGTCGTACACAAGGAGGGGAAATACTATGTATCTCAATGTCTGAATGTTGACGTATCCAGTTTTGGAGGATCGGTACAGGAATCTGTCGACAATTTAAACGAAGCTTTAGAACTCTACTTTGAAGACAAGGAGGCAATTTATACGATAACCCCAATAAAAGAGACACTTATAGGAGAGATCAATATAAATGTCTAAACTTCTATCTTCTGCGCAGATTGTTCAGACCTTACAAAAATTTGGGTTCAAATTTATTTCGCAAAGAGGAAGCCATCAAAAATATTCAAAAGAAGGGCATACGGTAATTGTCCCATCTCCAAGAAAAGAGATTCCTATCGGAACCTTCCGATCAATCGTCCGACAGTCCGGACTTTCCATCAATGATTTTCTTTAGAACGAATCACCTTCCTTTCTGTTCGTGTAAATTCGATTCAATTCGTGAAATCTTCTTCAATAGAAATGGTCAACCTCCTTACCCAGCATCAAAAGCTGGACAAGGAACTCCAGGTCGCTATCCGGCAGGTCATCGACTCTTCCTCTTTTATCAAAGGCAAAGAGGTCGCTCAATTTGAACATGCTTTGGCTGCATACATGCAGGTTGGTCATGTCATCGGTTGCGCCAACGGCACCGATGCCTTGCAGATTGCATTGATGGCCCTTGGCCTTCAACCGGACGATGAGGTCATCGTCCCTGCATTTACTTATGTTGCCACCGCGGAGGTAATCGCTTTACTGGGACTCGTTCCGGTCATGGTGGATGTTGAAGAATCCACATTCAATATCTCCCTGCAGGGAATAGAAAATGCCATCACTTCGCGCACAAAGGCCATCATCCCGGTTCACCTCTTCGGACAGTGCTCCGATATGGAACCCTTGATGCAACTGGCCGAAGCACACAATTTATGGGTCATTGAAGACAACGCTCAATCCCTGGGAGCCTCTTTTACTTACCAGGATGGCTCTTCCAAAATGGCCGGTACCATCGGGCACATCGGTTGCACCTCCTTCTTTCCCACCAAGAACCTGGGCTGTATGGGCGATGGAGGAGCGCTGATGACAAATGATCCGGCATTGGCCGAAAAAATCCGCATGATTGCCAACCACGGCCAGCGGAAAAAATATTACCATGAAGTTGTTGGCTGTAACTCCCGCCTCGACACGCTGCAGGCTGCCATCCTGAATGTCAAGCTGCCACATCTGGGAGAGTACCTCGACGCACGCAAGACAGTAGGGGACTCTTACCAAAAGGCTTTGGAGCAATTTAAATTCGGGTCTTTGCCTGTTTCATTGCCTGTCTCCCCGCCCACCTACAACCAGTTTACCCTGAAAATCAAGGATGGACGGAGGGACCAACTGCAAGAATATCTTGCCAAACATGGCATCCCATCCATGATCTATTACCCGCTTCCCCTATACAAACAGGAGGCATTTCGAAAATATGTTCCGGAAGGGTTTTCCCTTCCCGTCACGGAAAAACTCTGCCAATCTGTTCTATCGCTCCCCATTCATACAGAAATGAATGAAGTCGAGTTGACTTTTATTATAGATACCATTCTTCAATTCACCAATAAAAATTCATTGCCGTCTGCTTTAGCTGACGAAAAATTGGGCTAAAGCCCGTTAATTATTGTTCCTTGATCTAGCGCGCGAAGCGTAAATAAACCATTCCATTGAGACAAAAAGCTGTCTGAACGAAGTGGTCCCTGAGCGAAGTCGAAGGGCCGAAGGCGGCGTTCTTCTTTTTGTCAGGTCTTTTTTGGTTACTTTTTGTGACGACAAAAAGTGACAAAGAAAAGAAAATTCGATGCTTCTACCCAATGTCAATACAATGAAAAAATGGCTTCGAAAAAGTAATTATGCCATTAATAATCAATGGGTACAAGCAGAATCCAGGTGAAAAATGGATTGAAAATCCACAGGCTGCGGGGTGCGGATATAAAACACAAAGGTCACAAATAGAACATAATCAATAATATATGTTTGTACCCTTTGTGCATCCTTGGTGCCCTTTGTGTTTAAATACGAATTTTTAGACATCCTCCATTGAAAACCAACTACACCCGAAACCCGAAACACGGAACCCGAAACAATTCAAACTTTTCAAACATTTTCAAACACAATAAACGCCCTTCGACAAGCTCAGGGACCGGTTTAACATTAATATATGTTGAACCCAGACCCTTCGACAGGCTCAGGGTTTAACAACTTTTCAAACATTTCAGACTTCTCAAACATCTCAAACCCTTCAAACTTGTCCCGTGCAATTACTGCTCAATAAAATTGAAGACAACTCCCTAACCGTCGGCATTGTCGGTCTCGGCTATGTCGGTCTGCCGCTGGCAGTCTCCTTTGCTTCAGCCGGAGTAAATGTGATTGGTTTTGACAACTCTTCTGCCAAAGTAGCCAAAATCAATACCGGCGAAAATTACATCTCCGATATCTCTGCAGAACTCTGGCAAGAAGCGCTCACCCGCAAAACGATAAGCGCTACCACAGATTTCACCCGGTTATCGGGATGCCAGGCCATCCTGATCTGCGTTCCCACCCCGCTCGACCAGTTTCACAAACCCAACATGAGTTTCATCGAATCGGCCTGCATGGTCATCGGCAAAAACATGAAAAAGGGAACATTCGTCTGTTTGGAGAGTACCACCTACCCCACCACCACCGAACATTTTGTCCTGCCGATCCTCGAAAAGGAATCAGGGCTCAGGCATGGATCTGGTTTCTGGTTGGCCTTCTCCCCCGAACGGGTCGATCCGGGAAACAAGAGCTGGTTTACCCGTAACACGCCCAAGGTTCTCGGAGCCCTCAACGAAGAGGGACTGACGATCGGTAAGGCAATCTACACGCTGGCTGTCGACCACATTTATACCGTCAGCTCCCCCCGGGTTGCCGAAATGGTGAAGATTTTGGAAAACACCTACAGGCTGGTCAACATCAGCCTGATCAACGAAATGGCGCTGTTGTGCGGTAAAATGGATATCGACATCTGGGAGGTGATCGAGGCAGCCAAAACAAAGCCCTACGGCTTCCAGGCCTTCTATCCGGGACCGGGAATCGGTGGGCATTGCATCCCGCTGGACCCCTTTTACCTGGAATACATCGCCAAAAAATTCAACTTCGACCTTTCGATGATCAACACGGCCGGCCACATCAACATGATGATGCCTCACCGCATGACGCTGAAGATCTCCTCAGCGCTCAACCGCTACAAAAAATCGATCAACGGAAGCAACATCCTTTTTCTAGGCGTGGCCTACAAACCCGATATCGATGACGAACGCGAATCGCCCGCCCTCAGGATCATCGACGAAGTGGCACAAAAAGGCGGCAATATCCATTACCATGATCCCTTTGTGGCAACTATTGAAACCATCCAGGGACGGAAATTCAATTCAGATCCCCTGACAGCCGGACTGATCAGCATAGCCGACTGTGTCGTCATCACCACCAACCACTCCGCCTTCGATATCCCCTGGATCCTCGGGAATGCACAACTGGTCGTCGATCTGCGGAACGCGGTAAAAGATGCATCTGAAAAGGTTTATAAACTATAATTGGAGTGGGCGACCTTACCAAGAAGGAGGGGGCGAGTGGGCGAAGGGGTGAGGGGGAGAGTGACTCTGATGAAAAATTGATTGTAAAATAGTTAAATCAAAATTATATCATATCAAATTTGTCAATTTCCTGAAATTTTGGGGAGTACGTTCGCCCAGTCGCCCCCTCGCCCCCTCGCCCACTCGCCCCTTCCTTTTCGTCAAGTCCCCTATTCCATATCCAAACTATAATTCACACAACGAACCATGCCCGACTTCTTCGCCCACGAAACCGCCATCATCGATCCGGACTGCACCATAGGCGCCGGCACGAAGATCTGGCACTTTTCACATATCATGACAGGAGCAGTCATTGGTGAGCACTGCAACCTTGGCCAGAACGTGGTCATTTCTCCCGGTGTGGTGCTTGGCAGCAATGTAAAAGTCCAAAATAACGTCTCGATTTATACCGGCGTTATCTGCGAAGACGATGTCTTTTTGGGACCATCCTGTGTCTTTACCAACGTGATCAACCCTCGCAGCCACGTGAACCGCCGCGACGAATACGCCGGCACTACCGTGAAACGCGGCGCCTCCGTTGGTGCCAACGCCACCATTGTCTGCGGCAACGACATCGGTGAATTCGCATTTATTGGCGCAGGGGCGGTTGTTACCAAATCCGTCGAGCCCTACGCCCTCGTGGTCGGAAATCCCGCCTTCCAGCTTGGCTGGATGTCTGAAGCGGGGCTCCGTTTATTCTTCGATGAAAAAGGTAAGGCGGTTTGTTCTGAAACTGGAGAAGAGTACTTTTTGAGAAATGGAGCCGTTAGCAAAAAGATTTCACTAATTTAAACTAATTACACGAACCATGTAATCAATAATTATCGCAACTTTAGTGGTAAGCGTTCGTGAAATTCGTCTCAACTCCTGAAATTAAACAAATGGCGGAGCTAATTTACAAGGAAGAAAGCTATAAGATTATCGGAGCTTGTCTTGAAGTCCACAAGAAACTAGGATCAGGATTTTTGGAAAGTGTATACGCTGAGGCCTTGGAAATAGAATTCAACAGGACTGAAATTCCATACCAAAAAGAGAAGAGACTACCAGTGTTCTATGATGACACGAAAATGAAAAAATATTTCATAGCCGACTTTGTCTGTTATGATGCAATCATTCTAGAACTAAAAGCAACAAAATATACTATCGATTCTGACTGTAAGCAGACCCTGAATAACGTGAAAGCGACCCGCTTCAGGTTAGGATTACTTATCAACTTCGGCACTCCCTCCCTCACTTACAAACGAATCATAAATTGAAGGACAAATGTTGCCTGCCGTTCGTGTAATTCGTCTCAATTCGTGAAATTGTCTATTAATGAAATTCGTATGCAAAACTTTGCATTAATTGGTGTCGCCGGCTTCATAGCACCCCGCCACCTGAAAGCCATCAAAGAGACGGGCAACAGGCTGGTTGCGGCCCTCGATCCCTTCGATTCGGTGGGTATACTCGACAGCTATTTCCCCGACTGCGCCTTCTTTACCGAATTTGAGCGCTTCGACAGGCATGCGGAAAGGCTGAAAGAGACCCCCGATCGTATCGATTATGTGACCGTCTGCTCCCCCAACTACCTCCACGATGCCCATGTCCGTTTCGGCCTGCGTATCGGGGCCAACGTAATCTGCGAAAAACCACTGGTACTGAATCCCTGGAACATCGATGCCCTGGAGCGATTGGAGCAGGAGTCTGGCCGGCAGGTTTTTAATATATTTCAACTGAGGTTGCACCCGGCTATTGTTGAGCTGAAGCGGAGAGTAGAAGGTCTGGATAACGAGGGGGCGAAGGGGTTTTCGGTCCCTGAGCGTAGTCGAAGGGGGGGCGAGGGGGCGACTGACTTCCAAAACCTTTGTGATCCTTCGTGCGAACCTTCGCGTCCTTTGTGGTTAAATTCAAACAAAATCTACGATATAGATCTGACCTACATTACCGCAAGGGGAAACTGGTACTACACCAGTTGGAAAGGGGATGTTTCCAGAAGCGGAGGTGTGGCCACCAACATCGGGGTTCACTTTTACGACATGCTGGCCTGGGTTTTCGGTGAAGTGGAAGAAAATATTGTTCATGTCTCATCCCACGATCGCGTCTCCGGATACCTCCTGTTCAAAAAAGCCCGGGTTCGCTATTTCCTGAGCATCAATTACGATACTTTGCCCGAGGATATCAAAGCATCGGGCAAGCGCACCTTCCGCTCCATGAAAATGAACGGCGAAGAGATTGAATTCAGCGATGGTTTTACTGACCTGCATACCGAAAGCTACAGGCAAATCCTTGCCGGCAATGGCTTCCGGCTCAGCGAAGCCCGCACCTCCATCAACCTCGTGCATACCATTAGGCATGCACAACCTATCGGGTTACAAGGCGATTATCACCCTTTTGCAGCATTACCGGTTACTGCACATCCCTTCAAAACCAGAAACTAAACACCCTCCATTCGTATAATTCGTCCAAATTCGTGAAATTCGTACTTTTTTGAAAAAAAAAGAGTAAATTTGTTACTCGATATACCTGACAGCCATGATCGAGAGCCTGATTACATCCAAAACCCGGGTTAAACTTTTGCTGAAGTTCTTCCTGAACACCAGCACAAAGTCCTACCTGCGCGGATTGGAAAGCGAATTCGGCGAATCGACCAACGGCATCCGGCTCGAATTGAACCGTTTCGAGCAGGCAGGCTTGCTGATCTCTCACAACGAAAGCAACCGCAAGGTATTCTCCGCCAACACCTCCCATCCTTTGTTCCCCGAAATACAAAACCTGTTGCTCAAACACACCGGTATCGACCAATTGACAGAACAGGTCATCGGGAAATTGGGTGATGTGGAGAAAGTTTACCTGACCGGGGCGTATGCCCGCGGACAGGAAAGTCAGGCCATTGAAATACTCCTGGTAGGTGGAAACGTGGATATAGCCTACCTGGAAAGCCTTATTGCAAAAGCCATACAACTGATCAAAAAACAAATTCTCTACCGTCGGATGACCGCTGGCCAATTCGACCTCCACCAGGCAAGCGTAGGACAAGAAAACCTGCTGCTATTGTGGGAACAGAGCAACTAAAATAAAACTTTGCCGCGTTCCGCTCCGCGGCAAACATCGTTTTTCTATTAACCATTAGGCCACATACCGTAAAAAGGATGTGACTGAGAGGGCGGAGCCGTGAAAAAATGGAGGAACCTTCGACCAGCGGCTTCGCGTTTCTTCGAGTCCAAGCATCTTTATAAAATTAACTAATAAACGCATGTAATTTGCTAATAATAAGACGAAAATATAAATTTTTAAAGGGCACGGATTGCAAATCGCACCAGCTGGGGTAAGCTGTGTCATCCGCCAAAAATTCGTGTAATTCGTCTTAATTCGTGTAATTCGTAATAATTCGTGAAATCTTCCCTAATGAATAGTCCCGAAATAAAAGAATTTATCCGCCAGCACAGCCATCTCTTCTGGTACACACCGGAAGATCAAAAAGAGGTAATCAGCAATGAGTTTCTGGTTGAAACTATTCTGAATTATGGCGATATGAATGATGTTAGAAATCTTATAAAAATCATTGGGACTGAACGTCTGTCTGAGATATTCTCTGATCTGCAAGGCAGAAAAAAACTGAACTATTACCCTGAAATCTATAATTTCTTTTCCATTTTGATGCAGCGCTATGCACATTCAAATATTTAATTCTAATCAGGTTCAAATCCTACCGCTTGTCAAACAGTTCAAAAAAGAATTTTACCTGGTTGGAGGAACAGCTATTGCCCTGTATCTAGGCCATAGGAGATCCATTGATTTCGACCTTTTTAAATTGAATCCGATAAAACCCAAAAGCATCCTTCAAACGATCTCAGATTTTGACTACCCGTTTACTGTTACCAGAAGGGTAACAGAACAATTGAATGTAAACATTAACGAGGTGAAATTCACCTTCTATCAATACCCGTTTACAATAAACGCTGCAGAAAAACTGGAGGATATCTTACGACTGCCAAATCTCCTTGATCTGGCAGCTATGAAGGCTTATGCGCTGGGCCGAAGATCTAAATGGAAGGACTATGTAGACCTGTACTTTATCCTCAAAGATCATTTTACCATATCTCAAATTTCTAAGCGGGCAACAGAAATTTTCGGACAACTATTTTCAGAAAAACTTTTCAGGGCTCAACTCAGTTATTTTGATGACATCGACTACTCCGAACCCGTGGAATACCTGGTTCAACCAATCCCTGGCGATGAAATCAAAGACTTCCTGATCGACAAGGCAACCGATATCTTCGGAGAATTAGGATTAAAATAAGCTTCAAATGCTGATCCTAAAGTCCTACGATAAAAAATCGGGGCAAGCTGTGTAATTAGTCTTTAATTCGTGAAATTCGTTTTCAAGAGAGGCAGTCACCAAAAATATTACAAAGAAGGACATACCGTAATTATACCTTCACCCAGGAAAGAGATTCCTGTTGGAACTTTCCGATCCATCGTCAGGCAATCAGGACTCTCTATCCATGATTTTTCTTAATTATAACCTGTATTATCCAGTTCGTGAAATTCGTATTAATTCGTGAAATAAATAAAATACTATGCCCAGAAAATCATTTTTCCTAATCCTTCTCGCAATAGCTCTCTTCTCCTGCAAGACCAGCAAAGATCTTACCTACCTCAAAGACATGTCCGACCAGGAGTTGCAAGATCATCTTCCAAAAAAACCGGCCGAATACAGAATCAAAGAAAACGACAACCTCTATGTAAAGATTGTTACACAAAATGCAGAGGTGAACAATCTTTTCAGTCAAAATCCAGTATCAACAGCATATTTGGGTAACCAACAACAATCCTTTTCCGACCCGTCCAATCAATTTATTAATGGAAATATTGTTGATCAAAAAGGAGAGATCACACTTCCCATCTTGGGAAAGATTAAAGTAGAGGGCTTTACTGTATCGGAAGCTCAGGATGCCATCCATAAAAAAGCAGAAGAATACTTAAAAGATTATATTGTGCAGGTAAAGCTTATGAGCTTTAAAATCACGATGCTTGGCGAGTTTCGTTCACCCGGAGTCATCTACAACTACAACAACAACTTCACAGTTCTTGAAGCCATCAGCAGGGCCGGTGGGGTGACTGATTACAGCAAACTCAACCAAATTATGGTCATCCGGCCAACTCCTGCTGGTTACAAGAGTTTTAAACTTGACTTGTCCTCAGAGAAATTGCTAACCTCTGAGGCCTTCTACCTCCAACCGGATGACCTGGTATATGCCGGTCCTGATAAAAACAAAAATATCTCCCTCAATGCAACCACTTACTCCTTGCTGTTGTCCTCTATAACAACCCTCCTTGTAATCATGCAATTCTTCAGATTCTAGTAATATTTGGGAACATCATCAAAAAAAATACAGGTTCCAGTAGACTAAATATCTCATATAAATCACAAATCCAAATCATTGCGAGTTAACTCTTCTCTACTTTCTCCATTTCACTCACCAATCAAATTTGCTCTTATGCAATCAAAAGAATATAATAATAACACCAATTTCAACGACACCGAAGAACTCATTGATATCAAAGAACTACTGTTTAAATTTCTTGGCAAATGGTATTGGTTTGTACTCTTTGGCTTTGCAGGTAGCTCATTGGCATATATCTACACCAAATACCAGAACCCGGTATACCAGTTATCCAGCAGCGTACTGATCACAGAGGTGAGAAACAGCGGAGTTGGCCTCGAAAAAATGTTCGAAGGTATCAACATGGGAGGATCAACAAAATTGGAGAACCATATAGGTATATATAAATCATATAGTATTAATAATCAAGTTGTTAACAATTTAAATCTGGGAGTAGCCTGGTTCAAAAAAGGAATATTCATTGACCTGGAGCTATACAAACAGGAACCCTTTCAGGTACTCTTCAGCGAAGAAAAAACCAACCTTACCGGCGTTAAAATTAGCATCACTCCCCTTACCAAAGAAACCTTTAAAATAAGTGCCTCCGGTGAGACAACACTAAACGGAACACAGCAGGAGTTTACACTCGATCAGGAAGGACACTACGGAGAAGCAATCAGTCAACCTCAGTTTCATTTCACCTTGCTTAAAAAGCGTGAAATTGAACTTGAAGATCAATATTATTTTAAATTCAACAACCTCAATTCCTTAACATTGGCCTACGTAGCAGGATTAAGTGCTGCACCATCCTCGAAACAGTCCGACATCATTAAACTCGAGCTAAAGGGGACTGTTGCAGAAAAAGCATCCGATTATCTCAACGAATTGAACCGTGTTTTTATCCAATTTGGTTTGAACCAGAAAAACCAGATATCCAAAAATACCGTTGAATTCATCGATTCACAACTTTCAGGGATTACCGAATCTTTAAACAAATCCGGGCAAAGCTTTACCGACTTTAAATCACGCAACCGGATGATGGATATAAGCAAAGAGGCCTCAATCATCGCTGAAAAAGTCAAACAAGTGGAACAAGAGAAGACAGTGATTGACATGCAACTGGAATATTACCGTAACACAAAAAAATACCTTAACGACCCTGTTCGGATCAAAAAGATGGTATCCCCATCTGTGGTCGGAATACAAGACCCGTCACTTGGTGCAGCCATCATTAAGCTGGGAGAATTGTACCAAAAGCGCGAAGTCCTCTTATTTAATGTCAAAGAAAAAAACCCTGGTCTGATGATCCTCGACAAAGAGTTAGAGATGATCCGTATGAATTTGGAAGAGAATCTCAACAACCTGATCCACAATACTGAAATAACCCAAAGGTACATCATTGACCGCATCGGCACTATCGACAAACAAATGACCATCCTTCCTGAGACCGAACAGGAGTTTATCAACATCAAACGTCAGTTCGACATCAACAGTTCCTTGTACACCTTCTTGTTGCAGAAAAGGGCTGAAGCAGAAATAACAACGGCATCCAACGTACCGGATGCATATGTAATTGACAAGGCCAGAATAGAAACATCCCTGATGGTGTTCCCGAAAAACACCCTAAACTATATGATTGGGCTGATTCTTGGCCTACTACTTCCATTGATCTGGTTTGTACTCACCGATTATTTCGACGACTCCATCTCCGACATCTCCATGGTGGAAAAGGGCTCCAGCCTGAACATCGTCGGATCGATTGCCCACAACCACCATGAGAGCCACCTCCCTGTCAGGGATTATCCCCGCGCCAGCATCACAGAGTCCTTTCGGGGGCTGCGCACCAACCTCCAGTTTTTGCTGCCCGCTCCCGGGCAAAAGGTGATATCGATCCACTCTACCTTACCAAATGAAGGTAAATCCTTTGTATCCCTGAACCTGGCCACGGTATTGGCCATGAATAACAAAAAGGTGGTTATCGTGGGTTGCGATATGCGCAAACCAAAGCTCGATAAAATGTTGATGTTGAACAATGACGCGGGACTTAGTACCTTGCTGATTGATTCCCATACCCTCCGGGAATGTGTTCAGCCAACAGTCGTCAAAAATCTTTATGCCATCACCTCAGGCCCTATCCCGCCCAACCCTGCCGAGCTGCTGGATACCCAAAGATGGAATGATTTGATAGAACTACTCAAGGAACAATACGATTTCATTGTATTGGACAATGCTCCCCTCTCGATGGTTACCGACGGATTCATCACGGGCAAACTATCCGACACCAACCTGATCATTTTAAGGCTCAATGCCAGCCACCGTAATGAGATTCGTTTCCTGAACGACATCGCGCAAAAAGGGACGCTACAGAACGTGGCCATCGTGATCAACGATGTACAGTCACGGGGCTATGGTTACAAACATTACAGCTTAGGTTATGGTTATGGTTATGGTTATGGTTACGGCGCCAAGTATGGATATTACGGTCAGGATGAAGAGCATAATACGCTGTCAAAGAATTGGAGGCAACATAGTCCTGTGAATATGATTAATCGGTTAATAGAGAGACTTAAAGACAGAATGAACGGTTAGCTACAAACTCTTTGCTCATCTCCCTTCACAATGGCTAATTAATCGGTTCCCCGATAAAAAATCGGGACAGGCTGTGTCATTTGTCTAAATTAGCTGCGCTGAACTTCGTTTCGTGAAATCTTTTAATTATATACATGTTTAAATTTTCAAATCATGCATTAGAACAGATAGAGACAAGATCCCTCTCTGTGCAGGTAATTGAGGAAATTTTGCTTTCAGAAGAAAAACTAATAATAAAAGTCGGGAATATTGATATTTATCAGAAAATTATTGTGGAAGTTGATAAACCCTATCTTTACCGAGTGTTTGTCAACAATTCAAAAGAACCTTTTTTGGTTGTGACTGCTTACAAAACATCTAAAATTGAAAAGTATGAAACGAGCAAAGACTAATTTCACAAAAGGCGATATATCCGCCAGCTGGCGGATGCGAGTTCCATGAGTACTTACTGAAATTTAATAATTTACTAATAATATTTACGAATGAAAATCAAATTTGACAAAGAAACAGACATTGTATACATCAGTTTGTCATCTCAGAAAATTACAGAAAGTGATCAGGAGAAACCGGATATCATTCTTGATTATGCAGAAAATGGTCAGATAGTTGGCATCGAAATTCTGAATGCTTCAAGTAAAATGGAGCAAGAGAAAGGCATACTCTATGAAGTTGCGTAAGAAACAATTTCCACTAATTAATACTAATTACTCAGCTTGCACCGATATTTTATTGGGGATCGCATCGATCAAAATACTACCATTAAAAAAACGAAGTTGTTCGCACAAATCATCATTAATTCGTTCGTGTAATTCGTTAAAATTCGTGTAATTGTTTTAAATGGAATTCGTCCCAATTCGTGAAATCTTTCACCAAATCAATTTTAAACTCACTACCTTATTTAAATTAAGATGATTATTGCCATCGATTTCGACGGTACTATCGTCGAGCACCAGTATCCGGCCATCGGTAAGGTTCGCCCCTTTGCCTTTGAGACACTATTGCTGCTGCAGAAAAAAGGGCACCAGTTGATTTTGTGGAGCTATCGTTCAGGTAAAGAGCTGGAGGAAGCAATTAATTTTTGTGCAGCCAAAGGTTTAACCTTTTATGCGGTCAACAAAAGTTATCCGGAAGAGGATTTCTGCGCCACCTCCGACAGCCGCAAAATCCATGCCGACCTCTTTATCGACGACCGAAACTTCGGTGGCATCCCCTCCTGGGGCGAAATCTACCAGAAATTATGTCCCGAAGGGAGCGGTTTCAATCCAACGAAGGATTCCGGAGGATTACTAGGCAGAATTTTCAAGCCCTCTTAGAAGAGATTTCACGAATTAAAACGAATTGCACGAACGCTTCGATCAAAATACTAGCATTAAAAAAACGAAGTTTATTCACACAAATCATCATTAATTCGTTCGTGTCATTCGTTTTTAATTCGTGAAATTGTTCTTTAATCAAAAGACGACCACCAATCCAAAAAAACCCATTCGCTCGACTGCCCCTCGACCCGTTCGTGTAATTCGTCCAAATTCGTGAAATATTTTAATATGGAAGTTGCTGCGATTGATTATCCTTTACCCGAAGAATTACTCAACTGTTCCGCTTTATCGCACAATGAAGTATGGGACAAAGTATGGGACAAACTTAGCAATCATTATGGCGTAGATGTTTTTAAACTGCGGTGAAAAAAACAGTATATTTATAAAAAATCATGAATTATGCTTACGAAAGAAAAGATAAATAGAACGATCAAGAACCTACCTGAATCATTTAAAATGATCAATTGATTGACGAGTTGATTTTTGTTGAAAAAGTTGAGGAAAGTTTTCAACAGTATGAGACTGGCAAAGTTGTTTCAAATGAGGAAGTTCAATCAATTATCGGCAAATGGTCAAAATGGGATGAGCGTTTTACAAATTACTAAGTCGTCCAACGCTGTGGATATTTGGTTCGACGATATAAAGATGTATCTTATTTTAGATGACGGGCGGGAACTTACAGTTCCACTTAACTGGTTCCCATCACTTCGGGATGCAACTCATGAACAAAGAAATAAATGGAGGTTTATTGGTGATGGGGAAGGAATTCATTGGACGGATTTAGATGAAGACATTTTAGTTGAAGGTCTGTTGTAACATCAGAGTCTTTACCATAAAATTCTTGAGGAATTAACCTCTTAACAAAATTATTAAACCGGGTTCATAAAAATCGACCCGCACTTGCAGATATTCCGTTCGTGTCATTCGTTTTAATTCGTGTAATCTTCTTAAACCAATCCAAGAATAAACCCATTCGCACGACACTCCCTCGCCCCGTTCGTGTCATTCGTATTAATTCGTGAAATTTAATAAAACAAAAAAATGGAAACAGTAATCACGATAAAAAAAAATAAACCTGCATTCAATGCCCTAATTCTTTTAGCTAAAGAGTTAGAGAAAAATGATCATGCATCAATTTCAATAAGTGAAAGAAACAAGAAAAAGCAAAAATTTGATCTAATTATACCTTCGGCAAATTCCGACGACAATTTTGCCCTTTTTGATCAATTAGCTGATTTCCCAACATTGGATGAAATAAGAAAACAAGCATGGCCAAAGATCTCGTAATCATCGACAGTTGTGTATTGATAAAAGCGTTCAGAAAAGATAGGTTGGCGAATGATGACCTCAAAGAAATAGTCAACCAAACTGCTTATTCTGTCATTACCCAACTTGAACTACTGATAGGGGCTAATACCCCAATAAAGAAAGCGGCAGTTAATAAAATTTTTGAATCTTATTACGGAATCCCATTAAGTCCGGCGATTTCAGCAAAAGCTATTGAAATAATGCAAACTTATGTAACGGGCCAACAAATTATTTCAGTACCTGATTGTCTTATTGCAGCTACGTCAATAATTACAGGTTATCCTTTATTGACCTATAACAAAAAAGACTTTGACTTCATTGAAGGTGTGAAATTTTACAAATGAGCATCTCAACCTATACACCAATCATCAACCCAAAAATAAAGCCCTGCCCACGAAACGAAGTTCAGCGAAGCCAATCATCATTACCTCGTTCGTGTAATTCGTTTTAATTCGTGTAATTCGTTCCTAACTGTCATTCGTTTAAATTCGTGTAATTTTCTTCAATTAAATTAGTAAAACAATGAATACTGCAACCTATAAAAAAACTTACAGTTTACCTTTTACATTCGATGATGTATTAAAGCTTATTAAGTCATTCTCAATGGAGGATAAAGTGAGATTAGAGAAAGAGCTGGAAAAAGAGACGCTCATTTACCGGGCACAAAAATTGTCCGAAAACATTAAGGCTAATGATCTCACAATGGAGGATGTAGTTGCTGAAGTTATGGAATACAGGAAGAGAAAAGATGCAAAAGGAAGTTTTCATTCTGGATAGCAATATCTGGATAAGCTATGTAATCACAAAACGGTTGACAGATTTGGTTGCCCTGATTCACAGTCAGCAGTTGACGGTACTTACAAGCCCGCCTCTTGTTGAGGAGGTTCGGGAAGTATTGTCCCGTCCGAAGTTTAAGAAATACCTCAAACATTCTGATATTAATGAAGTAATCATTCTTCATACAAAACTTTGTCAGCTTGTGGTTACAGATGAGACAACCTACCAACTTTCAGACACCAAAGATAATTTTCTGCTCAACTTATATAATAAAGGGAAAGCCACAGTACTTGTGAGCGGTGACAAAGAGTTGCTTCAAGAGGCAAGCGCATTGAATTACCATGTTATGACCCTCAGAGAGTTTGAATTGTTGACCCTACCAGCTCAATGAAAAGCAACATAACCCGTTCGTGCCATTCGTTTCAATTCGTGAAATCTTCTTAAATCAAAAATAAACCCATTCGAACGTCTGTCCCTTTTAGCGTTCGTGAAATTCGTCTATAATTCGTGAAATTGTTTTTAATGGAATTCGTTTTAATTCGTGAAATTGTTTTAATGGAATTCGTTATAATTCGTGACATTGTTTTTAATGAAATCTTCCTCAATAAAAATATTAATCACAGGTGGTGCCGGCTTTATCGGCTCCAACCTTTGTGAAGAGCTGATTCGATTGGGCTATCAGGTAATATGCCTCGATAATTTTTCGACCGGTAAAATGGAAAATATCGGGGAGTTGTTACTTCATCCTCATTTCAAACTCTTAACGGGTGATATTCGTAACTTGAATGATTGTAATTTGGCAACTCAGGGGGTTGATTATGTTTTGCACGAAGCAGCCCTTGGATCTGTTCCCAGATCAATAGTTGATCCGATTACCACCAATGATGTCAACGTTGGTGGTTTTTTGAATATGTTGGTTGCCTCCCGGGATGCCGGAGTAAAACGTTTTATCTATGCTGCCAGTTCGTCAACCTATGGGGATTCTGAATCACTGCCTAAAGTAGAAGAAGTCATTGGACGCCCCCTTTCTCCTTATGCCATTACCAAATATGTGAATGAATTGTACGCCATTGTATTTGCCATAACCTACGGCATGGAATGTATTGGCTTGCGTTATTTCAATGTTTTCGGCCGTAAGCAAGATCCCAATGGAACCTATGCCGCAGTGATACCTCTCTTTGTAAAACAATTTATCAACCACCAATCTCCTGTAATCAATGGAGATGGAGAAAACTCCCGGGATTTCACATACATTGACAATGTGATTCAAATGAATTTGTTAGCCATGACAACCACCATCCCTGAAGCAGTCAATACCGTTTACAACACGGCTTATGGAGATCGTACAACTCTCAATCAACTAGTTGGTTACCTGAGAGAATTCCTCTCAGAATTTGACCCTCAGATAAAAGATGTTGAGATTCTGCATGGAAAGAATAGAGTCGGCGACATTCCCCACTCCTTGGCAAGTATTGAGAAAGCAAAACAACTTTTGGGTTACAATCCAATATACAATCTAAAAGATGGACTAAAAGAAGCGGTAAAGTGGTATTGTAAACACCTGAAATAGACAAGCTATAAAAACCTGATTTCCAATTTTTTCAACCTTAGTAGCGCAATAATGAACCCCTTAATCCTAACCTTAATTTACCTTATTGAAATGCAAATCGAATGTGAACAATTTACAAAACTGTTTTTTTGAAAAATAAGGTTTTCCCATCCCAAACTTATAAACGCGTCCTTAATTGAACTATTCGTGAAATTCGTAATCATTCGTGAAATTCGTTCCCAACTGTAATTCGTCTAAATTCTTGAAATCTTTCTCTATGAAGAACATAAAGATTGCCGTTATCGGCCTCGGTTACGTCGGTCTTCCATTAGCCCGCCTCTTTGCAACCAAATACCCGGTTGTGGGATATGATATCAATAAACGACGTGTATCTGAACTCAATCAAGGGATTGATAGGACCCTCGAAGTCGATGAACAAACCCTCCAATCAGTATTACTCACCGAAAACCCCGTTCGTGAAATTCGTCCTAATTCGTGTAATTCCGATGACTCAGGTAGTTCAGGAATTTATTGTACAGCTGATCTTGATCAAATCAAAAATTGCAACTTCTATATTATCACTGTTCCAACCCCGGTTGACCGCAACAACCGCCCCGACCTAACACCCTTGATTAAAGCCTCCGAAACAGTAGGAAAGGTAATCTCGAAAGGGGATATCGTGGTTTACGAATCTACCGTTTATCCCGGGGCTACCGAAGAAGATTGCATCCCGGTGATAGAGCGAGTTTCCGGTTTAAAATATAATATCGATTTCTTTGCAGGTTATTCCCCCGAACGCATCAATCCAGGCGACAAAGAACATACGGTCGAAAAAATCAAGAAAGTTACCTCCGGTTCTACGCCTGAAATTGGCGAGAAGGTAGATGCAATTTACCGTTCAGTAATTACTGCAGGCACCCACCTTGCCCCAACCATTAAAGTAGCCGAAGCTGCCAAGGTCATTGAAAACTCACAACGTGATATCAACATTGCCTTTGTGAACGAGTTGGCCAAGATTTTTAACCTGATGGATATTGACACCAATGCAGTTTTGGAAGCTGCTGGTACCAAATGGAATTTCCTCCCCTTCAAACCCGGTCTGGTAGGTGGTCACTGTATTGGCGTTGATCCCTACTACCTGGCACAGAAGGCACAGGAATACGGTTACCATCCTGAAATGATACTTGCCGGCCGTCGCCTGAACGACAGCATGGGCAAATACGTAGCCACCGAAGTGGTGAAATTGATGATTAAAAAAGGAACGCTCATTAGAGGGGCTAAAGTCCTAATGTTGGGCATTACTTTTAAGGAAAATTGCGCAGATATACGCAACACCAAAGCCATTGATATTTACAATGAACTACAAGAATACGATATTGAAGTCGATGTGTACGATCCCTGGGCCAATCCTGCTGAGGTGAAACACGAATATGGGATAAAAACCATTGCCGAATATCCTGAGGGGAGTCAATCCAGTAGCGAAGTGGTCCTTGAGCGTAGTCGAAGGGTCAAAGGGGGTTATAGCGCTATTATTTTAGCTGTTGCGCACAAAGAGTTTATAAATATCAATTTAAGGGAGCATAAGGAACATGGTTGTGTTATTTATGATGTAAAAGGAATTCTTAGCAAAGAGTTGATCGATTCCAGACTTTGACATTGCAATAGTTTCTGCAAATTGATGTTACTAAAATTATATAATCGCTTAGCCTATGTTCAAAGATAAAGTGTTAATGATAACCGGAGGAACCGGCTCCTTCGGCAATGCCGTGCTCAATCGCTTTTTAGACACTGACGTCAAAGAAATCCGTATTTTCTCGCGTGATGAAAAAAAACAGGATGATATGCGTCACCGTTTGAACAACTCAAAGGTAAAATTCTATATAGGCAATGTTCGCGACAAACGTAGTGTAGATTATGCCATGCGAAGTGTAGATTATATCTTCCATGCTGCGGCATTGAAACAAGTGCCATCCTGCGAATTTTTTCCTATCGAGGCGGTATGTACCAACGTTTTGGGCACACAGAATGTTTTAGATTCTGCCTTTGAACATGGAGTAAAACGCATGATAGTTCTAAGTACCGACAAAGCAGTATATCCTATCAATGCCATGGGCATCTCAAAAGCCATGATGGAAAAAGTGATGCAGGCCAAAGCCCGGTCAATGGACATCGATACCAATACGGTTTACTGCGGTACACGCTATGGTAACGTTATGGCTTCTCGTGGTTCTGTAATTCCTTTGTTTGTCGATCAGATTTTGGCAGGCAAAGACCTTACCATAACCGATCCAAACATGACCCGATTTATGATGACTCTTGAAGACGCTGTTGATCTGGTACTTTATGCCTTTCAACACGGCCAAAACGGAGATATGTTTATACAAAAATCTCCCGCATCTACCATTGCCCATTTGGCCCAGGCATTGATTGAATTGTACCAGTCTAAAAGCAATGTTCGGATAATTGGGACACGCCATGGAGAAAAACTATATGAAACGCTGGTAAACAGGGAAGAAATGGCCAAAGCTATAGACATGGGAAATTATTATCGGGTACCCGCTGATAACCGTGGCCTCAATTATGATAGCTTTTTTATTGAAGGAGAAGAAAAGGTTTCTGCGATCGAAGAGTATCACTCTCATAACACAATCCGATTGGATGTAGAAGCAACGAAAAAATTATTAATGAAACTGCCAATGATCAGAAGAGATGTCTTAGGGGAAGACATCAAACAATACCAGGACTAGGGTTCTACAGTTTCTCACCTAAAAATAAGATAATTCCACATTGTAACTCAATGTTTAACACCGTGTTACACTGTGAACCAAAAAAAACTATGATCAAGATAGGCATAACAGGGCAAGCAGGGTTTGTTGGGACTCATCTGTTCAATACGCTTGGGTTATACCCTAATCAATTTGAACGAATTCCTTTTGAGGATGCTTTCTTTCAGGACAATGCGAAACTGAATGCGTTTGTTCAAAGTTGCGATGCCATCGTTCACCTAGCAGCCATGAACCGCCACAACGATCCTGAAGTGCTTTATCAAACCAACCTTGAACTGGTCAGGCAGCTCATTGGTGCCTGTGAATCAACCAAATCCACCCCCCATATTTTGTTCTCATCCTCTACCCAGGAAGAGCGCGACAACTTCTATGGGAAATCAAAAAAAGAAGGACGTCAGCTTTTGAAACAATGGGCCAATCGGAATTCAGCACAATTTACCGGTCTCATCATCCCCAATGTATATGGCCCTTTCGGAAATCCATATTACAATTCAGTGATCGCTACCTTCTGTCACCAAATGACCCACAACGAACAGCCCAAAATTGAGGTAGATGGTGAAATGAAACTCATTTATGTTTCAGAGTTGGTGCTGTATTTCATTGAAAAAATAAAATTCCACAGTGTTACACGGGGCTTAAACACAGTGTTACACTGTGAACCTTTTCTCGTTCCACACACTACCGAAATTAAAGTCAAGGCATTACTCTCCAAACTGACAGAATTCAAAGTAAACTATTTCGAAAAAGGCATCCTTCCGAACCTTGATGATCCCTTTGGCCGCAACCTGTTCAATACATTTCTCAGCTACATCAACCACACCACTTTCTTCCCGTTCAAACTAAAATTGAATAGCGATGACCGGGGTTCGTTTTTAGAAACGATGAAGCTAAACAGTGGTGGCCAGGTTTCATTTTCAACCACGGTGCCCGGAATAACCCGTGGCAACCACTTTCACACCAGAAAAGCAGAAAGATTCGCGGTAATCAAAGGCAAAGCAAAAATTGAGCTCCGCCGTATTGGAACAGACAAGATACTTTCCTTTGAGCTGGATGGGAACGAACCATCATTTGTCGACATGCCCATATGGTACACGCATAACATCACAAATATCGGAGAAGACGAATTGTATACTATTTTCTGGATCAACGAACATTTTGATGTTTCCGATCCGGATACTTACTTCGAGAAAGTATGAAACATGCTGAACTTAAGTTGACGGACCAATTACGAAGGAGGGCTGATTCGTGAAATTCGTCTAAATTCGTGTAATTTGTAATTAAATGAAGAAACTCAAACTCCTCACAATCCTTGGAACTCGCCCTGAAATAATCCGGCTATCGGAAGTCATTAAAGCCTGCGACCGTTACTTTAACCATATACTGGTGCATACAGGGCAAAACTGGGACTACTCACTAAATCAGGTATTCTTTGAAGATCTCGGACTACGTGTCCCCGATCACTATCTTGACAGCGTAGGGAAAAACCTTGGTGAAACGATGGGCAACATCATCTCCAAATCTTATGATGTGTTGCAAAAGGAAAAGCCCGATGCATTGCTCATTCTTGGTGATACCAACTCTGCACTCTCAGCCATTTCAGCCAAACGCCTTAAAATACCCATCTTCCACATGGAAGCAGGCAACCGTTGCTTCGACCAGAATGTACCCGAAGAGATCAACCGGAAAATAGTCGATCATATTTCCGATATAAACCTTCCCTATACGGAACATTCCAGACGATACCTGCTATCTGAAGGTATCCGCAAGGAACATATATTCGTAACCGGATCGCCCATGCAGGAGGTGTTGCAGCAACATCAAGCTGCAATAGACCAATCAGATGTATTAAAGAGGCTCGGGCTGCAATCCGACAAATATATCCTGGTCTCTGCACACCGTGAAGAAAATATCGATATAGAAGAGAATTTTATGAGCCTCATGACAGCCATCAACTCCATAGCCGAACGCTATCAGTTGCCGGTAATATACTCCACCCATCCCAGGAGCCTGAAATTCATCGAAAACCGTAATTTCATTTTCCATCCTCTGGTTCAAAATTTGAATCCCTTTGGTTTTATCGATTACAACAAACTACAGATGAACGCCTATTGTGTTTTATCCGATTCCGGCACCTTATCAGAAGAAAGCGCTATACTGGGTTTTACCGGAATACTGTTACGTACCTCTACCGAGCGGCCAGAGGTCCTCGACAAAGGCACCATAGTTATCGGAGGAATAAAAGGGAATGATATTGAACAAGCCATTGATTTGGCCATTTCGATGAAAGAAAATAACGAACCAACTGCAACTATCCCCGATTATACCGATACCAATGTATCGGCAAAAATTGTAAAGATCATTCAGAGCTATTCCGGTATTATAAATAAGGTGATTTGGGGTAAGTATTTCTAAATGCAGTTAATGATTTATATCATATCAATATAGAGACAATTCAAAATTAATTATGCAAACTGGAAATAGCACAAGATATTTAGTAATTGAGCCACGTACCAGTCTTTTCAACCTCAATCTGAAAGAAATCTGGCAGTACCGTGACTTGCTCGAAATGTACATAAAACGAGATATCGTAACTTCATATAAACAAACCGTACTTGGCCCAATTTGGTTTTTTATACAGCCTATTTTTACAACTATCGTCTTTATGTTTGTGTTTGGCGGTCTCGCAGGAATTCCTACTGATGGTATTCCACAAGCTTTGTTCTATCTCTCAGGCATTACCCTTTGGAATTATTTCTCTGAATCCCTAACCAAAACTTCAGATACTTTTCTCTCCAATCAGGCTATTTTTGGCAAAGTTTATTTCCCTCGTTTAATTGTTCCTTTGTCGATCACGATTACTGGACTGATTAAAATGTTGATACAATTTGCTGTTTTTATTATTGTATATATCTATTTTATGGCCTCAGGGAGACCTATTGCACCCAATGCTTTTGCATTACTATTACCAGTCCTGATTATTATTATGGCAGCGCTTTCTCTTGGCTTTGGAATCATTATTTCATCCATGACGACAAAATATAGGGATCTCAGATTTCTGATTACCTTCGCTATACAGCTCTGGATGTATGCTACCCCGGTTATTTATCCCTTGTCGGTGATGGAAGGAAACTACAAAAAATATATCTGGTTGATCCAGGCTAACCCATTAACCGCTGTTTTGGAGACTTTCAAATATGGATTTCTTGGCCATGGATCCTTTTCATGGTATGCGCTTGGTTATAGCCTATTGTTTTCAGTTATCACCTTATTCATTGGAATGGCAATTTTCAATAAGGTAGAAAGAAGCTTTATGGATGTTATTTAAAAATTTAAGGAATGAAAATGAGCAATATAGCTATCAAATTTGAAAATATATCGAAACAATATCGTTTGGGAACTATTGGCTCAGGAACATTAAGCCACGACTTGAATCGATGGTGGACAATGAACATTAGAGGGAAAGAAGACCCGAATTTAAAGATAGGTCAAGTAAACGACCGAGCTGTAAAGTCTACGGATGATTATGTGTGGGCGCTTCGTTCCATCGATTTTGAAGTAAAACAAGGCGAAGTACTTGGCATTATTGGAAAGAATGGAGCAGGGAAAAGCACCCTTCTAAAAATTCTTTCACGTGTAACTAATCCCACCACCGGGCGCATAATGGTCACTGGGCGCATAGCCTCCTTGCTGGAAGTTGGCACTGGGTTCCACCCCGAAATGACTGGTCGTGAAAATATTTATATGAATGGTTCCATTATGGGGATGACCAAGGCCGAAATTACCCGAAAACTCGACGAAATTATTGACTTTTCCGGAGTCGAAAAATATATTGACACTCCGGTAAAACGCTATAGTAGCGGCATGACAGTACGTCTGGGTTTTGCAATAGCTGCTCATCTGGAACCAGAAATACTCGTTGTAGACGAAGTCCTTGCAGTTGGCGATGCCGAATTTCAGAAAAAAGCGATTGGAAAAATGCAGGATGTAAGTCGTTCTGACGGACGAACAGTTCTTTTTGTAAGTCATAATATGGGCGCGATTAAAGAGTTATGCAAAACAGCAATTTTATTAAAAAATGGACAAATTTCAACTAACGGCACAGCAAATGATGTGGTGAGGGAATATCTTTCTAACCCTGTTAGAATTACATCCCAAAATGATCTTTTAAATGACCATATACAACGAAGAGGGAACGGCGAAGTAAGATTTATAGAAATAGCTGTTAATAATGATGCAATCTTTATTGATCCTGCTGAAGAAATCAGAATTAAATTTAAAGCGATTGTGAACACTGAAGTGGACCAAATTTATTTTTCATTGCTTTTAAAAAGTCCTGTTCATGATGACCCAATCGCGAATACAGGGAGAGTATGTTTGTTCAGAAATCATGTAGAGGCTGGAACTATCATTAATTTTGAAATCTCAATAGTGCCGAACACTTTCAGAACAGGCCTGTTCCCAATGTATTTATGGCTCGGTAAGGAAGCAGAACTGGCAGCTGAGAATTATCCTTTTGACGTAGTTGATTCAGTTTATTATTTGAATTTAAATAGTAACAAATCGCAGAAAGAATTAGGTTACAAAAGTGATCAGCCGGGGGGCTATTTTAATTTAAATTACAAAATTGAAAATCTTATTTCAAAATAATTGATTTACAACAAGTCAATGCATTTAGCCAGTGATGATAGTTTATTTGGCAAAAATTCATTAAAATGGATTATTACACATATCTGTAAAAACTTTGAAATATATTCTCAGAAAATAAAGCACAAGATATTAGAATAGAATGAAAAAAATACCATATGGACGACAATACATATCTGATGAAGACATTGAGGCAGTAGTGCGTGTGTTAAAATCTGACTATTTAACACAGGGTCCAAATGTCCAGGAGTTTGAAGAAGCTTTTGCAACTTATATTGGCTGTAAATATGCTATAGCAGTATCAAATGGAACTGCTGCATTACATTTATGCACACTTGCACTTGGGGTTAAAGAAGGTGATAAGATTATTACTACTCCAATAACATTTGTTGCGTCAGCAAACTGTGTGCGATATGCTGGTGGTACAGTTGTCTTTGCAGATATAGATCCAGAAACCTACCTGCTTGATATTGATAAAGTACGCGAACTGCTGATATCGGCTCCACAAGGAACATTTAAAGGAATCATTCCAGTTGATTTTGCCGGACGGCCTGTTAATCTTGAACAGTTCAGACAACTTGCTAATGAGTTTAATCTTTGGATTATCGAAGATGCGTGTCATGCTCCTGGAGGATATTTTATAGATTCTAAAGGAACGAAGCAGAATTGTGGCAATGGGAACTTTGCCGATCTTGCCATATTTTCTTTCCATCCCGTTAAACACATTGCAGCCGGAGAAGGTGGTATGATTACTACCAATGATGAAAAATTGTATCATAAATTACGAAACCTACGCACGCATGGCATACAACAGAGACCTGAATTAAGACAATTTAATCATGGGTTGTGGTATTACGAGATGCAGGAACTTGGCTATAATTACAGATTAACTGATTTTCAAGCGGCATTGGGTAAAAGTCAATTACAGAGGGCCGATGCTGGTCTGGAAAGAAGAAAGGGAATTGCTGCAACTTACGAAAAGGTCTTTGATGGTAAACCATATATTATTAGGCAAACTGGAATTATTGAGGGGCACTCCTATCACTTATATGTTGTAGAATTTCATGATCGTACTAGACTTTATGAGTATTTGCGTGAAAACAATATCTTTGCCCAAGTACATTATATCCCAATACACCTGATGCCTTATTACCGACAATTTGGATGGAATGAAGGAGATTTACCCAAATCTATAAATTATTACACTCATTGCCTAAGTTTACCCATATATCCTACACTTACAAAAGAAGAACAAGCATTTGTTATAAATACTATTGATATGTTTTATGAGTAATCTCGCAATTATCCCTGCTCGTGGAGGTAGTAAACGAATCCCACGTAAAAACATTAAAGATTTTTTAGGCAAACCAATTATTGCTTATTCCATCGAGGCAGCTTTGCAAAGTGGTTTGTTTGAGGAAGTAATGGTTTCTACTGACGATGAAGAAATTGCAGAGATAGCTCAAAAGCTTGGAGCAATAATTCCTTTCATGAGAAGTGCTTCAAATTCAAACGACTTTGCCTCAACAATGGAGGTAATAAATGAGGTAGTTTCATTATATAAACTACAACTCAACAAAGTCTTTGATTTAGTTTGTTGTATATATCCGACAGCTCCATTAATTCAGATACAACACCTTAAAAAGGGATTAAACCTTTTACTTGAAAAGAACTTTGATAGCGTTTTTCCTGTAGTAGTCTATAGCTATCCAGTTTGGCGTGGTGTTGAGATTTTCGATAATGGAAAAGCCCAAATGATATGGCCAGAATTCTTAAATTCCAGATCACAGGATTTAAAAAAGGTATACCACGATGCAGGGCAATGGTATTGGATGAATATTAAACAATTAGATGATTCTATCTTTACCTCAAATACTGGTTCCATCTTGCTTTCTGAAGAAGAAGTGCAAGATATTGATAATTCGATAGACTGGAAACTGGCAGAAATGAAATATAAGCTACTGTATGCAACCCAAAGTCCTGATTAGAGCAGATGGTGGTCCTTCAATAGGACTTGGCCATCTGGTAAGGTGTTCTGCTTTAGCTCATATGCTTAAGAACAATTTTGAGATAGATTTTTATTGCATTGAAATCCCAAAATCTATAGAAAAAGTATTAAAGGAGAATGATTTTGGTTTGGTAAAAATCCAAAATGAAGAACAATTCTTTTGTACAATATCCTCCAATCACATAGTAGTTCTTGACGGTTATGATTTCAATACATCTTACCAACTAATAATTAAAAAAATAGGATGCAAATTAGTTTGCATTGATGACTTTTATGACCAAGTATTTGTTGCTGACCTAATCATTAACCATGCTCCTGGTATTACCCCGGAAAATTATAAGGCTCAAACTTACACTCAATTTGCTCTAGGACTTGAATATGCATTATTGCGACCGGCTTTTCTTGAACAAGCCCAAAAGCAACGAATAATAGAGAATATTGAGTCTGTGATGATTTGTTTTGGAGGATCAGATTATAACAATCTTACTATAAACACCTTACGTTCAGCTCTTGAGTTTAAAGCGTTCAAAAAAATAATTGTAGTAACTGGTGCATCATATCAGATTTCAGATGAATTTAAAAAATTATTGAAAACAGATTATCGCATTGACCATCGACATACTTTAAATGAAAAGCAAATGCTTAACACTATGCTCGAAGCTGAACTTGCTATTGTACCATCAAGCGGAATATTGTTTGAGGCACTAGCAGCAGGATGCCAGGCTATATCTGGTTATTATATTGACAACCAAAAATCAATTTACAATGGGTTCAAAAACATGAATGAGATTTTAGGAGCAAATAATTTTGAATCACTCAAGTCAATAATAGAAAATTTGTTCAAACGGAAAAAATTTTATGCAGAAAAGGCAATTGATGGAGAATCTGGCTTAAGATTACTTAAAATATTTAAAACCTATGCTCACAATACAAATATTAGTTGACACTCCAAACTCATGGATAATACCATATGCTAAGCAACTAATTACTAAACTGGTAAATATGGGGTACAATGCATCTTTAAAATTAAGTCATGATGAGGTCGTAACTGGAGATATTCTTTGTCTATTATCCTGCGAGAAGATATTTAGAAAACTCAATATGAATACGCACAACCTTGTTGTTCATGAAAGTAACTTACCAAAAGGCAAAGGCTGGTCACCGCTCACATGGCAAATCTTAGAAGGTAAAAATATAATACCAATAACTTTATTTGAGGCTTCTGACACCATTGATTCGGGGATGATATACATTCAAAAAACAATAGAATTGGATGGGACAGAACTGCTTGATGAAATTAAACATAAACAAGGCCAACTAACAATTGACTTGATTATAGAATTTATTGAAAAACACCCAAATAATCTGGGAAAAAAGCAAGAGGGTGAATCAACATTTTATAAAAAAAGAGGGTCAGCAGAGAGCGAACTGAATATTAATAAAACTATTGTTGAAAATTTTAACTTACTGAGGGTTTGTGATAATGAAAGATACCCTGCTTATTTTATATATAAAAATTGTAAATATATTTTGAAAGTGGAGAAAATTAAATTATAATCATTTGATATTTAATTTAGTAATCATAAAAAAAGTCGATAAAACCAATTATATGCAAGAAAAAATTCAAGAATTAATAATAATGGTATTACAGCATAGTAATAGATACCAACCTAATATTGAATTCTCAGCTTTATCTAGATTAAGAGAAGATCTGGGACTTGATTCATTTAATTTGGCTGAGCTAACGGTTCACATTGAAGAGGAATTCGGAGTAGATATTTTTGAAGAAGGACTTGTCATAACATTGGGAGAAATTTATTCCAAATTATCATCGAGCCATTAACTATTTAAAGACAAGTTGATGCTTTCTGAAGAGCTTATTTTTGATGTCTCCACAAATCAAAGTATAACTTTTGAGGAGTTGATGGTTCGTTTAAATTCGGAAGCTTTTTATTATGAAAAATGGTGCTATACAAGTTTTTACGATTTTTTAGTGAACTTCTTAAAAGCTTTAATTAATGGAAGAGATATTACCCTTCTTGATAAAGATTTTTCAAATGAAGAACTTGCAAAATTAGGGTATTCAAATAGCATTTTAATAAAGCATACACTTGCCTCAACATCACCTAATATCACAGATAAGGCTTCATTAATTAACAAATTAACAAACTCAAAATCATCAGTTACATTTTTCACTTCAGGTACAACAGGCATACCAAAAAGAATTATTCACACTATTCCTACTCTTACCAGAATGATTCGTGTTGGGAATAATTATAAAGATAATGTTTGGGCCATTGCCTATAATCCCACCCACATTGCCGGAGTACAGGTTATTTTGCAGGCATTATTCAATGGGAACAGGATGGTTTATGCTTTTGAGACTTCTGGTAATGAGTTGAAACGATCAATTATCGAAAGAGGAATTACCCATATCTCAGCAACACCAACATTCTACCGACTTCTAGTGTCTGAAAAAACTTCATTTCCAGCGATTAAGCGAATTACACTTGGGGGCGAGAAGTCTGATGCTAGATTGCATAAACTACTTTCTATCAGTTTTCCTAATTCAAAAATTAATAACATTTATGCCTCTACAGAATTAGGATCGCTATTCGTTACAGATTGTGAAAATTTTGTCGTACCTGCTTCACTGGCAGACAAAGTTCAAGTAATGGAAGATGAATTGATGGTTCATTCTTCACTCTTGAGTTGGCAAATTGAGGATGAGTGGTACAAGACGGGAGATTTAGTTCAGGTAATTAATACATTCCCTCTTACTTTTAAGTTTCAAAGCAGAAAAAATGAAATGATTAACACTGGTGGATATAAAGTAAATCCCAATGAAGTGGAAGAGGCAATAAGAAGTTTTAAGGAAGTTCGTGAAGTCAGAGTTTTTGGAAAACCGAATTCGGTACTTGGCAATATTCTGTGCGCTGAAATTGTTTTCTATCCTGATAATCATTTAGAAAACAATGAAATATTCAGTAGATTAAAGAATATTTTGCAAGAATTTAAAATACCTAGAATTATCAAGGTATTAGATAAAATAGAAGTAACAAGAACTGGCAAATTAAGTAGGAAATGAAAAATATCCTTATAACAGGAGTCTCTAAGGGGCTAGGTCTAATAATTGCTGAAGTCGCAATAAATCAGGGCTATACAGTCTATGGAATTAGTCGCTCAAAAACTGATGAATTTGAGCAACTTAGATTAAAACTTCCTGAGCAGATTTTATGGAAATCAGTAGACCTTGGAAATAAAAATTTGGATCTAAATAAAATTATTTTCAAGGAATTTATAAATAATAAAATACCCATTCACGGATATGTAAATAATGCCGCAATAGCCTATGATGATATCATTACAAATCTTAATATCGAAAAATTGGATAATATGTTTCAGGTCAATGTGTATTGTCCAATGGTTCTTACAAAATATTGTATTAGGAATATGATATACAATCGTGTTACAGGTAGTATAATTCATATATCCTCAGTTAGTGTACATACCGGATATAAGGGACTTTCAATGTATGCGGCAACAAAAGGAGCAATTGAAGCTTTTTCTAAGAACACGGCGAGGGAATGGGGGGAGCTTGGAATCAGATCAAATTGTATTGTTGCCGGATTTATGGAAACGGATATGAGCAAAATACTTAAGGAGGATCAAAAAACCAGAATTTACAATCGTACTTCCTTGAAAAAATCAACTTCATTAGAAAGTGTAGCTGAAACTGTTGTTTTCTTACTAAGTGAAAAAGCTGATTCAATAACAGGACAAAATATATTTGTCGATTCAGGAACAATTTAAAATGGTAAATATTAGAGAATATCAAATAGGTGATGCAACAAAAATTCATCACTTATTTTCAAAGTATACTCATTACAAACGCGATGCTTCATTTTGGGTATGGATCAATAGATTGCTCGCTGAAGAAAAATCAATTATAGTTGTGGCCGAAATCGAAGGAGAGATAATAGGACATTATGCCATTCTACCTAGAATTTGTAAAATAAAAGATGAAATTGAATTTAAGTGCGGCTTAGGGATTCATGCATTTATAGATCCAAACTATCGCAATTTAGTATCAATTTTTTCAATCACAAGCATGGCTTATAAAATTGCAGAATTAAAAAAATATGATTTTATTTACGGCTTCCCCAATACCAATTTTAGACTAATACAAGAAAAAATTGAACATTGGAAGAAAATATCATTATTTAATGCATTTGTCAAGCCCTTAACTATGCCTAATTCAGAACTATTAAAATTTGATTGGGATATTGTAGATGAAAACGATTTTGAAAAATATTTTATTATTAATGAGTTATTAGAAATCCAAAATTTATCTGGTAAAATTTCATTCTCCAAATCGTTGTCCTATTTTCTAAATCGCTATATTAAACATCCTCAAAAATTGTATCAAAGTTGGCTTTTAAGAAAAGAAGGAGAGACAATAGGTATTATAGTGACAAAGAAATTTGTGGGTGAGGAGGTGAAGATTCATATAATAGATTATATCATTCATTCAGATGAGCATTTATCTAATTTAATTGATGATTTTGAAAAAAAATTCTCAAAACAAGCAACAGTATCAGTTTTGTGGCCAATTACGAAATATTTTTCGTATCTTTTAATACAAAAAGGTTATACTCAAGTTGGTTTCGATACTTTTTTTGGTATTAAAATACTTAGTAAAAAGGCTTTAGATAATCAAAGCCTACTACAAGATGTCAATAATTGGAGCATATGCATGGGGGATTCTGATGCGTTTTAGTCACAAAAATCAATTATTATATGAGAGATATTAAACTTGGCAATAACTTAGTTGGCATGGACAAACCATGTTTCATAATTGCTGAATTATCGGCAAATCATCTTCATGATTATGATATTGCAGTTAAAACAATACAAAAAATGAAAGAAGCTGGGGCTGACTGTGTTAAACTTCAGACTGCTAGACCTGAATCCATCACACTTGATTGTACTAAACCTGATTTTATTGTTGGAGGTGGTACAGCGTGGGATGGTCGAGCATTATTTGATCTTTATAAAGAAACTAACACCCCTTGGGATTGGCATGAACCACTTAAGAGGCTTGTTGAAGATCTAGGAATGGTTTTCTTTAGTTCTCCTTTCGACTTTGAGGCTATCGATTTCCTAGAAAAATTAAATGTACCAGCATTTAAAATTGCCTCATTTGAAATTACAGACATTCCACTTATAAAATATGCTGCTTCGAAACATAAACCAATGATAATTTCAACAGGTATTGCAACATTGGATGACATTAAAGATGCAGTCCACGCTTGCCTTTCAGAAGGGAATGATCAAATAGTTTTATTAAAATGCACATCTGCATATCCTACACCATTAGCTGAAGTTAACCTAAATATGATACCAACCATAAGGAATGAATTCAATTGCCATGTAGGCTTATCAGATCATACTTTATGCACTTCAGTTCCATTGGGTGCAGTTGCTTTAGGTGCTAAAGTAATTGAAAAACATTTTATTCTTGATCGGATGTTAGGTGGACCAGATGCCGCCTTCTCCTTGCAACCTGAGGAATTTAAAAGCATGGTTAATAGTGTAAGAGATCTTGAACAAGCTTTGGGGAAATCTGAAATCGCAATTTCAGAAAAAGTTGAATTAAGTCGTCAATTTGCAAGATCGTTGTATGTAGTGCAAGATGTAAAAAAAGGAGAGGTATTTACAGACCAAAATTTCAGATCAATAAGGCCAGGATATGGAATAAAGCCGAAATATTACTATGACATAGTTGGAAAAACAGCCAGAGCTAATATAGAAAGAGGAACTCGGTTAACATGGGATTTAATAAGTGAATAGAAGATGCTAGAATCATTAAGAAATAAAAAAATAATGATTGTCGTAGCTCATCCTGATGATGAACTGCTAGGTTTGGGAGCGATTATGCATCGCCTAATAAATGAATTTCAAGTTAAAACACATGTTATCATATTGGGAGAGGGTATTACCTCCCGCTCAGACAATAGGGATTTACAGAAATGGCAAATTGAACTTAATACCCACAAAAAGAATATAATAAAAGCTCAAAATGTTATAGGTTATCAGAGTGTAAAAACGTTCGATTTCCCGGATAATCGCTTTGATACAGTTGCTCTGCTCGATATTATTAAGGTAATAGAGAAAGAAAAGCAAACCTTCAATCCAGATACAATCTTCACTCACCATGGTGGTGATTTAAATATTGATCACCAACGGTCGTTTGAAGCGGTAATAACAGCCTGTAGACCTATGAAGCAAGAATCAGTAAAAACAATTATCACTTTTGAAACACCTTCAGGCACAGAATGGCGCGCTTCAACTGATCCAAAGAATTTTATACCAAATCTATTTTTTGAAGTATCAGAAGAAAATTTAATGGCGAAAATTAAGGGGATGGAGTCTTATGAACTTGAAAAACGTCCCTACCCGCACCCAAGATCACCTGAAGCATTAAAGATACAAGCACAACGATGGGGAATTACAGTAGGATGTAAATATGCTGAAGTTTTTTGTCTTATTCGTAATATTCAAAAAATATAAATTCCCTCACTAGCGTTGCCTCTTCACAAAAATGGAAAATTGTAGCGCTATTAATCAATGAGTTATAAAAACAGAAGCTGCAAAATAATTTCAAATCATTGCTTACGGATTAACTTCTGATATTCTCATTACCAGCGGGTTCCAGAATTTTTTCTTCAACAGCAAAGCAACGCTAGTGAAATTCCCTTTTAAATTTTTCAGCTCTCAGTATTAAATTTCAAGTATAAAAATGATTCTTTTAGGATTTGTTAAGCAGAAAACATGAAAGAATTTCAACAGAAATTATTCAATTCACTATTGGCAATCACAATATTGGTGGGTTGCACAAAGAAAGATGGACTACATGACTTGTCATATAGTTTGAATCCCGTTGATTCTATATTAAACATTCATTCTTCCCAACTCAGAGATACTTCCAATTATCAAAATCCGCTTTCTACTGACACAATATCCTATGGTAAATTGAAAATATTCTTTTTCACGACCCGTGTCGAAGAAGTATTAACCCAAAAAAATCCATGGGAAAAAATCCTTATTAATTATTTTACAGTTATTAAAACTGATAGTCTTTGGAAAATGTGGTACGAGTCATATGATCAGTTTGGAGATTTCAAAAGCTATGTTTGTTACGCTTATTCCTATGACGGTAAAAATTGGATAGAACCATTAAGTGAAAATGAAAATTATCCATTACCTAATAATATAATTTACTCTGGCGTTAGGGGATTGGGTAATCACGCACCATCAGTTTTTTTAGATATGAATGATCATACCTATCCATTTAAAATGATCTTTCTTAGACGAAATCCATTGATCTCTCCACAAGAAAGATTATTCTTGGCTAAATCTAAAGATGGAATTAATTGGAACAATGCCCACCTGTTCATAGACAGATTCGCTGACACTCAAAACGTTTGTATTCCATT
>Ga0172379_10001186_pt1 | contig 54655 bp, 92 predicted proteins | sample GrowelOW334metaG_FD_119756 | JGI IMG/M metagenome (GOLD analysis project Ga0172379, IMG submission 119756) | Groundwater microbial communities from an aquifer near a municipal landfill in Southern Ontario, Canada - Groundwater well OW334 metaG | ecosystem: Environmental > Aquatic > Deep... | reverse complement strand
TCAACGGTCGCGGGCGACAACGGGAAGTCAACGGTCGCGGGCTACAACGGGCAGTCAACGGTCGCGGGCTACAACGGGCAGTCAACGGTCGCGGGCGACAACGGGAAGTCAACGGTCGCGGGCGACAACGGTAGATGTGAAATTGATGGCCGCAATGGATGTGCTGCAATTGCCGGTACTGGTCGCGTTAAGGTTGGCCCTCGTGGTGCTTTTGCTGCGGCGTACTGGACCGATGCAGACGGCTGGCGATTCCTTACGGGCAAGGTGGGCGAGGATGGAATCGAGGCGGATACGTGGTATGAGATCGTGGATGGTAAGTGGCAAAAGGTGCGAGACGAAAGCGAGGGTGCGTGATGAGCGAATGGTGGGCCAACTGCACGCAGACACAGGACCTACAGCAGCAGCTTGCCGCGAAGGACGCGGAGATTGCCGCACTCAGCCGCCGATTGGAACAGGCGAGCGACGGCATATTGTTGGGCTGTTCAGAGTGTACCGCGAAGGATGCAGAGATCGAGCGGCTGGCTCGACTCTTGGCCGAGCCTAACAGCGTGAAAATCGAAGCTGCAATAAACGGCGAGTTTTACGCGACGATTGAACATTGGGGCGTTGCTGTCATTGCATCATCGCTGGCAAGCACCCTAAAAGAACTAGGTGGAGAAAACTTTGTAACGATGGAGTGTGCGCCAACCGAGCGCAGCGAAGCTATGGTAGTAACGATTAGGCGCAAGCACGGGAAAACGCCAGAAGAATTATGGAGACAAGCCACAGACACCTTGGCATCGAAGGACGCGGAGATTGAACGGCTGACGCAAGCCGTTGCCTACCTGCGAGCATACGCTTTTGTAACGCTTGAGCATTTAGACGCGGGACGGGCCGAAAAGGCCGGCCTGCAACTTGCCGCAATGTCTGGGCACCTTCCAGGTTACGACGCAAAGCTGGACGAGATTTTTCAGAGAAAGGAAACGCCATGAGTGACTTTGTTTCAATAGCTGACCAATGCTTGGAAGTATCCGATGGGTGTTCTTCGGCATGGGATGATGCGCCGGAACGATTTAAGCCAATCCTCAAAGCAGCTAGCGATTTGCTGAACGACATCGGGCACGAACTTCGCAACTCGACAACAACGCAGGAGCTAGCCAGCCTACGAACGCTATGTCGCACTGCTGCAATGTTCTTCAAGCGAACGAATCAATACGTGGATTTTCAAGGTCGGCTGTTGCTGGCGGCAGACGGCCTATTGGATAACGAAACCGCCGAACAGGCAAGGAGCGAAGGCCATGAATGACAACTTAAGAGAGTCAATCGCGGAAGCCCAACGGTGTGCCAGCCGCCTAGGGGTGAAGCTGATAGCTGTCGAGGCAAGGGCTGTTAATTTTCCTATGTCTTGGAAGAAGTCCAAGGAGTATGCAGAGGCTAAAAGGACGTTTCGTGAGTTGCAGCGACTAATGCACGTTATGCAAACCACGCCGCCCGCCTCCGCGACTGGCTGACGGCGTGGCTGGAAGAACAGAAAACCAAGTAACTTATAACAAGGAGATCGAGTGATGAAAAAGCTAGTGCAAGTGCAAGAGGTTGAGGGCGAGGGGCTGATGGGCTTCATGGGAATGCGGTTGACGCTCTTTTGCGCTAACTACATTTACACAGGAACGCTTGTCGGTGTGAATGATACGTGCGTCAAATTGGACGACGCGGCTATTGTCTACGAAACCGGAGAACTCAAAAGCAAGACATGGAAGGATGCACAAGCGTTGCCATATGCGGCGTATGTGATGCTTGCCTCCGTGGAATCGTTTATGCAACTGAAAAAGTAGGAGTATTACCATGAGATCGCGCAAACAAAAATGCTGGAGCTGGAGCGGGAGCAGTAGCTGGAGCTGGAGCGGGAGCTGGAGCGGGAGCGGGAGCTGGAGCTGGAGCTGGAGCAGGAGCTGGAGCGGGAGCAGGAGCTGGAGCTGGAGCAGGAGCTGGAGCAGGAGCAGGAGCAGGAGCAGGAGCTGGAGCGGGAGCAGGAGCTGGAGCGGGAGCAGGAGCTGGAGCGGGAGCGTCTAAAAGAACAGGAGCAAAAGCAATGAGCGACCTTCTGGCGTGGGCTATTAAAATGGAGAAGTGGTTAAATCGTGTAGCTAAGCAGTCGTCGACAAATGCAGCGGCGAACCGTGGGAGATTTGATTCGCTTGCGGATGCGGAGGAGGCCGATGCAAAAAATTACATTGCGATGGCAACGGATGCTCGTAGGGCTATAGCCAAGGCACAGCGAAAGGAGCGAAAGCCATGAGCCGTATTTTCTGTTGGTTCGGTTTTCACAATTGGAGTCCGTGGCAGCGATGGCAAGGCGAATATGTCGAATATCGCCGCTGCTACTACTGCCCTAGACGAGAGTCGCGCAAAATAAGGGTTTATAGCGGACTAAACCACTACCACCTGGGCCTGAGTTGGACGAAGCAGTATGCCGCATTGTCGGCATCGACCCAATCCGGCAACCCATTGAGGATGACTGGTGTGAGGACAATGACGTTTGCAGCGAAACGTGGCCGACAGTTTCGACCGAGCCAACTTACGATGAGTTTGAGAAGATGGAGGAATGGCTGATAAAACAGCAGCAGCTTAACGTGATGCTGCCATACGTTACAGCGTTTGGTATACCACTCGCCTACGCCGCTTGTCTTGCGGTTGTGGAAGTGGCCGAAGCAACGAAAGGAAAATAGCGATGCGAATTGAAGCACGAATTGGAGAACACGTTAGTCACACAGCCAAGAGGATGGTGGAAATTGCCAACCTTTCTGACCAGGATGTTTGCTGCTCATTCAACGAAATCGAGTTAGTGGCAACCGCAGATGATCCACCTAGCAAGATAGTCGCAGACTACGACGCTGAATCGAAGCGGCGAAGCGAAGAATACCACGCACGGCCAGAAGTTATTGTCCAGAGAGCGGAGTGGGAGCGAAAAGACTCCGAGAAAAAGGCCAACCTTGCCGCCATCTTGGCTGATGCACCCGCAATGAAACTCCGTGACGCAACAGCTTGGCAGCGGTACAGGGATGCAAACCAGGACGGCTACGGAAAAGCCTGTGTTGATTATGCCGAGAAGTGGGCAAGAGTTATGCAAGTGAAGATTGTAGAAGGGGCGACGGTAGAAGAATGTGCCAAGGAAGCATCTCACATCGCAGACGACGAAGGGATTACTGGCTTCATGTACGGTTGTGCCGTCCAAATGTTGGCGGGTTGTTGGGTTTTTGGAGAACAGTTGCGAAGGTGGCACAACCTCGATACACAGATTGGGACCGAGGGCGAGAAGGCGAATGCTAGCAGCGGCGTACTAAATCCTGCAATCCTGACGATGGCAACAAAAGGAGAAAAATAATGTTCATTGAAGCACCAGAGTTCTGGGCGTGCGTAAGGCCGGATATCAATTTTGTGGTGTGGCAGGGAGTGGCGTGGTACGGCTACTGGGCAAGGCCAGTGCAAAGCTTTGGTGGCTTTGGAGGTGGCGTCTGGTATTCGCTAGCTGGCATCAATATCGAAAACATCATTCCAGCCGATTGGAAAACGACGATATTCGAGCGGCCATACCAATGGAAAGAACCGGACGCCGACACGCCGATTGATACAAAAGTGTGGGCTTGGGACTCGGGATTAAGGGCGTGGGTTCCGAGATACTACGCAGGCGATAGGCAGGTATTTCAGATCGGCGCAACATCTTGGACTTGTTCAACGATAAATCGCCGGTGGAAACCCATTAAGATTCTCTTGGCCGACCCCAACGACCTGGCACGCAAGCCACCGGAAGGATTGGGCGGTGCCGAGTCCGAATATTGCGACGGGTGCATGTATTGGTCTGAGTCGCGCGCCATGTTGATTGGCTGTAGCACAATTGACGCCCTGTGTCTCAACGTCGGCAGTCCACACTACAACAAAATGACTCACAAGAGATGTGACTCCTATAAGGCTGGGCGGCCTGTAAAGGCTGGGCGGCCTGTAGATGATCCAACGAGAGGCGGTGACGCATGAGCATTGAACAACTACCTCCCACTCCAGAGAAGTGGCTGCGTGACTGTGGAATATGCGGCTGGTTGCTTGATCTCAAAACGGGGGAAGTGCATCTGAACGACGGAACGACATGGCCGAGCCTGCTTGCGTTAGCCAATCACTGGGGATTTTCCAGACGAAACGAAACGAGAGGCGGTGACGCATGAAGTGGGAAACAAAGCAACTCATTCAGACTATGCTGATTGGCTGGCCGCTGTCAATGGCGTCTGGCATGTTGGTAGGCTCCAACGCGACCACGCCTACCGCACAGCGAATAACTGCTGCTGTTGTGGCATTTGTGACCATGCTCGTGGTGTCGATTGTGGTGGTGATTTTAAGCAAGGATGGTGACGCATGAAGATTGAAGAAGCAAAACAACTGGTGATTGCTGCCCACAATGCGCTCGACGATGGCTGTCACGACGAGCTGACAGAGGCTTTGCGGGTCTTACTAGCTGAACTCGACCGGCTGCGGCAGGAGGTTCTCGATATTGAAAATGAAGTCGAGAACTGGAAAGTTCTGCACCCAATCGTGGTGCTAGACCGAATCAAGGCCATCTTGGCAGCAGCCAAGAATGGTAATAGGTGGAGTCTAACGAAAGAAGGTGACGTATGACGATTGACCGTGAGCGTGAACTACTGCTGGATCACGTGGACGAGATGGCGTTTTCGGGGCGCACTGCGGCAAAAGCAATCCTAGCCAAACTCGACCGACTGACGGAGGAAACAAATCAGGCCAAAGAATACGCCACGCGGCTATTTTCTACCGTCGCCCCTCAATGCAAACCGATGGCCGACGCTGTGGGATTGCTGTCTCAACTCGACAATTACATCGCTGGTCAGAAGCGAGAACTCGACCGGCGAGAGGCGGTGATTAGGGAAGTGCGACTAAAACTGTGGTACGCTTTGTGGGCAGACACCGATGAAACGCGAGCAGCCTACGACGCGGAAACCGAACGCATTATCAAAGGAGAATAACATGAGCATGTCGCACGATGACATGATTGCAGCGATTGAGGCCGATAAGGCGGGGAAACCGATTCAGCGGAGATGTCGTAGCAGTTACGATCCGTGGAGTGACTATCTAGGCCCCAGGTTTAATTTTGATGTATGGGACTACCGCGTGAAGCCAGATTCGGTCGGTCCAGAGGAGATTTGGGTGAACGTGTATTCCAAGAGCATAATGGCAGCACATGAGAGTTTGGAAATAGCGAAGCAACGCCGTGGTAATAATAAATGCCTCGGCACCGAGAAATACGTGCGGGCGGATTTGGTCGACAAGCTGGCAAAGGGGGAGTAATAATGAAAGGCGGCGACGCATGAAAATAGACGACGCAATATCACTACTGCGCGATCTAGCAGAATCAGGCAGCGTTGATATGCCGTATTATTCCGTTAGCAGAAATGGCCCGCAAGCGGCAGCCGTTTTGCTAGCAGAACTCGACCGGCGAGAGGCGGTGATTAGGGGCCAACGCGATGAGCTTTGGAGAAAGTTGAGCGACTTACAGTTGGGGATAATAACCAGGGAACAATGGCAGCGGCAAACCGACAAGCTGGCAAAGGGGGAGTGATGCGAACCATAGCCCTTCGATGCGCCTACAACCCGAACGGCCCGATACGCACCTACCGCGAGACGGTCGAGGCAATGCGGAAGCAGGGCGACAAGACAATCACCATCCAGCACATCCATTGGTATGAGCAGTCGGCATTGAAGAAACTGCGGAAGCTGTTGGCGGGGATGGAAAGGGAAGTTGAGTAGCATGAAAGTTAAATGCGACTATTGCGGATCATGCAACGCCAGTGTAATCGAATTATCAGACAGCACCCGCGTTGATTGTCCAGAGTGCAAAAAGGTCGATTTTATCTGGAAAGACAACGAGTACGAATGGGACGATGACGGAGGGGATGAAAAGCCATGACCCACCCCAGCAACGCCGACGACTACGGGGCCCCCTACATTCCTACGCCGGAAGAAATAGCAGCGGCGGCGAAGGAACTACGCGAGAAGCACTACGCAGCCGTGCGTGCCGGCAACTACACGGGCCGCTCGCAACCGGGGCTGGTGAAAACGGCCAAGCGGATTCGGGCACAGAGAGGGCTGAGCGGGATATAACGCATGAATTACTACAATGAGATTGATCCATTCTGCTGTAAGTGGCTCGCCAATCTCATGGAAGCCGGATTGATACCGCAAGGAAAATTGGAAGATCAAGTGATTGGGATACATTCGACATCGGGGCGAATGACGACGGTGAGCAGTGGCGCATTGAGGCCGGAACATTCCCGGTGGCTCATGGGGTTCCCAAGCGAATGGGACGCTTGCGCGGTTACGGCAACGCCATAGTGCCCCAGGTGGCGGCCGAGTTCATAGCGGCGTTTATGGAATGTCAGAGCGGGATTTAGAACGGACACACGCAATTGATTCTACTGCTTTTACTACTGCTGATTCTGCTGGCCTTGCCACCCACTGGCCGGCAAACCTTTGATAACGATAACCCGATTGCGTCAAAGGGTAACGAGACGCCGGGAGGGTGGCCTTAGCTTTGGCCAGCCATCAACCAACGGGCCGCGTGGCAACGGCCCCTGGTGGCTGGCCCAGTTGGCTCCGAGTGAACCAACTAGGCCAGGAACCAAACGAACGGAAACACGAACGCGGAAGGAGCCACGATGGCCAGCAAGCATTCACGCGACGGGCAGAGGCGGGGGAGTGAAACCGAAACGCCATCGCCTTTTGGCTCTCACATTGACGGCTACATTGCATCGTGGTGCTATGGTGCAATCTTGTTGCGGACTTCGCCCAAACACGATGATTCGGATGATGCTGCTCAAGCCGTTGCCGACATACTGGGCGAGTTTCTAAACGCTGCCAAGACGGTCGTTTCAATGGACCGGAAGAAGGCAATGGAAATTGCAACGGCCACCGACCTGGACCGCCAAGATTATCTCGAATGGCGGCGGCAACAGCGGGTGGCGAAAATCCTTGCCGGCGAACCGCTTTCCTGCTCGTTGGGCAACCGCCAAGGCCAACAAGCGGACCTCTGAAAACTGGGGTTGACCAGTGGGAGGAACTACGCCAAACCTACGGGTCATGGGAACACTATTCGGCCTCAAGTCCACGCTCATGCTCGCCCTAGTGGCTATCGTGGCTGTTTCTCTGGCCGTTGTCGTTCGCAACTGCCGGAAGATATGGGAGCCGACGCCACCGCCCCATAGCGAGAAGTACGACGTTGTTGGCGTGCCAAACGGCGGCATGATCGAGGTTAAGTGGGGGCCTCTTGGAAAACGCACAGCGATGGTTTGGCTGGCCGACATCTCGGCACCCCCTCCCGGAGACAACGATTTCGAGTCATCGAGGGAGAACCTGAAAATCCTAGCGGGCGACGTTGTTCGCGTAGAAACGCCCGGCCGCCATAGGATTTTCGGCGATACCGGACGGTTGGATGGGGTGCCTGTGACAAGCGAAGTCCAACCGGAGGGCACAGAAGGGACCGTCGAGGCTCGCGGCCCTATCGTGGGTGTGGTGTTTGGCGAATCTGGCACCTGTTGTAACCTCGGACAAATCATGGACGGCTGGGCAAGCTGTTCTTCTGACGCCCCAAAGCTGTGGAAACAAGAGGAAGCTAAGGCGAAAAAAGATAAACGTGGAATGTGGAAATGAAAGGGCATTGCGATGGGAACGATTGTGATTATTGCGGGCGTGTTGTGTGCCGTTGTTTCCGTATTTTTGTTGATATGGGACAAGTGGGCACCGAAGGGTACGTATACGGTTTTGGACACGGCGGCTGGCGTGGCGACCAAGGCCATCGACATTGCGGGGATTGTGGCCAGCTACACGTCACTGACAGCCATACGCACGCTGGACAGCGTTGAGGCTGACCCCGAGGCAATCAAGGCGTGTGACTATTTGAGGGGCGTTATCACCGCATGGAAGCGTCCAGCGGCCCCAGCCCCGACACTGGACTTGGCTTCCCGCGTTGCGGCATTGGAGACGAAGGGCGTCACGGACACCGTACCTGCCGCCAGCATCCCGAAGGGGTAGCCATGAAAACCTTGCGAATCCTACTGCTGATTGTCGGCGTCGGGCTGATTACGGCCGGCGGAATGATCGACTATGGGCCTGACCTGAGCGGCATTCCCGGCGTATCCTGGCTGTGGTCATCGGCCGGAAAGATTGATCGTGTAGTTGTCGTATACGAAAGCAAAAACCAGCCGCCCGAGGAATTAGGCGTGTTACTGGGCAATACGGCTCGATCACTTCGGAAGGTGGACAAGTGGCGACAGTACGACAAAGACAAGCTCCCCGAGGGATGGAAAACTCAACTGGAACTTATGATCGCCAAGAGCGGCGTGCCCTGCATCGGCGTAATTAAGGGCACCAAGATCACGGCTGTATCCAAGATGCCAAAAACCGATGAGGCCCTCGCAGCCTACGTCAAGAAGAACGGGGGAACCTAGCATGGCCGACTTCCTGATTACCCCTGAAAACTGCGAAGAACTTTGCGGGGCGGGTTTGCCGACGTTCGAGTTCGGCGGGCACACCCGCATTATGAACGCGAACCAGTTTCCGATGGGCTCCACGATGATGTTCAGCACTCCCTACGCGGAGGCTGATCTGATACCAGTGGAGCAATGGCCTGACCTGATAAGCCAGAAGGACCGCGAGAAGTCTTGGCTCGACGACATCGTTGATGACCTTGGCATCCCCTGCAAGGATCAGGACGGCTTGGGCTACTGCCACGGCTACGGTCCGGTGACTTGCGTGGAAGTGGCAAGAGCGGTAGCCGGTCTGCCCTATGTCAACCTGTCTGCCGAGAGCGTAGCCGGTCGCGTGACAGGCTGGCGCAATCAAGGCGGCGATCCCGAGCAAGACCTTGAGGTATTGGCGAAGTACGGCTGCTGCGAGGCTTCATTCATGGATCGGCCCAACAGCATAAGCCCATCGCGGTGGAAAGCCGGCTGGGAGCAGAACGCTCTACTACACAAGGCAGAGGAGTTTCTGTCGGGCATACGCGACAAGATGTGGGAGGTGGCCGGTACGGCTGCCCTACGCTCGCAGCCAACGAGCCCTTGGTACGACTGGTGGAGCCACTGTATCAGCGGAAGCTATCGGCTCAAGTACGACCCCAAGACAAAGCTATTCTTCCGAAAAGATCGAAACAACTGGGGCATGAGCTACGGAGACCGTGGATACTTGTGGCTTGGCAAGGGCACGGGCCGAGGCCAAGGCACGCCGTCAGGCATCATTGTGGTGCGTATCCCGACACCAAGCGAAAAGTAGTGCGTTTCTGTTTCAATCCTCAATTTGGAGAACGAACGATGAAGGGTTTTCTCGCGTCAATTTCCGCGTGTTGCTTGCTCGTAGGGATTGGTTCAATGCTCAACGGCACTGCCAGCACAATCGAAGTGCCCGTCAGTTATGAGATTGCAGCTACCACCCCCGCCACTATGGAGTCGCACACATCTTTCGACCAAGTGTCTGCCGCCTCCGGTGACATTTTGGCTTCGGTTTCGCGGCCTCTTGCGGCCGGGCGTGGTGGCTGTAGTGGCGACAGTTGTTCTGGTGGCCAATGTGGAGTGCCGCAGCAGCAAAGCGTTACCGTTACTGAGTCCGCATCGGCGGCAAGCGAAGAAGGCGAGAGACGCCGTCCAGTTGTCGGCGCCGCTATGGGTGTCGGGAAAGTCATACGTGGCGTATTGGGGAGCGAACGCCGGCAAGCCCGCCGCCAAGCTAGACGCGGAGGATAGGAAGCCTTTGTCCCCTGGCGGTGGCCGGATGGACCCGGCCATCGCCTCTTTCCGATGGGAGCAAACCATGAGCATACTACAAGCGATCTTCGGAGCCGTGTTCCTTTTTCTCACGGCGTTTGTTCTGGTTGTGGCATGTTCGGACACGCGATTAGAGAGACGAGATAGAAGGATTCGATAGTGATTTTACAGCATATCCTCGTTACTTCATCGTGCGTTGGCATGGCAGCCGTGGGCCAGATACCACTATCGACGCTGTTAGCACAGACAAACGCTGCTCCAGTTAGCAGCACGGAAGATTTATTCTGGCGATTTGCCAACACGGTTGGTGCGATCGGGATTCTTGCGTGGTACTTTTATCAAACACAGACGAAAACAATCCCCGACAAAGATAAGCAGATAGCCGACGAACGCGCATCCTCGGACGCGAAAATTAAAGCCACGCTGGAAGCTACAGACGTAAAAATCAAGGCTACTCTGGATGCAACGCAACTTGAAATGCAGCATGAACGCGAAACCCACAAGGCGAGCGTAGACCGTCTTGTGGACGAATTGAGAGCCGAACGAGAGTCTCGCATGGAAATCATTATGAAGTGCAAGGGAGGCCAGTAATGCCCCTAGCCCGTAGCGGCCAAACCGATCAAGAATGGATATTGCTGGAGTCCATCAACAGCCTTGCGAGCCAGATTAGCGAATGCCACGAAGTTGACCAGCATCGGGCAGCGGAGCATATCGACGGACTGAGGGACTTGATTCAAGCACTACCTACGAAACGAAGCCAGAGACGCGAACAATCGGACACCAGCGGCCAGCCGCCGGGGCGGAACTAACCATTAATCAAAAAGGAACGAACCATGCACTACCGAAATGGACGCGAAGCGAAGAACGGCGATACGGTTGTTTTTCTTGGATATGACGACAGCAAAATCGCGGCTCTCGGCGTGCTGCACAACGCAACTCCGGGCAACGATTATTGCAATGGCTCCATCGCACCAATCAGCACGACTCTTACCGGAGCCTGCATGTGCGACTGCCTCCACATCGACGACGTGGCGGCGATGCTTAAGGAAAAGGGACTCGACAAACGGCCGGACGGGAAGTAGATAACTCCGAACAGCAGCCGCCGGGGCGGAATTAACCAAATGAAACTCAAACACATCAAACAGCCCGAAGAATCCAGTCTCTGCGGGCAATGCTGTGTGGCCATGTTGTGTGGAATCAGCCTGCAAGACGCGATATTGGCAGTTGGTCACGCCCACGGGACACGGACAAGAGAGATCGTTCGTGCATTAGAGAGGCATGGGTGTAGGGTTGGTGGCCGACGTGGTGGACTCAAGCGAATACGGATGGGCGACCAGTTTCCAAAGACTGGCATTTTCAAGATGCTGCCGCTCAAGGGAATAAAGTCCAGAAAAAGCCATTGGCTGGTAATCCACGACGGACGGATTTACGACCCTGGATGCCCACCGGGAGAAATCAGCGAAGGCAGGCTGTCATCTTATTTGGAAGTGCAAGACGGCAAATTGTAAGCCGCCGGGGCGGTGAGAGGGAAAGAAGAATATGGGCGTAGGAATACCGATCACAGAAATTGCAACCGCCAATCCTCTAATGAACGGCTCTGTTGCTGTTGGCACTTCCGTCAAGTTGTCGCGTGGCGATCACGTCCATCCGACCGATACGTCGCGTGCCGATAGGTTTGCAGACATTCGCTATTATGGAGCGTTGTGCGACGGCGTGACGGATGACACCACGGCAGTTCAGGCGGCCTTGAATGCCTCCAAAACCGTCTACATTCCGATTGGAACAACCGTTGTTTCCAATCTTACAACGGTGGCCGGGCAGGAGATTTTCGGAAGCGGAACGGGATCGATCCTCAAGTTCAAGAGTGGTTCCACCGGATACATGATCGCCATAGCCGCCGTAACCAACAGCCTGCGACTATCCAATTTTGCGATGGATGGCGGCTCTACTGGCTCGATGAAAGCCGTAACCTCTGCCGGCACCCGCAGCGGCGTCTACCTTCGATCAGACACCGAAGGGGCAGGCTTGGACCGCATGTACATTTACGGGTTCGACAACATCGCCGTGGGCATGAATGGCGGCGGTGTTGGGCAACCTGGGCCGACGAACGCCCCGTACATTTCATCCTGCAACATTTCTTACAACTACTGCGCGTTGGATACCGCACCATCAGGGGCAAGCAACGACACGATTCTCGGAGCGACCAACGGCGCGGAGTACCTGAAGATCGTCGGCAACACGTTCAACGATAATCGCTACGGCATTATCGCGGAGGCCGGCAACGCTCTCATCACTGGCAACTGTCTTGAATATAACGGCTACAACCTCTACGTGAACGGAGTCACCTACAACGGTTCGCACGGCTCGTTTGTCGGCAATCTCTGCAACCACGGCCATGTGTACAACGTCTATATCGTTTCAGCGGCCAATGGTTTTCAGATTTGCGGCAATCAGATGCTCTACGGCGATTGGGTGTTCACAGGGGCAACCAACTTCATTAGCGTTGCGTACAACAACATCCGAGCGACGAACATGACGTTTGCCGGATACTGGGTGTCGTTTGTAAACAACACGTTTGCAGCCACACCGACATCCATCGTCAGCACGGCAACATCAACGGTATGGAATGGCAACTTTGATGAAAGCGCCCAAGCATATCTTTACAGTTCGGCACCGATGCTCTCGGCGACTGATATGTACACGGGAACGCACGTCATTCCCACGACTACTAAGGCCGTCACGAACGGAGGATTTGATTCTGATACGGGCTGGACAAAAGGAACGGGATGGACCATCGCCGACGGGGTTGCGCACCACAACGGATCGGCTGGTTTCCATGCGCTATCACAAAACATCGGTCTGGTTGCTGGCGTGTGGTATGTCATCAAGTGGACAATCACTCGAACCAGCGGGACCATTTATGCGGCTGGCGGCGGTGGTACAGGCGCAACAGGCACACAGGTGTCGCACGCCGCTAGCGGAACCTACGTCGATGCCTTTAAGTGTACCGCCGACAGTTCCAACGGAATCTTATACCTGTACAGCACGTCCGACCCGTTTACGGGCGACATCGACAACGTATCCGTCTGGACAGGCACGCTCACGAGTACCATCACTAGCGGCGACTTGAAAGCGGGTGTCGTCGGCTCTGGGCTGTTTGTCAAAGAGGGTACGAACGCCAAAATGGGCGTTGCAACTTTGGTGGGAGGAACGGCCACGGTTGCTACTTGTGCCGTGCGGTCAACGTCAAGAATCTTCCTACAAGTTCAATCGTTAGGGACCGTCACGGCTCCGATGGCGATTGCCGTGACGACGATTACTGATAGCACTTCTTTCGTCATAACCTCCGAAGATGCGACTGACACCAGCGTTGTCGCGTGGCTCATCGTTGAACCATCCTAGAGAAAGATCATGGCTAACGAACTATCGCTCAAGTACACGCTGACCGGACAAACGATCAAGGGGATTGTCTGGGGCCAGAACCGTGCGACGCGGTGGAACAATGCCGCGATGGTCGCGCCGTCAACAATCTCGGATGCAAACTGGGCTGTTGGCATGGTCGCTTTGACCGAACAGCAAACCAGCGACACTACGGCTACGGCTACCTACGTCGGCTCGTTTCCGGCTGGCATTGTAGCGGCAGGCGAATATCTCATCGAGTATTACATCGGTGCATCGCCTTTGCCTGGGGATGCAGTTGTTGGCATTCAGTCGGTCGAGTGGACGGGCGCAGCGGGACTTGTGCCCACTATCATGGCCACCGAGGCCAAACAGGACACGGCACAGGTGAGCCTAGACGCGATTGCGCTAGACGTAGCAGGGCTGGACGGAGCGGCCATGCGGGGCACGGACAACGCCTACACTGGCACGCCACCTACCGCCGACGCCATCGGCACCGACGCGGCAAGCAAGATTCTCGCAACGCCGGCAAATAAGCTGGTGACGGATGCAAGTGGGGGCGTGGGGTTGACGGATGGCACCATTACCGACGCCAAGTTCACCGTGCCAACGCTCACTGGGCCAGCAACAGGGCCGGTTGGCTACCTGCACCAAACGTGGCGACGGTTCTTTAAGAAAGCCACCAAGACCTCAACGGCGATTACCACTTACGCCGACAACGGCACGACTGCCGTTACTACGCAAGTTATCTCAACGTCGGGGACTACAGAAAACCAGGGAGCGGCAACGTGATTCAACTTGTGCGATCCATACTGACCGCGTGGCCACCGTTTGGATACACAGAAACGGTTGTCTCGCCAACGCTAGTGCGGCGTGGCGTTCCCTCCGATGACTCGTATGTGCGACGATCTAGCGGAAGTACGCAAACGCTGGTACGCCGGCCAACCGACGACACCGAAGAACTAATACGCCGATGACATGCGACACAGCATCATTATCCCGACGCGCAACCGCAATGATACGCTGGCTCTGTGCCTTTGGTCGATCCATCGGAGTGCTGCCCATTGTAGCATAGATGACTACGAAGTGATTGTGGCCGATAACGGCAGTCGCGTACCGCCGACACACGAAACACCGAACGTAAAGGTTCTCCAGACCTTGCCCGTTACTAAATACTTCAATAAGCCGCGATGTCAGAACACCGCCATCCAAGAGGCGCGCGGCGACGTGTTGAGCTTTCTGGACGCGGACGCCATTGTCGGCCAGAAGTGGATGGAGTGCGCTAACTATTTGTGCGACAGACCCGACCTGACGAAGCTCTGCTATCGTGTCCGTCTTATCCCCGCCGAACTCAAGCAGACACTCATGGACGCAGACGCCCGTGAGGCCACCGTAGCAGTTATGTTTGACCACTACGACGCGATGGATAAACGTGGGCAAGGACGCCCCCAGGCCCGCTACGGCTTAGCACACGAAGCCTACGGGCGTCCAGAGCGTAAGCTGCCGCATCCCGGTCCTATCTTTGGCAACAGCCAATTCTCGCTGCGCCGCGATGTGTTGGACGATACTCGCTACAACGAAGCCTACGAGGGGCGCGGGCTTGAGGACGTGTGGATGATTCGGGAACTATGGAAGCGCAACCCGTCGACCTACAAAGCGGAAATCTGGACCGACGCTCACCATGCCATGTTCCACGTTGCAAACTCGCTCGGTGGGAACGACTGGTTCCAATCGTGGCTGACGAAGAAGAACGAACGCATGTACGACCGTTCTTGGGACGGGATGGAAGGGTTATTGTCAGATGACACAAAGTAAAGTCTTTGGTATTGGACTGCACAAGACGGGCACCAGCACCTTGCGGGAATGTTTCCGCATTCTCGGCTACAACGTATGCCCCGAGGAGTTGGCCTATTTAACGCGATTTACGGCGGCAGCCCGCGACTACCGCGACTGTATCGCAATGGCAAAACGATACGACGCCTTCGAGGACAGCCCGTGGAACTACGCTGGCGTCTACCAAGTCCTGGATGTTGTATTTCCCGATGCCAGATTTGTACTGACGATGCGTGATAGGGAATCGTGGTTTCGGTCTTTGTTGCGATGGGTTTCGCTCTACAACAGCGCACCCGACATGAACTTAGCCCATACGATTGGGGTTGCGCCAACGGCCAACAACAAAGACACTGCCATTCTCGCATATCTCAACTACAATACGGCAGTGCAGGAATACTTTGCGAATCGTCCAGGTAAACTGCTTATGGTTGACTGGGAGGCTGGTGATACGTGGGATCGGTTGTGTGGATTTTTGGATCATCCCGTCCCATCACAGCCGTTTCCCCACATGCTCCGATACGATCCAGCAACCGTAGATTACAGGAATAGCGCCATACCATGATAGACCCGGCGTATCAGTGGTGTCAGCAAATCGACGTGACTAACGCTTGCGGTCGCAAGTGCAGCAATTGTACGCGGCTTTGCGGCCATGTGCGCGATCCGTTCTATATGTCAGTTGAAATGTTTGCCCAATGCGTTGAGGCATTGCGCAACTTTCCGACCGACAGCCCTCCGTCCACTGCCGATCCGAACAAAATGATTGGAATGATCGGCGGCGAACCGCTACTGCACCCTGAGTTTGCCAAACTGGTGCGTATCGTTGCTGATCGTATACCAAATAAGGAACACAGGGGGTTATGGACGGGCTTGCGATGGGAACGCACGATACATGCTGCACTCATAAGGTCAACATTTGGTTACATCAACAACAACACACACGATAGTAAGTGTCAACATTCGCCCGTTCTGGTTGCCATACAAGACTACGCAAAGGATACGCAAAACCAGACCGCCATCATCGAGCAATGTTGGTTGCAACGCCTATGGTCTGCAACTTGTACCCCCAAGGGGTATTTTTTCTGTGAGGTTGCGGGTGCTTTGGATATGGTTATGAACGGTCCAGGCGGCTTGCCTATTGAGCCCGGCTGTTGGGACCGACCACTTGCGGATTTTCAAGAGCAGATAGACCGTTGGTGTCCGCGATGCGGCATTCCCTTGCAGTTGGAAGGTCGACTCGATAGCGACGAAGTGGACGACATCAGCCCGACAAACCTCGACGCGTTGCGGCATAGTCCTCGCATCACTAACGGTCATTTTGTGTTGCATACTCACTTGGTTTCGCCCATCGACAATGCACCGTGGAAATATCTCAAATGACGACGCCCCTAAATGTCTGGACATACTGGGAAGGGCCAATGCCGCCGCACATCGCGGTATGTCTTAAGTCGATGGCGAAAGCCTGCGAATCGCCTCAGATCAATTTCCATCTTACCAATCCCGAGAACATTGGAACGTACCTCGACGATGGGATTTTGCACCCCAACTATTTACAACTCACCCAGCCGGCGTTACGAGCCGACTGCATCCGAGCAGCCTTGCTGGCCACGCATGGTGGCTGGTGGTGGGACGCTGATACGATTGCGATGCAAAGCCCGATGGCCTTAATGGCGGAACATCCCTACGCCTCGGCATTGTATATGACTTGGACTAAACCGCCGCTTCGTGTTCTCAATGGTTACATCTACATGAAAGCGGGATACGGAACGGCAAGTCGGTGGTTGGCTCAGATCAACGAAGCACTGGCCCACTCGCCATCTGGCATTGAATGGTGTTCTCTGGGAGAAAAGTTACTAACGGACATTCTGCCACATTGTCCTCATGCCCATGCGATTCCCCGTCGATTGTTTTTGCCGATCGACATTGACAGTAGTGTCAAGACATTCTTCGATCCGCACGATCCGTGTTTGTTGGTGCAGAATGATACGGTATGTTTTGGGTTGAACCATTCGTGGTTTATGTACCACAAGCCACACCAAATGACACTACCACCAAACGATTGGGCCAACAGCCCGCTATTGATCCATCGCTTGCTGGCTCAAGCCCAGGAGGCTCTATTGTGTTAGCTCTCGTCACCGGAGGCGCGGGGTTTATTGGCTCGCATCTCACGCGAACACTGTTACAGCGCAATGATCGCGTGCGCGTTTTGGACGATCTATCCACAGGACACATCGACAATTTGTACGCATGCGACATAGACTTTGATCTTGGTTCCGTAACATCCACAAAAGCCTTGGCCTCCGTTGCCAAGGGGGTAAATGTCATTTATCATCTCGCTGCATCAGTTGGGAACTCGCGATCCCTTGCCGATCCGATTGGGGACGCCGAAACCAACGTCATTGGGACCATCAACGTGATGGAAATTGCACGCCGATACAACATTCCCAGGGTTGTATTTTCATCGTCGGCTGGCATCTTTGGTCAACTCGAAACGATTCCGATTTCGGAAAACCATCCTTGCGAACCTGATTCGCCTTATGGCTGCTCTAAGTTGTACGCCGAAAAAATGTGTTTGGCTTATGGTCGTCTTTACGGTATTGGCGTCGTGTGCTTGCGCTATTTCAATGTGTACGGGCCAAACCAACGTTATGATGCTTATGGCAATGTGATTCCGATTTTTGCCAGGCACTTACTTCGCAACGAGCCACTTACCATCTACGGCAACGGCTCGCAGACCCGCGATTTTGTGCATGTTCGCGATGTAGTGATGGCCAATTACCGCGCAGCCGCTTCCCGCGAGTCTGGTGTGTACAACATTGGAAGCGGCCGGGCCACCAGCATCGTGGACTTGCTGGGCATGATGGAATCGAAGTCGGACACCCACGCAACAATCAATACCGCACCACCTCGGGCTGGCGACGTACAAGACAGTGTGGCAGATATTGCTGCTGCGCGCATGTGTTTGGGATATGTTCCACAAGTGGAGTTGGCTGACGGGATTGCTGAATACATGGAGTGGGCTGCCAACCAGAGGGAGGGAGTCGCATCGTGAAATGCTCAATCTGTATTGCGACCTACGACAAGGCCCCATTGCTCCAGCAGACGCTGGCAAGCATCTTTGCCCAGCACCCTCCGTTTGACTTCGAGGTGATCGTTGTAGACGACGGCTCAGAAGGCCATTCCACGCGCGATGTCTGTGCGAACTTTCCCGTGCAGTACCATCGCGTCAACCGAGAACACGGCTTCCGCAATCCATGCGTTGCCCGTAACGTGGCGTATCGTGCGGCATCGGGCGAGATAATCATTGCCCAGAGCGATGAAGTGGTCCACGTCACGCCGAACACCATCGAGCGACTGGTGACTGAATTGCGCCCCGGAACTTTCGTCATTGCCAACGTGTTTTGTTGCAACCCCTCCGGCGGCATCTGTGGTGAGTATACTGGACCCTCTCGGCAACGACCGTTTTTCTTTCTCGGTTCGCTGTACCGCAAGGACCTATATGCCGTTGGTGGCAATGATGAGGAGTTTGTCATTGCACCAGCCTATGACGATGATTGGTTTGGAGATTGTTTAATTCGCGGTGCAAAGTTGCAGCCCGTGTTTAGCACGGCTATTGTTGGTCATCATTTATACCATCCCATTCGCAATGATTTGACAATCGAATGGAAAACACGCGACCTATATCAGAACAAACGCCGTTCCGCCCAGCAAGGCACGGGAATGTGGTGCTCATCGGGTGGCCCTTGGCCTTACGTCGAGCCGGAGATGGAGACGGAATCGGTGTTCACGAGCCATTACAACACTAGGGCTTTCGGCGGCACGGAATCGGTTAGCGGCCCCGGATCGTCGTTGACCGCCACGGCAGAGGTACGCAAGCAGTTGCCGGGCCTGCTGCGCCAGTATAGTGTCAAAACACTGCTGGATATTCCATGTGGTGATTATCATTGGATGCGCCATGTGGACTTAGGCATCGAACGCTACGTCGGGGCAGACATTGTGCGATCACTCGTAGAGAACAACCAAACACTTTACGGCGGACATAAATGTGTGTTTCCACACTTAAACCTACTCACGTCCGACTTGCCAACCGTTGACCTAGTGTTGTGCCGCGACGGAATGGTGCATCTATCGCACGCTGACGTTGCCCTTGCGGTGGCCAACCTACAGCGAAGCGGCAGTACATATCTCCTGGCGACAACATTTCCGCATCATCAAAATACCAAGACGATACGGACGGGCGAGTGGTCCCCTTATAATCTGCAAGAACCTCCGTTCAATTTTCCACCACCACTTGCCCTGTTAAACGAACATTGCAGTGAATACTATCCTCAGTACAGCGACAAAAGCTTAGGTCTGTGGAAAATCGCTGACCTGGGAAAGCCAAGCATCAATTCCATCACGGTATGCGTTGACTACGACGACTTTCTAGAAATTACGTTGCCTCGCAACAAGCAGCACTTCCAGAAAACGCTTGTAGTGACATCGACAACAGACAAACGGGCGCAAGCCTTATGCGACAATCTCGGGTGTATCTGCCACATTACCGACGCCTTTTATCGCAATGGCGCTGCCTTCAACAAAGGCGCAGCGATGGAAGAAGGCTTTGATGTGCTGGGGCGCAATGGGTGGATATGCGTATGGGACGCGGACATTGTTATGCCCAGTGACATTCATATTCCAAACATGCAGCAAGAGTGTCTGTATGGACCGGCTCGGCGTATCCTAACCGATCCTCGCGATTTTACGGATACACTAGATTGGGCTACGCTCCCATCGCCAACACTGCCTCACGAATACGATGGTTTTTTTCAGTTGTTTCATGCGTCCGCTGTACCGCAGAGACCCTGGTATAGCATCGACTGGGTACATGCGGGTGGATGTGATAGCGATTTTCAGGCGCTATTTCCTATCGCAAATCGCAAACGCACGGCCTTTAACGTGTTGCATTTAGGACCAGAGGGCATTGCCGAGATTGGTACTCGCGTCGGGAGAAATTGGCGCGGCCGCACTACCCCACGCATCGACACGGGGGCCGTCTCGAATCTGGCTCAGTTGCGCAATGCCGAGATACTAGGCATGGTCGCCGATAGAAAACTCTTTGGCACCGCACGGGAGCGCCTATCGTGATTCCTAATCGCATGGCTTTCTTTTGGCATGGCGGGCCAATGTCGTGGATGCGATACATGACTTTGGCGAGCTTTCGTCGCTGGAACCCAGAATGGGAGATGCAGCTATATACGCCGACCTTGCCGTGTGCTGGAAAAACATGGAATACAATCGAATGTGACGACATGGAATATGCCGGTCCCGACTACAACGCATTGGTCGAGAGCCTAGAGATTGCACGGCACCAGTGGAAATCGCCTGTTCCCCACATGGCGGCAGCGCCGGCCAGCGATTTATTCAGCTATGACTACCTAAGCACCATCGGTGGCTGGTATTCCGACATGGACATCTTGTGGTGTCGGCCGATGATTGATGTTGCTGCAAAGACGGATGTAGTTTTATGCAAGACTGCCAATGTGTTTGCCGTTGGCCTTATGGCTAGTTCTGGGGGCTCACCATTTTGGGGCGACGTGTTCCGACTAGCAGGCCACAGCTACCGCACGAACGAGTATCAATCGTGTGGAGTATTAGTGCTAGACAATCACATCGGGAAAGTCGACAGCCTGGACAAACGGTATCCAGCCCAGCATGTAGTGGTGCTGCCGGACGCTACCGTCTACCCTTGGGATTATCGGCAGACGCACAGGATATTTAGCGAAACCAATACCGTGCCCGAGAACTCCACTGGCATTCATTGGTTTGGAGGACATCCAAATGCACAGCGATGGAACAACCGCCTCACCGCCGACAACTGCCGCGACTACGACAACACCTTTTGCACTTACGCCCAAAGGGCATTGAACCCATGCACAACATAGACCTTGAGCTAGCCGACACTGACGAACTGATTAGCGAACTGGTCAAGCGGTACGATTGCACCGTGTTTGCGGCGTTGGCCATTGTCAATGATCGAGAGGATGGGAGCGTAGACCACCACGCTACGCACGTATGGAGTGGAACGTCGCTAACGTGCATCGGATTGGCAGCCGAGTTGCAGCAGAAGATACTTGCCAAGCGGAACGACCTGAGCGAACGCGAGCCGTGGATACCTGAGTAATGACCACCAGCACGGAGGTTGCAGTGACGGACACGCTTGACGACTTAACGGGCTTGTCGCCCGAGGTGGCCATGACGGCTGCCGAGATTCGCAACGAGTGGAAAGACGACGAACGGCGAAAGGTAGTAGACCCCGTAGGGTACGTTGTCGCCGCGTTGATTCGCAGCAACATCAAGGAACTCGATGCGTGTCAGGCACAGGCCGTGAAGCTACGAGCGGCCAAGCAGCGCCTCAATGCCTGCATTGCCGAGTACGCCGAGGCGAGTGCAACTTTTTTGGATTCGCTGTTCCAGTGCCGCAAGTTCATGGCTTGGCTCTACGAAGAACCGATTGCCAAGGAGGCAGGGCTGTCCGTTACGCAAGTCATTGCCGCGTTACATAAAGACCCAGAATCGTTCTACAACGCCGTGCATCGCAGCGAGAGCGAGTCGGTCATGCGTGCGTTGATCCAGGTGAAGAACCACGTATGCCCACTATGCGAATCGAGGATAGGGTAAGAATATGAGTGACGAGACCGCAGAGGCAATTTTGGTTTTGGTCGCATTTCTCGTGGGTTTCTACATCAGAGGCCGTCTTGATGAATAGCACACCGTCACCGACCGAGTCATGTGTATGCGTGCCGTGGGAACAACGATATGTCGAAGCGCAAAAGCTCCTTGCGGTAGGCGAGTGCGCGTATGTGACGATTACGCCGTTGCCTGAGATCGCCGATTATCCTCCAGATAAGGCCCTGATTAGGGTAAAATATTTGGAGGTGGATTGTGCCTCGCGGGGTTGCCGACGTTGCGGAAAATGCAGCCGGAAGAAACGGTCGTATCGCAAGGTCGTTGGGTTGGCGTCCGTTGGCAACCGGGGCGATGGTGGCAGTTAGGCAGCGGCAAGTGGGTCACAGACCCGACATCTAGCGGGGATGTGTTGATGCGGTTGGCTCGACACAACGAATACGAAACAGTGGAGGCCAACTGTGAGCAAGGGTAGCCGACGCAGGCCGAAAGCAATCTCCGACGAACAGCTTGCCGCCAACGGGGACGCGGCGTTTGGTAAGGGTACAGATTGTCGGGACATACCAACAACCCCCGACGTTCCGACAATGTGCCAATCGTGCGGGCAGCCCCCAAGCGAGTGTCATTGTATCTCGCTCAACGAGTTGGCGAGAAGGATGGGTATCAAGCCGTGGCAATCGAACTCGCCACCTACGGAGAAGCATTGATGCGATGGACCGAACGGCAAAAACGACTATGGAAAGACCTGATCGCACACTTGGATGCCGAGTGCCCAGGTCCACACCACATCGTTGTCGTTCGTCGGCGAGTGTCCGGCGGATTGGCGGAAGTCACCCACGACGGGACTGCGTACAAAATTTGCATTTCACCGGCACTTGGCTATCAGGCGGCTATTGACGCCCTGCAACACGAGTGGTCCCACGTACTAGCTGGATACAAGGGCGGCGAGCGGGCACAACTGATCGACCATAGTACTGTTTGGGGTGCGGCGTTTGCTACGGTGTATCAGGCGTTTCTCCGCTGGAACAAGGAACGATAAATGCCCACCAAACGAATCGTCCTAATCGGCGACCTCCATTGCGGCCACCGTGCCGGACTGACGCCGCCCGATTGGCGATTCAGAGAATGCTCGAACGAACACGTCTGGAAGAAGTTTACCCGCGTCCAGGCCGAGTGTTGGCGGAACTATATGGACATCGCGCGCAAGTTGCGAAAGGTAGATTGTCTGGTAGTCAACGGCGATTGCATCGACGGGCGAGGCGAGAAGTCGGGCGGGGTCGAACTGATTACCGGCGACCGCAACGAGCAGTGCAAGATGGCGGTGGACTGCATCGACGTGTGGAATGCCAAGGAAATTGTGCTTACCGAGGGCACTGGTTATCACTGTGGCGAGATAGAATCTTGGGAACACATCATTGCGGAGATGCTGCTAGCCAAAGGCTACGCGGTGAAGATCGGCGCACACGAATGGATTGACGTAAACGGCTACGTGTTCGACGTGAAGCACCACGTTGGATCGTCCAGCGTGCCCTACGGCCGCGTGACGCCAAGCGGCAAGGACGAAGTATGGAACGCGGTATGGGCGGAAGCGGGGCTACAACCGCGTGCCAACATGATCGTGCGTAGCCATGTTCACTACTGCGTCGGCGGCTACCGTTACGTCGGTGGGAAAAAGCGGGAGTTTATGACGCTCCCCGCATTGCAAGCGATGGGTACTAGATTCGGCGCACGTCGATGCAGCGGGACCGTCGACTGGGGCGTGGTCGCATTCGACGTAGACACGAAAGGACACATATGTCAAAGACACGAATACGTGAAAACGATAGCGTCCACAGTTGCAAAGGTGCATCGGGTGTGATCGAGATACCGGACCTCGATGCGCTGTTTGCCGAGTTGACCGTGGTAGGCAACGAATCGAAAGACGCCTTGACGATGATCGAGTGGCAGATACGGACAGGCCATGCCATCGACTGGATACGCAAGAGGTTTCGCGCGGCGCAGATGGCTGGACGGCTATCGTGCGAACTGGTGCGTCGTCCCGGTCTGGACGGAAAGACACGAACGGTTCCAGCGTACAGGATACTCCCGCAATGACGCCCATTCTCGGCTACCTCGGAGGCGTAGCGTTTGCCTTGTGTGCTATGCCGCAAGCGTGGAAGGTATACCGAAACGGACACGCCACGGAGTTGTCGGCATGGTTTCTCGGATTGTGGTTCTTCGGGGAGGTTTGCTGCATTGCCGAAACCGTGCGGTCGCTGGATGCCTGCCCGTGGCTACTGGGAAACTACTTAGTGAACTTTGCTTGCCTAGTGGTGTTGCTTAGATACAAAATCTTTCCAAGGTATAGAACATGAAATGCTTTCTCGATATGGACGGGGTTTTGGTTGATTTCGCCGGCGGGGCTTCTTTGGCTCACGACCTACCAAATCCATACGTGCCGCTTACACCTAGGGCTTCTGGCCAGTGGGATATGGCTAGGCTCTGGCACATTACCGACGAACAATTTTGGCAGCCGCTCAACTCGACCACATTCTGGGAATCGTTGCAATTCACGCCCGAAGCAATGGCTATTTTAGATGTTTGCGAGTCCACGTTTGGGCAAGAGAACGTGTGTCTGTTGAGTTGTCCATCGGACTCTGCCTACAGCGCATTGGGTAAGTTGCGGTGGATACAAGCTAACTTGCCCAGGTATGCACGGCAATACATGCTCGGACCCGCCAAACAGTTTTGTGCCGGTCCTGATGCAATTCTGATTGACGACTCGGACGCCAACTGCGCGTGCTTCTCGCATCATTGTGGTGGCGTTGTTCTCGTACCGAGGCCGTGGAACGCCAACTACGACATCGCCGACCCCGTGGCATTTATCCGTTGGACATTGGACGACATTATCAAGGAAGTACAAGCATGAAGATCATTGGGCTGGGGCATTTTAGCCGCGCGGGCAAGGATTCGTTGGCCAACTACTTGCTTCTGTCTTGCAAGCGACGGAAACTCAAGGCCATTAAGATGCCGTTTGCGTGGAAGCTCAAGCAGATATGCCATGAGTTGTACGCATGGGCGGGCCTCCGCGAACCGGAATACTACGACACGGCTACAGGCGAGAAGTACCGCGACGTGAATCTGCCCGCTCTCGGCATGACGCCAGTAGAGATTTGGGTGGCGTTCGGAACGCCGGCTGTCCGAGAGAAGGTCTACGACATGACGTGGGTTGACTACGTTCTCAAGACCAAGCACGACGCCGACGTGCTTATCATTCCCGATGTTCGGTTCCCCAACGAGGTCGAAGCCATCAAGGAAGCAGGCGGGTTTCTGATCAAGGTGGTGCGTCCTGGCGTCAAACCCAAGCAAACCGTTGCCGACCAAGCCCTGGTGGACTACGACGGGTGGGATGACGTTGTTGGCAAGAGCGGCAAGCTGGACGAACTACACGAATATGCAAAGAAGTTGGCCGCGTCAATCAAGGCGGGAGTGATTTAGCCCGTTTCGCGTAGTATATATACTACGCGAAACGCAGAAGGAGAGAATGTTTGATGTCGCGTAGAACAAAGCCATACACCCAGACTGGCATCCGCCGGGTGCCGTGTTACCGGGGTGGCCAACCGTCACACTGCCAATGGCAGATTTGTGCTGACGACAATACGGTGCGTCCGCTTTGCATGAAGTGCGACGTGGCCCTAAATGATTGTGTGCTGCGATTTATGCGCGACCCTGGCCGGAAAGAGAAAATCCGCAAATACCGCAATCGGATGGCAGGGAAAGAATGGCCCTGCTACGCGGAGGATACGTAGCATTCCTGATCGGGAATACGACAAAACACACGCAAGGATAGGATAATGAACCATAGCCCAGAACCGTGGCTGGTATGCGGCCCACATATAGGCATTGTGGATGGCATGAGTTGTGCCGTTTTAGAATACGACATGGAGGGAGAAGCCGATCTGCTTCCGTCCCCGGTCAACATGGAGCGCATCGTCGCTTGTATCAACGCCTGCCAGGGGATACCGACTTCCACGTTGGTTGCGGCCGATCAATACCTTCGCCCAGAGAAGCGAGCCATTAGCGGCCACCCTCTGACGCCACTTCCGACAGCACTCGGCTTTGCCAGATCGCGGTTAGAGTTTCCGTACTATGAGGAGAATACGTAAACGCGCATCGGAGTGCAGAAAGGGCTACGAAATGTCACCCTTACAGTCCGTAACATCAAGCATTCCCGAACGGGAATACGGGCATGGATAAGAATACCAGCACTTTTGTACAAAATTAGGGTAGTGGGTCAGTTTGAAGTTGTTTTTTGCGTCTACCACCACGGGGGGGCTTTTCTTGTGGCTTACAATTGATTAGTATTGTGCACTTGGTCAAATACCTGTACCCTCCGCCCGATCATGCTGGCTAACACTACAGAGCAATTTGATCCGCCACTGGACGCAGGAATTGCCCCGGCCGTCATAGCCCTTCGTCGAGATAATATCGAGACGTTTGAAGCCTGCGAGGGCGGCGACGGGCACGCATACCCAGAGCCAACCGTTCGTTTTCATGGTGATGCGTCGGAAGGATTTCGAGCACTCTCTACTGCGATGAGAGCGGGTCTGCCAGTTGCCGAGTTGCGGCGAGTGTGGCCAATTCAAAACAGTGAACCAACAGGCCCGTGGTGGGAGATTACGCTTGTGACGGTCCCCACCACGGGTCGTTAGTCAACCGAAACGGAAAAAATCTTCAAACTGACCCACTACCAAAATTAGAGGATCGTATCCATGTAGCCCTCGCGTCTCGACCGATCATCGAGGCAAGGTAGGTCGCCGGGGGACCGTATACCGGTGAGTGGGTTCGATCCCCACCGAGGGCGCTGTGGCTGTGGCCGAGCGGTTTAGGCACCAGACTGTGATTCTGGGAACGCGGGTTCGATTCCCGCCAGCCACCCTAACGTCAAACCTCCAGACAAAGGAACCAAACCCATGCCACCCACTCGTAAGCCGAAAGCACCGCCGGGACGCGTCCTTGTGAAAAAAGCCAACAAACAGCTACGGGAAATCGCTACCAATTACCCGCTATTGCAGTATTTGTTGGTCAACTGCGAACTCGATGTGCATGGTACATGCTTTGAGACACCAATCCGCCAAGCAAAACTACGACTCCCGTGGCAAGTGATACACGCTCGAAACACATTCAAGCCCGGGCCAGTGGCAAAGCAGCTCGCCGACATCGCAATACATCTACGGCAGCTTGCCATCTTGAACATCAACGACATTGCGCAGCCGGGATACGGCGGCCTTAGGGCGTGTTGCCCAACACATATTGAGACAACCCAAGCGAACCTACGCGACACTCTGCTTGACGTGGTGCGAGCCGGTGGTGAGTGGGACATCTTTGGACGAAAGATTCCAGCATTACCGAAGGTTCTGCGTGTCCGACGCATCGCTGATGCCCTATGGCCTTCAGATGTACTTATTGTCTCGCCCGCCGCTAGCATTCTGCTGATATCCATGCAAGAGGATATTCTGGGGCACCAAGAGGGCTACATCGACTTTTACGGCACCGTTGCCTGCTGCAAACCCAGCGAAAGCACCATTATAACCATCCAAAAGCAGGGTTGACCACAACAGTAGAATCTTGGCCAACTGAAAATTGGCTTGACGAGAACGATGGTGCCACCATTCCAACTGTAGTCACATTGACTACACAAGCGTAAGTGGGTGTCGTCAAGTTGAGGCCAACCCTTGACAAGATTTTTCAGATGATAGAATGGATGTTGCGTGTGTGACATAGCCCACCCATGGGCACATCGGTAGACCGGACCACTGCCGTTGGCTGAGGCCAAAGGATGGAACAAAAGACGGTTAGCGGATAGGGTGGTATACCGAGAGACAGCCCTACCTACGGCCAGCATCGCAATCGCATGGCCCTAGACCTGGACATGCAGGTCGCTAGACGCCGCAACACATCTCCAGATGGTTGCACAATGGGACCGACATCGTAGCATTTGCCGGCCCAAGAGGGTACTGGTTAGGACCATGCGATGAAAAAGTCAAAAACACCAGAGATCAAAAAACTCACCATCCAGGGTGTGGAAGTAGAGGGCACCTACTCGTACATCGCACTTGCAGAATCAAAGTCCGAGGGAACGAGCGGTTACTTTTGCGAACACACCCAGGGTCTGGTAAATCTGATCCACAAGGTTTTTGCCTCATCGCCCAGCGAGCGACATAAGCGCCGTCGGTAACTGAGGAAGTACCTCTCTACCGGGTCCGTGATGACCTTTCACCTCGGCCGTCTGGGACTCGGTGCGTACCCACGGAACAGATATTGCATCCCGCCTACGACAGCAACGGCAATAGTCGCTTATCTTGGCTGTCACGACAGCAAGCTAGCCTCGCCAGCAGCCTTCTACAGTTCAGCAGTACAAACTAGCTCCAACCGCCACAACGCTACACACGCGATCCTGGTGCGTTTAACGGCATATCTGTCGGTGGTAGTCTAAGTAGACTCGTTTTCAGTGTATTGGGGAGAGGGGGAAGTATATATAGAGGCAGCCAGGAGTCCCAAAAGGGGGGCCGACCGGGGTGTCGATCCGTCGGCATGGCTGGTTTCGGCTGTTTTGGCCAGCGGCGAGTGTCGCCATAACTCGGTGCAGCATAACGATTTAGGTATGCCATTGACTATGCTACCCCCAATGGTCTCCGGCGGTATCTTGCCCATTTTAACAGTAAAATAATACCCGATACTGTATCATAATGCTACACTTCTGCCAATGATGATAAACAATGACGTGTATTAAAACGATACACAATAGCTATGTTTGGCTGTATGAGCCCTGCCAGTGCGCTGCTTGTAAACCTATCGCCAACGCCCCGCAACCGGCTGCCGACCTAGGAGGCCGTCTTGCTGCCCATTGTCGCCAGTCGCCAAGCGGTGGAGTCGCACTGGATCAATCGGCTATCTCCTCCCTGGAATCGGGTATCGCCAAGCCAATATCACTACGACGACACGCTTCCGGCACACCCCGCCGAGCGCGGCATTCAGCGGTTATTAGAGGAGTTACAAGAGGATAAAGCCCGTAACATCAAGAGGCGTAGGCTATTGCGTCGCAAGGTATTGACTAGCCATGCATCTTATAAAGACGTACAATTAGTGCCTGCTCCTGCGTCATAAATACTGAACTACACAACAGATACGGTTTCTCTGCGTGTGTATTTCCATAGCTGTTTTAATTCTGTAAGTATAGTCGTTTGTCTCATTGCCAAACTGTCCAGTCGTCCGGCGTCGAAAATCCTGCAATTTTCTCAGAAATAGTTGCTAGTGGTTGCGGGACAATAGCTTGCGGCATGTTTGCAGGCTGTTTTAGGCGTGATTCGACCATATATATACTGTAATGCTGACCGCACTACATCCGAACGTATATAGTAGTGCATCAGCAGGAGCAAACCCCGCTCTTGCGACCACAACAAACCCCGATAGGTGAAACCATGTTTTCCGTAACTGACCCTGGTATTGCTCAATGGCTGCAATCGGCTCGCCCCCAGTGTTACCGTATCGCGGGTGTCGATGGCTCGAACCGCCCCCGGCGTAATGGACTGCGTGGGGAAGCACGTCAACGATATTATGCGGTGGCCCGTTCACGTAGGTTCGCGCGACGGATGGCGTAGGGTACTGCTATCCGCCGGCCTAATCCGCCGGCGGCCGCCGGAAACCCTAACCCCACTGTTCAAGAGGTGAAACGATGACTGTGTTTCAAGTATCGCTGTACGGCCGCGAGCAACCCATGACAGCGCAAGAGATTATGGCGGTTTGCTCGTTTCGCGTCCTCTGTGTTGCTACTCTCAGGGAGGCTATTGCGATTGCAATTGAGGAGGCAGGAGAACCGGCGACACGATGGAAGTGGGTATTTTTGAAGTGGCCCGCCTCTAAACGGCTTGGCCTGCCGGTACGTATTCAGGCCATCCGATTAGTACCCTGATCGTCAGCCCCCTTGACTTCCCCGCGATAGTCCGTATAGTGATAGTGTTAGTGACAACCCCAATTCTAACGAGAGGTGAAAACATGAGCGTTGCACCCCTATCCGCTCAGGAGTTCGGCTGCTTTGTGGCAATTGCCCACAAGCACCTGAAAGCCGGGCCGATCCCGCAACTGTGCCAATTGGCCAGCATGGCCAGCAGCGGCAACGCCGGCGCATACTCGGCACAATACGGCGACCCGATGGAGCCGGCGACAGCCGAGGAAATCGAGGCTGCCGCCCTTGATTATCTGGCCGACAGGCTGGATATGGTCACAAGCCATTTTGGGCCGCTGGCCTATAACATGGTGGCCAACGATGGCCGCGCGTATGTGGCACCAGGCTACGAGAACCGCGAGAACTACAGCATGGGCGGCGGCAACTACTTAGGCACAAGCCGATATGGCGGCTGGAAGGTGTCGAGCCGCAGCGGTTTGCACCAGGAGCGATACGAGTATTTTGGCAAGTAGGCGCTACGGCCCCATTTCCCCCCGCGACAGCAGCGGGGGAGGCTGGAAACCGTACAACCCGAGGTGAACCGATGAAACAGTATGATCTATTGCCGGTTGTGGACGCGAACCACAAACAGATTGCTGGCCCGCGTGATTTTCCCGAGTGCCTCGTATCGGCTACCGCTCACGTTCACACTGGAAGCGGCACTCGCAAGTGCCATCGTTGCGGCAAGACAACCGCCGTGTTCGTAACCAAGCCCGGCAGCCCCCTTGCGTGGTGTGTCGAGTGCTTCTAACCACCTCAAAAACCATGAACAACAAAATCCACATGAATGTATGGGTTGTGATAGACAACCGCCATTGTCCAGATCGGCTTATTAGTTGTGTTGCATACAGCGACCCAGCCCAGGCGAAGCGGCGCGCACAATACGAACGGGATGCGCGATTGTGTGGTCCCAACGGAGAAACTGCAATTACAGTTCTGAAACTCGAAATCGTCTAACCTAACCCGGAGAGGTGATAACGTGGTGACAATTTGTGAAACTCTAACGATTGATACGATCCATTCGCCAGACGATGGCGGCTATTACGCTGAGGCATACGATCCGCACGGCAAAGAAAAATACTCATCCCACATTTGCTCCACACGCGAACAAGCGAGAGTCAATGTCAGGCGATGGGCGGCTGTCAGCGATTATGGATGGCGCAATGGCAAGGATTTCTAACCGCCTCACCCACTACCGCTGCATACGTGCAGCGGACCTTGTGCGGCGACCTTTTTAAGGAATTAACTATGATGATTAACGAGCTACCATCCGCATATGATCTACTGTGCGAAGCACGCGAACTACTTGGCAGGGCGCATGACAAAATTGCTACGGCCACGATGAATTACGGTGGCCCACACAATAAACATTTAGTTGGCGTTTGCCCCCAAATAAATCAATTGATTGAACAACTACACGATGCATGTGGAGCCTGTTAAAACCCTAACCCCAAGGTGAACTATGAACCGACGAACGAAAGAACTATTTAGCCACACATGCTACGGTATTCCCAGACAGAAACGCGGCCACATTCCAACCATCGAAGAGCGCGGTCAACGCATGAGGCTCGTATGTTCATGCGGCTACCATCACCCCAGCGTTACGTGGGGCAATCGCGCTGGCTGGGCGTATGGCATCGCCGCTATGTTTTTTCACTACCAGAGCCACGCTAACCCCAAGAGGATACCATGAGCAAGCACACCCCCGGACCGTGGGAAATTGTCCCAGAAAAAAACAATCCGAGCTATTGCCATGTGTACGACGTGGCCCGAAGGAGTCTAGGGCAGATAGCTACCGTTCACGGAACGAAAGGGGATGCCCAGCTAATAGCCGCCGCGCCTGAACTGCTTGAGGCGTGCAAAGCTGCACTAGGACACGCCCAATTGCTAGGCTCTGGGCAAGTTTCTCCGATGTCTAACGCAGAGCTATGCAATTTACTCGGCTCAGCCATCGCCAAGGCGTCCCCGCCACCTATTTAGGATACACCATGACCGAATGTCGTAAATGCCGCTGTCAGTATGAACCTACCGACTCGCAATTGCGAAAAAAAGACCTTATATGTCTTGCGTGCAGACGAAAATACAATGCTGAATGGCGAGCGCGTCGCCGCTCCGAAGGAAAACCGGCAAGTGGTACAAAAACATGGGAGTATAATAAACGTCAACGGTGGAAACAAAGATACTACAGCGATCCAAAAGTTAAAAAACGCAAGGCAAAACAGATGAGAAAATATTCTAAAGACATGCTGCTACACATTAAGCACATGGCACGCTGGGCGGTAAACCGTGCTGTCGCATCGGGTCAGTTATTGCCGCTGCCGTGTGCTTTGTGTGGATCACTCAAGGCGGAAGGGCATCACAGCGATTACAGTAAACCCCTTACGGTGGTGTGGTTGTGCCGTTCATGTCACGAACAGGAACACGCCAAGGCAGAAGGGCGGGCGCAATGAGCAACGACGAACTGCAAGACATGCTCAACAACCTCGACCAGCTCTATGAGCGATACGCCATTACGGAAGATGACCGAGATGTCATCTGGAATGCCATCGCCGAGTTCTGTGCCTTCCAGTTGCGCATCAAACAAGGCCCATTCTATCAGCGAATCAGCGAGGAAGTAAACTAGCCCCCAGCGTACCATTCTAACCAAAGGAGCGTGAAATGATCGAGATTAGCGAAGAACTGGCCCTGCGTCAGCGTGTGTCAACCCAAGTGTTTGACGAGTTCAACTACGATTGCTCCTGTTTCGATCCCGACGACTGGGACGAACTAACCAAGGGGGTTTTCGACTACATGCACTCGGACATGCACAACCTACCCGAAGCGGAAGCCATCCGGCGTGGATTCCTGGAGTATGCCAAAGAGAATGGCATCGTGATCCCGCAGTAGCTAATGGCTACGGCCCCCAGCGTACCACCCGGAGCCGCGACCGGGTGGGGCTTTTGAGTAAACCATTAACCCTAGAGGTGAAGTATGAAAGAACCCAACATGCTCGATGTCACATACAAGACCGCGCAGGAGTTGCGTGACTATCTGCAATCGTGTCATATGGAAGCTACTACCGTTGCCGAGGAAGAACTTTTCATGGGCCTGCTGACACAGACTAGCAATATGTGCCGAGTTCTCGACCGACTTGCCTACGAAGCCGAAAGCGTGAGGGCTGCACAATGACCCTACCCGAACGCAAGCAGAAACTACGCGACCGCATCGCCAACAGCCCGGCGTCATCCGACATAAGCCTGCTGGACTTCGGTCGGCTCCTAACGGCGATTGACACGGCTCGTAGCAACAGCGCCATCAGCCAGATCGAACGTGACTGGAAGCAGAAGGTGAAAGAACTAAGCCAGAGCGTAGTATCGTAACGGATTGATCCTAAACCCCAAGGAAGGTGAATTATGAGCCTGATACTAGGACGAAAGAACGGCCAGAGTGTTGTCATTGGCGAAACGATCAAGGTTACAATCTACGGACCTTCGCCGGTTCGCATGAGTATCGACGCGCCGCCCGAGGTGAACATTCGCAGAGCGGAATTGCCAGTCAAGAAAACCAACAAACCCGGATAGCCATAGGGGTATGGCGAAGCCCGCTCCCGTGCTTCACCTCGCGGGGGCGGGCGTGCCGGGTTTTTACACACAAGGAGCCACTAATGGCACTACAGATCGGCAAGCGAATCCGCGAACGTCGTACAGCACTTGGCTACACCCAGAAGCAGCTTGGTGACAAGCTGGGCGTGTACCCGATGACGGTTTCCTGTTGGGAGCGGGGAACGAAAAACCCAGACCTGTACCGGATCGAGTCGGTAGCCAAGGCGTTGCAATGTACGGTGGCAGATTTAGTATCCTAACAATTACGGGAGCATCATCATGCACAAAGACCCCCAGGTGCGTATGGGCACCATCGTCATCTTTCAGTTCATTGGTTTTGTTGTCCTTCTCAACATCCTCCATGCCCTGCTAGCACGATGACTACAGAATCACGCAGCTACGCCTATTGCCGCCAGTCAAGCGATATGCAGATGTCCCTCGACATGCAAGAGGGGCTGATGCGTGAGCTAGCCGACCGCCACGGCCGCACGATCCACCGGCTTGCCAAAGAAACCGAGTCGGCTGTACGAGTGGCTTCGGAAGATCGGCCAGAGTTTATGAAACTCAGGCAGGAGCTACACGAAGGCGATTGGCTTTTCGTGTGGCGGATAGATCGGATCGACCGCAACCCGTTCCGGCTAACTAAGACGATGGAATGGCTGATGAAGAACGGGATCGTCATATGCAGCCACATGGAGGGCGTCATCGACATGCGTACCATCCACGGGCGCATGATGGTCTATGGGCAGCTTATGGTATGCGATATGTTTATCAGCTACCTACGTGAAGCCACCAAAGCGGGCATCCATTGGCGCAAAGAAAACGGCTTTGCTCACGGTGCCTACAAAGTGGGGCGGAAGCGTGTCGTCGTTGAGCGTGCCAAGCGAGGCGCAAAGTGCTTGCGTACCGACGTGTGGGACCAAAAGGAGCTAGCCGACGTTCGGGAAATCTACAACCGCTGCATGGCCGGCGAGACGTTGGCCCAGATCGCGGAGGACTTCCACGCCAATCGCCGCAAAACATGCAACGGCAAGTTGTGGGCACCGCCAAAAAAGACACACCGAAAGCGGAGCCGGTTTGCCAACGTCAACGAGCGGCGTGTGCGCCGTGCTTTCAACTGGTATCGCAAGGTGGTGGATGCTGGCATTCAACCGGAATTGATGGACCCGACCAGCAACATATTTACCGAGAAAGAGCCTGTGGAGAACCGAGAAGCCAATAGGGCGGCGGTCTTGGCCAAAGCAAAGAGGTCGGTTAAGTCGTTAGTCCGGCCGACTCCCGGCGCTTTTTCAGTGATCGCAGGGATCGGTTCAGGCGATTCAGAACTTTCATTTGAGCCTCAGTGTCCGCTGACCCCTCCTGACCCTTGTACTGGGGCTTGATATACGGCAGCGACATCTCGCCAATCTTCGGGTTGTCTGTCAGCACCTCTTGTTGGGCCTGCTGCAACGCCCGTAGCTTCATCTTCTCGGCGTCGTAGGTGCCAACCTTGAGGCCAGTCATGGCGTTTAATAACCGTTGATCCCATGACTTACGCGGGTCAATGGCACTGTACGCTTCGCTGGCAAGAGCCGACGCGGGCGAGTAGTGGATGATCGAATCGAGCGTCGGGATGCCCGTTACGCTTTGCAGATCGGACAGCTTACGCCCCGTGTACATCTGCGTGTTGGTCGCGCCCTCGATTGGTGCCAACAGAAGCGGCGACATCATCGCCATCGTTTTCTGTGCCGTTCGCACTGGATCGGGCAGGCCGTCACGGAACACCACACGATTCAAGTCCTCGATGGGCAACCCGGCCTGTTTAAGAAACGCCGTGGCTTGCGGTGTTCCACCCGGCAGCTTGATTCCCAGCCCTTCGCGGAGGAAATCGGGGGTAAACTCAGAATCGCCGCTCGATAGGTCTTTGGTGGCCTTGAGCGTCACGCCCGTTACGCCACCTAACGGCCGCTCGACAATGCGAGTTAGTTGTAGGGGTAGGTTGTTTCTCACCCAGGAATAAAAAGGAACTAACTTCTTAGCTACAGATCGTTCCCACGGGCTGGATTTCGAGTAGTTGAACTGCGACCTATTGACGTAATGGAGCGCCTCACTTGGCGAGTGTCCCGCCTTGCGCAACGCCTCGTAGTACGATGCACGGTTGACGTACTCGACCAGACCGTACAGCTTGCCGCCCGACTCTAACGCCACATTGGCCTTTTTGACATCGGAGCCAAGGTTGAACGGATTGAACCCGCCTTCCTTGAACGTCTGTACCGGATGGAACAGGGCATTCATCAGCGGCTTCTCGGCACCGCCGAACAGCCCGCTTGGCACGGCTTGGTTGGCGGCACGCAGGGCGTCGATGTCCTTCATCACGCCGCTGGTCAATCCGCCACTGCTGACAAACTCATCGAGAAATTGTAGATGCTGCTTGCCGGTATGTGCCTGCTTAAATGCGTTGCCAATCTCTCGGAACAGGTCGAGCGGCCCCACCATGCCGTCCGCGATGTTCTGATACGTTCCGCTGGCCAAGTTGCGTGCGTGAAACGAGAAGCGGGGTATCGTCAAGTAGGACTTGATGTACTTCTGCGTGTTGTCCCACATTTGCCCCAGTTTGCCAACAGTTTCCGGCTGTTGTAATTGCCGAAACGTGTTCAGCACGCGAACGCCATCGTCGGTAATCTGATACTTGCTGGCTAGCTTTAGGGCATCTTCGCCTTCGGGTATGCCTTTGGCAATCGTGCCGACGAGGTTCTCTAGCCCCTTGTCGCTTAGCCCGGTATGCCGCCATGCCTTCAATAGTGGAGTGCCGGCCCTGGTCGCGGTGGCGGCTTCCTCGACTACCCCCGGCTGCGATAGGAAGTTGTGCATCGTGCGGGCGTTGTAGATTTTCTCCACCAAGTAGTTGGAGTAATTGAAGAACTCCTGCACGACGTTTTTATCCCACACGCCCGTATTGACGGTTTCCTTGGGCAGCTTCATTATCCCGCCGATAATGTCGTCCACGCCCAACGTGCCAAACTTCCCTTGCGTGACACGCCCTAGTTTGGCAGCGGCGGCCGAGTCTATGGGGATTGCACCCATCGAGTCGCGGGCAATCTCGCTGGGCAACGGGGCACGATTGACGCCACGGGTCACGGTAGACGTTTCCGGCCCCGTAGTTTCCACCACTTTCTTACCGAACAGCTTATTCCACCATTCGCTTCGCTTACCCTCATCAAGCAACCCAGAACGCACGGAGTCGTCTAGTATGGGTTCGAGCTTCTGCTGTAGGTAGAGTCGCTGTAGCTCGATCCTAGACGCCTTCTCGGGCACGGCCACGCCCATGCCTTCCAATACCTTTGCCAGCGTGGCAGCATGATCTTTGGCAGACAGTTGGACGACTTCACCCGTGTCTTGAAGTATCCGCCCCGTAAAGTCCTGATTGCGGACGATTTCGTTGACGTACCGAGTCGATTGAGGATAGAGTCGCAACCACGCCCGTCGCGTCTCGGGCCGGTAACTTGACTCCAAGCCCGTCAGGGGTACAGTCTTACCCTTTTGGGATACACCCGCCTTGTTCGCTACGTCATTCATCCAGCGGAATGTATGCCGTTCCGTGGGGTCATCTAACGTGCCGATCTTGGCACCGTACTTAACGGCCAGAGCGTGCAAGCTGTCCTCGGCCTTTTGCATCCCGTCAAACAATGCCGTGAAGTGGTCGCCCGCATTGGCGATGTGTTGCAGGGCCTCGGGCAGCGGCTTGTCACTAGCCGCCCCTAGTATGTCACCCATGCGACGAGCGATTCCTTCTGGATCGGGCACGCCGCCAATCTCGTTGGGGATCGACTTGAGTACGCGGGGGAGGTCACGTAGTTGTGCCATGACCTCAGCGTCACCCTGCTTGCCAAGGGCTTCGGCAGCCGAAGTAGCCGCGTCGTCAAACGCTTTCATGCCCTGGTCAAATACTGGCTTGGCATCCATGAGGGCACCGATCTTGCCCTCCGCTTCCACCCACGCCTTATCCGCCATTCGCTGGTACGTCGGGTCGAACATGCCCCCGACGCCAGGCACATGCGAGAACATGCCACGGGCGAACGCCACGGGCTTGCTGTAGCCGATTGCCTCGATGGCCTTGGCGGCACGCTCGGAACCCTGGCCAAACGTCACGGCTGGCTCCATGAATGGCAGTCCAAACCCCGCGACCGCCCGCTCGCCGGCACGTATCTGATCGGCAATGACCGTAGGTGTCTGTGTCAGCGGCTTGACGCCCCGCGTAATTCCTTCGACTGCCGAACCGATCTTCTCGCCCATCGACGCAGCCTTGCCAGCTTCACCGGCCAACTTGGCAGCTTCTAGGCCAGCCTTCACACCAACCTTTGGCAATGCCGATGCAAACGTCAGCGGATTGGTCAGTAGCTCTAAGCCCCACTTAGGGATGTCGCCGGCATCGAACCCAGGTTCATTCGGCCCCGCCCCGTATGCTTCCGCCAAGTCCCATCCCGATACTTTGGGAGCTTCCGGCATACCCAGCGATTGACCAACTCCCGACTGTTGCACCGTGTCGTAGAAGGGAATGAGATTCAGAAGGGCATCAGGTTTGCCCGTCAACAGACCGCGCACGGCATAGCCCGGCTTCTCGATAGATTCGCCAATGTACTCGGCCCCGCCCGCCAAGCGACCGAGTAGCGATTGTTCTTCTTCGGGAGTGAGTGGCGCATCGCCACCGGCCAACTGTTGCTCCAACGAAACGTCGGGCAGCTCCAGAGACAGTGGATCGGTAAGACCAAGCTCTTGGCGTAGACTTTGGCGCATGGGCTATGGTGGCCTAGAAGCTGGGGGTGTAGCCTTGAGGATACCAACCTGCGGATTGCTGATAGCTTGGCACAGGTTTCGAGTTGGGCATAAGTCGAAACAGATTGTCCGATTGTTTCTGAGCGTCGTATGCGTCAGCCATATCCTTGACAGAAACGCCCTTTTCGCGGGCGGCTTGCCGAATCTTGAGTTGCTCTTGCTGCGTATACCGATTGAAGAAGTCCGTGTACTCGGGAATCGACATACCAAACTCGGGGGCGGCAACCGCTGGATTGCCTTGGAGCATCGCCTTGTCGTGCCGTCCTTCCGCAATCTTCGTGGCGGTGTCAATTCCTAGCCGAGCGGCATCGGCAGCCATGATCGCCGCACCACCCGCCCCCACCAACCGGCCAAGTCGCCCGGCGGGAGGTAGTCCCGATTCATACGGGCCGGTAATGTTTTCGATGTTCAGGGAACCGGCACGACTCTGACCTCTAGGGATGTTGGTGCCTTTGCCCGCCGCCGCAGACGCTCTTGCAGTTGCTTGCCGCTCCGCTTGGACTTTCGCGTTGTTTGCTGCTGCATCCAACGTATCCGCCGACCATGACGGCACGGAACCGGCCCCCGGCGTATCGGCAGTTGTGGTGGCGGTAGCAGCCTTCGAGGCCACCTTAGCTCCCACAACGCTCGGCCCAGGGCCAACCGGCACATTGCCCGGCGCGACAAACGGGGATGCGGGCGGTGCAGGGGCAGCGGTTTTCCCCCAACTGCCAAACTTCTTTCCTATTTTCTTCATGCCCGCACCATACGCTGGCAAACCCCAAGCGAGTGAAGCCAAGGTCGCAGGAATGCCAACTGCTGCTCCCGTCGCGTACCCCAGTCCCTTCAGCCACGGATTTGCTACCGGCTTTAATCCACCATCCGGGCCACGCTCGTATCCAGCGGGTGCATTGCCGGCGACCGGCGATTGGACGGTATTGGTTGACGGCTGACCACTTGTCCCAGCCGTCGGCACTGCCGTTGAAGGAGCAACGCTTGGTGTCTGCGCACTTGCCGTTGTGGGCCTCCCCATTCGCTGCGGCATTGGATTCGCGTCATCAAAGACCACCTTGTCCGACGCAGCCGCTCTATCTGTTTTCCGTTTGGCTAGTTGCTGCTGGTACAGTAATTCATATTTCAAGTTTACGTCCGCGTCCTGATTAGAACGCCCTGCTTCGGCGGATTTAACCAACGCCTGACCGTGTATTTCTGCTTCTTTTACTCTAGCAGCGTTAGTTGCCTCATTCATCGCCATCGCGTGCTTCTGTTGTGCCGTGAGGTTCTGAGTCTGAGCCAACAGCGCACGGGTTTGCGGATCAAGGCCCGCCATTTCTGCCGCCATCGGATTCATCTCGCCACCACCGCCCTGTTGGTTGAGTAGATACGCTTGAAACGGACTCGCCCCACTCATGCGTGCCGTGCGCATGGCAGCCTTATTGGCGGCAGCGGAAGTAACGGCGGCTTCGCGGGCGGCTTGATTGGACGGTTGCCAATTCATGTGGGCGGCAAGACGGCTAGCCTGTTCGGGCTGGCTCAGCCAATCAATACGCCCCGGTTGAGAAGCGTTTGGCATGGCCATGCCAGCTTGCAGAGCCGTTTGTAGCTGTCCCAGACTGCGAGTGGTACTGGCAGGATTTCGAGACGGCAATGTGCCGGCGTCTTGCTTTTCCATGCGCCGTAGGTTGGCGTAGTTGTAGCCTGGTGCAGCCATAGCGAAAGGGGAGGTGGCCGCTGGTTGTGCAGCGGGTATCGCCATCACATTGCCCATGCTATCATGTCCAACGACACCACCAGTAGTCGGCTGAAATCCATTTGCAGGCAATTCGTTGTTCCGCTCGTACCATGCCGATGGCTTGCGAAGAATCTGGTCGGCCATAGCATTCCCGCTTGCTCGACCTTGCTCTTGCAGTGCGGCAGTCGTAGGCACTCCCCAAATACCAGCACCAGCCGCCTGTCGCTGGGCAACGTCATTGCCCGTGTTGGCCACAAAGTCACGCATCCCCTGATCGCGCCCCGCTGCTTCTACGTCGGCGTCCGTTTGACGAGTAGAGCCAACGCCCCACGGATCAACGCCACCGCCGCCCATTGGTTGGCTTGCGTAGACTCGACTGGCCACGTTTTGGTTGTGGATGTTGGTGTAGTCCTGCCCCAAACGCTGTAGGCCCATCTGTTCTTCTGGAGTGTAGTCACGGTTGAACGGAGGAAGTCCGCTTGGAGCCGCAACGCCGTTGGCACCAATGCCGACTCCGACGCTATTGCTACCGACTTGAACAAACGGGGAAACATTGCGCGTTTTGCGGTAGTAGGGCGTCATTGTCGGCCTCCAAAGCGTGTCGGGCGTCAAGAGAATCTATCGCAGTTCAGTCTACCAGCATTTATTTCTTGTCAAGGGCTGGCCACCCTCGATACCCCAAGTCTTGACGGTTTTATTTTGTCGGTACACTCGGGGTAGCTGTTTTCTATGGGCCAATGCTCCAGACATGACGCCCGTTGACAACGCACAACCGCACTGCGCAACCGTTACCTCTGGAGCTATCTAGTGGCCTCCCTACAAGAACTCTCGACCCCCGTATCAACCGAAACCTCCACCGACAAACCAACCGAAACGCCAGCACCGGAAACGACCGCAACCGTAGCTGAGACGACTGCAACGGAGACGGAAACCCCCGCACCAGCCAAAGCAGCGACGGAAACGGAAACCGAGGATGCGTCCGAAGATGGCCCGTTTCGTGAGTTGCTGAAATCGGACTTTGGGTACGACCCATCGAAGTACACCAGCGACTACGAAGCCGTCAAGGGTTTGGTGGAAGCGTCCAGAGCGATTGGCGCTCGCAATGAGGACGCCGAGTACGGCAAGCAGGCCCGTCAACTATTGGCAGGCAAAGAAGCGGAGTTTAAGGCATGGCTGGCATCGCAAGGCGGCGAAAAGCAGAAGCCAGCGGCCAAACCAAGCGACGGCGATGTGGCAAGTTGGGAACAGTACCAACTACTGGCGGCACAAGCGGCCAGTCCCAACGCCAGCGAATCGGTCAAGCAGAAGTTTGCGGACGCGCAATCGACCATCACCCAGCGGGTGTTCGAGCTAGCTTCGCACAGAGAGCAGGCACTAGAGCCTGTGATGGAGAAGGTGATTGAGAAGGTGTCCGCGTTGCTCGATCAGCGACTCGGGGCACAGACGGAACAAAGCACCATTCAGCAGATGGTGGACAAGCACCGCGAATGGCTGCACGTAGACGGCGACACAACCAAACCGTTGACGCCGGCAGGAGAAGAAGCGTTCCGAGTTTACCAAGAGGAGTTGGCAGACGGCGTGAAGCCTGCCCGTGCCCTTGAGAAAGCGATTCGCAACACCCAAAAGACACAGAACAACACGATTAAGCCGATCCGCAAGCCCGTAGTGGGTGGACATAGGCAACCGGCAGTTGCCGCCCCGGCCAAAGAGCCGCCATCGCTCGACCTGTTATTTCGGTCGAAAGCTGAGGGCGGCCAGGGCAAGGGCTTAGCGGACTTCCTCACCGAGGAGTGGAAGAAGAAGCAGACAGCGTGAACAAGCAGACTGAAACCGATTCTGGAGGCGGTTTCGGTGTGCGGAAGTGAGTCGCCGGTCACTCCCTCGCGGACCCGGCGGCCACTTCTTTACTTCCTCTAGAAACAAAACAAAACAACCTCCACCTCCATGTGGTCCTCCAACCTCCAAGCGTGTAACCAACAACGAATCTAAGCAGAGGAGCCACCTAACATGGCACATATCGACGCAAGTCCCATCGTGACGGCCCGCGCCCTGAATGCGTATATCAGGGAAAAGATCGGGCCAATGCTGCGCAAACGCTACTTGCTCCGCGAGTCGGAGAAGCGTGGGCGCTGGACAATGGACAAACACGGCGAACAGATCGAGTGGCGGCCGACGTTCAAGCGCCGTTCGGCTACGGCGATGGACGTGAACCCGACCGCGTTCAGCTTCCCGTCCGTCAACCGCGAACGGATTGCCAAGTTGCCGTGGCGTGCCTACGGCCACTCGGAGTCGGTCAACAAGTTCGACCGCTTGGCGACCAGCGGCGAGGGCGCGTTCTTCAAGAAGGTCGAAGATAAGACCAATCAGTTGACTGAGGAGTTTGTCGAGACGTTGTGCGACGAGATGTACAACGACGGCAATGCGTCGGGCAACAAGGGTTGGCACGGCCTGGAGTCGATCTTCGCCGTCAACAGCACCATCTCGGGCGTGCCGGTTGGCGATCCGAACGATTTGTATGCTCAACTGTATACGAATCTCGGCTACTACGGCGGATCGTGGTCCACGACCGATCTGTGGCCGACCGGAGAGGGCAGCACCGAGTACCACGCTTGGAGCCCGATTGTGGTGGACTGGGCGAACGAACTGTTCGGCACCGGCACCAACAAGTGGACGGACAACTGGCAAGAGGCGTGCAACTATCTGCTCACCTACCAGGGCATCTTGAACAAGCAAGCTCCGGACGTGTTGCTGATGAATGCCGAACTCATGCGGATTGCCCGCGACAGCCTCAAGAGCATTCAGAAGCTCGAAGTGACTGAGAACAAGTCGGAAATCAACATCGGTCCCGATGGACTGTCCTACAACGGCACGAAGTTTGAGGCCGAGTATGGCGTGCCAGCGGATACCGCCTACGCCATCACCTTCGACAAGATCGAACTCTGGTCGATGCAGGGCCAGTTGATCCACACGGAAACGGACGCGGACATCAGTACGTCGCAAGACCTGATCGCCCTCGACAGCTACAGTCAGTGGATTTACCGGATGCCGTCTGCGCTCGGCAAGCTGTACGCCATCACCACGCCCGGCACGTAATGCCCTGCGTGTGCGTGTTACTACAACCAACAACGAGACTTGAAAGGATATGACTATGGCTTCTTCTGACCTTGGATTGCCGTTCGAGCGCGGCAACACCTACAGCGATGGCGGCTTGGTCACAATGACCTCCTCCACCGCAGAACATTTACTCGGCAAGGTCTTTCAGACCACCGACTCGAATGGTGAATTGCTCAAACTGCGATGTGTTCGTGCCGACGCCGCATTGACGGATGTGGGCGGAAAGACCGTCAGCTACACGTCGGGGAAAATCGGCAAAAACGTGGACGCCTTGTGCAACAGCACGGGGGAGGTTTCGTCTGTCATCGACGACGAATACGCCACCAAAGACATCACCCAATACGACATTTTTTACGTCGTTGAGGAAGGTGATGTGGTGGCTAAGGCGGAAACAGACTTGGACGCCGACGATGCCATCATGGCACATGCCAGTGACACTGTGGCGCAGGCGACGGCCGGCAGCTACGTCATCGGGGTTGCCAACGAAGCTGATGGCACGACCACTTCCGGTTATGCCAGCATCCACGTTTGCGGCGGCTTGAAGCCGTCCGACCCGGCTAGCTAGTGTGTGAACTACGGAGGGTTGCCCGTCTGAAATATGGCGGGCAACCCGTCCTTTACCGTTATGCCAGAACTCGATGCCTGCAACTGTGCGGTTCCAGACTGGCTTGCGGAAGTGTTTGCAGGACGGAGGGAATTGCATGACTGGATCAAGCGTCTGCAAACCCTGCGCCAAGAGTTGACGTTCATGGCCGCACAGAAGTACGGCACGGACATAGAGATTGGCCCGATATGGAACCAACTGGATGCAGCCATAGCGAATGTCCGGCTGGGGATGCCATATCAAGAGTGTGTGTGTGACGCGGACACCTACAACTGCCCCATGTGCGACGGTAAACGATGGATAAGCGTTGGTCGTGTCCTAAAGGTGTTTCCACAAGCGCCACGGCCACGGTCGTTGGCGTCGTTGCAAGACAGTGTGCCGTAGTGTTTTCGCCCCTACTAAGGGAACCGATGGCACGATGCACACTACAGATTGGCGATAGCGACTTGGATGTAGTGGCGGTGGGAGGACTTGCAACGGTGTTGGCAACGATTGGCGAAGGAAAAGCCATTCATGTTGTCGGCACGCTGCGAGTCAATAAGCACACAACCGAACTCGACATAGAAACGATTACGCCACTATGACCGACGCCGACGACGTTGCTGCCAGCATCTTGGAACAGGAAATCGACCTAAGCCGACGTGGCTTGCTGTTTGAACTCGTCAACAAGTTCCAAGGACTCAAGGGTGTCGCGGACGAATACAAAAAGCTCTACAACAACTCAGCCGACACGCCTAGCGTACAAGCCAAGCTACTGGACATCGTAGTGTCCGGCATCTTCGACTTGGATCAAGAGACGACTCCCCAGGTTCCCGAGGACGAATTGATGGCGATTATGCGCGAACTCATATCGCGCCCGGAGATTCGCCCGCTTATCCAGCAATTACTCAACGAAGCGACCAATGGCAGTTGACCTCCGCGCATTTCTGGGCCAGCACGCGGAACAACTGTTTCCGCCCGGTAGCAATCCGCGCCGACATCGAGATTATCGTACTGAGTTCCGAAATACGCTTGTCAAGATGCACCAGCTACGCATGGAAGCGTTGCGACTGTATCTCTCGCTTCCACACGCCGAGGAGTTTCACCAGAGCCGTGCAAAATGGCGATTAGCTATCGGCTCTAATCGTGCTGGAAAAAGTTTAAGTTGCGGAGTCGAGTTTAGTCGGGCCGTGATAGGCATGGACCCCTACGACAAGTATCCGCGCAACGGCGGCAATGCCATCGTTGTTGGCGCTGACTCCGACCATTTGGCAATGCAATGGCGCACGATATCGGAGGAAGGCGCGTTCTACATCATCCAAGACGAACAGACGCGGCTCTGGCGTGCAGTACGGCCACATCCCAACGATCCGACGCAACTGGACGACTACGACGACGCATACCGCGAGAAGTGGAAGCCAGCCCCACCGCTGATCCCAAGGCGCATGTACGCCAAGCCTGCTATGGAAGATGCAGGCAAAGGCGTGCCCCGCGTTGTGAACTTCCACACGGGATGGAAAAGTCTTTGGCGCACGGGCAATGGTCATCCTCAGAAGGGTGCCCACTACAACCTTGGATGGCTCGACGAGGACATGCAGAACGACCAGTTCTACGAGGAAGTCAACCGTGGCCTTGTCGGGTTGAACGAACCGGAGAAGTGGGCACCCAAGGGCATTTGGTCTGCAACTCCCCAAACCGACAACATGAAGCTGATTGAACTGCGCGAACTATCCGACGCAGGGGCCGAACACATCAAGTCGTTCTTCTTCACCATCGACCAGAACCCCTACGTACCAGCATCAGAACGGCGAGCGTTCTTTGAGTCGATGAACGAACAGGAACGGGAGGTCCGCTACTACGGCCGCTCTGCCATCGAGGGTCGCTACGTCTATTCGATGTACGATCCGCAGGGCGTGCATGGATGCGAACCGGGGGATATTCTCCCAAACTGTGCCCACTACCTCTTTGCCGATCCCGGTTCGACGTGTGCCGCCGCTCTGTTTGTGGCCGTTGACCCATTTGAACAACACGCTTGGGTATACAACGGCTTTACGGTCAAAAACTGCACGATCCAACAATGGGCAGGTGAAGTAGCCCAGCGATGTCCCGACGTGTTATTTGAGGCGGCCATTATGGATCAGCAGGCGGGCCGCTGCAAACACGGATATGGCGGCGAAGTCACAACCGCCAAGCAGTGGTGGGACGCCTTGATTCGTGCCGGCGTTCGCGTCAAGACGCAAGGCAACATGGGCGGAAGCGGTTTCTATGCCAGCAACCCAGATATTGCCTATCGCCAAGCCGCCCTCCAAGACTGGATGCTGCCACGCGACAGCGGAGAGTGGCGTGGAACATCCAAGCTCAAGGTTGTCCGGGGGTGCTTCCCCGACCTGGACAAGCAGATTCGACACGCCCAGATGCAACAGGTTAAGCGGACAGACCGCACCGTTCGCACGGAAAAGCGGGCGTCACGCACAGAGGACGCATTGGTGTGCCTTGAGTACGCCGCCGCGTTTAGTCCTTCCTACCGCGAACCCGAAAAACTGACGGAACACAAAGACCTCGCCGTGTACCGCATGTTCCAAGAGAAGCAGAAGAAGTCCAAAAAGCGATTAACAGCCGGCGTATGTCTCGGCTAAACACTCCAACCAAGAGGATTTTATGATTCCCGCTATCGCACCGAACCAAAGCCGCAACGGTTCCAAGTGGACGGCCCCCCGCTATCCCGTCCACACCCGCGTTTTGTTTTCCAAAGACCCGACGTGGCGCGATGCTTCGCCCGGCTACATTGTCGTCAACGGGAACAACGGCATGGCGAGCTTGCTTGTGTCGTTCTACTTCCCCGGCCACGGCATCAGCGTCGAGCCAAGAGACGACTGTTACCACGCCGACGACCCGAACATTCCCAATCGCCCCGCAGACTTTTGGGATGGCACAAATGGCGTGTACAAGCTGGCTCCCATCGAGGAAGAAGCGTTCGCGTTGAAAGAACGTGTTGAGCGATTGGAAGCACTGTTGCTAAATGACCGTAAACAAGGCGCGAACGAACCCATCCCCGAAAAACGCGGCCCTGGACGACCGCCCAAGACAATACAGGCGTAACCATGCCTCCGAAGATCAAGCGAAAGAAGAAGTGACATATGGAATGGCTCGCCTCAGTTGTGAAGTTCTGGGAAGAACAGGCGAAGGCTGCTGACAAAACCAAACATCGTCAGTTTGGTAAGGTGGCCCAGCGTGCATGGGACTTCATTGGGAAATCGTACAAGGAATTGTACATTGATCCCGACAACCCCGAGGATGAGCCATTCAAGATACCCACGCCTCCGCAGTACAGAACTCGTCTCAATAAGTCGCGTGAGTTCGTCAGTCTGTACACGCCCCACCTCCACAACAAGGTGCCAAACTTCCTTGTTTCGCCGTGGCGACCAGCATTGCCGCCCTTGCTGCAAGAGTTGGGAATCGACCCGCCAGAACAACAGGCCCAGGACGAATTGCGTTGCACGTTGGCACAGTGGTTTGTCAACTACGTGCCGCGTGAAACCAATCTGTTCTGGGAAACTCGCAATGCCATCCAAGAAGCGTTAGTCAAGGGCAGGGGCGTAGTGTGGTTCGAGTTGACGGAATCACCTAACGGCGACATCCCGGCAGGCTTTTTTGATTCTGTTGACAACCTCCTGATCGACAGCGATTGCGTGCAGATGCGGGATGCCGCATTCATCATGCGTAAACGGCGTCGATCGAAGTGGGCTGTCGCACGTGAATGGGACATCCCCGTTGAGGACTTGCCTGCCCAACTGCAAACGGACTTCTCGGCGTCAGTCAGCAAGGCCCGTGGCGACACAGGCAACGAGCGAACCGAGGACATCGTTGAGTATTACGAATGCTGGTCGAGAATGGGCGTTGGCAACAAGAGTTTCTATGCCGACTCAACGCTCAAGGAATTAGAGCGAGACTTAGACGCACTGGGCGATTACGTCTACTTGTGCATCTGCCCCGGCGTGCCCTATCCACTCAACCTACATCCGAAGTGGTTTGCTGGCGAGGACCGGGAACAGCAGTTACAAGAGCGGTGCCGCTGGCCGCTTGAGTTCCACGACGACATCGCCAATCCGTGGCCGGTCGAGTGCTTGGACTTCATACCGTCGATTGATACGCCTTGGGCTACATCGCCCCTGGAAGCCGCCTTGCCCCTACAGAGCTTCCTCGATCATGCCTACTCATTTCTCATGGGACGCACCAGAGCCGCTACACGGGCGTTGGTGATGGCCTGGAAGCGGTTGCCGCAAGAGGCACAGGACCGGCTAGTCAACGGTGGCGACCTCGAACTGCTGTTAATGGACGACCCGGTGGATGACGAGTCGCTGAAAAAGTACATCAACATCATCCAGTTCGAGCCGTTGAAGTCTGACCTGTGGCGTGTCATTGACATGGTATCGCGGGAGTTCGAGAAGCAAACGGGTATGGACCCGCTATTGTACGGTTCGTCCGGTTCCGCCCAAAGCCGCTCGGCTACCGAAGCGAAGAACCGCGAGAACCACGTCACCAGCCGCCCATCCGACTTTGCCGACATCGTGGAAGAATGGATGAGCCGTATCGGTCGCAAGATTGGTGTGGCCTCCCGCTTGTATGTTGGCCCCGAGACATTGGGCAATCTGTTCCGCGAACCAATTCAAGAGGCACCATCCATTGACGAACAGGGTCAGCCGGTTCCCATCTACGGCAAGCGGACGATGGCATGGATGCAGTTGGTGCATACCGACGATCCGCGAGACGCCACGGCCGAGTTGATGTTCAGCATTGAGGCCGGTAGCGGTCGCCGTCGCAATCTGCAATCGCTGACGGATGCCGCCAACCAGATTACCCAAACGCTGTTGGGACCGATGCTGCAATTCTACCAGCAGACGGGCGATTCGACGCCGTACAACGCCCTGATGGCCTTGATGAACACGACCCTGGACGGCGTTGTTCCCATGAACCAGTTGATGTTGCCGAAGCAGCAACCCCAACAGCAGCAACAGGGACCGCCACCGCCCGATCCAGAGCAGGAAGCCGCTGCCGCCGCACAACAGCAAGACATGGAGATGCGTGGTCAAGAGACGCAGCAGAACATGGCCATGCAAGCTGCCCAGCGTGACCAGGAAATGCAAGTGGCACAGCAGCAGCAGCAGATGGAGGCCGCGAGACATGAGCAGGAAATGCGTCACCGAGACGAAGCTCACGCGCAGGACATGATGATGAAGCAGGAGCAAGCGAAGGCACAAGCAAAAGCCGCCCAGCAATCCAAGCAACACCGCCCACAAAAGAAGTAAGTTATGCCAAACTACGAATACAAATGCACCGGATGCGGTGTGATACGCGAAATCAGCGAAACCATCGCGGAGATGGAAGCAAGCCGCGACAGCAAGCGGTGCATCGCGTGCGAATCGCCGATGACCAAGCTGTTTAGTTGCCCGACACTGTTTACCGAAACAGCTTTTTTCTCAAAGCGTGGCGAGGATGACGGGTTCGCAAAAGACGAACGCGGCCGTCGCATGGCCAAGTCAATTGCCCAGCGAGCGGGTGTCAGTACGGCAGGCAAGGTGTTCATGCCGTCACTGTGCCGACAAGGCCGCGTCTTTGATCCGCAAGCGTGGGTAGGCGATACGTCGGACATCAGGCGTGCCGCCAACGCTGCTAACGTCAACGTCAAGGGCAGTTGCGTCAACGTGCAGCAGCCCCCGATGGCCACGGAAATGCGGCCCTACCGCGTGGCAGACGACATCGTGGAACGAAAAGTTGACGAGACGATTGAAAAGCAACACGGCGGAATTGTTGACGGCAAGACGCGACAGAAGTTGCGCCAAACCGTCCGCGAACAGATTACCCCAACCAATGCCCCGCTAGTCCCGCATGAGGTGGTCGCTTGAACCCTCAGATTCATACCTACAGCGACGTAATCGACGCCCTTGACGGTTGGCTGCAATCGCGTGGCCAGGGTGCAGCGAATCAAGCCGTTATTCGCCGCACGATACTGGCAGCATACGAGGAGTTCCCGTCTCTCCATGATTGGACATCGTTGCAGACCAACGGCCGCATCATGTTGCAAGCTCCGTACACCACCGGAACGGCAGTGTACGACCACACGGGCGGCACATACGAACGGCAGCTAACCCTGACTGATGGAGTGTGGCCGGACTGGGCGGAAGATGCTGCCGTTCGCATCGACGACGTTGTGTGCGACGTGGACGCAAGGATGTCCGATACGGTCATTACCCTGGACTCGGTAATGAACCCCGGTGCAGACGTTGCATCAACCACGTACAAGCTGTTCAAGCGTTGGTATCCGCTGCCTAATGATTTCGTGTCTTTCTGGGGTCCGCTGGAATCCAGCACGCACAGCTTTGGTAGCTACGTATCTCCGTCCGAAATGCTGTGGAATGAGTCGTACTACGACACCACGGGCGACTTCCGCTACTACACGATCATGCCGTTGCAGGACGCCTACGGCACTCTGGGCATTTACCTGTCTTACGACTCCGATGCTACGGAGCCAATGAACTTCATCTACAAACGCCGCCCGCGTTCGTTGCGGTACAGCGGCCACGACGCAGCAGACTACGCCGGAACGATCACCGTCACGGCAAGTAGTGCATCAGTAGTGGGCGTCACCACATCGTTTACGGCGAATCATGCGGGAGCAATTCTGCGCGTCAGTTCGTCAGCCAGTGTAAAGCCCACGGGCATGGAGGGCTCGCAGCCCTACGAAGAACAGCGGTCTATCGCATCGGTCGAGGGCAGTACGGCAATCACGCTAGATGGCGTTATTCAGACTTCCCGCAACGGCGTGAAGTACAGCATCAGCGACCCGATGGACATCGAGGTCGGTGCCTACCAGTTATTCCTATCGCTGTGCAAAAAGCATCTGGCGTTCGAGAAGGACGTAAAAAACAAGATTGAGTATGAGCAAGCGTTTCGATCTATGCTCGACCTCGCCAAGTGTACCGACACTCGCGTCTCGCAGCGGCGCGTGTGTGGCTACAGCACTCCGAGTTACGCCCGATTGGCTGATTCACCCAAGAGTCAGAGAGGCTACGAATGAGTACCTACGTCACTTCCTCCGACATCGACGCCCGATACGGCATTGGGAACCGCCAAAAGTGGGCCGATATGGAAGGTCTTGGCCCAACTGCCAACGCCACCGCCATCGCTGCACGCACAACTGACGCAATTACTTATGCGTCGTCGTTCATAGACGATTACTTACGGAATAGCAAGTTCTCGTTTGTTGTGCCGATTACGGGAACGGTGCCCGACACCATTAAGGACATTTGCCGCAAGATTGCTGCCTATCAGTTGTCGGTTCCGCGTGGCGTGTCTGACTACACCAAAGATGGCGACCCCATTACGCCATTGTGGGTCGATTATCAAGACGCCCTTATGAAGTTGAAGATGATCGTCAACCAAGAAATTGTACTGGATTTGGCCTCGTAATGACTGCCGTCAATCCATTTTACGACACCAGCGAAGCCATCTGGGCAATGCTCGTTGCTAAAAGCGACTTTGTGGCGATGTTCCCTGCGGACACGGTACATCAGGTTCGCTACACGACGGCATTGGTCTACGCACCGAATCCAGAAATAGACACGCCCGCCCCCAACGATTATCCCATCTGCCGCGTGCGGCTCGTAAAGGCCAAGCCCGCTACAGAGCAAGACAGTACCAACTCCTACCTCGACGCTACGTATGCCATCGAGATATGCACGGGGCAGCAGTATCAAAGCGTAGCAATGGCGGCGACGTGGGCCGTGTATCGGGCAATGCTGAACTGGCGTACTTACGTCCGCGACGTGGTGACGTGGAACGGTACGGCGTGCGTGTATGACGTGAACGCCGACGACGGCGGCTACACCGACGACAACAAAGAACGCAACCGTGGCACCGATCAGTGGATTGCCGTGTGGGCAATAACCGTTCGGCTCAACTTCTCAACGACAGAACTACAGGCACATTAAGGCAGGAGCAATGCAATGATAAGGCGGACAGGAAAAGACGTAGCAGTTAACAACATTCCCACTGGTGGACGACTGGCATTCCAACGCACAGTCAAAGCGAACCCCATCTACCATTCTGGTGGCCAAGGTGGAGCCGAGCGTGCCGAAGGCAACGTCGATTTTGTCGGTAGCTACTGGGCTTGGGGCCATACGCCAAGTGTGTTTTGCAACGACCGTTTTACACTGGCGTTTACCTTGACGGGCGGTGGAACCGAAAGCGGCCTTACGGCAGCTAATGTGCTTTGCACGGGGATTGATATTGTGGTTCCCGTGTTCGACCCCAGCGCCCGCAACGGTGTGTACTACATCGTGTACTTTGGGGCTGGCGGTACAGACCTTACGGCTAGCGCCGCAACCGCTGGTGCCACCGCCCAAATCTTCAACGTCAAGGGCTTGGCCTGTACGGTGGCTGGCTCTGCCCAAACATGCATCCAATCCATGAAGTGGTCTTTCCGTGTTGACGGCGAACCCTTCATCGACTCTTGCGGCAATGGCGTCTACGACCGCCCCACAGGCAATCTCGATTGGCGGTTCGAGTGCCGCAAGACTATCGACGGAATGGAGGACGCCCCCGCGCTAAATGCGGTGGGTGCCATGCAAATGGAAGTTACAGACGCCCTGCATTGGGACGCAACCTACGGGCGCGTTGTAGGTGTTGAGGGTGTGTTTGATCCACAATCCCGCGAAGTGCTGGGCATTGACATTACGGCTGAGAAGTGTGCATTAGCCGCCACCGGAGCGGTGGGAACGATTCTCAATCCCGCTGGCGCAACGGTGTGGCCGTAACGAAAGGTTATTGACTCATGACCGACAATCCCGGCTTGCCATTGCCGTTGAACAACATCACGCAGTCAGCGATTGACGACGCAACGAAACAGGCTGCGCCGCAAGCCGCACCTGCTGTGCCCCAGAAGCAGGACGAAATTGTGCGTCTACTGCAAGCCATTCTCGATGAGCTACAGCAGAATCGAGCGAAGGCCAATGCAGTCGCAATGGCAGAAAAGCACGGGGCCGGTGCGCCCGGTGTGGTGCCAAAGGACGAAAAAGAAACCGAGAAAAAGCCGGTGGCCGCGTCGCTAGATACACAAGGCCACGGATTCGACCAAATGGACCCGGCCGGAAGAGTCCACGCAGCGGCGTTAGCACGAGCCAATGCTAGAGCGGCTCGACAAGGAAAGCCAGAACGATTCGAGGTCGCAGGCGATAACCCCGTACACGACAACGTGGCCCAAGGCGAGGCCCTTCAACAGCGACGGGACATTCGCAACAACGCCGTCAAGCCAGACGACGGATTGCGAAGGCCGCAAGACGGTCCCGGAAACATCGACATTCCCGGCAAGCCGAAGGTCGAAGATGACAAGCGGGCATCGACCAACCAGGAATGGTTTACCCCAGACAATCCACCGCCCGACTTAGAGGGTGCTGGTGGTTCGGACCTGCTACAGAAAATCCTAGATGCACTCAATGTACAAATCGGCTACCTGTCTGCCATCAAGGAAAGTTCCCAGGAGGTAGTCACTTAATGTCGTTCCCCATGCCGACATCTCCGATTGGTGAAGTGCAAAGCTACCCCAAGGAATCCTTGAAGGCGATGGCATTCCAGGCTATCCGCCGCTGCCGAGTGACGTGGGCGGATCGGTACAACTGGGCGAAGTTCTTTTTGTACACGACAGACGCTGGCCTGTATCCGTATTTTGTGGCTGCTGGGCTACCCACCAAATCCAACATTATCAAGCTGGCTATCGAGCCAGACGAAACGATACTCACCCACGGCACTGTCAGCACAGCACAAGCCGTATACACACACGCCATTCTGACGTTGGTATACAAGTCGGCAGGCTACGACGATAACTCCCACGTCGTTGTCGAGGAAGTCAAGCCGAACAACCAGATGCAGCATGTCTACGCCGGCAATCTCTACTTCGGAACAAACATGCCGCTAGGCTCCACCCCGTCGATGTTCGTGCCGGGGTTTGAGTACGTCTTGCATTACCCGCGAGCAAAGTACGTACCCGGCATTGTCGGCTATCCCGGCGTCATCAACTGGGACGTGTACCGCATGAAGATGTTGCCGTTGTGGATTTATCCATTCTGCGGCCTGTATGTCGGGTCAAGCATATCCGGCACGTTCGACTACGACGGGACGACAACGCTGGGTGTTGCACATCATGTGTTGGTAAGGAATGGCAACTGGAACTACGAATGGTCGCCTTATACCGGCACATGGGCACCCGTGTTTACGAAGACTGGTCAAGCTATCACGAAATACGCTATGACGTCGTTTTCAGGGCTCTTTTGAGAAGGTTTACCAATGGCTACTGGCGCGATTACCGCACTGATCCAAACGCAATCGTCTATCGAACAGGGCTTGCCCGTGGCGATTACACAGACGTTCACGGGCACTACCCGCGTGACGCCCAATGTCACATGCCCCGTTGCCATTCAAGGCGAACTGACGACGCGAACCAACGATACAGACGGCATTGTCACGGCTGCTGCCCACGGCATTGCTGGCCCGGTTGGCACAACGCCCGCCGTAGACTTTATCGGCCTGTACTGGGTTGATCCAACCGATGGCGTCACGGACAAGTTTGCTTACGGTTGCACGATTACGGCTGCCGACACCAACACGATCACGTTTGAGGCAACTGGGGGCGACGTGCTTCCGGCAGCGACGGCGGGGACCACGGCCGGTACGACGGTGTACATTTGCGTGGGGCAGCGAGTCACGAATATCACGCTACCGGCCGACACGGGCACGGAAATGTTTCAGATAACAACCACCCTCGACAACGGCTACTGTGTTCTCATGTCGGCGGGGAGTGTGGTCGAGTTGGCTACGTTCGTTACATTGGACGTGCCGTACATCTGGCCGCTTATTGCCGGAGCCGACTCCCCGCTCGATGCAAGCATTACTGTCATGGATTTTTATGGCACAGATACGGCATCAACGCTCGAAGTAAAATTGGACGCGGTTCTTGAGTAGAGAAATCCCCGCCGCTGGTTCCCGCACCATTTCGCATGACTTTCTTGCGGAGCTGGATCGTGCTTCGCACTTGCCCATCATGGGGCCGGGCGTTTCGCAGACTTCGGCCGGCACATTCATTCTTCCCCAGCCCAGCAACGCCCGCGAACAGCTTGGCCTATTCGAGCTTGC
>Ga0172379_10001185_pt1 | contig 54746 bp, 43 predicted proteins | sample GrowelOW334metaG_FD_119756 | JGI IMG/M metagenome (GOLD analysis project Ga0172379, IMG submission 119756) | Groundwater microbial communities from an aquifer near a municipal landfill in Southern Ontario, Canada - Groundwater well OW334 metaG | ecosystem: Environmental > Aquatic > Deep... | reverse complement strand
TTCAAGAACCGCGTCTCATCGGCGGCGTCGACGTCGGACACCCGCAGGAGATAGCGCTCCTCATCCTCGAGGGTCTTGCCGAGCATGCCCTTGCGTCGGGCGTATTCATAGACGGGCGTTCCCGGCAGGACCTGCAGATAGTTGACCCGGAAGCGGATGAGGGGGGATTCCGGCAGGGCCTCGGTGACTTTCTTGAAGAACTCCGTGGCCTCGCTGACCGTCGAAGAGCACTCCCCGGGCATGCCGAGCACGATCTGATAGATGTTGTAGATGCCCTGCTCCTGCGTCCAAAGCGCGGCCTGGAGATTCTGGTCGATGGAGACCCGCTTCTCCATGACCTCCAGGATGCGCGCGCTGCCCGTCTCCATCCCGTAGTTGAGCGAGACGCAGCCGGACTCCTTGAACCTGCGCAGAAGGTCCTGGTCCACGGTGCTGCAGCGCACGCCTCCCACCATGTAGACGATGTCGAGGGACTTGAGCGCCTCGATGAGGGCGTCGAGCTGCCGCTTGTCGGAGCCGAAATTCTCGTCGGCGAAGAGGATGAAGCCCACATTGTGGCGTTCGACGAGATACCGGATCTGCCCGATGATCTTCTCGACCGGATAGACCCGGTAGCCCTTCTCCCATCGATGGCAGAACGTGCAGCGGGAGACGCAGCCCTTGGAGGCGACGATGACCCCTCGCTTCTTTCCCCGCCGATGCGGCTCGTGCGAACGAGTATCCTTGGCGAAATCCGGGCGGGAGAGCGGGTCGATGAGGAAATTCTCGATGCGAGAATACTTCTCGAGGATGGAATAGTCCGGAGGCTCGATCTCAGAGGCCGGGAGGTCCGTCTCGTAGCCCGTGAAGACCAACCGTCCGCCGCCGTCGAGGAACGTCAGCCCTTTGATCAGCGAGAGCGCCGCGAAGTCCTCGCCCTCCTTGCCCAGGCGGCCTTCGAGGTAGCGGCAGAGGTTGACGGCGATCTTCTCGCCCTCGCCGACGGCGCAATAGTCTATGCCGGCCAAGCGGTGGCAGATCTCCGCGCTCGCGGCCATGTTCCCGCCGAGCACGATGCGCGTCTTGGGGGAAACGGTCTTGACCATGCGCACGAGCCGCTTCACATAGCTGTAGGAGGTGGACACCACCGCGCTGATGCCCAGGACGTCCGGCTGCCGGTCCTTGAAGAATCGGGTCGTTTCCTCGAAGGAAGGACGCAGGGCGTCGATATCAAGAAAATAGGGGTCCCAGCCTGCCTTGCGCAAGGCCTGCATGATCGCCAGAGAGCCGAAAGGGGGGTAGTCGGAAGGCTCCTGCCGGATCGGGACCGTGCAGATGACGATGTCCATGTCGTGATTATCCGTTTTTTGACGAGTTTCACGCAATCCCGACGCTCGGACCGCTCCCGCACGGACGGGCGCGTCCGTGAATTGCTATGATAAAAAAATGTCTTTCCCGTTCTTTTCAGTCATCCTGCCGACCTACAATCGGAGCCGGATGGCTTGCACGGCGCTCAAGACCGTCCAATACCAGACCTGCGCGGACTGGGAATGCCTCGTGGTCAACGACGGGTCCACCGACGACACCGACGCGGTCCTGGCCGGCTTCTCCAACGACCCCCGCATCCGCATCCTGCGCTCGGAGAAGAACCAGGGGATGAACGCCTCGCGCAACCAAGCCATCGGCCAAGCGCAGGGACGCTTCGTCACTTTCCTGGACTCCGACGATCTCTGGCTGCCGCAGCGTCTGGAGGCCTTCCGCGCGCGCATCACCGGCTCTGTGCAGGCGGGATTCCTGTTCTCCAACGCCTACGTCTGGCGCTTCGGCCGCATCCTGGGAACGCTCTTCGACCCCGCGCGGCCGATCCCCGAGGGCGTGGTCCCGGGCCATTACGCGGTGGGGGAAGCGCATCTTCCCTACGTGACGACCAACGTCGCCATCCGCCGCGACGCCTTCTCTCAGTGGGGCTCTTTCAAGACCGAGATGCGCACCTTGGACACGGAGCTCTTCACGCGCTTCCTGGCCAACGGATTGCCGGTCTGCGCGCTGCGCGAGCCGCTCTCGGTGCGCCGCCTCCACGACGGACAGCTCACCGACCGCCACGTCGAGAATTTCCGAGAATCCCTTCTCGCCTTGGAAGCCAGCGGAGCCTCCGCCGAGCTTCAGGCTTCGATGCGCAAGGATATCTGCCGGGAAGTCGCGCTCTACCTGCTCAAGGCCGGGGAACCGCTCAAGGCCCGGGAGTTCCTGCTGAGCGAACTCGGGGAATCCGCGCGCGCCACGCCGCTCTTCATGGGAACGCTGCTCCCCAAGCCGGTCCTGCGCCTAGGCAAGGAGTTGAGGCGGACCTGGCTGATGCTGCGCCATCATCCGCTGCTGGCCTCTTCCGAGATCCGAAAGATCTCCGCCCTGATCGATCCCCTTCTCTCCGCGGAACAATAAGCCGTTATCCCGGCGAAAGCCGGGACCCAGGGACTGACTTCAGGCGTCCGTCATGTACGCGATCTCGTCGTAGGCCGTGCGGTAGAGCGGCTGCTTGAGCCGCTTCTGGTCGAAGATGTGTCCGATGAGCCCGATAGAGCGGGCCACCACGAAGAGGGCGTTCAAACAGCCCATCTCCACGATCTCGTCGGATTCCTTCCTGGAGAAGCAGCCGCTGCCCTTGAGCAGGTCCACGAAGCAGATGCCGATGCAGCCGTCGACGTTCAAGATGAGGTTGGCCTTCTTGAGGGTCGTGAGCTTCTCCACCTGCAAGGCGTAGTCCAGGAGCTCCGTCTTCTTGAAGTTCTTCCGGCAGAACTCCTTGAGCAGGCTCACGCGCATGTCCGGGTTCTCCAGGCTCTTGACGCGGTGCCCGATGCCCGGGATGTTCTTGCCCTGGGCCTTCATCTCGCGCACGAACTGCTCCGGGGTAAGCCCCTGCTCATGGGCGCGTTTGAAAGCGCGCGCGGCGTCGTCGATGGCGCCTCCGAAGCGCGGGCCGATGGTGAGCAGGCCCGAGACCAGGGAGGAGATCATGTCCTTGCCCGCGCGCGCGGCCACGATGGCGTTGTGCGCTCCCGAGACCGCCGGTCCGTGGTCCGCGGTGAGCATCACGGCCAGTTCCAGGAATTTGCGCGCGTAGGCGGGAAGCTCCTTCTTGAACCACAAGAGCCCGATGACTCCGCCGATGCCCAATCCCTCGTTGATGACGCGGGTGATGGGCACGTTGTTGTACTCGAGCTCTTCCTTGCGGTCATTGGAGATCGTGGCGATGAAGGTCGTGGGCTTGCGCACGCGGCCTTCCTTGACCGCCTGGGCGAAGTCCATGGGAAGCGCCGGAGCGGGGACATCCTGCGCGGGTTTGATCGCGCCCTTCTTGACCAAGCGCTCATAGGCCTCGTGAAGCTTCTCGGCGTAGTCGTCGAAGCTCTCAGGAACCACGGCGCCGGCCTTGCGCAGGGCGTCGTTCTTGGCGTGCGCCGTCTCCAGTTCCGAGCCCGCCTTGGCTCCCGCGTGGCCGAACTGCACGCCCGAGGGGAACATCTTGGCGCAGGTGCCCGTGACCCAGATGACCAGCGGCTTCTTGATTCGGCCCGCCTTCAAGGCCTCCACGAGTTCGATCTCGCCGGTGCCGCCCAACTCGCCCAGGGCCGCGATGATCTTGACCTCGGGGATGCGCTCATAGCGCAGGATATGGTCGAGCAGGCTCGAACCCGGCCACGCGTCTCCGCCGATGGCCACGCCCTCATAGAGCCCGTCGGTGGCGCGCGCGATGATGTTGTAGCACTCATTGGAGAGCCCGCCGGACTTGGACACGAAGCCCACGCTGCCCGGCCGGTGGAGCTTGGACTCCACGATGTTCTCGTAGGTGCCGGCCGCGTTGCCGATCTTAAAGCACCCGGCCTTGATGGCCCCCACCGTCGAAGGACCGATGACCCACTTGCCGAGCTTCTTGGCCGTGGCCGCGATCTCGCGGGCCCGGCGCTCCGGCATGCCCTCGGCGATGACGGTCACGGTGCGAAGGCTCGGAGTATTGAGCGCCTCCATGGTGCTCGCGTAGGCGCTGCGGAAGGAGGCGAAATTGATGAACGCGTCGGCCTTGGGATGCGCGGCCGCGGCCGAGGCGATGGAGGGATGCACGGGAAGAAGGATCTCCTTCTTGCCGAAGAAGGCCTTGTGGAAGCCCTCCTTGCCCGGGTCCACGATGGCCGCCACCGAGGGCGTCTTGCGGCCGCAGGCGTAGTCGAAATCCAGCATGCGGCTGACCGCGGCGGTCTGGTTGCCGTAGATGATGGCCTGCGTTTCCTTGGTGAAGAGTTCCGCGTCTTGGTTTTTCATGGGGGTCATTTAAGCGACATGGAGACGATCTTGGTCATGTGCGTCTCGGGCCCGTACACGTCGATGGGCACGCCGAGCGTGGCCGAGAGCTTGCGCATGCGGTCCAGACCTTCCTTGTAGTTGGGCCCGCCCCGGCGGACGTAGATGCGGACCTTGTGCGCCACGAGCTTGTCCCGATACTCCTCGAGCGCCTTGACGATGCCGGTGAAGGTCTTGGCCACGTCCGTGAAGTTCGCGATGCCTCCGCCGATGAGCAGGACCTTGCCGCGCGGGTCCTTCTTGCGCGTCATGAGGTCCAGGATCGTGCGGGAATAGTGGTAAGTCTCGTCGGTGGTGGGGTTGCCCGAGTACTCGCCGTAGTTGGCCAGTTCCTTGGACGCGCCCAGGTCGCAGACCGTGTCCGTGTAGATGACCGAGGCCCCGCCGCCGGCCACCATGAGCCAGACCCGCCCGTCGGGGTTGAGCACCGTGAGCTTGAGCGAGGAGCCGCTCTTCTCATCGAGGCTCTTGATGAACGCCTCCTCCGGCGTGGAATGGCTGCCGAAGGACGGGGGGAACTCCAGTCCGTTCCAGAGCTTGCGGCACTCGAAGGCCGCGGTGTCGTCGACCTTGGCCACGAGGTCCAAGGGCACCGGAGCGTCGCCCTCGAAGGTGAAGGGGTTTATCTCCAGATAGGTGAAGTGTCCTTCCCGGAAGAGCTTGTGCAGGCCGCGCACGAGCAGTTTGACGGCCTCCTTGCGCCCTCCCGCGAGAGCGGGGAGCTTCGGCTCGAACTCACCCGCCTCGCAGAGGATGGGGACATGCGTCTCGATGACCTTGTCCCAGTTCTCCTCGACGTAGATGCCGCCTTTGGGAGAGAAGTAGACCGTGTCTTGGTCCTTCTCAGCCTTGAAGGCGACGTAAAACTCTTCGTCCTCTTTATGCGGGGTGAAGGGTTCGATGAGGAAGTGCGTCAGGGTCCCCTCGGTCTTGCCGACCTTGGCGGACTTGTTCATGCGCTCCTGTATCCAGGCCCAAGCGGCCTTCCAGCCTGCGTTCAAGAAGACCAAGCCGTGCTTGCCGCGCTTTCCGAAGAGCTGGTCCGGCTTGACGACCAGTTTCCCGGTCTTCAGCCAGGGATGCTCCTTGAGCAGTTCGGATTCCTTCGTATCCGGCGCGACGAGCGCGAGCCTGCGGCTGCGCTCAGCAAAAGAGGGGAAGCTCTCCGAAAGCGCCGTGAAGAGCATCCTCTTCCCGTCATACTCCCGTATCCCGCGCTGAGCCATGGTCTTTCCCTCTCTAATGAACTAACCGCAGCAGGAGCAGGACGACTTCTTGGCGCCCAGCTCGCACGCCAAACGCGCGGCCACCTTGTCGATGAAGCCTTCGGTCGTCTCGTGTCCCTTCGGGCTGGGCGAGACGAGCTTGACCAAGTCCTTGGTGACGATGCCCTCCTCGATGCAGCCGATGACCGAGCGCTCCAGGGCCGAAGCGAACTTGCAGAGCGCCGGGGTCTTGTCGAGCTCGCCGCGCTTGTGCAGGGCGCCGGTCCAGGCGAAGATGGACGCCACGGAGTTCGTGCTCGTGGCATTGCCCTTGAGGTGCTCGTAGTAGTGGCGCCGCACCGTGCCGTGCGCGGCCTCGTACTCGAAGTATCCTTCCGGAGAGACGAGCACGGAAGTCATCATGCCCAGGCTGCCGAAGCCCGCGGCCACCATGTCGCTCATGACGTCTCCGTCGTAGTTCTTGCAGGCCCAGAGGATGCCGCCCTCGTGCTTCATGATCTGCGCGACCGCGTCGTCGATGAGCAGGTAGCGGTATTCGACGCCGGCCTTCGTGAGTTCGTCCTGGTGCTTGTCGATCTCGGCCTGGAACACTTCCTTGAAGAACGCGTGATAGCGCTTGCTGATGGTGTCCTTGGAGCCGAACCAGATGTTCACCTTCTCGGAGAGCGCGTAGTTGATGCAAGCGCGCGCGAAGGAGGCGATGGACTTCTCGGTGTTGTGCATGCCCATGAGGATGCCGGCGCCCTTGAACTCATGGATCGGCACGCGCGTGGGAGCCCCGCCTTTGGCCGGGGTGAAGACGATCTCGGCCGTGCCCGCTTCCTTGACCACGTAATCGGCGGACTTGTAGAGGTCGCCGTAAGCGTGGCGGCCGATGGTGATGGGCTTGATCCAGCTGCGCACGGCCGGGGCCAGGTTCTTGACCAGGATCGGCTTGCGGAACACGGTGCCGTCCAAGATGCTGCGGATGGTGCCGTTGGGAGAGGGCCAGGCCTTCTTGAGCTTGTACTCCGTGATCCGCTGCGTGTCCGGAGTGATGGTGGCGCACTTGACGCCCACGCCGTACTTCTTGATGGCCTCGGCGCTCTCGACGGTGACCTTATCGTCCGTCTTGTCGCGATATTGGACGCCCAGGTCGTAGTACTTCAAATCGATGTCCAGATAGGGCAGGACCAGCTTGTCCTTGATCATCTTCCAGATGATGCGCGTCATCTCGTCGCCGTCCATCTCCACCAACGGGGTTTTGACCTTGATCTTCTCGATGCTCGCCATTTTTTCAGTCTCCTTGTATTCCCTTGCCGTAGGGAGCCGTAAATCCATCATGCGGCGACCGCGGGTCGTCCCGCAGTCGTGTAGTTGAGCAATCCTCCGGCGGCCATGATCTTGCGCTGGCGCTCGGAGAGCGCGTAGCGGAGTTCGATCTCGGCGCCGGTGCGCGCGTTCTCGACGATCACCGGACGTCCCTCTTCCACGGCCTTGCGCCAGCCGCGGCAGCTCAGCTTGTCGCCGGGCTGCAAGGCATCGTAATCCGCCGCGGAGGCGAACATGAGCGGCAGGATGCCGAAGTTCACGAGGTTCGCGGAGTGGATGCGCTCGAAAGACTTCGCGAGCACGGCGCGCACGCCCAGGTACATGGGGCACATGGCCGCGTGCTCGCGGCTGGACCCCTGGCCGTAGGACTCTCCGGCCGCGATGAGGACCTGCTTGCCTTCCTTCTTGGCCTCAAGGCAGCGCTTGGAGAAGTCCTTGTCCACGTTCTCGAAGACGAACTGCGCGTACTTCGGCACGTTGGACCGGTACTTGAGCCGGGCGCCCGCGGGCATGATATGGTCCGTGGTGATCTTATCGCCCACTTTGATGAGCACTTCTCCGGCAAGGTCCTCGCTCATGGTCGTGCTGCGCGGCGGCTCGCCGATATTGGGCCCGCGCTCGACGGAAGTCTTGGCGCCGCGGCCGTCCGGGAACACGAACATCGAATCGTCCATGAGGAACGTCTCGGGCTCCGCGAGCCTGGGAGCGGGTCCGCCGGCCTCGCGGGGATCGACGAACTCTCCGCGAAGAGCCGCCCAGGCCGCGACCTCGGGACTCGTGAGATATATCTGCGCATCCTGCGTGCCGCTGCGGCCCTCGAAGTTTCGATTGGAGGTGCGCACGCTCACGCCCGCGCTGCTGGGGGAGAAGCTGTTGCCGATGCAGAAACCGCAGGCGTTCTCCATGAGCCGCGCTCCGGAGGCGATGAGGTCGTGCAGTGCCCCGTTCTCGGCCAGCATCCGGAGCACCTGCCGCGAGCCGGGCGCCACGGCCAGGCTCACGTTCGGATGAACGGTCTTGCCCTTGAGGATGGCCGCGACCGTCATCATATCCTTATATGAAGAGTTGGTGCAGGAGCCGATGCAGACCTGCTGAACCTTCATGCCCTTGAGGTCCCGGATCTTCTTGATGTTGCCCGGGCTGTGCGGCGCCGCGGCCAGCGGCTCCACGGTCGAAAGATCCAATTCGATGACGCGCTCGTACTTCGCGTCCGCATCCGCGCACAGGGAGGCCCAATCCTTCTCGCGGCCCTGCGCGGCCAGGAAGCGCCGCGTGACCTCGTCGGAGGGGAAGATCGAGGTGGTCACTCCCATCTCCGCGCCCATGTTCGTGATGGTCGCGCGCTCGGGCACGGAGAGCGAGGCGACCCCGGGGCCGCCGTACTCCAGGACCACGCCCACGTTCCCTTTGGTGCCGAGCAGTTCCAGCATCTTGAGCACCACGTCCTTGCTGGAGACCCAGTCCTTGAGCTTGTTGCTCAGGCGCACCTGATAGACCTTGGGCGCGCTCAAGTAGAAGGAGCCCCCGCCCATGGCCACGGCCACGTCCAGGCCGCCCGCGCCAACGGCGAACTGCCCGATGCCGCCGCCGGTGGGAGTATGGCTGTCGCTGCCCAAGAGCGTGGTGCCCGGGCGGCCGAAGCGCTCAAGATGGACCTGGTGGCAGATGCCGTTGCCCGCGCGGGAGAAGACGATGCCGTAGCGCGCGGCCACGGTCTGAAGATAGCGGTGGTCGTCGGCGTTCTCGAAGCCGATCTGGACGGTGTTGTGGTCCACGTAGGAGACGGAAAGATCGGTCTTGATCTCGGAGAGCCCGAGCGCCTCGAACTGCAGGTACGCCATGGTGCCCGTGGCGTCCTGGGTGAGCGTCTGATCGACGCGGATGCCGATCTCTCCGCCCGGGACGTACTCTCCTTCGCGCAGGTGTTTCCGGAGGATCTTCTCGACGATGTTCTGGCCCATGATGAGGAAAGCTCCTTCGCGGCGAAGGGCCGCGCCCGACTCCTTACATTGTAAAAAATCCCCAAGCCCCCGACAACCCCGTTTCGCCTGGCTGCAGGAAATCGTCGCCCCGGCGAAGACCGGGGTCCAGCAGGCCGTCACCCCGGCGGAAGCCGGGACCCAGGAATACGACGCAACGGCCTTTGCTGGGTCCCGGCTTTCGCCGGGATGACGACGTATAATTATGTAGAATAGCGCGCGTGAACGGGCTGATCTTCGGGATACTACTCTCTCTGGCATCCTTTCCGGCTTATGCGGCTGGGAAGGCCGGCAGCGCGCCTGTAAAAGTCCCTGCTGCACAGACGGGGAAGCTCGACAGCTCCTCTCATTCGCAGACGGGGAAAAACGCGGTCTCCACGCAGGCCGCGGGAACACCGGAGCTCTTCCTCTATCGCTCCAGCGCGCCGCTGACCCTGGAGGCCGTCGTGGAGCATCTCAAGCTCTACGACAAAGACCTGCGCTCGCTCTCGGCGAGGTTCCAGCAGACCGTCTCTCTGGCGCAAGGCCTCCCTCCCCGGACCACGGAAGGCACGCTGGAATACCTCAAGCCGGAACGCCTGCGCATCGAGCATCTGCGTCCGGAACAGCAAACCTTGATCAGCGACGGCAAAGACCTCTGGGTCTATCGCCGCTCCATGAACCAGGCCCTGCAGACCGCTCTGCAGGACGCCAAGCGCTCGGACCCGGCCCTGGCCCATCTTCTGCAGGTGGGCGATTACAGCCGATGGATCTCCGCGTATTCCCTGGCTCTCGACGCGAGCGCGGACGGCCCTGTCCTGACGATGCGGCCCAAGAACAACGCGCAGGGCTCCTTCCTCCTAAAAATGACGCTCTCTCAAGCCGAACTGTTTCCCCAGACGCTGGAGTTCAGGTCCGGAGACACGATGATCCGGACCCGTCTTTTGGACATCCGGTTCAACCCGGAACTCCAAGAACGATCTTTCAGGTTCACCCCGCCGGCGGGCGCCGAGGTGTTCCGCGATTTCAAGCCCCCGCAGATACAATGAACGACCCCCAAGAACCCCAGAAGATCGACGTCGGCTCCGTGCTGCGCAAGAAGCGGCAGATGCGCGGACTCAGCCACGAGACCGTGCACCAGCATACCCGCATCCCCAAGAAGCTCCTGGACGCGCTGGAGAACAACGATCCCCATGCCTTCGCCGCGCCGGTCTACCTGCGCGGGTTCCTCAAAGGCTACTGCGAGTACCTGGAACTCGATTTCGAGCCGCTCTGGAAAGAACTCTCAGGCCAAGTGGAGACGCCCGAGGCCCCGGCGCGGCCCGAACCCTCGGGCAACGCCGCCTTGGAAGCCCGGCGCGCGACGCCGCCTCCCGGCATGAAGAAGCTCGCGCCCAACGCCGGCGGCGGACGTTCCCAGAAGTCCTCGCCTTCCATGATGCTCCCGCTGACGGACTCGACCATGCTGCCCTTCCTCATCATCATCGGACTGCTCGTCGCCGGCGGATTGCTCTGGGTCCTGATGCGGAGCACTCATCTCGGCGCGCCGGCCCACAAGCTGCCGCCGCCGCCGCCGCCGCCGGCCGCGGTGGCGCCCACCGCCCCTGCCCCAGAACTCTCCCTGCTCATCATCCCGGAAAGGGAGACGTGGATCCGCGTAGCCTCCGACGGCGCCCTGCGCTTCGAGGGCCGCATCCCCGCCGGAGCGCGCCAAGAGTGGAAGGCCCGCAAGGGCTTCTCCTTGCGCGCGGTCCGTCCCAGCGCCCTTCGGGTGCTCCTCGACGGCGCGACCGTCCAGCTCGGCACGCTCCCGAAAGACGGGCGCGGGGATTACCAACTCTCGCGGTGACCATCGCCAACCGCCTGACCTTGGCCCGGCTCGCGGCGGCGCCGCCGGCCTTCGCATGCCTCTGGTCCAGGAATCCGAAGCTCTATGCGGCGGCGCTCGGCCTCTATCTGCTTGCGATACTCACCGACGGGCTGGACGGCTGGATCGCCCGCAAGACGGGGCAGGTCAGCGCGTTCGGCGCGCTCGCGGACCCCGTGGCCGACAAGGTCCTCGTCATCGGCGCGTTCATCGCCTTCCTGCGCATCCCCGACATGGACGTTCCCGACTGGGCCGTCTTCCTCATCATCGCCCGCGAACTGCTGCTCGGCGCCCTGCGCGCGCTTTCCGCGGTGCAGGGCACGGTGCTCTCCGCGGACCTGGCCGGGAAATGGAGCATGGCGGTCCAGAGCGTGTGCGTGCTCTGGATACTGACATGGCTCGCGCTATCGGCCAATGGAGTGCTCCTTCCGGACTGGACCTCCGCGCTCCCGCATCCGCTCATCCTGCTCTGCCTGGCCGTGAGCTGGTCGAGCGGCGCCCTCTATTTCTATCGCGCCAGACGCCTGCTGCGCAGTTCCTGGCAGGGGGGGACCGGCCCCGGCATGAAGGGGAATAAGTGAGCAAGGCCGGGCAAAGGCTCTGCGTCGCGATTGCGACCGGATTCCATTTAAGTTATATTCCCGTCTGGCTCCATGAACGCGTCCCGTTCATGAAGCGCGGTCCGATGCGATGGACCGGCGCGGGGCTGGTGGGCGCCCTTCTAGGTTGGGCCGCGCTCCCGCTCCTGCCGCAAGGCGGTCCCGTGCGCGTCTGCACGGCGCTCGCCGCAGTCATACTGGCCGCTTGCGCGGTCTGCACGGTCGCGGAGCAGTCCCTGGGGATGCATGACGATCCGAGGATCATCTTGGACGAGACGGTCGGATTCTGGACCGCGGCGGCTTTCCATCCGCGCGGTCTCTGGCCCATGCTCGGCGCGCTCGTCCTCTTCCGCCTCTTCGATTCCCTCAAGCCTTGGCCCGTACGCCGGCTGGAAGCCCTTCCCGGAGGCTTGGGCGTGGTGATCGACGACGCGGCCGCCGGACTCCTCGCCAATCTCGCGCTCCGATTGATCCTTTGCGCCTGGCCGGCGGCGGCATGAGCAAGCTCCTTCTGCTTGCCGCGCTCCTGGGCAGTTCCGCCCATGCGCAGGAGTCCCAACTGCCGGGCTTCGGCACGCCGCTCTCCACGGAAACGATCTCCCAATCTTCAACGCCCTACCAAGGGATCTCCCTGCCCACGGATAAAGGGCCCTGGGTCATCAGCGAGATCCGTTTCGTCGGGAATCAGAACGTCAGCGAGTATGTCCTGCAGAACCGCGTGCGCGCGCGGCGGGGAGTGCTCTACACCCCTTCGGACGTGGCCGGCGACCTCCAAAAGCTGCAGGGCCTCTCGGGCGTGCTCTCCGCGCGCGCGAACCTCTACGCCCAGCCGAACCAGCCCGTGCCGGAGAACTATTCCGGCATCTCGATCTCCTCGATGATGGCCCGCCTCGTCTACACTCTCGAGGAAAAGCCCTTGGAGATGCCCGGGCTCTCGCCGGGGACCACGATCGAGGCGGCAGTCCCGACGACGACGATCGACACCTCCTCCTCCGCGCGCAAGCAGCAGGCGCCGCCCGTGAGCGTGAGCGGAGTCGTCTTCACGCCCACGGCCTACCGCGGCCTGGACCGCGACAACCGGCTGGGCATCAGCCTCGACATCAACACGCTCTACTACATCGGCCGCCTCTACGGGAAGAACGACTATTCCTCGCGCAAGACCAACTATATCGACCGCCTCGGAGTCTGGTTCATCTGCGTGGACGGAAAGATGCAGGTCCAGACCGAAGGGCGATGGCGTCCCGCGGTGGCGGCCGGCGCCATGGGCATCTTCAGTTTCCGCGACGCGCCCCAGCCCTCGTACCAATCCTCCTTCAACGTCACGGTCAAGCCCAGCGAAAAGTCGAGCAAGCAGATGGCCGGCGCCTACGTCGTGGCCTCCAAGAGGATCCGCAAGCTCCGCTCCAGCATCGGCTTCATGGAAGGGAACGCGGGAGACATGCCCGCCTCCCTGACGGAGTTCCTCTCGGAGCAATCCCTGCGCTTCAACGGCCACCCCGGACAGATCGCCTCGTCCAAGAGCACCTTCTTCGCGAGCACGCTTTACATGATTACGCCCAGCTACCCCTTGGGCGTGGAGTTCATCAAACCCAACGGCATGGCCTTGAACCCCTACCTCGTCAACTTCAAGCTGGGCCGCTTCCTCAAGCTCAACTTCGACCTGGCCTACATCAAGTTCAAAGGCGGCTGGGACATGCTGGGCACCTTCAACTTCCGCTTCACGCAGTTCCCTCGCGGCCGATAGTCCAAGATTCCCTCCGGGAATCTTGCGCGTAGGCCTTCAGACCCATCTTCCGATACACCCAAAGACCCCTGCGCAAAGGTTCCTCTTCCTTTATACTGACCTTGACGCTCATGGAGAAACCTATGAACCGACGGATCGCGACCCTGCTGACCCTGACTCTCACGACCGCATGCACCGCTGCGTTCGCGCAGTCCCTGGAAGAGGCCCAGTCGCCTCTTCGCAAAGCCGTGCTCGGACACCAGATCGGCCGCATGTCCACGTGCGAATATCCCCAGGGTTATTTCATGCGCGTAAGCGCCGTCCCGACGGTTGGGGACATCGCCCCGGACTTCACGCTCAAGGACACTAAGGGCGAGACGTTCTCCCTTAAGAGCCTGCGCGGCAAGGTCGTGCTCCTGGACTTCTTCGCCACCTGGTGCCCGCCCTGCAAAAAATCCATCCCCTTCCTGGTGGAGCTGCACAAGTCCTTCAAGGAAAAGGGCGTGGTGATCCTCGGCATCAATGACGAGGACGCGGAGGCCCTCGCGGATTTCGGGAAAGAAAAAGGCGTCACCTATCCCCTGCTGGTCGATAAGAGCAAGGACGTCCATCGGGCCTACGGCATCCGCGCGGTCCCGAGCCTCTTCGTGCTCGACGCGGAGGGCCGCATCGTCTCCACCGAGGCCGGCTTCGGCGAGGAGATCGCGGCGAACTTGCTCAAGAACGTCGACGCCGCGCTCAAGACCATCAAGAAATGAGCTCCCTTCTGAGAATTGGCCGCGCAGTCGGACAGTCCGCTCTCCTGGGACTGCTGCCGTGCGCGGCCATTTCTCAGGTAGTGACGCAGGTCCAGGCCCCGATCTCAGGACCCGTCCTTCCCGCGGGAATCGGCGCGGAATCGATCCGCCTGACTCCCCAGCAAAGCCTGAACATCGGACAAAACGCCGCCGGGAATACGTTCGCGCTCCCGGCGAGCATTCTCCAGCACGAACCGCTGATCACGGGAACTGACGCCCTGGCGTTCTCCGCAGCCCTGCGCGCTCAGGCGCCGTCGGTCACCGTCAACGTTTTCGGCAGGAGTCAGACTGCACGCGCGGAAACGATCAAGGTCCAGACTCTGTCGGATGCAACGAGCAAGACAGGGATTCTTGCGGGAAAGACGAAACATCTCGGTGAAAAGACCGTCTACATCAGCGCTCTCCAGGGACTCGAGAACACGCTCACCGTGATCAAGAGCCGCCCCGGCATGACTTCGGTACGGCTCAACTCCTTGTGGGATTCCTCCAGGAAGTCCGGCATGGATGAGACCGCCCTTTCTCCCGCCGGGATCGTCGGCGCGGGATCGGCGGGAACATCGAATAAAAAGAGCATCTCTCTTAAGAAACCGTCGCTGCTGCGCCGCGTGGGCACGGGACTCCTGAAGGCCTCCATCGGCACGCTGGCCATATCGCTTCCCGCCATGGCCGCTCCCGCGGCCGCCGCCTCCGCGATCAGCCTGGGCGCGCTCGGCATGGCGTTCGCGGCAGGCATCATGGCCTTCCTTTCTCCCTGCGTGCTTCCGCTGATACCGGGTTATGTGTCCTTCATCTCCGGGCTCTCGCGCGATGAACTCATCGCCGGCGTCGACAAGAAAACACTTTTCCGACGCGTAGGACTCAATGCGCTCTGCTTCGTGGGGGGATTTACCCTGACCTTCACGATCTTGGGCGCGACCGCCACGGTGCTGGGTTCGTACCTCACCATGAATCTGCCGTATTTCACGCGCATAGCCGGCGCCTTCGTGACGCTCTTCGGCCTGCACACCATGGAGATCATCCGCATCCCCTGGCTCTACCGGGAGAAGCGCTACGAGGGGGCGATCCAGCCGGGTTTGGTGGGCGCGTTCCTGATGGGCCTGGCCTTCGCCTTCGGCTGGACCCCGTGCGTGGGGCCGATCCTCTCGGGCATCCTGGCCATGGCCGCCTCGGGTGAGACGGTGGTGCAGGGCATGCTGCTCCTGGCGACCTTCTCCATGGGCTTGGGCATCCCGTTTATCCTGACGGCCTTCAGCGTCAATGGATTTCTGCGCTTCTTCCAGAAGTACAAGCGCTTCATCGGCTGGGGGGAACGCATCGCGGGAGCCTTCCTGGTGATACTGGGGATCCTGCTTATGTTCAATAAGCTCGATGCCCTGATGGCCTGGATCCCCGAATTCTTCTTCCGCTTCGCCAGCTAATAAAGGGTCTTCGGGTACGCGTCGATCTCTCCGTATCTTCTCTCACCCCGAAGCCCCTTCCCACTCGTGCTCCAGCAATCAAGGAAGCCGTTTCTTGATTCTCCGACGAAATCCACTACTCGAAATTAGATCGCGAGACCGTCATGTCCACTGAAAAGCCCGCTGACCAGAACCGGACTTCCTGGGTGTTCGTCCTGTAGATGAAGTGCAGATAGGTGGGCTCTGAAACAGAACGGCCCAGAGAACGAATGTCGAAAACCGCGTAATTGCTCCGAGCCTTTGGGTCCCGGCATGAAGGATAGCGCAGGACCTTGATGCCGGAATTTCGCAGGATATACGCATGAGACGGTGCGTAATCCGTCCTGCTCATGATCTTGCGGCACTCCCGATGCTTCGATAGGTCTTTGATCTTGCCGCTCTTAATCGACAGGCAAAAGGCCGTTCGCTGTCCCATGTCCTTGCCTGCGTCCAGGTCCTTCAGATGAGTCCGCTGGCGCAGGAAGTGATAGGCGAACTCATAGAGCGCGGTCTCCATTTCCTGCGAGCAATACAAGACATTGCGCATGGTCCCGGCTGGACGGAACCGCGCGCTGAACTCCGAGGCGATGGGCAGAGGATAGCGGAAAGGGGTGGCGATGAGGATATCCCAATCCTTGTAGGGCATGGCGGGCTTCGTGGACTCCAATACCCGCTCCAGCTCCCGCGCGCGGCTGGAACTGCTCGTCACTGACTCGGCATAGGCATTGTCGCCCTGGTTCTGCGTGACCCTGTAAGCCTGCCGCATCAGGCGCCTCGCCCTCGGGCATAATCCAAGTATTGCCGCACAAGGACGAGTCCTTCGATGGATTCCGCGATCTTGTCCACCGGGGGCATCCCGAAATCAGGGTGCTTTTGCTCCAGCCATGCGACTTGGTGCTTGGGGTTGGAGAACATGGCATGCAGGCTCCTGTGGATGGCCAGCAGATGCAGGAGCGCCTGGATGTCCGGGGCATAGGGCGCATGCCCGAGGGGGACGCGCTCGTTGCGGAGCCAGCCGTTGACCGTGGTGGGGGAGAGGTGCAGTATCTGTGCGATGCGCTGGCCTGCGTAGTCCCATGCGTCCCGAAGAGCCGCCAGCGCCTCCGACACCGCAGATTCGGTCTCCCGAATCTGCGTATGAGCGTTTGCCGTCTTCTCCCGAGCCGAACTTCTCGTGTCGTGTCGCGTGGTCATGAAGATAGGATACCTCGTGTCAGCATATTTGTCAATACTTATGTTAATAGGCAATTATGCCGACATCGTCGAAGATTCGGCGCTATCGGGAATAATTCACCTTTGAAAGTTAGAATTATTCCCGTTCGGGAAAATACTTGCGGAAATAGGCTTCCAGGGGTATAATATTCCCGTTCGGGAATAATATGACTTTAAAAAGTAATTTTAATTAGCTTATTCCCGCTCAGGAAAACATGAACGAATACCTCGCCCATGGACCCGCGGAGATCGGCAAGGCCGTCCGCCAGCGTCGGCAAGAAATGAAGCTCACGCAGGCGAATGCTGCCGGACTCTGCAATGTAGGCATCCGATTCCTATCGGAACTGGAGAACGGAAAGCCGACGCTCCACCTCGGCAAGGTGATGAAAGTCCTGCGCGCGTTCGGCCTGATGACTATTCTCAAGAGAAAAGGAATCGAGCCATGAGTGAGGCGTTGAACGTTTACTGGGGACACCGCTTGGCGGGACGGCTTTGGATCGGCGAAAAGTCCATCCTGCGCTTCCAGTACGACCCGAACTGGCTCTCGACGCCGGGCGCGATCCCTCTGTCCCTGCGCCTGCCTCTTCAACAAGAGCCGTCCGAGCCGGGTCATGCCCGAGGGTTCTTCGCCAACCTGCTGCCCGAGGCGGATGTCCGCGCTCGGATCGCCCGAGAATTGGGCGTCTCGGAATCCAACGACTTCAAGCTGCTCGAAGAACTGGGCGGCGACTGCGCCGGAGCACTCTCGCTCTTGCCCGAAGGCGCTTCTCCCGAGACCGCGGGCGAGTATCAGTTGATCTCGCCCAAGGAACTCGATCGGATGATCGAGGGAATGCCTCAGCGCCCCTTGCTCAGGGCGCAGGAAGGCTTGCGCTTGTCGCTGGCCGGCGCGCAGGAGAAGATCCCGGTCTATCTCAAGGACGACCGGATCTACCTGCCGCGAGGCTCCAACGCCAGCTCTCACATCCTCAAGCCGGCCATCGCGCGCTTCCCGAACACCGTCGAGAACGAGGCTTTCTGCATGATGCTGGCCGCCGAGTCAGGCCTGCGGGTCCCCAAGGTCTCTATCCGCAAGGGCCGCAACTGCGCCTACCTCATCGAGCGTTATGACCGCAAAACAACGCCGGATGGGAAGCTCGCGCGGATCCACCAGGAAGACTTCTGCCAAGCGCTGGGCGTCGACTACGGCAGGAAATACGAGGGGGAGGGGGGGCCTGGGCTCAAGGACTGTTTCGCCCTGCTCGACAAGCATAGCTCGGAGCCGATCCTCGACAAGCGCGATCTGCTCCGAGCGACGGTCTTCAACCATCTCATCGGGAACTGCGACGCCCATGCCAAGAATTTCTCGCTCCTCTTCGAGGGCGGCTCGATCCGGCTGGCGCCGTTCTACGATCTGATCTCCACGAGAGTCTACGGAACGCTCTCGACGAAGTATGCCATGCGCATCGGCGGACAGCTGCGCGGCGAGTGGGTCGCCAAGGAGCACTGGCTCAAGCTGGCCGAGGAAGCCGAGGTCGGCACAAAGGCCGTCCTGAGCATCTGCGAGGAGATTGGAGAAAACCTTCCCGCCGCCGCCGATCGTCTCGCCGCCCGTTTCCTCCCCCAATACGGCGGCGAGAAGGTTCTTCTCCCTCTAATCAAGCACATCAAGACCATGAGCAAAAAAATGAAAGCCGTTTCCTGATTCTCCGCCGGGTCCTGCCGGGGGCGGGCTCCCATCGGCCTCTGCTCGCAGGCTGCGTCCACAATCTTGCTCGCACCCGGCCGATCCCACCCACCCCCGTCACCCCTCGGAGGATGCTTTCCTCTTTTGAAAAAATAACAAATATACCTGATTTTATATTGTTTGCTATAATTGTTAAACTAATCAAAATGCGATTGGACTAAGAAAATAAACTCTATGCGTTTTTGTGGAAACGAATTCTTAAGTAAACGGAACACGATCAGAATTATAAAGTAACTCTCAAAATGATTTCTCGCTTCTACGCACTTGTTGACTACTTTAATTTGATTCCAGATCGTTATAGGAACCATTTAAATCACGCCACCCATAGAAACGCCATCGATACTATCTACAGCAAAATTATCGAAGCCGACACCAAACTCGGCATTGACTACGGTGATATCAGTATGCGCCTATACGGCGGATGGATGCGAGATGATGGAGAGCCAACTGATGATTATCTAATGATCAGCAGTATTTTGCGCGACTTTCCTAAACATATCTCGAGACGACGCCACATTATTCCTTGCTGCGCAGACAGCATCTTGTCGCGAACTGACTTAGTGCTCCCAGCAACTATTAGAGAATCAAGAGGGTTTCCACCATTTCGCGTGGATTCCCATCCAAAAATACACTGCCCTGCTGGAGTCGCACGATGTCCGGTCGAGGACCTGAATTCCTGGAAACGTGGGCGTTGCCCCCATCATCCTTCGTGCGCAACTCGTGTGGACGATGTTATTGTTTCGACAAGACAGAAACTGGTGGACTCAATGATGGTCGCTGACCAGATTTACTTAAGCAGGGAAGCCATGGATGCATGGGTCGCGATATTCTCCAACGATGATGATGTTGTACCTGGACTCATGGTAGCCGCACACTATTCGCGACAGGTAGTATTAGTCCGCATCGGACGAAGGAACGTTTGCCTATACGACTCGTTCTTGGAAGACGTTGGGACTAAAATTCTAAATCTATAGAGGATTTGTTTATGGCAACCACAGATATTCTTGAAATTATCCGACGCGATATAGCGGCTTTTGCTGACCCTGCAAGCAAGGTCGAATTGAACGAAAGAGAAGCCTCGTGGCAACAACGCCGCCGAAAGATGCATGCAACCTTTATCCGCTCAGATGGCTCAAGTTACCCTGACATCCAGATAAATGAACAGCGCTACAAGTATGCAGAGTTCTTTGCCTCGGAACACATGGCCGATCTGAGATCTCTGGCCGAAAACATCTATTCCTCAATGGTGGAGCCAACAATCTATGTGAGTGGCAGAGCACAGTGTGCCGAAAATGGCAGCGAGGAAATTGCCGATTCCCTTATTACGCGTCTATGTAGGTCCGAATTGCCGTACTTAAGGACCCAAGTTGTTTTTTTGCGTGGAGACGCCGGTGCTGGGAAAACCTTTTTGCTTCGGAATATGGCGAGGACACAAGCCGATGTGTATCTAAAAGCAAAGGAATGCTTCTTGTTTTTGTACGTTGATGCACAGGCACGTTCCTTATCACGCCTAGATGAAGCGATCGCCACCGTCGTAAACGACTTAAGGGCGAATTTTACCTACCATGCGGTCCCAGTACTGACGCGCCTAGGCTTATTAATCCCAATCATCGACGGATTCGATGAACTTCTTGGTGTCGGTGGCTATAAGGAAGCGCTGTCATCATTGACAAATTTTTTGGCTCGCCTCGAAGCAGAGGGAGCACTTATCGCATCAGCTCGAGCATCCTTTTATGCCGTAAGTGATATCGAAAGAGCGACGACGATGTCTTCCTCACTGCAATTTCGAAATTTCAGCTATGAGCTTGTACCGGTAGAACTTAAAAGTTGGAATGATTTCGAGTTAGGAGAATTCGTTGCGCAACGAGATGGACTTGCAATTTTAGGCACAGAATCAAAAGAAGATGCGATAAAAATTCTCTTTGAAAAAATTGGGCCCGCTGGCATTCCTCTTGTCAGAACTCCGTTTTTTGCAGATGCGACTCTAGCCCTACTCGAAAACAAAGAAGGTGTGCCAGAAGGAAATCGCATCCTACATGCGATTATTAATTTATTTGTCAACCGAGAAGTCGGAAAATTACGAGATAAGCATGATGCGGAATTGCTCACACGGGAACAGCACATGAAGTTGCTTGAATATATCGCCGAAGAAATGTGGTGGCAGGGGTCCCGAGAATTAAGTGAAGACACAATACGCACTTTAGCCGAGCTAGCATGTGGGGAATTCAACTTAGGAACAGAAAGTGCGCAAGCATTGCTGAGTCGCGTCCCCACGCACGCCCTTCTTGCGGTACAAGGAGATCGTTCAAAATTCTCTTTCCGCCATGAATATTATTATGGCTATTTCCTGGGGAAATGTCTGGCAAATACGATATCAAACGCTAGCCCCATCGAAGGATTCATGAGTCGTTCGTTGCTCTCAAATGTTATCGCGAAGGAAACCGTCGATGCATTCGACGCCAATTGGCCTGTGATTGCAACGGCAATTGAGCGCCTAGGTGGGATTCGTTTAACCCCAATGAGCCGCGATGTCATCCGATGCAATATCGGGATGATCTACGCAGCTGTAATTGCAAAATACGGGAAGCAAATGCCTGGAGGAGTGACATTCTCGGAAGGATTCATTGAGGGCGCCGATTTCTGCGGGACACATCTATGTGATGTTGTATTCCGACGATGCCAACTCTCTCGTATCGATCTGCGCGATGCCAACTGGGAAAGGATTGTCTTAATTGATACCACCCTTAATCTTCCTATAGTTAATACAAAAACCACACGGCTCGTTATCCAAAATGTTCTTGTCCCAGGACAAGTTCAATCTATTGTTACAATGGGATCATTGGGGGAAGAACGACGATATGATCCTTCGGAAGTGAAATTTATTTTGTCGAACCTAGGGACAACAATTGCTGTGGAAAAATGTACTGGATCTCCAGCGACAGAAATACCAGCACGAGTTAAGGAACGCACTGAACTGTTTCGTCGTTTTTTGCGAATGTCGGGTCGAATGTATTGTTTCTCAGAAGATGACTTGAATAAACGCGGGATCAGCAAGAATCCAGAATGGCGACATATTATTTCCTTAATTGAAAAACATGGCTTGTTGACAAAAATCAGCATTCATAAAAGTGGACCTACCAGCACAATGCTTCGCTTGACCATTCCACAGCAGGAGCTTGAGAAAGCGGAATCACTGTCGGGCGGACATCACAATGCAATCGCTTTCTGGAAAGATTTGAAATCCACCCAATAATACATCGCTCGCAGAGATGACTCCTGATCTCCCAGCAGAGAAATCAGGAAACGACTGTTCCTGGATTCCGGCTTTCGCCGGAATGACGGCAGAAAACGATCAGCGAGCGCGTCGGGAGCGGTCGCGCAGGGATAACGCTGCGGGAAGGAAATGTTGGGCATCCACATAGCCAGGGTCGACGCGGAGGGCTTCTTGAAGCTGATAGACGACTTGGTCCCAGTTGGTGCCCCAATCTAATACGGCCAAGTCGTAGTGGGCCTTGGCCATCAACGGATTCAAGGCCAAGGCGCGCTGGTAGGCGGCGCGGGCTTCCTCTTTCTTGCCGGACTTCTCGGCCGCAACGCCTAGATTCACGACGGTCTCGGCGGCCGAGATGCGAATGCTTTCCTTGACCTCCGGGAGGGAACGATACTGCTCGGTCAATTCCAAGAGACGATCATAGATGCGCGCGGCCGCGCTGTAGTAAACGAAGGCCGCGGCAGGATCGCCTGCCCGATGCGCGAGAAATCCCAAGACTACCGGCGCATCGGGCAGCAACCAGCGCATGCCCCAGGCCTTGAGCAGGAAGCGCTTGGCCTCAGCCTCCCGTCCCGGGACCTCCATGAACGAACTGCCCAGGCGCTGAAAAGAGACCGCGTAGGCCTCGACTAAGTCCTCGCTGAAGAAATCCGGGCGCTTATCGCAGCGCAGGTCGCCTCGGAACACCAGGAACTCCCAGGGGATGATGGAGCAGAGCCCGGATTTGGGAGAAAAGGGCATGAGCAGGCCGCGCGGCGGGCCCAGTTTGCGGCCCGGCGGGATATCCACGTCGGTCGTCGCGAACACCGCCGAACCCTCATTGCCGGCCAGGAAGCGGTCGAAATCCTCGGGACCGCGCAGAGGCCCCAACTGCACGGGCTTTTCGTAGCGCGAGATGCCTGCATGCTGATACCACGGGCTATGCGAGATCCCCTGCCCCACCAGGCGCACGTCGGGCCGCAAGCCCTCCGCCCGCTGGAAATACCAGAGGCTGAACAGCTGAACGTCCTTCTTGGCCAGCACCACCGCATCCTTGGGAGCCGAGCGCATCACATTGTGCACGTAGTCATAGTCCGTCAGGTCCCAGCGCCGGTCCATCTTCGCCCAGCGTCCCATGAGCCCGGCCTGCAAAACGAGCATGCCGAGCAGGAGGCTTGCACCGGCGACGCGAAGCCCCGAACCCTTGAGCCCGGAAGACTCCTCGGACGCATACGTGGGAATGCGTCCGATGAGCGAGGCCGCTCCTTCGGCAACGAATACGGCGAGCACAAGGTCCGAGAGCAGATAGTGCGGCGCCACGATGGCCAGGGCATGAGGATTGGGCGGCATGTTGGCCAGGAACAGGAAGAGCGGACCGCTCGCTCCGTAGAGAAGGCCCAAGCCCGCGCATCGACGATTGCGGCTGCTCTTCATCATGTCGAGCACGCCGAAGGCGCAGAGCAGTAGGCCCGCGGGGCCGAAGCCCTCCCAAAGATGCCCGCCGTAGACGCGGAGATTGGGCAGGAAGTTCTCGCCCGTCGCATAGCTCTTCGATAACAGGTCCAAGGTGCCGCCGTAGCCTCTGCGGGTGAGCGAGCCGATGAAGTTCCAGAGCACGGCCGGATGATTCCAGTCGAGCAGAGGCCCCTGCATGGACCTTAACGGAAGGTAAAGATAGATCGAAAGCCCGAGCAAGCCGAAGCCTGCCGCGCGCAGGAGCCGCAGGTCCCTCCAGCGTCCCGACGGGCCGAGCAGAAGCAGGAGCAAGCCCGGCATCCAGAGCAGAAGGTCGGTGCGGTTTCCCAGGAAGAAGCCCGCCAAAAAGAAGAAGAGGTCGAGGCTCCCGATGGGAGTCTTCTCTTCCCGACGCAGGGCGAGCAAAAGCAGGATCAGCGCGAACAAAAGCATGAGGCTGTACATCTCCTGCACGCGGCAAACGTCCCAGAATCCCGTGGAAAGGCCCAAGGCCAGGACCGCGGACAAGGCGCCCGCGAGTCCGGTCGCGGGAAGCACGGCGCAGGCGAGCACGGCCAGCGCCAGCGCGCCGGCCGCGGCGGAGAGAAGGTTCAGGCGATAGGCATGCGTGGCCAGCGGCAGCAAGCCGAAGGCTCGGCCCGCCAGGATGTAGACCGGATAGCTCGGCGGGTGAGAGACGCCGAGCGTGGCCGTGCTCGCGGCCATCTCGCCTGCGTCGCGGTAAGGCGCGAGCGAAGGGGGGAGCGTCCAGAGATAGAGCGCGAATGCGCAGAGGAAGACTCCGGCTCCCAGCATCCAGCATCGTCGATTCATAAGAGTCCTTTCCTGCGGCGCAGGAACCATTCCGCCGTGAGCAAGACGCCGATGATCCAGAACCAGGCCGCGGACGTCCACAAAGAACGCCTCCCGAGCACGGCGCGCTCCCGGCGGACCTGGGCCTGCTCGTCGCCCGACCAAGCCGCGGGATCGGCGCGGTCTAAGTCCGCGTAGCGGCCTCCGCTCTTCTCGGCCACGGACTTGAGCCTGCGGCGATCCAACGGCGCGTCCGCGCGCGGCGCCTCCCAAAGGAAGGAGACCTGGTCCGCTCCCCAGAGTTCTCCTCGCTCGCGCGAAGAGCCGACGCCCGAGGCATTCTGCCGCCGAGGGGAATTCCTCTTCGCGGAGGCTTCCAGCACATGCCGACCCTCGGGAAGTCCCGTCAGCTCGACCTGGAAGAGGCCGGGCTCGCGCTCGTAGAATGCGACCTGCTTCTGGCTCCCATCCGGCTTGCGCCAAAGCACGCGCAGGTCCACCTCGGAGGAGGGGAGCGGGCGGAAATGCTCGTCGAAGACGCGCAGGGAGAACACCGCGGGCTCATGGGAAGGCATGTGCTCGGGCAGGGGGCTGAACTTCACCTTCTTGAGCTGGAGGCTCCCGGTCAGATACTCCACGGCCCGGCTCCAGAAGCGCGGGTAGAACGAGGCCAGGCGCCAATCCTTCCCGCCGCCGAGCTTCCAGCGCCAGGTCGAGTCGCTGCCCACGAGCATGACCTTGCCGCGGCCGAACTCCCGCACGGCCACGATGGGAAGGCCCTCGCCCGAGGCCGCGCGCTCGGCGGGATGGCGCAGGAGCACGCTGGCTCCGGGCCGGGAACCGGTCAGGCGCGTCCAGCCGTCGAGCGGCGGGATGCGGCGCCAGAGTTGGGCGGAATCCTCGGCGGTCTCCCCGAGGTTGAGCATCGGATGATCCGGCGCGGAGACCGCGGGCTGGAAGAGCCCGGGCCGGTAGTCGTCGGCGTCGGGCCAGAGCGAGACCGGCAGCACATCTTCTAAAGGCGTTCCTTGATAACCGGCCTTGGTGAAGGCGTTGGCTCCGCCGATGAGCAGGAGCGCCCCGCCCTCGGCCACGAAGCTGCGAAGGTTCTGCAGATACGCCGCGGGCAGGGAGAAGCGGCCGTAGTGGAAATCCTCAAGGATGAAAAGGTCGAACTGCCGCAGGTTCTGCACGAAGATCTCCTGCGCCGGGAAGGGGATGAGGGAAAGCTCGTTGTCCGGGACCGGGCTCACGTTCTCGGGGTTGCGCAGGATGACGAAGGAGACCAGCTCGTGGTTGGGATCGGACTTGAGGTATTCCCGCAGGTACGAATACTCGAAGCTCGGGCGGCCGGCCAGGAGCATGATGCGGTACTTCTGCCGGATGACCTCCACGCCCAGCCCTCGCGCGGACTTCACTCCCGCGGGAACCGCCTGCGCTTCCACGCGGTAATCCTCGCGGCCCAGGGATTCGGCCAGGGCCGTGAAGCTCGCCTCCAGGACCTCGAAGGACTTCTCGACCTTCTTCTCCTGCTCCTCCACCACGCGCGAGCCCTTGAGCAGGCGCAGGCGCACGCGCGAGCCCGGGAGTTCCGAGGCTTCCACTGAAGCGCTCACGGAAAAGCGGCTATGCTGGAACACGAAGTCCGGCGCTTGGACCTGCGCCACGGCCAAGGCCGGCTTGGCCGTGCGGGGCCCCACGCCCAGCGCGTCCACGGGCGCGGACAAGCGGGTGAGCGCGGCATCGAGCGCGCGGGAATCCTCGAAGGCCCCGTCGGAGAGCAGGAGCACCCTGGCCGGAGGGGAGCCGGAATCGAGCACGTCGGCCAAGGCCGAGCCCAGGTCCAAAGCCGAGTTCTGCGGCGCCAAGCTCTCCAAGTCCTTGGGCTCCACGCGCCGCGCGCCGCCGGCGGCCGCATAGAACACGGTCTCGTAGCCGCGCTCCAGACGGGAGCGGTTCTGCGCGAGCCAGCGGCCCGCGCGCTTGAGGCGCGAGAGTCCGAGATCGTCGGGAGACTGCATGCTGGGACCTACGTCCACGAGCACGGCCAGCCGCGGACGAGCGCTGCGGTCCTCGAGCAGGTCCATCGCGGGCTTGAGCAGCAGCACCGCCAGGATCATCAAGGCCGTCACCCGCAACCGCTTGAATTCGGACGATTTCCGCCAAGTCCAGACGATCAGCCCGACAGCCAAGAGAGAGAGCCACATCTCCCATGTCCCCGCATCTAAAATGATCCGAAAGGAACTCATCCGGAAGCCTCGTTCCGTGACGAAATCGCAGATTTCAAGGCGAGGCAAGGAGTCGACGAGCGATGAATAGCAGCGCTATTTGAGCGAGGAGCGACGCAGCCGCAGACTGAAAGCTGCGATTGCAGTAGGAACGAGGCTTCTGGAGGAGTTCCCTTCATTATTGGCGCATCTTCTCCAGGATGTAGGGCTGGTGGACCGCGTCGGCCTTGTAGGTCCCGGTCAGCGCGTACATCAGGATGTTGAGCGTGAGCTTCTTGGCGTCCATGCGCTGGACTTCGCCGCCCGGCGCGCAGTCATAGAGCGGCTTGCCCAAGGGATCGCGCGCCCAGGCGCCGAGCAGGTCGTTGCGGGTGTAGACCACCACGGTCTTTCCGCCCCAGTCCAAGCCCTCGACGGAATCCGAGACGCGCGCGCGGCCTCCGATGCGGCGCACGAGGAAGAAGGTCTTGAAAACCACATGGTCGGGAGGCAGAGGCTTGAGCTCGGCCTCCGGCAGGGCCGCGTGCAGGGTCGCGCGCACCCACCGGTCGAAAGGCGAGGAGCGCACGCCCGCGGCATCGTCGATCCAGAGCACGCCTCCGGCCGTGAGCCAATCCCTCAGCGCGCGCAGTTCCTCTTCGTCGAGCGGAGCCGGCGCCTTGCGCCCGGAGAGCACGAGCATGGGCGTGGAGAAAAGCGCCGAGTCCTTGAGACCGAGTTCGCGCCTCTGCGAGCCGCAGACCACGCTCGTCACGGAGCCCAGAAAGTTCAGGACTTCTTGATAGGCTCCGGGATAGACGTCCCACTCGGACGCATGCTTCCATTGCGCCCACACGAACCGGTCGCCCTCCTGCGCCCGCACGCAGGAAGGGAGCGCGCAGAAAAAGATGAACAGGGCCGACAGGCCTGCCGCGCGGACCGTATGCATCCTCATGTCCGCCTCCAGGGATAGATCAAGACCGCCTCCAGCGCCAGGAAGAGCAGCGCGAGTCCCAGGACCAGGGTGCGCGCCTCGCGTCCGTAGACCGCGAGCAAAAAGTCCTCGCGCAAAGCCTCGGGCCGCAGTTGGGGCCAGGGCACGGAGGCGGGACGAAGATCGCCTTCATCCCCGGAGCGATCCGCGTTCACCGCGAAACGCTCCTCGATGGATTCGTCCTGCACGGAACCGCCGAGCAGATTCATCCGGTAGATGCCGGGCTCGCGCGTCTGGGTGTAGAGCACGCGCCGATCCCGCACCACGAGCGCGGTCCTGCGGCCGTCGGGAGACTCCACCTCCACCCGCGCGGGCGCGGTCTGCGCGCCGTCCCACACGCGCTCAAAGGGTTCTCCCACGCGCACGCAGCGCCAAAGCCGCTCTCCCGTGAAGGCGGACAGATGAGACAGCGCCGTGTCCGCCAGAGCCGAGAAGACCGGCTTGAGCGCGATGTTCGTGCGAGCCAGGTCGAAGGAGGCGGCCCAGAGCAGGACCCGGCCCCGGCCGAAATCCTTCTGCGCGAGCAAGGGCGCGCCGCCGCCGTCTCTCAGCCAAACGCGCGCCTCGGCCGAAGGCTCCAGCCCCCAGCGCCGCCCGAAAGCGATGTTGGCCAGGTCGAAATCCTCCCAATGGAACGCGCCGCGCGGCCCCGAGGCCGGCGCTTGATCGGCGCGCAGTCCGCCGGAGGCGGGAGCGTAAGCTCCGGTCAAGCGGCCGGGCAGGAGATCCGCCAAAGACTCCAGCCCGCCTTCCTCCAAACGGTCGCCGGCCCAGATCCAGAGTCCGCCGCCGCGCAGGACATGCCGCTTGAGCGGCTCCGCGACCTCGGGAGGGACGCTTTGGAAATCATCGAGGACCACGACCGAATAATCCTCCAGACGGAGCCGGCTCAGTCGGCCCATGTCCGCGGCGTCGAGGCGGTAAGCCATGCGGCCCGGCTCCGCGCCCGAAGCCGCGTCAAAGCCGCGCCCCTCTTCCGAGAGCAGCTTGCGAAGAAAATAACCGCCCCGCCCGGCTGCCAGGGAATCCGGACCGCCATGAAGATAGAGCACGCGCGGCGAAGGCTGGACCTTGAGAACGAAATGCCAGGAGTCGTCGGCAGGCAGGGCGTCCGGCCGCAGTTCGAGGCGTCCGAAGAGTTCCGTCTCGTTCGAGGAGGGAAGCTGGATCTCCGAGAGGGACGCCCCTTCGGAGAGCGAGAGCGCCCTCTGCTCGACGCGGCGGCCGCGCAGCCAAAGGTCCAGGCTCGTGGAGACCGGCGCCTTGCCGAAGGACTCGGAGCGGACCAGGACGGAGGAACGCCCGGCCGAAGCCGGCGCGGCTTCCTTGATCCCCGCGTTCGAGAGTTCCTGGGACCAGCGCAGGCCCAAGAGCAGGGTCCGGGAATCATAGCCCGGGATGCCGCGCAGGCCGGAGCTCGGCAGGGACGCGAGCAGATGCCGGGAATCATCCGAGAGAAGGAGCACGGCCCGGCGGCGATGCGCTTCCCCGCGGCCCAGGAAAGCATAGGCGGACTCCAAGGCCGGGGCCAGGGCCGTGCTCTTCCAGCCGGGCCGAAGACGGGCAAGCGCCTCGCCGGCAAAACGCGCGTCCGGGCTGAAGGCGAGCTCTCCATCGAGCCCTTGCGAGAACGAGGCCACCGCGACGCGGTCCGCGGGCCGCAGCAGGCGCAGGAAGGAAAGTCCGACGGAGACGGCGCGCTCGAAGCGGGGACGGCCGGCTTCCTCGGCGCGCATGGACCAGGAGGAATCCAGGAGAATGAGCACGTCGAGGCCTTCCTCGGCTCCGGCCGCGGACGCGCCGCGCGGATGCAGGACCGGCCTGGCCGCGGCCGCGACCAAAGCAAGGAGAGCCAAACACCGCAGAAGAAGCAGAAGCCATTGCCGCAGGCGTCCGGCGGAAAGAGCGCGCGCATGCGCCTCCCGGAGCAGGGTGAGATCGCTGAAGCTCCTGCGCGGGGCGCGGCGGATGAAGAGCAGGTGCAGGAGCACGGGCAGGCCGGCCAGCGGCAGAGCCCACAACGCTCCCGGAGAAAGGAAGCTCAGCATACGCTCGCGCCGGAGAGGTAGCGCGTGAGTGCCGCGTCCCAAGGCCGGTCGGTATAGAAGACCCCGAAGCGGACCCCGCAAGCGTGCAGGGACGCCTCATAGAGCCTGCGCCTCTTCTCGAAGAGCTCTTGGTAGCCCGCGCGCACGAGCGAGACCTCGCAGCGCAGGAGCGCGGAGTCCTCCAAGCCCTCGAAAAGCGCGGGGCCCTCGTAGGGCAGGTCCCGCTCGTCGGGATCGAGCACCTGCAGGACGAAGACCTCCTGCCGGCGCGCGCGCAGAGCCTTGACCAAGGAGAGGAACTCCTGCGGGTCGCCGAGCAGATCGCTGATGAGCATGACCAGCGAGCGCCTGGGCAGGCGCAGGGCCGTGCGCCGCAGAACGGAGACCAAGTCCGTCTCGCCTCCGGGCCGCAGGTCCGCCAACGCCCTGTCGATGACGTCGATCTGCGGCCAGCCGCCGCGCGGGGGGAGAAAGAGGCGTTCCTGCGAATCAAAGACCGCGAGACCGGCCGCGTCTCCCTCGGAGAGCACGAGATAGGCGAGCGCCGCGCTCAGACGGCAGGCATAGTCCCACTTGCTCGGACGCCCCTGTCCCGAGAACGACATGGAACCCGAGGCGTCGAGGAGCACTTGGGCGCGCAGACTCTTCTCTTCCTGGTATTCCCGCACGAAGAAGCGATCCTTGCGCGCGTAGACCTTCCAGTCCAGGCGCCGGAGTTCGTCGCCCGGCACGTAGGCGCGATGCTGGGCGAACTCGGAGGCAAAGCCGCGCAGGCTGCTGCGGTGGCGTCCGGCCCAGTGTCCTTCCATGACGCGGCGGCGCAGATCCAGCCGGAGATTGCGCAGCTTCGCAAGCGAGACCGGGTCGAGATAATGCACTCTGCTAGTGTGAGGATGCAGGCATCAAGCGCTTAAGCGGTCGATGAGATCATCCATGCGCACGCCCTCGGCTTCGGCCTGGAAGTTCAAGACCACGCGGTGGCGGAGTATGGGCTTGGCGACCGCCAGCACGTCGGAGGCGTCCACGGCCAAGCGGCCGCTGAGCAAGGCGCGCGCCTTGCCGCCCAGGACCAGGGCTTGGCTCGCGCGCGGACCCGCGCCCCAGGACACCCAGCGCTTGACGAAGTCCGGGCTCGCGGGATCCTGCGGCCGCGTGCGCCGGGCCAGGGACACGGCCAGGTCCACGACCGAGGCCGGAGCCGGCACGCGGCGCACGATGTCCTGGAGCGCCAGGACCTCTTGGGCGCCAAGCACCTTGCGCAGTTCGATGTTCGAGGAACCCGTGGTCTCCAGCACGATGCGCTTCTCGTCATCGATGGGGGGATAATCGATATTAATTTGCAGGAAGAATCGGTCGAGCTGGGCCTCGGGAAGAGGGTAGGTGCCTTCCTGCTCGATGGGGTTCTGCGTGGCCATCACGAAGAAGGGGCGCGGCAGGGAATGGGTGCGGCCCGCGGTGGTGACCTGGAACTCCTGCATGGCCTGCAGGAGCGCGGACTGGGTCTTGGGCGGTGTGCGGTTGATCTCATCGGCCAACACGAGATTGGCGAAGACGGGCCCGCGCACGAAGCGGAAGGTCCGCTCGCGCGTCTGGGGGTCTTCCTGAAGGATCTCGGTGCCGGTGATGTCGGAGGGCATGAGGTCCGGGGTGAACTGGATGCGCTGGAACTCAAGATCGAGTATGCGCGCCAAGCTCGAGAGGAGCAGGGTCTTGGCCAGGCCGGGCACGCCGACCAAGAGGCAGTGCCCTCCGGCGAAGAGCGCGGTCAAAAGCTGGTCCACGACGTCGGTCTGTCCGACGATGACCCGCCCAAGCTGGTCAAGTATTTCCTTGCGCGCGTCTTGCAATTTGCGCGCCAATTCGACGTCGTTGATCGCTTCGGGAGCCGTGCTCTTTGTCATATAAGGGGAATCTATCAAACCTCCAGCCGCCCCGCAAGGAAAGCCGGATCTAGGCGTCGTGCGTCAAGGGAAAAGGGGCTTCGGGTACGCCGTCGGCCTCTGCGTTCGGCCGCGTCTCGGCACTCGCCCATGCAGGATGCTGGCATGGGCTCCGTGACGCCCCTCAGCCCCATTTCCCTAGCCGCCCGCCGCCGTAGTACACCCCCTTCATGATATGCCGCCCTTTCCTTTACTCGCCCATTGTTTTAGCCCAGACAAAACAAATACAATCCGATCTATCAGCTTTTCAATTATCTACAAATTGTAGACGATGGATATAGTTTAGAGCGAAGGAACAAGAGATGACAAATGCAATCCCTCCATCCAGAGTGGCCCTAAGAGAAGCAGCGAGTCTCTCGGAGGATATCCTTCGGAATCTTGAGCTTGGCGAATTGCCCTTGGCCAACATTGCCCTAAGGACGGCACGCTTTGCCAGACTTCTAAACGACTTCGAATTCCAAACAGCGATGCAATACGAAGCAAGCGGTTATCCTTCTACCCCAGATGGAGTGCATCCAGAAGTCTACAAGCTTGCTGTCCTGGCAGGGCGCGAGTATCGGGTCAAGAACTCCAAGTCGGGTAAGGTAGAGAACTTTATCTACACGACTTCCTTGGAAGAGTTGGAGCAGGAAGTTAAGTCCTTTTCGGCAGCATTAGCAGCAGCGCGCGATCCGGATGTGTCTGTCTCATCAGCGAATCCATATCAGCAAGTTTGGAATCCGGTCGGCAACAATTACGAGCGACAAACAATTCGCACGAGTGCTGCCCAGGCACAACGCAGGTTGTCCGCACAACGCGCATTCATCTATTCTTATGTCCTGCGCCGCCATTACGAGTTGAAGTTCTCTGGCATTGCAGACGACATCTTCACTCGAATCCGGGAAAAGGTTGACTCAGCCATCGGAGAAAGAGTCCCTGACGCAATCAAGAAACTGACCGCTGTGTACGGTAACCTTCAGTCAGAAAACCCCGAAGATTGGTCTAATGCTGTTCATAGCTGCCGCAGGATTCTACAGGACTTGGCCGACTCTACTTATCCGGCACGCGCCGACACAGTGTCGGAGATTGATGGGAAAAAGAAAACTATCAAGCTCGGGCCTGACCAATATATTAATCGGCTTATCGCATTTATTGCGGAACGAACGAAGTCTAAACGTTTTTCTGCCGTTGTTGGAAGCCAGCTTCAATTCATTGGGGACCGACTGGATGCCGTATTTGCTGCTGCACAAAAAGGCTCCCATGCTACTGTGACTCGAGAAGAAGCTGATCGTTACGTCGTTTATACTTATCTAATCACTGGGGATATCCTAAGTCTTTTATGAGTGCTCGCTCTAACATCCGGGTTCTGCAGACCGTCGCGTTCTGCAAGTTCGCGACAATACGGGTAAGGGACAGGCTATCGCGGCGGGGGGCGAGGGATATGGGTTCGCGGGGCGTCTCGGAGCGAGCGCAGCCCTCTGCGCGAGCGAGAGCCGAGACGCGGCCGAACGCAGAGGCCGACGGCGTACCCGCGGACCCTTATCACTCGACGCACGACGCACGGAAAACGGCTTACCAATAACAACGACGATTCCTGGATTCCGGCTTTCGCCGGAATGACGGAGACACTACCGGCTTCCGCCGGAATGACGAATGCAGAACCGCCGGAATGACGGAGGGACAATTCCGGCGGAAGCCGGAATGACAGGGGAACGGAATTTTGGCATAATCGCGGCATGATTTACTTTTACCGTCTGAAAGCCTATCTCCTCTCGGGCGGATTCACGCTTCTGCCGCTCGTCCTCCTCTCCGTCTACTCCCTGGCCCTGGTCTGGGAGCGCTATCAGTTCTACAAGCGCTCCTTGGACGGCCTCCCGCGCATGCTCGAACGCCTGCGCGCCATGGTGCTCGACGGGAAACTGCGCGAGGCGCTGGCGCTCTGCCGCCAGCATCCCGGACTCGCCTCCGAGGTCCTGGAAGCCGCGCTCGTGGGCCCGAGCGGGAAAGACGAGCGCATGAACGCGGTCGAGCGAGCCATCGGTCGCCAGGCCGCGCGCCTGGAGCAGCGGCTCGCCGCCTTAGGGACCATCGGCAGCATCGCGCCCTTCATCGGGCTCTTCGGCACCGTGCTCGGCGTCATGCGCGCCTTCAAGGACCTGGCGCATGCCACGGGCGCCGGGCCGGGCGTGGTGGCCGTGGGCATCTCCGAAGCCTTGGTCGCCACCGCCGCGGGCATCTTCACGGCCGTCCCGGCCATCGTGGCCTACAACTACTTCACCACGAAGGCCAACCATTTCGCCGATGAGATGCGCTGGTCCACCGAAGAAATCCTGGACCATATCACCGAGAAGACGGCCGCATGATCCACCGCATCCAGCGCCGGCGCATCGTCGCGGAGATGAACCTCATCCCGCTCATCGACGTCTCGCTCATCCTGGTCATCATCTTCATGATCCTGACCCCGGTGCTCGTGCAGTCGCAGCTGAGCGTGCGCCTGCCCGCTTCCACGGCCGGAGCGCCGGTTCCCGTGGAGTCCACGGTGCGCGTGCAGCTCTCCAAAGACGGCCGCTGCACCGTCGACGGCCGCGACGTGCGGCCCGAGCGCCTGGAGCGCGAGCTCTCCCTGCTCCTGGGAGAATCCTCGCGAAAGACCCTGCTCGTGCAGGCCGACCGCTCCGTGGCCGTCGAGCGCGTCGTCAACGTGCTTGACGCGGCCAAGCGCCTGGGCGTGGGCAAGCTGGGCATCGCGGTCAGCCCTCAATCCTGATGCGCCCGCGCACGTTGGTCCGGACCGTCCTGGCCGACGCAGCCGAAGCCGCGGGATTCCACGACGCAGCCCTGCGCCCCTACTTCACCTATTCCGCCGCGGCCCACGCCGGGCTCGTGCTGGCCTTCCTCCTCCTCGCGCACGTCAAAGGAGGCAAGCCCGAGAACGTCTACCGCATCGACTTCATCGGCGCCGCCGACCAGATCATGAACCGCAATCGGGAAGAGGGGGGAAAGACAGCCCCGCCCGCGCAAGCGGCCCGCCCGGCGCCGCTCAAGGACCCGGACGCTTTCAATCTCAAGCCGCACAGGCCCCTGCCCAAGCCGAGCTTCCTGCAGGACGCCTCCGCGGCCGCGAACCCCAAGCCCGCCAAGAGCGCCCCTGCGCAGGCGTCCTCCTCGGCGCCGGGAGCCGGAGAAGGGACCTCGGTCTCGGCGGACATGCCGAACTTCCCTTATCCCTGGTACCTGACCGGACTGCGCTCCGCGCTCTGGGACCGCTGGGCCGCGCGCATGCCGGACTTAAGCGGCGACTGCGGGATCGTGTTCACGCTCCTGCGCGACGGAAGCGTAGTGGACATCTCCATTGAGTCGAGTTCCGGAGACAGCGGCTTCGACTACGCGGCGCTCAGCGCGGCCCGGGAAGCCGCGCCCTTCCCGCCCCTGCCCGCGGCCTTCGATGAGTCCTTCCTGAAAGTCCACGTCCGATTCCGTTCCGGAGGCTGAGCTTCTCCATGGCCGACAACAGCTGCGCGAAATGCCGCAAGAACCTCGCTTCGACCCGCAAGAGCTTTCGCTGCACGCGGTGCAAGGCGTATTTCTGCCCCAGCTGCATGGACCGCTTCTGCCTTTTCTGCCGCGCTCCCGTCGAGAAAACGCTCTCCGGCGAGAGTCCTGCCGCGACAGCCGGCGCCCCTGCGCCACGAAGGTTCCAGAAAACCCTTCTCATCCTGCTCGGCTGCGCGATCGCTCTTCTTTTACTGGAAGCGGCATGCCGCTGGATGTTCAAGAAGAACGTTCAATCCCTGAGCTTCAGCGCCTCCGACCTCTACTACTATACCGACCTCAAAGGACAGCGGCACAATCTCCCCGGCCGCACGGGCTATGAGCGGATGTGGAACGACCAGGGAAAGGCGGAGTTCCGCATCGATTCGCTCGGCTTCCGCGGAAAAGAGTTCCCGGCGATAAAGCCCGCCGGAATGCATCGCATACTCTTTCTCGGCGATTCCATAACCCTGGGAGGACGCCTGCCGCAGGACGTGATCTTCGTCGACAAAGTCGCCCAAGCCCTGTCCGCCTCGCACGAAACGGCCAACGCCGGGGTGGGAGACATCGGCCTCGTCGAGGAAGAGGAGATCCTCAAGACCTCGGGCGTGAAGTTCAAGCCGGACTTGGTGGTGCTCTGCTGGTTCCTCAACGATGCGCGGCCTGCCGTGGGATTCCCGGAAGAAGTGGTCTACAAACATCCGCTCATCCAGGCCGTGGACCGAAGCGCCTGGCTGCGGAAAAGCTATCTGATGGGATTCCTTTATGCGCGGCTGAGGCAGTCCTTAGTCGACCGCCAGATCAAGCTCATGGACCAGCAAAGCTCCCGCTTCCAATGGGCGCCGGCCTACATGGCCGGGCATTGGCGCTCGGATCCCGCGGAGTTCGAGCGTCTCGTAGACCTGGCAAGATTCGACTGGGGCGATGCTTGGAACAAGGATAGCCTGCGCGAGATGTTCGACAAGATCAACGCCCTGCGGAAATTCTCCACGGAACACGGCGCGCGCTTCGCGGTCGTCGCTCTGCCCGTGCACGCCCAGCTCTATTCCAATTCCCCGATCGCGGACCGCCCCCAGCGGGAGATGCGCAAGCTCTGCGAAAGCGCCGGCATCCCGTTCCTGGATATCCTTCCAGCCCTGAAAGCCCGCAAAGCCGAGCCTTTGTTCTACGACCACTGCCACTACACCCCTTTCGGAAACTCCGTAGTTTCCGATGCGATCCTGTCTTTCCTAAAACGCTCTTCCCTTCTCTGATCTCCTCTAATCTTTGCTAGAATGCCTCCGTTATCCGTTGTCGTGCCGTGCGTTCTGTTCTCCGTTTATAGAATGCGCGAGCGAAGCAAAGCGCCCCTTGCCGTTCGTTTCGTGTCATTGGAAAGGGGTCCGACATATTGGAGCGCGACATGGTTCGCGCATCCTTAGTGAGGGTAACAGCCGTCCTGGGACGCGCGAGCGTCCCGACGGCGCCATAGGGGCGATAGCCCCTTGGCGAGGACCCGAGCGAGAAATGCCACCTCTCTCGCGAGGGCATCAGCCCGCCGCTTGCGCGGCGGGTCCGACAAATGGAGAGGTGGGTGAGCGGTTGAAACCAACGGTTTGCTAAACCGTCGTACGGGTGCAAACCCGTACCGAGGGTTCGAATCCCTCCCTCTCCGAGTTTTGCAGCACACAGGTCCGTCCTCTCGCCGCTCACGCGAGGGGACGGACCTGAAATGTTCCGGGAGGGCTGAGAAAACCGAAGTCCTGCGTACCGCTTCCTTTATATATGAAGATCAACGAGGACTTCGGGGTGCGGCCGGAGAAGCTGCAGGCGCTCAAAGAACGCATCGCGCGCTTGGGGCTGGACTTGGCTCAGGTCGAGGAAAGCTTCAGCAAGGGCGGGGGAAAGGGCGGACAGAAGGTCAACAAGTCCGCCAACCGCGTCATCCTGCGCTACGCGCCCTTGTCCCTGGTCATACGCTGCCACCGCGAACGCAGCCGCAGCCTCAACCGCTTCCTCGCCCTTCGGGAACTCGTGGACCGCATCGAGATGAAGGTCTCGCCGGAAAGCTCCGAACGCTTGCGGGAGATCGGGCGCCTAAGAAAAAAGAAGGCCCGCCGGGAAGAACGCAGCGCTGAGAAATATCCCGCGAAGGCGTCCGAGACTCGGGCGGGCCTTACGCCGCCAAGCGGGAGCGGAACTCCCGCAGACTGATGCGCTTCTTCGGATCGGGCTCCAGGGCCGCGTCCACGAGCGCGTCGATCTTCTCGGGCAGGCCCGGGGTCAGGACGCCGGGCATGACGAAAACCTTGGCCGTCTTCTGCATCAGGGCATCGGACCCGAAGGGCGCTTGGCCCGTGACCATCTCGTAGAGGCAGACTCCCAGCGAGTATACGTCGGAGGCGGGCACGATGAGGCCTTCCTCGGCCTCGGGCGGCATGTAGAGCGGGGTGCCCTGCACCGTGCACGTGCGGGCCGAGAACAAGCCCTCGTCTCCTTCGGGCTTCTTTTTCGCCATCAGGTCCTCAACGGCTGCGGAGGGCGGAGCATTCTTGCCCACGCGCCGGGCGATGCCGAAATCCATGACCTTCACATGTCCCGCCTCGGTGAGCATGATGTTCGAAGGCTTCAGATCGCGGTGCACGACTCCCCGGCCGTGCGCGTACTCCAACGCCTCGCAGACCTCCAAGAGCATCATCTTCGTCTCTTCGACGGAGAGCCTGCGCCGCTCGACGAGCATCTGCTGGACCGTCTTGCCCGAAAGCAGTTCGAAGACGAGGTAGAGCCCGGCCGGGATGTCCAGGACCTCGTAGATATCCACGATGCGCGGATGATGCAGGCCCGCGATCATGCGCGCCTCGCGCAGGGCGTCCGCGCGCGCCTGGGGGTCCTCCGCGAGTTCCGCGGAGAGCTTCTTGAGCGCGACGCGCCGGCCCAAGGTCGAGTCGAGAGCCTCCCACACCTCGCCCATGCCCCCGCGGCCGATGATGCGCGAGGTCTCGTACTTGCCCGCGAGCAGCCCTGCCGCCGGCGGTTCGGACTCGGGTTTGGGCAGCATCGCAGTAAAGGAATTCTCCCGTCGAGGCCTGGCCGCGGCACAACGGCGCGCGGCAGCCAAAGAAAGCCCCACGGTGAGCAGGACCATCCCGGACAGGAACCAGAGCTGGGGGGGGATGCGCTTGCGACGGCTCGGACGGGCGGACACGGCATCGACGAGCTGCCAGGCATCGTCCGCCTTGGGATCGAAGAGCCTCTCTCCGGCGCGCGCGGCCTCCAATTCTCCTGAGAACCGTTCCGCGTCGATCTGCGAGGCGCTCTCCAAGTCCGCGAGCATGGGCTCGCGGCGGCCGAGGCCTTCATAGGCCAAGGCGCGCAAGTGGTAGGCATGGGCGTTGGCAGGGTCGAGTTCCAGCGCCATGGATGCGTTCTCGGCGGCCTCGCTGTATTTGCCCTGCATGAGCTGGGCTTCCGCCATGCGCTCGTAAGCCTCCGCCCGCCGCGGCTCCAGGCGCACCGCCTCCTTCGCCGAGAGTTCCGCCCCTTTCCAATCATGCATCTGATTGAGGAGCTTGGCCTTGAGCGCATGCCCGGCGGAATTCCCGGGCTCCGCGCTCAGCAGCTTGTTGACCGCGGCCAAAGCGCCGGCCCGGTCTCCGGACTGCATCTTCCGGCGCGCGCCGTCCAACGCCGGGACATCGGACTTCATCCGCATGGACGCGGAAGGCTGCTGCGGCAAAGCCACGCGCTTGTCGAGCCAGCGGCCGGAATCCGGCGCCGGGGTCCCTCCTCGCCGAGCGCCCGGTGGAGCCAAATAGCGGCCATCCGACATGGACGCAGGCCCGAGCACCCCTCCGGAGACAGGCGCAGCCGAAAGTCCCGCCGGCCGATCCCAGACCGCGGACCCCGTGCGCGCGGGGACCGCGCCCACCGTCGGGGCCCTTTCCACGCTCTTTTCGGCCGCGGCGGAACCCGCACGCGAGGACGCGCCGGAGCCTGCGGAACGCTGAGAAGCCGCGGCATTGCTTCCCTGAGAGGATGCTCCCGACCCTTCTCCGTCACCGGATGAAGAAGTCCACCCGCCGCCTCCCTGCGTCGGGTAGGCGCCCTTGCCGCCCTTGGCCCAATAATCGTATTCCTGATAATCGTAGAGCCGTCCCACGCTGCCGTAATACTGGTTCTCGGCGCGGAGATAATCATTCCCGGCTTGCTCATAGGACTGCTGCGTGCGTTCCCGCTCCTGGACCTTCTGGTCGAACTGCTGCCGCGCCTGCTGAAGGTTCTGGATCGCGCCCTGCCCTGAAGTCACATCCTTGATCTGCTGCGCGTCCTCGGAAGCGCGATAAAGCGCCAGCGACGCGGCGGATTCGGCCTGTTCCGCGGCCGCGAGCTTCTCTCGCTGTTTCTCAACGGCATCGTGCGCCTGCATTACGACGACCGCGACGGGCAGCTTCTTGCTGGGACCCGCCGCGCGCCCGGCAGCCGGGAATGCCGCCGCGATGAAAAGCGCCGGCAGAAGGATGAACGCCGGAGTGCGGAGCTTCATCTGTGAATGCCCTCCAAGGCGGCCAGGAACTCCCGAACGCTCTGGAAGCGGTCCTCTCTGCGGATCGCCATGGCCCGGGACAAGAGCGCGTCGACGCCGACGGACAGCCCGACGGCGCGCGAAGACGCGGGGACATAAGAGTCGCTTTGCACGGCGCCCTTCAGCCCGAAAGGAAGCTCTCCGACGAGCATCTCGTAGAAGCATACGCCCAGGGAAAAGACGTCCGCGGCCGGAGAAACGATGCCCTCCATGGACTCCGGAGCCATGTAGGCCGGCGTCCCGGCAACGGTGCGCGTATGCGCCTGCAGCGGCGCTCTATCGGGCACGGAAAAGATGTCGGGACGAGCCGCGCGAGCAGGGGGGCCGCCGTCCTCGAGCTTGCGGGCGATGCCGAAATCCATGACCTTGACGTAGCCGGTCTGCGTGATCATGATGTTCGAGGGCTTGAGGTCGCGATGGACCACTCCTCGGCCGTGCGCGAACTCCAAGGCCTCGCCGACGGCCCGAAGTATCCCGCGGGCCTGCTCGATGGGCAGACTCCGCTCTTTGGCGAGCAGTTCCTGCACGGTGCGTCCGGAAAGCAGTTCGAAGACGAGATGCAGGCCGGCCGGAAGATCGAGTATCTCGTATATGTCCACGATGTTGGGATGATGGAGGCCCGCCAAGGTCCGAGCCTCCTGCAGGCACAGCTCGCGCGCCTTGGACTCGAATTCTCCGGCCACGGACATCTTCTTGACGGCCACCGCGCGGTCCAGAGTGACGTCGAAAGCCTCCCAGACCTGCCCCATGCCGCCCTTGCCGATGACGCGCTCGAGCCGATATTTCCCGGCCAGGAGTCCGTCGACGGGCGCATCGAGCACTCGCGGGAGGGGGATCCTCCGATCCTCGTCCTCCCGGACCGAAGGCCGCATCGCCTTCCATAAAGCCCACGCCGCGCCCGCGCAGAAGAGCCCCAGCAGAGAGAAGAGCGGGATGCGCCGCTGCGCCGGGAAGCTCCACGCAAAGCGGCCTTCCTCCTCGCCCGAGGAGAAGAATCGCTCTCCTTTTCGCGCAGTCCGGGCTTGCTCGCCGAAACGAGCCGGGTCGATCCGAGCCGCCTCCTCGATATCCGCGAGCTTGTCGGCCTCCCGGCCGAGCGCCTCCTGCGCGTAGGCGCGCACGGCATAGGACATGGCGCTGCCGGAATTGAGCCGGAGGGCGTCGGAAGCGCTGCGAGCGGCGGCCTGGAATTCTCCGAGATTGAACTGCGCCCAAGCCAACGCCTCGTAGACCGCGGGATTCGCGGCTTCCAAGCCCAAGGCCTGCCGGGACGCATCCCGGGAAGCCTCATAGCGGGTCCTCCGGTCTTGCGCGGAAAGGCCGTTCTCTCCAGCCAGGCGCGCGAGCGCCACGGCCTTCAAGGTCTGCGCGCGGGCGTTCGGATAAGCCTGCCAGGAACGCTCCGAATCCTCCACCACTCCGACGAAATCTCCCAGCTTGATCTTCGCATCCGCGGCGCGCAGAAAAGCCTCGGCGCGGTCCATCGCCTCTCCCTGCGAGGGATGCTCGATCGACGCCCCGGGATAAGCGTCCGCGCTCCGCGCGAACAAAAGGCCCTTCCCGCAGCACACGGCCGCGGCGACGAACAGGCAAAGCGCTATCGCCCGAAAAACCCTCTTTGCGCGCGGTCCCATATGGTTTATATGTCTATATTAGTATTCGTGTCTTTGTTCCTATTTGTCAAGGGACCATTTTTTCCTCAACCTCACCCAGTTTTTCCGGCGGGTCCTGGAGCAGAGGGAGAAGTCCCTATCGTTTTATTATAATAGGCGTCCTGGAAATGAAACAGCAATACCTGCCGGGTATCCTCGCTAACAAGCCCTTTTCTCTTTGCGGGCGGGGAACCTCTATGAATAAGCGGACATTTTTCGCCATCCTGCTGCTCGCCGGACTATGTCCCGGCAGTTCACGGGCGCGGCCGGATGAAAAAGCCCAGCCGCCCTACTATGAAGACGCAATGCAGTCCTACCGCCGCGGAGACCTGGCGAAAGCCGCGGCGCTCTTCGACAAGGCCCTGACCGAGTCCCCTTCCTTCCTCCCGGCCTATCGAGGAAGAGCCTTGACGCGCCAGCTCCTGGGCGACCGGGAGGGGATGGAAGCGGACCTCTCGCGGCTCCTCAAGATCCGCACGATCCGCGGCGCGCAGGACGCGCTTTTGCGCGGCGACGCGCGCCTGATGGCCGGGGACCCGCGCGCGGCGATGGAAGACTTCGAGGACGCTATCCTCAAGGATCCTCAGGACGCTCAAGCCTACGTGGGCAGAGGACGCGTGCGCCGGGCGGCCGCAGACATGGCCGGAGCTTTCCAGGATCTCTCGCAGGCTCTGAAGCTCTCGCCGGACATGCTGACTGCCCGCTACCACCGCGCGCGCGTGCTCCATGAGAGCGGGCACCCGGAAAAGGCCCTCGAGGAGCTCACCCGGGCCCTCCAGGCCAACCCCCGATTCTTCCTGCCTTACGCTCTTGTGGGAGTGATCCTGGCCGAGCGTTCGGATTTCGAGCGCGCCCAAAAAGCCTATTCCAAAGCCTTGGCCCTGAACCCGGCCTATGCCCCGGCCTATCTTGGACGAGCGGCCGCGCGCTGGCGCTCCGGCGACGCGGCGGGCGCAGCCAAGGACTTCGACGCAGCGGTGCGCGCCGCGCCCAAAGATTGCGCGCCCTATTACAACCGCGCCGAGGCGCGCCTGCTGAGAGGAGAACGGGACGCGGCGATCGAGGACTTCCAGCAGGCCGCGGCCATGCGGCCGGAGGATCCCCGCACCGCCCTGCAGCTGGGGAAACGGCTCTCCTCCTTCGGCCTGTTCCCGGAAGCGGCCCGAGTATTCTCCGCCGCGCTGTCTGGAACGCCGGAGGACGCGTTCGCCGCCGAGGTCTTGATCGAACGGTCCGCCGCGCTCCAGGCGCAGGACAGATCCAATGACGCGAAGAAGGACCTCGACGAGGCCGTGAACCTGAGCGCGGCATCGGCAGCGGCCCTCACCGCGCGCGCCCGATTCTTCATGGGCAAAGGAGACTCCCGCCGCGCCGAAGAAGACCTCCGCCGCGCCTTGGAAACCTCTCCTCGCTGGGCGCCGGCGCTCTGCGCAAGAGGCTCCCTGCACGTCGGCGCAGGACGATACGACGAGGCGCTCAAGGACTACTCCGCGGCGCTGACCCTCGATGCGACGATCGCCGACGCCTACAACAACCGCGGCGCGCTCTACGCCAACGTATTCCATGACATGGACAAAGCGCTCTCGGATCTTGAGAAGGCCGTGGAACTCTCCGGAGACCGCTCCGCCTATCTCCTCAACCTGGCCGCCGCCCGCATCCAGCGCCATGACTTCCGTTCAGCGGCGAAGACCGCCCGGCAAGCGCTCGATGCAGGCGCATCGTCGGAAGATGCCCTGCGGCTCCAAGCTCTGGCCCTCTTCTCTTTGGGAGAACGGCCGCAGGCCTTGCGCCTTTTGGATCAGGCCCTCGCCAAAACGCCGAGGAACGCCGGCCTCCTGGCCGCCAAGGGAGCGCTCGCCCTGCGCATGCGGGATTATCCGCAGGCCCTCGCCGACTTGGACGCGGCCCTGAAGCTGGACCCCGAAGACGTCCGCGCCCGGCTCGACCGCGGACTGGCCCAAGGCGGGATGGGGGAGTACAAGAAGGCGTTGAAGGATTTCGAACAAGCTCAGCGATACGATCCCGGCTCGGCCGAGGCGCATGCCTGCTCCTGCCAAGCCCTGCGCCTGCTGGAGCGCACCCGCGACGCCTCCGAGGAATGCCGGCAGGCCTTGGAGCTCGACGGCCGGAACATCCGGGCTTTGATGCAGAACGGACTCCTCTCCCTGCAGACGCAGGAGTACGCGCAGGCGGTGCGCGACCTCCTGGCCGGAGACCGGCTCTCGCCCGCGGCATCCGCGCCCGCGGCCCTGGCCCGTTCCGCGGCGCTGGCCGCGCTGCGCAGGCACAAGGAAGCGGACGCCGCCTACCGGGAAGCGCTGGGGATCGATCCCTCGGCCCGCAACGCGGAGATGAACTTCGGAGAGACGCCCTCTCCCGGACGGAACTACGCCACGCTCATCGACGCGCTCTCCGAAGAGCTGGCGTCCCAAGACGCGCGCACCGCGGCCATGCACGTGGTGCGGGGAGACGCCTTCTCCTCCGACGGACAATACGACAAAGCGCTCAAGGCCTATGACCATGCCCTGGGATTGGACGCGAACCTGGCTTCGGCCCATGTCGGGCGCGGGCTCGCGCTCCTTGAGAAGCCGGACCCGGACGGGGCAGAAAAGGCGCTGCGGCGAGCCCTGGCGGTCTCGCCGCAGGACGCGCAGGCGCAAGCGGCCCTTGTGGACCTGCTCACCACCCGGCGCCGTTATCCCGAAGCTCTCCGCGCGCTCTCAAAAGCTTTGAGCCTGCGTCCGCAGGCGGCGGAACTCTACCTCAAGGCCGGGAACCTGCGATACTTCATGGGGAACAAGACCCTTGCCCGGGACAACTATCTCCTCGCTCTCCGCTACGATCCGCGCAGCGCCGCGGCCCGCAACGGGCTCGGCCTCTGCCTTTTCGCGAACAAGTCCTACGCCGAGGCCGTCGAGGAATTCAGCCGCGCCGCGGCGCTGATGCCGGAAGCGGACCGCTTCTACCGAAACCGCGCGGCCGCATACGTCAACGCGGGCTCCTTCGCCGAAGCCGCCCAAGACTACCGCATGGCCGCGGAACTGACCCAAGACCCCGCGCAAGCGGAAGAATACCGCAAACACCTGCAGAGCGCGCTCGCGCGCGCGACGCGCACGGAGGGGAAAACTCCCCGATGAAGATCCCTGAACTCTTCCGAAGCAAGACCCCGGTATTCTCCTTCGAGTTCTTCCAGCCCAAGACCCCCCAGGACTTCTGCGAGTTCCAAAACACGGTGCGCAGCCTGCGAAGGCTCGATCCCGCCTTCATGACCATCACCTACGGCGCCGCGGGCTCGGCGCGCGAGAAGACCTTCGAGACCGCGGCCTGGATCAAGACGGAGACGGGCATCGAGACCGCGGCTCATCTGACCTGCATCTCCCACACCCGCGCGCAGATCTCGGAACTCCTGGACAAGATCCAGGCGCTGGGCATCGAGAACATCGTGGCGCTCAGGGGGGACGTCCCTCAAGACGGGAGCGCGCCCCCGCCCGAGCGCCGCGAACTTCCCTACGCGGCGGACCTCGTGCGCCTGCTGCACGCGCGCGGAGGCTTCGCGCTCGCAGCCGCCGGCTATCCGGAGAAGCATCCTGAATCGCCGTCGCTGGAAGAAGACCTTCGCCGCCTCAAGGAGAAAGTGGACGCGGGCGCCCATTGGGTCATCACCCAGCTCTTCTTCGATAACGCGGACTATTTCGCCTTCGTCGAGCGCGCCCGCGCGGCCGGGATCCGCTGTCCCATCGTGCCGGGACTCATGCCGGTCACCAGCGCGGTCCAGCTCCGAAAATTCACCCAGCTCTGCGGCGCTCGCATCCCGGAACGCATGCGCCTGGACCTTGAGTCCATCGCCGCGGACCGGGAAGCCGTGACCCGCTACGGGATCGAATGGGCCTTCCGCCAGTGCCGGGAGCTCCTTGAACGCGGAGTGCCCGGCATCCACTTCTATACCCTCAATCGCTCCCGATCCGCGGCCACCATCCTCGACCGCCTGCGCGAACATAAGGTGAGCTGCGGCAAAATTTCCTAGAATCCCTGCCATGAGCTCCAACCAAGAATCATCCTCCTCATCCCTTCTATTGGCCGCCGTCTTCTTCGCGATGCTCACGGCCGGCGCGGCCCTGTTCATCCTCATGAAGCAGCAGCGTCCCGATTCAGAGCAGGCGAAGGCCCCCGCCTCTGCCGAAGAGGATGCCGGCAGCCGCTCCTCCCTGTTCCCGAAGAGGGAAGATGACCGGGCCCGACTGCCCGATCCCTCAGCGCCTCTCATGCAGGACGCCGGAAAAGGCCTCAATAATCCTCTCTGGAACGAAGGCGCCCCCGGGCCCCGACGCAACAACGGCTCCGGCGCCGCGCGAGGAACCCCGGAACGCGGGGCCGCTCGCGCCCCAGCCGCGGCTGCGCCCACGAAAGACCAGGAAGCCCTGGCCGCGGCCGGAGGCCCGGCCACGCCCGAGCAGGCCCGGAACTTGGGCGCCGATAAAAGCGCATTCTCCGCCCTCTTCCAAAGATTGGCCAAGCACCCGCAGATACTGCACGCCCTGCTCAACAACAAGGCCGTTGTCAAAGGGTTCTTGGACCGCTCCGGCGTCCGGGAGAACTGCTCGAGCACTCAGTCCATGCAGAAGTATCTCTCGGGTCCCGGACTGGCCGGCAAACTTCCTTCCTACCTGGACTTCCTGCACAGGAACCCCGGGACCGCCCAGGCCATCGCGGGAACAGAACTCGCCGGCGCGCTCATGGATTGCCCGGGCGCGCGCGGAGTGCTCTCGAGCCCTGCGGCTCTCCAGCAGATATCCTCCGCCAGCCCTGCCTTCACTCAGCTGGTCACGGACCCGAGCATCCTCCAAGCCCTGAGCTCCGATCCAAACTCCCTGGCCGCCTTCTCCAATATCCAGGGAGCCGTCGGACGCTCTCGCTGAATGCTAGACTCTTCTTCCATGCGCCGACCGATCCTTGCCGCGATCCTGCTCTTGCCCTCCGGCTGTTCCTTGCGTTCCATCGCTCTCAGGCAGAGCGCGGCCATCGTGGACGCGGGGACGCCGTCTCTGTCCCGGGAACAGGACCCGGACTTGGCGCGAGAGGCCATGCCGGGACAGCTCAAGCTCCTGGAAAGCTTCCTGGAAAGCGCGCCGAAAGATCCGCACCTGCTCAAGGCCGCAGCCTCGGGATTCGCGGCCTATGCCCAGCTCTTCATCGAAGACCAGTCCCCGGACCGCGCAGCGGCATTCTACCGCCGCGCCCTCGGATACTCCCTGCGCCTGGCCGCGCTCGATCCCGGCCTGAAAAACCTGGAGGTGCTCGGACCCGCTGAACTGGAATCCTCCTTGCGCCGAGCCCGCAAGAGCGATGTCCCGGCCCTGTACTGGGCCGCCCTCGCCTGGGCGGGCTGGGCCCAGAACGCCAAGAACGACGCGCAAGCCCTGCTCGGCGTGCCCGCGGCCGCGCGGCTGATGTCGCGCGTGCTCGAATTGGAACCGGCCTACGAGAACGGAGGTCCGGAACTCTGGTTCGGCGTCTATCACTGCGCGCGCCCGAAGATCGCGGGGGGAGATCCCGAGAAAGGACGCGCCGGCTTCGAGTCGGCCTTGCTCCGGACACAAGGACGCTACTTGACCGCCAAACTGCTTTACGCGCGATACTACGCCGTGGCGGTCTCGGATAAGGAGCTCTTCGTGCGGCTCCTGACCGAGGTCCGGGACGGAACGCCTCTGCCCGAGGCGCGGCTCGCCGACGAGGTCGCCAAGCGCAAAGCCGCGCTCCTGCTGCAAAAGGCCGATGAACTCTTTTAAACGCGATAAGGTCCGCTCAATGTCCGTCATTCCGGCGGAAGCCGGAATCCAGGAGCACGTCGAATCCTGGGCCCCGGCTTGCGCCGGGGAGACAAGAAGGAAAACTCAAGTAAACGGCATCAGTGCTTTCAAGATGCTATTACTGTTCCTGCTCGCCTGCGCGGCGGCGCCCTGCGCGGCTTTGGAGATCAAGTTCGCCACGCTCGCGCCGGAAGGCACGGACGCCATGCAGCTCATGCACGCGGTGGATGCGGAACTGCGGGAGAAGACCCGGGGCGAGCTGGGATTCAAGTTCTATTCGGGCGGACGCCAAGGCGATGAGAAGGACATCGTCCGCAAGATCCGGCTGGGCCAGCTCCACGCCGGAGGCTTCACGGGCGTGGGCCTGGGAGAGATCGCGCCGCAGGTCCGCATCCTCGACGCGCCGTGGCTCCTGCACGATGCCGCGGAAGCCGACTATGTCTACAAGACCTTTTCCAAGGATTTCGAGCGCGCCTTCGAGAAAGAAGGCTATGTGCTCCTGGGCTGGACCGAGGTCGGCTTCGTGCATATCTTTTCCAAGGAGCCCGTGCGCGCGGCCGCGGACCTGCGCAAGCTCAAGCTCTGGGTCTGGGAGGGGGACCCTCTGGCCCAAGCGGCTTTCCAAGCGCTGGGCGCGCATCCCATCCCTCTCTCCATCACGGACGTCAACTCCTCTCTGCAGACCGGGTTCATCGACGCGGTCTATGCCTCCCCGCTCTACGCCATCGCCCTGCAGTGGCATGAGAAGACGCGCTATGTCTTCTCCCTGCCCTTGGCCGACGCCTCGGGCGCGGTGCTGATCTCCAAGAGCGTGGCGGATGCCCTTCCCAAGGAGCAGCGCCGCCTGCTGCTGGAGGTCTCGCGCAGGCATCTGCGCACGCTCAACGCGATCACGCGCCGCCGCAATGCCGAAGCCCTGCGCACCCTGCAGTCCCGCGGGATGATCCTCACCGCGCCGCTCTCCGCGCAGGAGGAGAACGTCTTCGAGGAAGCCGGACGCAGCGCGCGCAAGGAACTCGCGGGAAAGCTCTACTCCGCGGATTTCCTCCAGGCCGTGGAGCGCTCCCTGGCCGATCTGCGGCGCAAAAAGACTTCTCCGCGTCCTTCATGAAAAAAACCTGTTCCTTAATAGAGAGCCGCCTGCTCGCCGCGGAGCGCGCCCTGCTCGCGCTGTTCCTGGGGCTCTTGATCGCGCTCAGCGTCCTGCAGGTCATCCTGCGCGGAGTCTTCTCCTCGGGCTGGGTGTGGGCCGACCTGCTCCTGCGCCATCTGATCCTGCTCATCGCGCTGCTGGGCGCCGGCACCGCGTCCGCCGAAGGCAAGCAGTTCGCTATCGACGGCCTCTCTCGCCTGCTCACGGGCCGCTCAAAAGCCGCGGCCGCGCTCGCCGCGCAGACCTTCACCCTGGGCGTCTGCCTCCTGCTCGCGCATGCGGCCCTGCGCTTCGCCCGCGACGAGTTCGCCGCCGGCCGCACGCTCCTGAGCATCGGCGGATTCGAGCTCCCTCAGTGGGTCTTCGCCGCGGCCGTCCCCGCGGGCTTCCTGCTCCTGGCCCTTCATTCCGCGCTCCAAGCCCTCTGCTCCATCTCGGACGTGAAAGCATGAGCGCCGTCCTCATCGCCTTGGCGGCCCTGTCCGCGGCCGCGATCGGCGCGCCGCTGTTCACCCTGCTGGGAGGACTCGGCCTGGCGCTCTTCCACTCCGCGGGGATCGACGGATCCGCGGTCATCGTGGAGTTCTTCCGATTGGCCAGCCTGCCCGCGCTCTCGGCCATCCCTCTGTTCACGGCCGCGGGATTCATCCTGGCGGAGTCCCGGGCGCCGCAGCGCCTGCTCGGACTCACGCAAGCCCTCTTCGGCTGGCTGCCCGGAGGACTCGCCGTCGTCGCGCTCGCGGCCTGCGCGCTGTTCACCGCCTTCACCGGCGCCTCGGGCGTCACGATCGTGGCGCTCGGAGGGCTCCTGCTGCCCATGCTGCTCCAGCAGGGCTACCCGGAACGCTTCTCTCTGGGCCTGCTCAGCTGCACCGGAAGCCTGGGACTCCTCTTCCCGCCCTCCTTGCCCATCATCCTCTACGGGCTCGTGGCTCAAGTGTCCATCCACGAGCTCTTCCTGGCGGCGCTCGTGCCCGGACTGCTCCTGCTCGGAACGCTCGCGCTCTACGCGGGGATCGTCGGCGCGCGCGCGGGCGTAGGCCGCACTCCGTTCTCCCGGGAACGCCTGGCCCGCGCGGTCCGCGCCGCGGCCTGGGACATCCCTCTGCCGTTCATCGTCGTGGGGGGGATCTACGCGGGGTTCTTCACGGCTTCGGATGCCGCCGCGGTCATGGCCGCCTACGTCCTGGCCGCGGAACTCCTCATCCATCGGGACATCCCCTTGCGCAAGCTCCCCGGCCTGGCGGCCCGGAGCATGGCCCTGGTGGGAGCGATCCTCGTGGTGCTCGGCACGGCCCTGGGCCTGACGAACTATCTCGTGGACGCCCAAGTCCCGGACCAGCTCTTCGCGCTCCTGCACGCATTCTCTCCGTCGAAAGCCCTCTTTCTCATCGCGCTCAACGCCTTCCTGCTCGTGGTGAACATGCTGGAGATATACTCGGCCATCGTCATCGCCGTACCCATCGTGGCCCCGATTGCGATACAATACGGCATCGATCCCGTGCACCTGGGCGTGATCTTCCTGCTCAACCTCGAGATCGGCTACATGACTCCGCCCATGGGACTCAATCTCCTCCTGGCCAACCGCCGCTTCGAGCGGCCGCTGGGGACGCTTTACCGGGCCGCCGCGCCCTTCTGGCTCATCCACACCGCCGTGCTCGCGGCCGTCACCTATCTCCCGTCGCTGAGCCTCTCTCTCTCCAAATGAAAAAAGGAACCTCCTAATGAAAACGACGACCCTCACCCCGGCCCGGCGCAAAGCCCTGCTCAAGGCGCTCGTGGACTCGCCGACCTACCGCAAGGCCTACCAAGACATCGATTTCCTCGCGCGGGAAGAACTGCGGCCCATGCGGCTGCAGCTGGAGCTCCTCAAGCCCGAGATGATCCTCGTCGAGAACGGCATCGCATCCACCATCATCGTCTTCGGCAGCGCCCGCATCCTGGCGCCCGAGGATTCCCTGCGCGCCCTCGCGCGCCTGCGCAGGGAGCTCGCCCGCAAGCCCTCGGACGCGGCCCTGCGGGAATCGCTCGCGGCCGCCGAGCGCCTGCACGGGCTCTCCCGCTATTACGAGGAAGCGCGCCGATTCGGCCGCATCGTGACGAAAGCCTCTCAGGGCAAGGGAAAGAGGCATTTCGTGATCGTGACCGGCGGCGGGCCCGGCATCATGGAAGCCGCCAACCGCGGAGCCTTCGACGCAAAAGGCAAGAGCATCGGGCTCAACATCACGCTCCCGCACGAGCAGGAGCCCAATCCCTTCGTCACGCCGGAGCTCTCCTTCCTGTTCCACTATTTCGCCATCCGCAAGATGCACTTCCTCATGCGGGCGAAAGCCATGGTGGCCTTCCCCGGCGGGTTCGGGACGCTCGACGAGATCTTCGAGACCCTGACCTTGGTTCAAACGGGGAAGAAGGCCCGCCTGCCCGTCATCCTGGTGGGCCGCGAATTCTGGACCCGCGTGCTCGACATCCAGACCCTGGCCTCGGAGGGCGTCATCTCTCCCTCGGACATGGACCTGATACAGATGGTGGACACCGCGGAGGAAGCTTGGTCCGCCATCCGCGACTATTGGCGCCGGAACGGCATGCCCCATGCGCATCACCGCAAGACTTTCTTCTCGCATAAGGCGTCGGAGGACAGCCGGAACAGCTGAGGGAAAGAATTCAGTGAAAATTAATCGGGAGATAATCCCGCATTTAAAAACACGAGTCAACCTATGAAAATGGAAAAACCTTCCACCGCGAAAAAACTCAGCGTCCTGATCGTGGATGACGAGCACGGACTGCGCGACATGCTCTCCCGCGTGCTCTCCCTCAAAGGGTATGAGGTCCTGGCCGTAGAGGACGGCTCCGTCGCCGTCGAACGGGTCAAGGAGCGATCCTTCGACGTCGTCATCTGCGACATCCGCATGCCCGGACTCGACGGCATCGGGACCCTTCGCGCGGTCAAGTCCCTGCGGCCGGAGATCGCGATGGTCATGGCCAGCGGCTACGCCACGCTGGAGACCGCCATCGAGGCCATGAAGCTGGGCGCCTACGACTATCTCTCAAAGCCCTTCGAACTCGACCAGCTATTCGCGGTGCTCGCGCGGGCCGTGGAGCACGGCCGCCTGCGCAAGCTCCTGCTCGAAGAAGTCTCCCACCCGACGGCCGGCGTCTTTCCGACCCTGCGCAGCGCCCTGGCCCCGGAGCTCGAAATCATCCGCGCGGAGGCCGAACGCCTGCGCGAGGCGCCCCTCGCCGAGACCCCCGCCGGCCGCATCCTGCATGCCTGCGACCGCGTCCGCATGCTGCTCGATGAAGCGGTCTCTCCGAGCGCGCCGCCCTGCGAGTGAGCGGGGATCGGGCATTATAAACGGATGCGCAACCCGCTCTCGGAAGAGACGTACCTGCGCCGGACCAAGCCCGCGGCCTCGGACTTCCGAGCCGAGTATTTCCGCGATCAGACCAAGATCATCCACTCCTATCCGTTCCGGCGGCTCAAGCACAAGGCGCAGGTCTTCTATGCGCCCGACAACGACCACATCTGCACGCGCATCGAGCACGTCCTGCACGTGGCCAGCATCGCGGCCACGGTCTGCCGGGGACTGAACCTGCGCGGCAAGGACTGGGATCTGGACCCGGACCTCGCCTACGCCATCGGCTTGGGCCACGACCTGGGACACGCGCCCTTCGGCCACGAGGGGGAGAAGGAGCTCGCGGCCAAGCTCGGCGCGCCCAAGGCCTTCCTCCACGAGGTCAACAGCTACCGCGTCGTCGAGCATCTGGCCAACCACGGCCAAGGCCTGAACCTCACCTACGCGGTCAAGGACGGGATCATCTGCCACAACGGAGAGGATTTCGAGAAGAACGGGCTCAAGCCTTCCTCGACGCCCAACGATCTGGAGAACATCCGCGACCGCGCGAGCATGCCCTGCACCTATGAAGGCTGCATCGTGCGCTTGGCCGACCGCATCGCCTACATGGGCCGGGACATCGAGGACGCGGTCACGGCCGGCTTCATCACGACTTCGGACATCCCGGCCGACATCTCGCGCGAACTGGGCGCCTCCAACACGGAGATCATCAGCACTCTCGTCGACGACCTCGTGGAGAACTCCCGGGAGTCCGAGACCGTAGGCTTCTCGCCCCAAAGGCATGAGCTGGTCCTGCGCCTGGGAAGATTCAACTACGAGCGCATCTACTTCCACCCGCGCCTGCTCAAGTACCGCCGGCACATCAAGACCGTGATCTGCTCGATCTTCGACTACTGCATGGAGCTCCTCGAAAAGAACGGGCAGGACTTCGCGGCCTACCAGGCCCTGGACCTGGAGGCGGACCGGAACTTCGGCCACTACATCGAGAAGCTGCAGGCGGTCTACGCGCGCGAAGGCTACGACGCCAAGACCATCGTCACCGACTATATCGCGGGGATGACCGACGGCTTCGCGCTCGAATGCATGCGCCAGATCTCCCTGCCCGTGCCCCTGCACTTCCCTCGCGGCCGCTAGCCGGAAAAATTCAGTCGGCCTCAAATCCGTCCATGTCTGAATTTTCCCGGAGGGGGTTTCAACACGGCGAAGCCTTCAGGCGAAGATGATTCGGCGGCCGTGCCGGAGTTCATCGAGCGCCTCGCGAAGTCGTTTCTCGGTGTTGACGATGCGGTTCTCCCAAGTATCCAGCAGACCCAGCGCCGTGAGGGCATAGCGCCCCTGCCGCAGGAGAAGGTCCGCGTCCGCGCTCGTCAGCCGCATGGAAAGCGCGAGCGCCACGTTGCCCACGGGCAGTCCCAGCACGGCGCGCTCGGAGACGGCCTGCGCCATGCGCCGGCATTCCAGGAGTCCGGCGCCCTGCTGTTCTCTCGGCGCGCCCATATCCATGGCGGACTCCAGGAGCAAGGCTCGCGTGCTCCAGACATCGCGCGGCAGGCCGCTCTCCTTCAGGAATCCGATGACGTCCGCGCCGGCTCCGGAGACCATGGGAGCGGCCATGGAGGTCCCGGACATGTAGCGATAGCCCGGCTCCCCGGCGACGATGCAGTCCTGGTCCGGGTCATGGGCGCTGCGGGGAGCGATGATTCCGTCGGAGGAATAGATGCAGACGCCTTCCGGAACAGGACCGAACACCTGCGCAAGGACCCCGGCATCTCTTGCGCGCAGCAGCGCCCGGACCATGAGAGGATGCTCCGTTCTTCCCGCAGGAAGAGCGACGTCTCCGGCGACCGCGCTCAGATCCGGCTTGTTGTAGGGCTCTGAGTCCCCGCCGTAGGCCGGGCCTTTGGAAGCGAAGAGGGGGAAATCTCCCGTGCTGCGGACTCCGCTCACGGAGAGCGCATAGCGGGCATCCCCTGGAGAGAGCACCGTGCGCCAGCCTGCCGCTCCGTCGTTGCCTGCGGCCGCCACCATGAGAACTCCGTAGCGCGCGACAAGCCGGTCCGCCATGGAAGTCAAGGGATCCTGCTGCGCGCCGGGACCGGCCAGGCTCATATTGAGCACGTCGACTTGCTCTTCAGGAGTCCCCGAAACCATCCATTTCATGGCCGCGAGGATGACGGACTCATCGGTCTCTCCCTTCGAGCCGAAGATCTTGGCCACCTTGAGCTCCGCCTCCGGAGACATGCCGCTGCGGCGTCCCTGCGAGAAGGCCCCATCTCCGGCGAGGATGCCGGCCACGTGCGTGCCGTGGCCCACGATATCGTCGGGCCCCTCGTCGGTGAAATCCCGGAAGAATCGTATGCGGCTGCGGCCCTGCGCATCCTTGAAATCCGGATGTTCCGGATCGACTCCGGAATCGATGACTCCGACGAGCGCGCCCCGGCCCCGCATCCCCGCATCCCAGAGGGCGCTTGCGCCCAGCAAGGAACAGAAATCGCCGCGGCCCTGCATGGCGGGAATGGGAATCAGGCCGGTCCCCAAGAAGGCGCCCGCAGTCCCCGTCACGGCGGATGCCGCGGCGCGAAAAACGCGCGCGGGCCGGCTCTCGATGCCCCTCTGCGCGAGGGCCGCTCCCAGAGAGGAAGCCTGCTTGAGCGGCACGTCCACGGCCACGAGCCCGTCGACTCTGCGCACGGCTCGCGCGCCGTAGCGCGCGAAGAGACGCTCGTCGAAACCCGAATCCTGAAGCGCTTGGGCGGACTCTTCACGCGCGATGCGGAATCTATCGGGCGCCGGATGCATCCCGGAGACCAGCATCCGCAAGGTCCCGCGGCCATGGTCCACGGCATAGCCCTGGAACATCGCCGCAACCGCCGGCGCCTTGGCGGCGTGCCCGGCGGCGCTCAGAGTCCCGACGGAGCCCCACTCGAAGCCTCCCAAGCGATGACCGGATCCGTCGAAGACGTCCTCGGCCGCGGCCGCCGCGCGCTGCGCCGCGGAGAAGGAGAGCGGCGCCGTCATCCCGGCGGTCCGGCCATCGGTCCGCTTGTCCGCGGCGGGGGCAGAGGCCTCCGACTCCTCCCAAAGGTCGCCGTCCTGCGCGGTGATCACGTCGAAGAGCGCCGAGCGCCCGAGCGCGGTCAAGCGCAGGAGCCCCTTCTTCTCGCGATTGAGGAAGGCATTGTTCTCAAGATAGCGCGGGTCCATTCGCATGGAGAGGAAGGAGCGCAGCGCCAAGGCCGAAGAGCCTTCGGGGTCCTGCGCGGGCAGATGCTCCAGGAATCGCGAGACCCTGCCGAGCGCCTCGCCCTCCACGACCTCGATGATGGGCCGGCCCTTCTCCTGAATCCGCCGGTGCAATACGGCTCCGTCCTCGGCCGGGAAGAGATCCAGCAATTGCGCGCGAACGGGCAGGGCGGAGGAATGGACGCCCGCCGCGCCAAAGACCGCGCAGTTCCCGGGAAAGGATAAGACCGCCGCTATGGAGAACACGCCGAACAGCCGCAGAACTCGGACAGCGGACATCCGCATCTTTCGCCTCCGGACTATTTTACAGCATAGTAGTCCATTGGGCCCATGCGGCAAGAACCAATGGTCCTATGCTTAATATGAGACAATAGTCCTATATTCTAGTGAGCGCACGAGCAGGGGGAAAACGGGTGAGGTCGACCAAAATCCTCAGGTAAGCCGAGATCGACGCGACGGACGCTCCGTCTCCCATCTTCCGGGTACGGCCGCGCGTGAGTCGCGCGGCCTCTTGTCCTCAGGCGCAACGGACTCCGCCGGCACTGGCGATACGTCGGCCTTCACGCG
>Ga0172379_10001184_pt1 | contig 54852 bp, 44 predicted proteins | sample GrowelOW334metaG_FD_119756 | JGI IMG/M metagenome (GOLD analysis project Ga0172379, IMG submission 119756) | Groundwater microbial communities from an aquifer near a municipal landfill in Southern Ontario, Canada - Groundwater well OW334 metaG | ecosystem: Environmental > Aquatic > Deep... | reverse complement strand
TACTTGGCCGTGGCCCGCACAGGTCTGGCAAGTGGTGGCGCTGGTGCCGGGTTTTGCGCCGGAGCCGCTGCAAGTGCCACATTCTTCCATCACGGGGATGCGGATCTGTTTTTCCGCACCACGCGCAGCTTCTTCTAGTGTGATCTCCATGTTGTAGCGCAAGTCAGAACCACGCTGCGCTTGACTGCGGCCGCCGCGACCACCACCAAAGATGTCGCCAAAGATGTCGCCGAAATCGAAACCTTGCGCACCGCCTGCACCGAACGGATTGCCGCCACCCATGCCGCCTGCTTCGAAAGCGGAGTGGCCGTACTGGTCATAGGCTGCGCGCTTCTGTCCATCGGACAGGGTCTCGTAGGCTTCCTTTGCTTCCTTGAATTGCTCTTCCGCCTTTGGATTGTCCGGATTGCGGTCAGGATGGAACTTCATTGCCAGCTTGCGATAGGACTTTTTGATGTCCTCATCAGAGGCATCGCGGTTCACGCCCAAGACTTCGTAATAATCTTTTTTGCTCATGTCTTTTCCATGTGGCAGTGGGGCGCATGCGCCCCACTTCGTACGTCACAAAAGGTGTCGCTTACTTCTTGTCTTTGACTTCAGTGAATTCCGCATCGACTACATTGTCGTCCTGCTTGGGCTGTTCAGCTTGACCTGCACCGCCTTGAGCAGCCTGTGCCTTGGCTTGCTCAGCCGCGTACATCTTTTCACCCAGCTTCTGCGCGGCAGTCGCCAATGCTTCGGACTTGGCTTCGATGGCGTCTTTATCGTCACCTTTCACCACTTCTTCAGCATCCTTCACGGCAGCTTCGATGGCTGCTTTTTCTTCAGCAGACAGTTGCTCGCCGTATTCCTTCATCGACTTGTTGGTGGAGTGGATCAACGCATCCAGTTGGTTACGTGATGTAACCAGTTCCATCGCCTTCTTGTCTTCGTCGGCATGGGCTTCAGCATCCGCCACCATGCGTTGGATCTCTTCTTCGCTCAAACCAGAGCTCGCCTTGATGGTGATGTTGGCTTCCTTGTTGGTCGCCTTGTCCTTCGCGCTCACGTGCAAGATACCGTTGGCGTCGATGTTGAAGGTGACTTCAATTTGCGGCATGCCACGTGGTGCAGGTGGGATGTCGGACAGATTGAACTGGCCCAAGCTCTTGTTGCCGGAAGTCATCTCGCGCTCGCCTTGCAGCACGTGGATGGTCACCGCCGATTGGTTGTCGTCTGCGGTGGAGAACACTTGTGATGCCTTGGTTGGGATCGTGGTGTTCTTCTTGATGAGCTTGGTCATCACGCCGCCCATGGTCTCGATACCCAGAGACAACGGAGTCACGTCGAGCAACAGCACGTCTTTAACTTCGCCTTGCAACACGCCGCCTTGGATGGCAGCGCCCACAGCAACGGCTTCGTCTGGGTTTACGTCCTTGCGTGGCTCTTTGCCGAAGAACTCTTTCACCTTGTCTTGCACTTTAGGCATACGTGTCTGACCGCCGACCAAGATCACGTCTGCGATGTCCGCGTTCGTCACGCCAGCATCCTTCATGGCGATGCGGCATGGCTCGATGGTGCGTGCGATCAGTTCTTCCACCAGGCTTTCCAGCTTGGCGCGAGTGATCTTCACAGCCAAGTGCTTAGGACCTGTCGCATCCGCAGTGATGTAAGGCAGGTTCACTTCAGTCTGTTGTGCGGAAGACAATTCGATCTTGGCTTTTTCAGCTGCGTCCTTCAGACGTTGCAGTGCCAGCATGTCTTTCTTCAGATCGACGCCGCTTTCCTTTTTGAACTCGTCGATCAGGAAGTCGATGATGCGCATATCGAAGTCTTCGCCGCCGAGGAATGTGTCACCGTTGGTGGACAACACTTCGAACTGGTGCTCGCCGTCGATCTCAGCGATCTCGATGATGGATACGTCGAACGTACCGCCGCCCAAGTCGTACACCGCGATCTTGCGGTCGCCCTCTTGTTTGTCCATACCGAACGCCAGCGCAGCCGCTGTCGGTTCGTTGATGATGCGCTTCACGTCCAGACCAGCGATACGGCCAGCGTCTTTAGTCGCTTGGCGTTGGCTGTCGTTGAAGTAAGCAGGCACGGTGATGACGGCTTCGGTGACGGTCTCACCCAAGTAGTCTTCAGCGGTCTTCTTCATCTTCATCAAAATTTCAGCGGAGATTTCTGGTGCAGAAATATCTTTATCGCGAACCTTGATCCATGCGTCGCCGTTCTTGGCTTTGACGATAGAGTAAGGAACCATGCTGATGTCTTTTTGAACCATAGGCTCTTCAAAGCGACGACCGATCAGACGCTTCACGCCGTACAGAGTGTTCTTGGGGTTGGTCACGGCCTGACGTTTGGCGGGCGCGCCCACCAGCACTTCACCATCTTCCATGTAGGCGATGATGGACGGGGTGGTGCGAGCGCCTTCCGCGTTCTCGATCACCTTGGTCTTGCCGTTCTCCATGATGGCCACGCAAGAGTTCGTCGTGCCCAAGTCGATACCGATGATTTTTCCCATGATGCCGTTCCTTTCAGTTGAATTCGTAAATTGGTTGAATGCTTTGTTGCTTGCCGCCTAACATCAGGGCGGCGCTGGATATTTCAAGTGCTGCTTATTCTATTGCCTTGGCTACCATCACCAGTGCTGGACGCATCACACGGTCATTGAGGGAATAGCCTTTTTGCATCACGCTCACCACGGTATTGGGCTCTTGCTCGCTTTCCAACATGCCGATGGCTTGGTGTTTATGCGGATCGAGCTTCTCACCGACGGGGTTGATCTCTTTGATGTTGAACTTGTCGAACACGCTGGAGAGCTGTTTCAGCGTCAGTTCCATGCCGCTCTTGAAACTCTCGATGTTGTCCGTTTGTACTGCCATGCCTGCTTCGAGGCTGTCTTTGACGGCCAACATCTCGTTGGAGAAGCGCTCAACGGCGAACTTCTGCGCCTTGCTCACGTCCTCGGCGGCGCGGCGGCGGATGTTCTCGCCTTCAGCTTTGGCGTACATCCAAGCGTCATAGTGTTCCTGTGCCTTGAGTTCGGCCGCTTTCAGCATCTCTTCCATGCTGGGCGTGGTTTCAACGGGTGCAACGTCTCGTTCTGTTTGGGGTGTATCGTTCTGTTCCATGCCGCTCTCCTGATTTTGACTTGTGCCAAATTGGGGTGGGGTTGGGGATTTCAAGGGGTAAAGTGAAAATTTATCGTCGCATGCCATAATGCAAGCCGATTTGAAGCTCGTCTGTTATGTCCACCTCTAAGAACTACCACTGGCGCATCGCCGGTTTCTATTTTTTCTATTACGCCTTCGTAGGGATGTTCTCACCCTATTGGAGCTTGTACCTGCAATCCATCCATTTCACGCCCATCGAGATCGCTATCTTGATGTCTATCCAGCCGGTGATGCGTATGGTCGCGCCGAATATCTGGGGTTGGTTGGCTGACCATACAGGGCAACGCCTGCTGGTGGTGCAGGTGGCGGCGACCTTGAGTGCTGTCTTCTATTTTGGGGTGTTCCTCACCACCAGCTTCTGGGGGCTGTTCTTTGTGTTGTGCATGATGAGTTTCTTCTGGAGCGCTTCCATGCCGCTGGTGGAGGCGACGACGCTGAGTTATCTGGGTAAGAACACGGCGCATTACGGCCGCATCCGTTCTTGGGGTTCTATCGGCTTCATCGTGGCGGTGGTTGGGCTAGGATTCGCCTTCGACTACATCGTTATCGCATGGTTGTTGTGGGCGGGACTGGTGTGCGAGATCGGCATCCTCATCTTTGCGCGACAGATACCCAAGACCGAGGTGTTGGCACACCACACCGATCACCAGCCGATCCGGCAGGTCGTGATGCAGCCCAAGGTGTTGGCGTTGTTGGGGGCGTGCTTCTTGATGTCCGTGGCGCACGGCCCTTACTACACCTTCTTCTCTATCTATCTGGTCGAGCATGGCTACACCAAGACCGCAGTCGGGGCGCTGTGGGCGCTGGGTGTCATTTGCGAGATAGGCGTGTTCTTCCTGATGCCTGCACTGGTTAAGCGATTTGGTTTCGCAAAAATCCTGCTCATCAGTTTCAGCGCGGCGGTGTTGCGTTTCATGCTCATCGGTTGGATGGTGGATATGGTCGTGGTATTGCTGTTCGCACAGGTGTTACATGCCCTGACCTTTGGCGCTTACCACGCTGCCTCGGTGGGGTTGGTGCATGAGTATTTCAAAGGGCGGCATCAGTCCAAGGGGCAGGCGTTGTTCGGTAGCTTCACTTACGGTGCAGGTGGTGTGCTGGGTGGATTGGCGAGCGGGCCGATCTGGCAACACTGGGGAGCGAATGCTTTGTACTCGTTCAGTGCTGCCATGGCATTGCTAGGGCTGTTGATGATGGTTTGGCAAAGCCGCCATAAAGGGGGTTAACGCTGAGCGGCGCGGTAACGCTCTTCTTCCATCCGGTTCTCCAACTCGTGTTCCTCGAATCGAAGATCGGCTTTTAGGCGGTCGCGGTCTCTATCTAGGTCGCGTATCTCTTTGCGCAAGCGCAGCCTGTCTTTCTCGGACTTATCCTTTTCCGAAAGCTCATGTTCCAAGTGGTCGAGACGACTGTCGAGGTCTTTGATGCGATGGCGCGCCTGATACACGCTCAAGGCTGCTGTGTTGTTGATGTGGAAGGCCATGTCGATGTTAGCGGGGCATACGCCCTGATAGGCCTCCCCATTTAGTCCAGTGCGAAAGGCGTTGCTGGGTAGGCAATATTGCTTCAAGCCGACCTCGCGTCCGGCTAGATATTGGGTTGTATCAGGACGGATGCCGTATTCCTTGCAGGATTGGGCGTAGTCATCCATCCGTCTTTCGGGCAGGCCAGCGCGGCCGTCCTGCACGCCGAGTTGATGCCAGTCGGAGGTGTGACATTCCTTTTCGCTGAGTGTCGAGCAGGCGCTCAGTATGAGCAGGAGGGGCAAGATCAGGAGCGGGTTCTTATTCATGGCATGCGAGGAGAGCTAGTCGTTTATGTCGATATTCTAGTTGAAACTTTCATGCGGGCATTATGCGATGTTCGGTCGCGCGTTTAGGCCTGAAATGGTGGGCGGAGTGATAAACTTCGCACCTTCTTAACGAGTACATATGCCATGAGTCAAGTATTCCTCTACGACACCACTTTACGCGACGGTACACAGCGCGAAGACATCTCTTTATCTGTTGACGACAAGTTAGCCATTGCAAAACGGTTGGCAGATTTTGGTTTCCACTACATCGAAGGCGGCTGGCCGGGCTCCAATCCCAAAGATCAGGAATTCTTTGCGCGTGCGGCGAAGTTGGATTTCGGCGCAGCCAAGCTCGCGGCGTTCGGGCGTACCCGCCAAAAGAGTTTGCAGTGCGAGCAAGACAGCAACCTGCAAGCACTGCTGGATGCGCAAACTCCCGTGGTGACGATGGTGGGCAAGAGCTCGGATTACCACGTAAAAGTGGTGCTGTCTGCCACGTTGGAAGAGAACCTCGCCATGATCCGCGACAGCGTGGCCTACATGAAATCCAAAGGGCGCGAGGTGATGTTCGATGCCGAGCATTTCTTCGACGGCTTCATCGCGAACAAAGACTATGCGCTGGCGACTTTGAAGGCAGCGGCAGATGCGGGCGCGGACTGGCTCGTGTTGTGCGAGACCAACGGCGGCAAGTTGCCGTGGGAAGTGGAAGACATCGTGCGCGAGGTGAGGAAGCACATCAGTACGCCACTGGGCGCGCATTGTCATAACGACAGCGGTTGCGGCGTGGCGAACTCGTTGGCGGCAGTACGCGGCGGATGCTTGCAGGTGCAGGGTACCATCAACGGTTACGGCGAGCGCGTCGGCAATGCCAATCTAACGACCATCATCCCGAACTTGCAACTCAAGATGGGCAAGCAAGCGGTGACGCCCGCGCAATTGCGCGAGATCACTGCGCTCTCACACTACGTCGCCGAGGTGGTGAATCTCAAGCATTACAACCATGCACCCTACATCGGTCACAGCGCCTTTGCGCACAAGGGCGGAATCCACGTGGCAGCGATCTTGAAGGCCGCCGATACCTATCAACATATCGACCCCGCCTTGGTGGGTAACGAGATGCGTTCGGTCGTATCCGAACTGTCGGGGCGCGGCAACATCCAGTTCCAAGCGAAGTCTTTGGGCATCGAACTTGACAATGAGAATGCGCAGAAGGTGCTCAACCACATCAAGCATCTGGAGCATGAGGGTTTCACCTTCGAGGCGGCGGAAGCCAGCATGGAGTTGATGCTCCATCGCTTGCGCCCGGAATATCGGAAGCCGTTCGAGTTGATCGATTATTTCGTCATCACAGAACGCCGTCAGAGTCGCGGTCTGCTGTCGGAAGCCACTGCCAAAGTCAAAGTGGGCGATGAGGTGAAGTTCATGGCGGCAGAAGGAAATGGTCCTGTGAATGCACTGTCCACTGCCCTGCGCAGCGCGCTGTCTGCGGCCTATCCGGTGCTGAAGACGGTGCGCCTCATCGACTACAAGGTGCGTATCTTGGATAGCGCCAATGGCACTTCTGCGCAGATCCGTGTGCTCATCACTTTTCAAGGTGGTGGGCAAGTGTGGACGACGGTCGGGGCCAGCACCAACATCATCGATGCGAGCTGGCATGCGCTGTCCGATAGTTTGGAATACGCCTTGGTGAAATTGGTCGATACGCCTGCTTCTACCAGCGCAACCTTGGCGTAGAGTCGGCCTGCTGTGGCATAATCGCAAGCCCTGAGAAAGATTAAAAAATGAACGCGCAAACTCTTTACGACAAACTTTGGAACAGTCATCTGGTTCGCACCGAGCCGGATGGAACGGCTTTGATCTACATCGATCGCCATTTGGTGCACGAAGTCACCAGCCCGCAAGCCTTCGAGGGTATGCGCATGGCGAATCGCAAACCTTGGCGTGTCGGCTCCATTCTGGCCGTGCCAGATCACAACGTGCCGACGACCAATCGTGAGGCAGGCATCACTGATCCTATCTCGCGCTTGCAAGTGGAAACGCTGGATGCGAACTGCGATGAGTTGGGCATCACCGAATTCAAGATGGGCGACATCCGCCAAGGCGTGGTGCACGTGATGGGGCCGGAGCAGGGCGCGACCTTGCCGGGCATGACCGTGGTGTGCGGCGATTCCCACACCAGTACACACGGTGCATTCGGTGCGTTGGCACACGGCATCGGCACTTCCGAAGTCGAGCACGTGATGGCGACGCAGTGTTTGGTGGCGAAGAAATCCAAGACGATGTTGGTCAAGGTGGACGGCAAGCTAGGGCACGGCGTGACCTCGAAAGACATCGCGCTGGAGGTCATCGGCATGATCGGCACAGCAGGTGGTACGGGTTATGCCATCGAATTCGGTGGCGACACTATTCGCGGCTTGAGTATGGAAGGCCGTATGACCTTGTGCAACATGGCGATTGAAGCTGGTGCACGTGCGGGCATGGTAGCCGCAGATGAGGTGACATTTGAGTACATCAAAGGCCGTCCTTTGGCTCCGCAAGCCTCACAGTGGGATGCCGCTGTGACTTACTGGCGCACTTTACACAGCGATGTGGGCGCGAAGTTCGATACCACCATCACGTTGGATGCCGCCAAGATCAAGCCGCAAGTGACTTGGGGTACTTCACCTGAGATGGTGTTGCCCGTGGATGGCATCGTGCCTGACCCCGCGAACATCGCAGATGCAGTGAGGCGCAGTGATACCGAGCGTGCCTTGCAATACATGGGCTTGAAGGCGAACACGCCAATCTCTGAGATCAAGATCGACAAGGTGTTCATCGGTTCTTGCACCAATGGTCGTATCGAAGACATGCGTGCTGCAGCGGCTGTCGCTAAGGGTGGTAAGGTCGCGGCGAACGTGAAGTTGGCGATAGTCGTTCCTGGGTCTGGCTTGGTGAAGGCGCAGGCTGAAAAAGAGGGGCTGGATAAGATATTCATCGCGGCAGGTTTTGAATGGCGTGATCCTGGTTGCTCCATGTGCTTGGCGATGAACGATGACCGTTTGTCATCGGGCGAACGTTGCGCTTCGACATCGAACCGCAACTTCGAAGGGCGCCAAGGTCAAGGTGGACGCACTCACTTGGTGAGTCCGGCGATGGCGGCAGCGGCAGCGATCGCTGGTCATTTCGTGGATGTCAGCAAGCAATGAGAGTCGCGTTGATCCTGTTGGTGTCGTTGCTGTCTGCTTGTAATACATATCAAGCGGCGCGCGGCAATACGACAGGTTCAAGAGTCGCCGGTGGCGTGAAGCAAGATGCGACAGTGGCAGGTAAGACCATCGAACGCGCAGCGGGTGAAATTGGCGATGCACTCAACAAGACGTTCAAGTGAACGCCTAAATTACGGACGATATAGTGATGCAAAAATTCGAAAAGTTCTCTGGTTTGGTGGCACCGTTGGATAGAGCCAACGTGGATACCGACGCGATCATCCCCAAGCAATTCTTGAAATCCATCAAGCGCTCTGGCTTTGGTCCTTATGCGTTCGATGAGTGGCGTTACCTGGATCACGGCGAGCCAGGTATGGATTGCAGCAAGCGTCCACTGAACAAGGACTTCGTTTTGAATCAAGCGCGCTACCAAGGTGCGCAGGTGTTGCTGGCGCGCGAGAACTTCGGTTGTGGTTCTTCGCGTGAGCATGCGCCTTGGGCGCTGGACGATTACGGTTTCCGCGTCGTCATCGCACCGAGTTTCGCCGACATCTTCTTCAACAACTGTTTCAAGAACGGCATGCTCCCTGTCAAGTTGGCGGCAGACAAAGTCGACGAGTTGTTCAGGGCGGTGGATGCTAAGAGCGGCTTTGCTTTGACTGTCGATCTGGTGCAGCAGACACTCACGACACCTGAGGGTGTGGTGTACAAATTTGAAGTGGATGAGTTCCGCAAGCATTGTCTGTTGAATGGATTGGACGACATCGGGCTGACTTTGCAGCACAAGGCCGACATCAGCACGTTCGAAACGAAGCATCGTGCTTCGCAACCGTGGTTATTTGCATAATTCTCAAAAGGGTTAGAAATGAAGATCGCAGTCTTGCCGGGTGACGGCATCGGAACAGAGATCGTTGCGCAGGCAGCGAAGGTATTGGGCGCATTGCGTAGCGATGGCCTGAAGATCGAGATGGAATACGCTCATCTCGGTGGTGCGGCTTACGACGCGGAAGGTGATCCATTCCCGCAATCGACCGAGAAATTGGTGAAAGCATCCGATGCGGTCTTGCTGGGTGCTGTCGGTGGCTATCAGTACGACACCTTGCCGCGCGACAAACGTCCCGAGCGCGGCTTGCTGCGCATCCGCAAGGAACTCAATCTGTTCGCCAATCTGCGTCCTGCGCTGCTGTATCCAGAACTGGCGAACGCCTCCACGCTGAAGCCAGAAGTCGTTTCTGGCTTGGACATCATGATCGTGCGTGAATTGACGGGTGATGTTTACTTCGGTCAGCCGCGTGGTATCACGACATTGCCGAACGGTGAGCGCGAAGGCGTGAACACCATGCGTTACTCCGAGTCGGAGATCATCCGTATCGGTCACGTCGCTTTCGGTATCGCGATGAAGCGCAACAAAAAGCTCTGTTCAGTTGATAAAGCCAACGTGCTGGAGACGACTGAGCTATGGCGTATGGTGATGACCGAACTCGCCAAGGAATACCCTGAGGTCGCATTGACCCACATGTTGGTGGACAACACGGCGATGCAACTGGTGCGTGCGCCCAAGCAGTTCGATGTGGTGGTCACTGGCAACATCTTCGGCGATATCTTGTCAGACGAAGCATCGATGCTGACGGGCTCTATCGGCATGTTGCCTTCAGCTTCGCTGGATCAAAACAACAAAGGTCTGTATGAGCCAAGCCACGGTTCTGCACCTGACATCGCAGGTAAGGACATCGCCAATCCTTTGGCGACCATCCTGTCGGTGGCGATGATGTTGCGTTACACCTTCAACGACGAAGCCAATGCGCAACGTATCGAAGGTGCTGTGCGCAAAGTGTTGCAGCAAGGTTTGCGCACGGCAGACATCTTCGAGGCGGGTATGCAGAAAATCGGTTGCTCGGCGATGGGTGATGCGGTGGTCAAGGCGTTGTAATAATGAGTAGGAAGGGTAGGGCTAGGTGGCCCACCCTATGGAGAGAGTCATGAAAGTTGGTTTGATCGGTTGGCGCGGTATGGTGGGGTCGGTGCTCATGCAACGCATGCGCGAAGAAAAGGATTTCGACCATATCGATGCGGTGTTTTTCACTACATCCAATGTTGGTGGTGAGGCTCCTGTTGAAGCGCGCGGCGCATCGCTCAAAGATGCCTACGACCTGAAAGAGTTGTTGGCGATGGAGACCATCATCTCCTGTCAAGGTGGCGATTACACCACCGAGATATTCCCCAAGTTGCGTGCGGCGGGATGGCAAGGTTATTGGATCGATGCAGCTTCCACACTGCGCATGGAAAAAGACGCGGTCATCATCCTCGATCCAGTCAATCTCGACCTCATCAAGAAGTCTTTGGCGAACGGCGGTAAGAACTTCATCGGCGGCAATTGCACCAACAGTATCTTGTTGATGGGCTTGGGCGGTCTGTTCCACGCAGGGCTGGTGGAGTGGGTGTCGTCCATGACCTATCAAGCCGCATCCGGCGCGGGTGCGCAGAACATGCGTGAGCTGTTGAACCAGATGGGCGTAGCTCACGCCAGTGTCGCTGATCTATTGGCCGATCCTAAATCAGCCATCCTTGAGATCGACCGTCGTCTCGCAGAGACATTGCGTTCGTCTGACATGCCGATCGAAAACTTCGGCGCGCCGTTGGCGGGCAGTCTGATCCCATGGATCGACAAGCAACTCGACAATGGTCAATCCAAAGAAGAATGGAAGGGACAAGCCGAGGTCAACAAGATACTGGGTACGTCGCAACGTATCCCTGTGGACGGATTGTGCGTGCGTATCGGTGCGATGCGTTGTCATAGCTTGGCTTTGACCCTCAAGTTGAAGAAGGACGTGCCGTTGAATGAGATCGAAGCGCTCATCAAGGGCGGCAATCCTTGGGTCAAGTTCGTTCCGAATGATCGCGCACTGAGTGTCAAAGAGTTGACACCCGTTGCGGTGACAGGGAAGTTGGATGTTGCAGTAGGCCGCGTACGCAAGATGGAATTAGGCCCAGAGTTCGTCAGCGCATTCGTTTGCGGTGACCAGTTGCTGTGGGGAGCAGCCGAGCCTTTGCGCCGTATGTTGCGAATCTTGCTCGGTAAGTGAAGAGCAAAAAAGTTGGTTGATTACCGTCAGTTAGTGCGTGAAGTTAGAGGGGAAGTGAACTTGCAACACTAACCCTCTGATGTTAGTCTGGATAACGTCAGGGAAAGAAAAGGGTGGCAGCGTGCTGAAATCGATTTATAAATTATCTGGTTTTATCGCCGTCTTGGCATGGTCCGGCATGGTCTCGGCGACGGGATTGGGCGGTATCAATGTCAGCTCCAGTTTAGGTCAGCCACTTAAAGCAGAGATCGAACTGGTCTCCGTCGAGAAATCCGATAGTTCAAGCATTTCAGCCAAGCTAGCGTCCCCTGATGCATTCAAAAGTGCCGGTGTCGATTATCCCTACAGTCTCCCTAAGCTTAAATTCGAGGTCATCAACCGCGATAGTGGCAGTCCTTCTATCAAGTTGACTTCATCGCAACCCATCAATGACCCGTTCGTTGTCTTGTTGGTCGAGGTCTCTTGGTCTTCAGGCAAGCTGTTGCGCGAATACACCTTCTTACTTGACCCTGTTGATTTCAAGGCACAAGAACCACAACCTGCACCTGTGAAGACGATCGCGCCAGTGGTTACGGCCCCTGTCGCTCCCGCGATGCCTGTTGCACCCGTTGCAGTGGAGCCAGCGCCAGTCGTTACTCAACCAGCCGCTGCTGCGCCAGTGGAAACTCAGCCCGAACCAGCCGCACCTGCGCCAGTAGAGGCCACCCAAAAAGATCCAGCCCAGCCTGCTGCGGTTGCGCCAGCACCTGTAGAGCAAGCTGCTCCGACAACTGAACAGGCAGTGCCAGTCGAAGGCTCTCCCGCGCCTGTTGCAGACGCTTTGAGTAAAGAAAAAGCCCTTCCGATCACAGAGCCTGAGGCAAAGCCCGTTACTGTTGTGCGCGGTGACACATTGAGCAAGATCGCGCTCAAGAATAAGCCTGCTGACGTCAGTTTGGAGCGTATGTTGGTCGCCTTGTATCGCGCCAACACTGAGGCCTTCGTAGGCAAGAACATGAATCGTCTGAAGACAGGTAAGATCATCCGTTTGCCAGAGGCGGGTGACATTGATGCCCTCCAACAAGCGGAGGCGGTAAAAGAAGTGCGCGCTCAAGTCGCCGATTGGAACGTCTATCGCCAGCAACTGGCCGCAATAAAGACTGAGGCTGGGAGCGATACGGCAAAGCAAGCATCGTCCGGCAAGATCAATACGGCAGTAGCCGAAAGTGCCACCAGCAAGGCACCTGCACAAGAAGTGTTGAAATTATCCAAGGGCGAGGCTCCTGGTGATAAGGCCGTTGGTGGTGGTAAGACTTCTGCACAAGAAAAAGCCAACGCCAAAGAAGAAGAGACCATCGCTAAGAACAAGGCATTGAAAGAAGCGCAAGATCGTACTGCGCTGCTGGAGAAGAATGTAAAAGACCTGCAACGTTTGGCTGAGCTGAAGAAGCAAGCCGACGCTACCACGGTCACAGCGAATGCGGCTTCCGCCCCCGCCCCTGCGGTGGCAGCGAGTGCGCCTGTAGCAGTGAAACCCAAGGTCGCGGTCGCAGAACCTAAGATCGTAGAGCAAGCCTCCCTGATGGATGATCCAATCATGCTGGCTGCTGGAGCCGCCGGCCTGCTTGCTTTGGGCGGTGTCGGGTTCATGTTGACACGCCGCAACAAGAAATCTGCCGGTAAAGCGAAGGATGTCTCAGGCAAGTCTGAGGCGGAAGAAATCGGCGGGGCGACAGGTCGCATCGCCGCGCCTGTGATGCCTTCTCCGGATACGGGTGATTTCACACAGTCCGCAAATACAGAGTCCACCACACAGACGAATTCCGATGAGGTCGATCCGATCGGTGAGGCAGACCTGTTCCTGACATTTGGGCGAGACGTCCAAGCGGAAGAGGTGTTGACCGAGGCGTTGAAATCGAATCCTAACAATGTTCCGGTACGCCTGAAATTGCTGTCCATCTACGCCTCGCGTAAGGATACTAATTCGTTCTTCACTCACGCGAAGGCCATCAAAGATTCGCCTGACGATGCGGCATGGTCGCAAGCGGCGGCAATGGGGTTGGCTCTGGAGCCAAGCAATCCTTTGTACGGTGGTGAAGCAGGTGCGGCCGTACCTGCGGTAGAGCAAGCTGCTGAAGTCGCCCAGCCATCGGTTGACTTCGATCTGGGCTTTGGTTCTGTCGTTGCACCCGCACCAGCCCCGTCTGATCTCCAAGGCACTGTGGTATTGGAGGCACCTTCGAACGAAAGCACGACCATCCTTTCCGCAAGTGACTTACGCGCAGCACAAGAATCACCGATGGACTTTGATGTCACTGGGACTCACCCTGGCATCCCAGCAGTCGAAACGGCTGGCGGTGCGACGAATCTGGATGAGATGGTGTTCGATATCACCGCTACACATCCGAGCATCCCAACTCAGATCGCAACCGAAGCAAGTGCTGTCGCACCTGCGGAGAATGTGGATGATCTGATCTTCGATGTGACCACCTCGCATGTCAGTGCGCCTGTCGCTGAAAAGCCGACTGCTGCGAAAGAAGAGGCGGGTGACATGGCTTTCACGCTTGATTTCCCGACGGACTTCAAAGCGCCCGTAGCCGCTAAAGAGGCAGCACCTGTCGATATCGGCTTGGGCGATATCAGCCTGAATCTGGGCAGCCTTGCACCTGCTGCCGCAGCAGCATCAAGTGAGAGCAAAGACGAGCGCTGGCAAGAAGTGGCGACGAAACTTGATCTAGCCAAGGCTTACCAAGAGATGGGTGACGCTGCTGGTGCGAAAGAGATTCTGGATGAAGTGTTGCGCGATGGCGATGATGAGCAACGTGCAAGTGCAGAAGCGATGATGCAACAGCTGTAAACCATGTAACTTTGGGAAACGGCAGCCACCTAGGCTGCCGTTTTCATTTGAGACGATGAAATACGAACCCCATCCTGCTGTGCAAATATTTGTTTGGATCATGCTCGCGTTGCTTGTGCAACGCTTGCAGGGAATCGTTTTGTTCTTTCCCTGTGTGGTTTTGATCGGACTGGCGCTGAGGCTGTGTGCAGAGCAGATGTTGAGTCTGATGCGGCGCACCCGCTGGATCATGATTGTTCTGCTGTTCATCTATGCCTACACCACACCGGGGGGGGCGGTATTCACACAATTCGGCATTTTGTCGCCCACATGGGAAGGGCTGTCTGATGGGGCGACTCAGTTGGGGCGGTTATTGAGTGTGTTGGCAGGACTCGCCATATTGTTGGACCTGCTGCCGCAGGTGCGCTTGACCAGCGGCTTATATAGTTTGCTGTACCCGCTGCGCTGGCTAGGTTTGTCGCGCGAACGTTTTGCAGTGCGTCTGGCATTGACCCTAGAGAATGCAGAATCGGCGATGCGTGACACAGCGAGTGATTGGCGCAACACCATCGGCGATGCATTAAAGCCGAGCACGGCGGGCACATCGCATATCGAACTTGAGTTGCATGCGTTCAAGTTCATCGATGCATTGCTGATACTGGCATGTGTGGTCTTGTTGATAGGAGTGTGGCGATGAGAATCGCGCTAGGTATTGAATACGACGGAAGTCGTTACAACGGTTGGCAGAGCCAGCCCGATGTGCCCAACGTGCAGGATGCGTTGCAAGCTGCGTTGAGTGGTATCTCTGGAGAAAGTATCGAGATTATCGCCGCAGGCCGCACAGATACCGGTGTGCATGCGTTAGAGCAAGTCATCCACTTCGACACGAACATCGACAGGCCTTTATCCGCATGGGTGCGAGGAACGAATGCACTGTTGCCGAAAGATATCGCCGTGTTGTGGGCGCATCCAGTCAGTGATGAGTTCCATGCTCGCTTCTCGGCGCAAGCTCGTAGCTATCAATACGTACTTATCAACCGCCCCTCACGTAGCGCGGTGCATCACGCTAAAGTGGGTTGGTTCCACGCTCCGTTGGATGTTGCAGCGATGCGCGAGGCCGCGCGATATTTGCTAGGGGAGCATGACTTCAGCGCTTTCCGCTCATCTCAATGCCAAGCCAAGACGCCGATGAAGAACCTTGCCGTGCTCGATATCCAACAGCAGGGCGATACGCTCATCTTCAACCTGACTGCCAATGCCTTCCTGCATCACATGGTGCGCAATATCCTTGGCTGCCTGCTTTATGTGGGCAAAGGTAAATATCCTCCGCAGTGGATGGCAGAAGTGTTGGGAGGGCGTGACCGTAAGTTCGCTGCACCGACCTTCATGCCGGATGGACTCTACTTGCGTCACATCACCTACGATGCGAAGTGGGGGCTACCTCAAGGTACAATGCCGCCTCGTTCTTAGTCGTTCATCCTTATGACTCGAATCAAGATATGCGGCCTTACCCGTGAACAAGACCTGCACGCTGTGGCGAACAGCGGTGCAGATGCCATCGGTTTGGTCTTCTACGAGAAAAGTCCGCGCCATGTCAGTGTGCAACAGGTGGCTGATTTGATGCGCCATGTACCGCCATTCGTCACGGTAGTCGGTCTGTTTGTGAATCCAACGGTCGATTACGTTCGCGAAGTGCTGGCAAATGTGTCTTTGGATGTATTGCAGTTCCATGGCGAAGAATCCTCTGAGTTCTGCCAACAGTTCGGCAAGCCTTATCTGAAGGCGATACGGGTCAAAGCAGGAGTGGATTTGGTAGAATGCGCGGCCCGTTACGCCAGTGCGCAAGGTCTATTGTTGGATGCTTTCGTGGAAGGTACGCAAGGCGGCACTGGGGAATCGTTCGATTGGGCGCTTATTCCACAGAACCTGTCGTTGCCGGTCATCCTGTCTGGCGGTTTGCATGCGGGAAATGTGGCTGAGGCGGTCAAACAAGTGCGGCCATACGCGGTGGATGTGTCCAGCGGCGTAGAGGCAAGCAAAGGAATCAAGGATGCGGCGAAGGTCGCGGCATTCATCAAAGAGGTTAAACAGATTGACGTACAACTTTCCTGATTCAACTGGCCACTTTGGCCAGTTCGGCGGTACCTACATGGCGGAGACATTGATTCCTGCCGTGGAAGAATTGACCGCACAGTATCTTCGTTTCAAGGACGATCACGAATTCAAAGCCGAGTTGGCTTATGAACTCAAGCATTACGTCGGCCGTCCTAGTCCTATCTATCACGCCAAGCGTTTGTCCGAGAGCCTCGGTGGTGCGCAGATATACCTGAAGCGCGAAGACTTGAACCATACCGGCGCGCACAAGATCAACAGCGCGATGGGGCAAGCCTTGTTGGCAAAGCGTATGGGTAAGAAGCGCGTCATCGCCGAAACAGGTGCGGGCATGCACGGCGTGGCAACGGCGACTGTCGCAGCACGTTTCGGTATGGAGTGCATCGTCTACATGGGCGCGGAAGATATTCAACGCCAAGCGCCTAACGTGTTCCGCATGAAGCTGCTGGGCGCTACGGTCGTACCAGTCGAGAGCGGCTCCAAGACATTGAAAGATGCTTGCAACGAAGCTATACGCGATTGGGTCACCAACGTCGAATCCACGTTCTATATCTTCGGTACGGCGGCAGGTCCGCATCCTTACCCCATGATGGTGCGGGACTTCCAATGCGTCATTGGTAATGAGTCCAAAGTGCAGATGCCAGAGATGATCGGTCGTCAGCCAGATGCAGTTATCGCCTGCGTCGGTGGTGGCTCTAATGCCATTGGCTTGTTCAATCCTTACATCGAAGTGCCTAACGTGCAGATCATCGGCGTGGAGGCGGGCGGTTTTGGAATTGCCAGTGGCAAACATGCTGCGCCGCTGACGGCGAACGCCAAGGTGGGCGTATTGCACGGAAATAAGGTTAATCTGATGCAAGACGAGAATGGCCAGATCATCGAGACACACTCTATCTCTGCTGGATTGGATTACCCCGGTGTCGGTCCTGAGCACTGCTTGTTGAAGGACATCGGTCGTGCGCAATATGTTGCTATCAATGACGACGAGGCTATCGGCGCATTCGATGCGCTGTGTCGCTTCGAAGGCATCATCCCTGCGCTGGAATCCAGCCATGCGTTGGCGCATGCGATCAAGATCGCACCAACCATGACGAAAGACAAAGTTCTGTTGGTCAACCTCTCAGGCCGTGGCGACAAAGACATGAACACCGTGGCGAAGTTGAAAGGCATCACGCTATGAGCCGCATCGATACGACTTTTGACAAGCTGAAGCAACAACAGCGCAAGGCACTCATCCCGTTCATCACTGCAGGTGATCCATCGCAGCCCCTTACCGTACCTTTGATGCATGGCTTGGTGGAAGCAGGTGCTGATGTGCTTGAGTTGGGTGTGCCGTTCTCCGATCCGATGGCAGACGGCCCGGTCATTCAACGTGCTTCTGAGCGTGCGCTCAAGAAAGGCATGTCGTTACGTGGCGTGTTGGGCATGGTGGCGGAGTTTCGCAAGCAAGATACGACCACGCCGGTGGTGTTGATGGGCTACGGTAATCCTATCGAGGCCATGGGTTGGGAAATATTCGCGCAACGTTGCGCCGAAGTGGGTGTGGACGGTGTGCTGACCGTGGACTTCCCGCCGGAAGAAAGTCACGATGCGTTCGAACATCTGCAACGTCACAATATCGCGCCTATCTTCCTACTTGCGCCAACGACCAAAGAGGCGCGCATCCAGCAGGTTGCCAAGTTGGCGCGCGGCTATGTGTACTACGTTTCGCTGAAAGGCGTGACCGGTTCGGGAAGCATCGACTTGTCGGCCATCGAAGACAAGATGCCGCAACTGCGCAAGCACATCAAGCTGCCTATCGGCGTGGGCTTCGGCATCCGTGATGCAGCCACTGCCAAAGCAGTCGCCAAACTGTGCGACGGTGTGGTGGTAGGTAGCCGCATCGTGCAGGAAGTAGAGAATTCAACTGAGCAGAATGTCGTCGCCAATGTAAGCAAGTTGGTGCGAGAATTGCGTCAGGCAATCGATCAATAAGAGGAGAGCACATCATGGGTTGGTTCCAAAAACTATTGCCGCCGAAGATCAAACGCCGCGAGAGCGAAGATTCGAAGAAGAACGTACCGGAAGGTCTATGGCACAAATGCCCGTCCTGCCAAGCGGTGCTGTATCACTCCGATCTGGAGAAGAACCACAGCGTCTGCCCCAAGTGCAATCATCATCACCGCATCACTGCGCGTACTCGTTTGGATTGGTTGCTGGATAGCGAAGGCCAGTTCGAGATCGGTTCCGAAGTGTTACCGATCGATACGCTGAAATTCAAAGACCAGAAAAAGTATAGCGATCGCCTGATCGCTGCCAAGAAGAGCACCAATGAAGACGATGCATTGATCGTGGTGCAAGGCAGCATCCATGCCGTTCCAGTGGTTGCAGCTGCATTCGAATTCACCTTTATGGGCGGCTCAATGGGCTCAGTAGTGGGCGAGCGTTTCGTACGCGGTGTGCAAGTCGCGCTGGAACAGCAATGCCCCTTCATCTGTTTCTCTGCCAGTGGCGGCGCGCGCATGCAGGAAGGTTTGTTGTCGCTGATGCAGATGGCCAAGACCAGCGCAGCACTCACCCAGTTGAGCGAAGCCAAGCTGCCCTTCATCTCTGTCCTCACCGACCCAACCATGGGCGGCGTCTCTGCCAGCTTCGCTTTCTTGGGTGATGTGAACATCGCAGAACCCGGTGCGTTGATTGGCTTCGCCGGTGCGCGCGTGATCCAGCAGACCGTGCGCGAAACCTTGCCTGATGGCTTCCAACGTGCCGAGTTCCTGTTGGAGCACGGTGCCATCGACATGATCGTCGACCGTCGTGAGATGCGCGACCAACTGGCGACACTCATCACCCTGCTGACCAAGCAGGATGCGGTGACGAAGCTGGAAGCAGCGTAATTATCAGTTTAGTAATCGGCAGAAATTTTTCTGCCGATTGCTTTGTAGTCAAAGTCGAAATGCCAACATCTTTAGCCGACTGGCTAACCCACCTCGAATCCCTGCACCCCAAAACCATCGCGCTCGGTCTGGAACGCGTTGCGCAAGTCAAACAGCGGCTGAATCTCGATCCTGATTTTCCTATCATCATCGTTGGAGGCACCAACGGTAAGGGTTCGGTGTGCGCGATGCTGGAAGCGATCTTGCACGCAGCAGGCTACAAGGTCGGTTGCTATACCTCGCCGCATCTATTGGATTACAACGAGCGCGTACGTATCGCGAAGCAACAAGCGAGCGATGCTGAGTTGTGCGCTTCGTTCGAACAGATCGAGCAAGTGCGTGGCGACATCGCGCTGACCTATTTTGAGTTCGGCACGCTAGCTGCGATGCAATGTTTCATCGCGCACAAAGTAGATGTCGCCATTCTCGAAGTGGGGTTGGGCGGCAGGTTGGATGCGGTGAACGTATTCGATGCGGATGTCTCTGTGGTGACTAGTGTTGACATCGATCACGTGGATTATCTGGGTGACACGCGGGAGAAGATCGCCTTCGAGAAGGCAGGCATCTTCCGCCAAGGTCGTGTGGCGATCTGTGCAGACACTGATGTACCACAGGCTTTACGCATGCATGCGGGTGACATCGGTGCGGAGCTGTGGTGTATCGCCACTGAGTTTGGTTTCACCGCACACCAAGGGCAGTGGGACTATCGCAGCAAGGTGAGTTCTCGCAGTGCTTTGCCGCATCCTGCATTGCGCGGGGCGTTCCAACTGCACAATGCCAGTGCCGTGCTGGCTGCTTTGGATGCGCTGAAGGGTAAAACACCAGTGAGTATGGAGGCGGTACGGCGTGGTCTGACCGAGGTCGAGTTGACGGGGCGTTTCCAGTTCGTGCCGGGTAAGCCGCAGTTGATTTTGGATGTGGCACACAACCCACATGCGGCGCGTTCGCTAGCGCAGAACCTTGCCAATCTTCCACCTGCCAAGACTTTCGCTGTGTTCGCCATGCTCAAGGACAAAGACATGGTAGGGGTGGTGCAGGCACTGGATGCGCAGATCGATGTGTGGCTGGTGGCGGGCATAGCCGCGCCGCGTGGTGCAATGGCCGCAGAATTGGCGCAAGTCCTCAAGAATAGTGGGGTTCGCGGCGAGGTGGTGGTCTGCGATTCCATTGCCGAATCACTGCATGAGGCGAGCAAACGCGCAGGCGAAAATGATAGAATCGCCGCCTTCGGATCATTCTATACGGTGGCGGAAGTGATGCAGGTGCGAGGCATGCGTACCCGCTGAGATTCCCGATTTATTCGCAATGGCAAAAAAGATATCTACAGAAGAAGAATCCAACCTAAAACGTCAGGCGCGTCGCCGCCTGATCGGTGCGGTTGCACTGGTACTTGCCATCGTGGTCTTCTTACCGATGGTGTTCGATGACGAACCTTCTCCGACCACAGCGAACGACATCGAGTTGCGTATCCCCGATAAAGACCAAGCCCCTCCCTTAGTTGCTCAGCCAGCCACTGCGCCAGTCGCTGAAGTGGCTGCCGTGTCAGCAGTCATTCCTGTGCCAGTAGTCGAACCTGTCGTCGCAGCAGTTGCTGCCTCTGCGGTGAGTGCAGAGCCAGTCGTGCCCGTTGCGAAGGTAGAAGCCAAGCCCAAGGTGGAGGCTAAACCTAAAGTCGAAGCGAAGCCGAAGGTTGAAGCAAAACCTGTTGCCAAGCCCACACCTAAGACAGGTTGGGTAGTACAGGTTGGCGCGTATTCCAATGCGGATACTGCCAAGCAGATGAATGCCAAATTGAGCAAAGAGGGTTTCCATGTGTACACCGAGAAGGTGGGCAACATGGTGCGTGTGCGTGTCGGTAGCTATCCCACGCGTGAAGCGGCTGACAAGATCAAGCTGAAGTTGGAAAAACTAGGCTTGCATCCTAACGTGATCAATCTGGAATAAACGATGACCGGTTTTGATATCGCTGTTGTCGCGGTCATATTGCTTTCAGCTTTGCTGGGTTGGTGGCGCGGTTTCATGTATGAGTTGTTCTCGCTGATCGCTTGGGGCGTTGCCTACGTTGTCGCGGTGACCTTCTCGGAGCAACTGGTGCAGTACGTGCCAGATGCGGTGGGTTCGGCTAATGTCCGTTCTGCAACGGCATTTGCGGCGCTGTTCATCGTGACGTTGATCGTCGGCTCGATCTCCGCATGGTTCATGACCAAGTTGGCCAAGTTCGCGGGCTTGACTGGGATGGATGGTAAGTTCGGTGCGATGTTCGGTGTGGTGCGCGGTGTGATCTTGGTGCTTGCCTTGGTCTGGCTCGGTGGCCTGACCAATCTGCCGCAAGAGCCATGGTGGAAGAACGCATGGTCTAGCAAACCCTTGCAAGATGTCGCACTCCATGCGAAAAGTTATGTCCCAGAAGACGCCTTCAAAAAATAGTTAGAGCCACGAAAGACAGGAACAAAATATGTGCGGCATTCTTGGAGTGATCTCGAATACACCAGTGAACCAGTTGTTGTATGACGGTTTGCAAGTGCTTCAACACCGTGGACAGGATGCCGCGGGCATCGCCACCTTGGAAGGCAGGACATTCAATCTGCATAAAGGTAATGGCTTGGTGCGTGACGTGTTTCGCACGCGCAACATGCGTGCACTCAAGGGCAATGCCGGCATCGCACATGTGCGCTACCCGACCGCAGGCTCTTCGGTCGATCACAACGAAGCGCAACCGTTCTATGTGAACTCTCCGTTCGGTATCGTGCTCGGTCACAACGGCAATCTGACCAATACCGACGAACTGCGCAAAGTCATGTATCAGCAAGACTTGCGTCACATCAACACCGGTTCTGATTCTGAAGTTCTGCTCAATGTGTTGGCACATGAACTGCAAGCCAATGCCACAGGTTACAAGCTCGACCCACAGAAGATATTCGCGGCTATCGCTGGCGTACATCGTCGTGTGAAGGGCGCTTATGCTGTCGTGGCGATGATCTCCGGTTACGGATTGATCGCCTTCCGTGATCCGCACGGTATCCGTCCATTGGTGGTGGGTAGCAACCAAACGGATTCGGGCGTCGAGTATCTGGTCGCTTCGGAATCGGTTGCGCTGGATACCTTGGGCTTCAAGTTCCTGCGCGACATCGCACCGGGTGAAGCGGTGTTCATCGACCTCGATGCGAACTTCCATAGCCAGCAGTGTGCAGACAAGCCACAACTCAATCCGTGCATCTTTGAGTACGTCTATTTTGCGCGTCCTGATTCAGTGATGGATGGCATCTCTGTCTATGCGACCCGCTTGTACATGGGCGAGTATCTGGCAGAAAAGCTCAAGCGCGAATGGAAGGATCACGGTATCGATGTGGTCATCCCTATTCCTGATTCCAGCCGTCCGAGCGCCTTGCAATTGGCTAACCACCTTGGCATCCCGTTCCGCGAAGGTTTCGTGAAGAACCGCTACATCGGCCGCACCTTCATCATGCCGGGCCAGGCGATGCGCAAGAAATCAGTACGCCAGAAGCTCAACGCCATCAGCGTCGAGTTCAAAGACAAGAACGTGTTGCTGGTGGATGACTCCATTGTGCGTGGCACGACCAGCCGCGAGATCGTGCAGATGGCACGTGATGCGGGTGCACGTAAGGTGTTCTTTGCCTCTGCCGCGCCTCCTGTGAAGTATCCCAACGTGTACGGCATCGACATGCCATCGCGTCGTGAACTGATCGCCACCGGCCGTACCGATGAACAGATCTGTCACGAGATCGGCGCTGATCGATTGATCTATCAAGACCTGGATGACTTGAAGGCAGCGGTCATCAAGGCCAATCCAACCTTGAAGGTGTTTGACACGTCCTGCTTCGATGGTTGTTACATCACCGGCGACATCACGCCCGAATATCTGAACGAGGTCGAAGCTGCTCGTCACGGTAGTGCCAAAGAAGTCGAACCGGAAGAAGATCAGTTGGAGCTTGATCTGGCGATGGCTGCCTCCTCCATGTAATTCCGCTTCCACTGCATCGACGATACTGCGTTGGCTACCTCGCTCACTCCTCGTCGTGCTAAATGCACTGCCTTCGTTGTTCGCTCGTTGCCGCCTTGTCTCGTCTTCGCATTGAAACCGGAATTGAGCACTGTTTGACGAGCTGCGAGATGGGTGCTACTTTCCGTCTGCGCCGATTTGAGGAACAGCTTGCGGGCGCATTACAAATACAGCTAAAGCGGGAGAACCCGGTTTAGCGCTAAGCTTTCCGGGTTTTTTGTTTTGAGGAGTGATCATGTCGGATGACAACTATCAATTAGAGACGCTGGCGGTACGCGCGGGAATCGAGCGTAGCCAGTTCCATGAACATAGCGAGGCCTTGTATCTAACGTCTAGCTTTGTGTTTGACACCGCAGAGCAGGCGGCTAAGCGTTTCATCGGCGAAGAGCCGGGCAACATCTATGCGCGCTTCACCAATCCTACAGTCACCATGTTCGAGCAGCGCCTTGCTGCCTTGGAAGGTGCAGAGCAGTGTGTGGCGACCGCATCGGGGATGTCCGCTATCTTGGCGACTTGCATGGCGCATCTGAAGGCGGGCGATCATATCGTCGCGTCGCAGAGTTTGTTTGGTGCGACCACCAATACCTTCAACAACTACTTCAAGAAATTTGGTGTGGAGACGACCTACGTCTCGGCAACCGATGTGGCTGAATGGAAAGCCGCTGTGCGTGCCAACACCAAGATGTTCTTCTTGGAGACACCGTCCAATCCACTCACTGAGATCTCCGACATTGCAGCCATCGCAGCGGTGGCGAAAGGCTGTGGCGCTTTGCTGGCGGTGGACAATTGTTTCTGTACGCCCATCTTGCAACGTCCGTTGGAGTTGGGCGCCGACATCGTCATCCACTCAGCGACCAAGTACATCGACGGTCAAGGTCGTGTGCTGGGTGGCGCGGTGCTGGGCAGCAAGAAATTGATGGAACCTGTGTATGGCTTCTTGCGCACGACTGGCCCGACCATGAGTGCGTTCAATGCGTGGGTGTTCTTGAAAGGGCTGGAGACGCTCAAGCTGCGTATGGATGCGCACAGCGCCAACGCATTGCAACTGGCCCAATGGTTGGAGAAGCAACCCAACGTGGCGCGCGTGTTCTACCCGGGGCTACCTTCGCATCCGCAACATCAGCTTGCAATGAAGCAGCAGAAGACGGGGGGCGGCATCGTGGCGTTCGAGGTGAAGGGCGGTAAGGCCGCAGCGTGGAAGGTGATCGACAACACGAAGATGCTTTCCATCACTGCGAACTTGGGTGACACCAAGACCACCATCACGCATCCTGCAACCACCACCCATGCGCGCATCACACCAGAGGCACGTGCGGTGGCGGGCATCAGCGATAGCCTCATTCGTATCGCTGTGGGGCTGGAGGCAGTGGTGGATATCCAGAACGATCTCGCTCGCGGACTTTGATGGACACACTCGCCGTACAAGTCGGTGCAGCACTAAAGGCACAGGGCATGATGCTGGCGACAGCAGAATCATGCACCGGCGGTGGGGTGGCGCAGGCGGTGACGGACATTGCGGGTAGCTCGTCGTGGTTCGAGCGCGGTTTTGTCACCTACACCAATCAAGCCAAGGTGGAGATGTTGGGCGTGCGGCAAAGTACGTTGGATGCATATGGAGCCGTGTCGGAGATGACCGTGCGGGAGATGGCTGCAGGTGCCATCGCGCATAGTCATGCTCACATCTCTTTGGCTGTGAGTGGTATCGCTGGACCTGGTGGCGGCACGCCCGACAAGCCCGTGGGAACGGTGTGGTTCGCTTGGGCTTTGCGTCACGGGGAAGTGCTTGTACAACGATATCAATTAGAGGGCGATCGCGCCTCGATCAGGTCGCAATCCGTCCGGCTTGCCCTGCAGGGTGTTCTCAACCTGCTGAAAAACCAAACAAAAACCGCCTGAATAAAAAAAGAACGAACGTTCTGTACAACTCGAAAAGGGTGTGCCACAATCCGCCCATCGATTTTCAAGGAGACAAACATGGATGACAACAAAAGCAAGGCACTGGCAGCAGCATTGAGCCAGATCGAGAAGCAATTCGGCAAAGGTTCCATCATGCGCTTGGCCGAAGGCGAAGCCATTAAAGACGTGGAAGTGGTATCTACAGGTTCGTTGGGATTGGACATCGCCTTGGGCGTGGGTGGTTTGCCACGCGGTCGTGTGATCGAGATCTACGGCCCAGAATCTTCCGGAAAGACTACGCTCACCCTGCAAGTCATCGCTGAGATGCAAAAACTGGGTGGCACAGCAGCGTTCATCGACGCTGAGCATGCCCTTGATCCACAATACGCGCAGAAGCTCGGTGTAAGAGTCGAAGACCTGCTCATCTCGCAACCAGACAACGGCGAACAAGCACTAGAGATCGTGGACATGTTGGTGCGTTCTGGTTCGGTGGATGTCGTGGTGGTGGACTCCGTCGCGGCGTTGACACCCAAGGCAGAGATCGAAGGTGAGATGGGCGATTCACAGATGGGGCTACATGCTCGTTTGATGTCGCAAGCCTTGCGCAAACTCACAGCCAACATCAATCGTTCCAACACCATGGTCATCTTCATCAACCAGATCCGTATGAAGATCGGTGTGATGTTCGGTAACCCAGAGACTACGACGGGCGGTAACGCACTCAAGTTCTACGCTTCCGTGCGTTTGGACATCCGCCGCATCGGTGCGATCAAGAAGGGTGACGAGGTCATCGGCAACGAGACACGCGTCAAGATCGTCAAAAACAAAGTCGCTCCTCCGTTCCGCGAAGCATTGTTCGACATCCTGTATGGCGAAGGCATCTCGCGCGAAGGCGAGATCATCGAGCTGGGCGTCCAGCACAAGTTCGTAGAGAAGTCTGGCGCTTGGTATGCCTACAAAGGCGAGAAGATCGGTCAGGGCAAGGACAACGCGCGTGAATATCTGCGTGAACATCCGGATGTCGCGTTCGAGATCGAGAACAAAGTGCGCGAAGCGTTGGGTGTGACGCTGCTGGAAGGCGGCGAGAAGGAAAAACCAAAAGCAAGTGCGAAGTCCAGCAAAGCAGACGCTAAGGCCAATGAGGAAAAAGTCTGAGTTAAGCCTGCGTGAGCGAGCCTTGCAATGCTTGGCTCGCCGCGAATACAGCCGCGCCGAATTGCGTGCCAAGCTGTTGCCTCATGTGCAAATTGAGGAAGACTCAGAACAGTCGCAAGCAATCGAGCTGGATGCGCTATTGGATGACTTGACTGTGCGCGGCTGGCTGTCTGATGCTCGAGCGACATCGCAACTGGTTCATGCTAGACGTAGCCGTTTTGGCACTCAACGCATCACGAATGAACTGAGGCAAAGGGGTATCTCAGACGAGTTGATCGATGCTGCGCTACCTGCACTGAAGGAGTCTGAGCTCGATTCGGCGCGTGAGGTGTGGCAAAGAAAATTCGGTGTCGTCCCACAAGATGTCAAAGAAAAAGCCAAACAGATGCGGTTCTTGCAATCACGCGGCTTCTCGATCGATGTGATCCTAAAGGTACTGAAACTCTCTTCTGCAATGGAAGAGAGCTAGCCTATTGGCTGCGCCGAAAGGCGCTCCAAATGGTATGATGCGCGCCTTGTCCAGCCCGTCTGGAATTGACTTTACAGCGCAAGGTGCATCGATGAAAAGCAGTGAAATCCGCCAGAAATTCTTAGACTATTTCGCCTCCAAAGGCCACACCGTGGTCGCCTCCAGTTCACTGGTGCCTCATGAAGACCCGACGCTGTTATTCACCAATGCGGGGATGAACCAGTTCAAAGACGTTTTCCTTGGTTTCGATAAACGCCCTTATACCCGCGCAGCTTCTTCCCAAAAATGCGTACGCGCTGGCGGCAAGCACAACGATCTGGAGAATGTCGGCTACACCGCACGTCATCACACTTTCTTTGAGATGCTGGGTAACTTCAGCTTCGGTGATTACTTCAAACGTGACGCGATCAAGTATGCGTGGGAATTGCTGACCGAAGTCTTCAAGCTGCCCAAGGATAAGCTCTATGTCACCGTGTATGCGGAGGATGACGAGGCTTATGACATCTGGACCAAAGAGATGGGGCTGACACCGGATCGCGTGATCCGTATCGGCGACAACAAAGGCGCGCGCTACGCATCGGACAATTTCTGGATGATGGGTGACACCGGCCCTTGTGGTCCATGCACCGAGATCTTCTACGACCACGGCGCGCACATCCCCGGCGGATTGCCTGGTACGCCAGAAGAAGACGGTGACCGCTTCATCGAGATCTGGAACAACGTGTTCATGCAGTACAACCGCGACGAAGCGGGCGTGATGCATCTACTGCCTAAGCCGTCTGTTGATACGGGTATGGGATTAGAGCGTATCTCGGCAGTGTTGCAACACGTGCACGCCAATTACGAAATTGATTTATTCCAAGCACTCATCAAAGCGGCTGCGCGTGAGACTCATTGCGCCGACATGGATTCGCCATCACTCAAGGTGTTGGCAGACCATATCCGCGCATGTTCTTTCCTCATCGCTGATGGTGTGATCCCTGGCAACGAAGGTCGCGGCTACGTACTGCGTCGCATCATTCGCCGCGCAATCCGTCACGGTTACAAGTTGGGTGCACGTGCTGCCTTCTTCCATAAGATCGTGCCTGACTTGGTTGCGCAGATGGGTGTTGCTTATCCTGATCTGGCAGTCGCACAAAATCGAGTGATGGAGATCCTCAAGCAGGAAGAAGAACGTTTCTTCGCGACGATCGCGAATGGCATGGCCATCCTTGAAGCAGATCTGGCTGAGATGGATAAAGCAGGCATCAAGGTATTCAACGGCGATACCGCATTCAAATTGCATGACACCTATGGCTTCCCACTTGATCTGACTGCCGACATCTGCCGTGAACGCGGAGTGAGAGTTGACGAGGCAGCTTTCAATGCTGCGATGGCGAACCAAAAACAGATGGCACGCTCGGCAGGAAAATTCAAGATGACAGCCAATCTTGAATATGCAGGCGTAGCGACAACCTTTCATGGTTACGACACACTGGAACACAAAGGTAACATCCTCGCGCTGTATAAGGATGGCACGGCGGTGAATGAATTGGTCGAAGGCGACATGGGCGTGGTGGTATTGGATGACACGCCGTTCTACGCAGAGTCGGGTGGTCAGGTTGGCGATAGCGGCGAGTTGCGTAGCATGCATGGCATCTTCGCAGTGGAAGACACGCAGAAGATCCAAGCTGCGGTGTTCGGTCATCACGGTGTGGTGAAGACAGGCAAGCTCACGTTGGGTAACGGTGTGAACGCTAAAGTGAACGTCGCGGCACGCACAAGTACTGTTCGCAACCACAGCGCGACACACTTGATGCACAAGGCCTTGCGCGAAGTGTTGGGTACGCATGTGCAGCAAAAAGGGTCGCAGGTGGATGCCGACAAGACACGTTTCGACTTCGTGCATACGCAGCCGATGACAGATGCGGAGATCCGCAAGGTCGAGGACATCGTGAATGCAGAAATTTTGGCGAACTCCGAGTGTCAGTCGCGCGTGATGGCGATTGACGATGCGCAGAAGACCGGCGCGATGATGCTGTTCGGCGAGAAATATGGTGATGTGGTGCGTGTGTTGAACATCGGATCTTCCATCGAATTGTGCGGTGGTACGCATGCCAAGCGCACAGGCGACATCGGTCTGTTCAAGATCGTGGCGGAGACGGGTGTGGCTGCGGGTGTGCGTCGTGTCGAGGCGGTGACCGGTGAAAGTGCATTGGCTTTGGTCAATCGACAAGCAGATCAATTGCAACAAGTAGCCGAAGCGGTAAAAGCCAAACCGCAAGAAGTCGTCGCACGTGTTGGACAGGTTTTGGACAACGTGAAGACGTTGGAAAAAGAACTCGCAACTTTGAAATCTAAATTGGCTTCAGCACAAGGCGACGAACTGCTGGCGCAGGCACAAGATTTCAATGGTGTGAAAGTGCTAGCTGCCAAACTGGAAGGTGCGGATGTCGCGATGTTGCGCGAGACGCTGGATAAGCTGAAGGACAAGTTGCACAGTGCGGCGATCGTGTTGGCATCGGTGGCCGACGGCAAAGTGAACCTCATTGCAGGTGTGACTCCGGATACGACAGCTAAAGTAAAGGCTGGCGACTTGGTTAATTTCGTCGCGTTGCAAGTGGGTGGCAAAGGTGGCGGACGTCCTGAAATGGCACAAGCTGGCGGTACGCAACCCGAGCATTTGGATAAGGCATTGAGTGGCGTCACGGATTGGGTTAAGGCGAAGTTGTAGTACGGTGAATCAGGGCGTGCATGTCGTGCCCGCACCGATTTTGTTTTAGAACATGAACAATTAGAGTAATGTGGCATGGACCGCATTCCAGATTCACGGGGGAGAGCTTCCGAACAATGGCTTTTGCTAAGGGATAGAAGCGATGTTTAAGCAGGCTGGGGATACGATCTTATTGGTTGAGGATGAAGAGTCAGCGATCCAGCTAGTGCAGCAGGCGGTGGCGAGTTGTCCGGGAGAGCTGCATCTGGCGGTCGTTCCGGACAGTGTAACCGCACTGGATTGGCTCTCGACTGAGATGACGCATGGACACCCTGTGCCACGCTTGATTCTCATCGACCTGAAACTGCCCAAACTCATTGGGCTGGCGGTGATGCGTACCTTGCGCATGGATAGTCGCCTACAGAACGTTCCCATCGTCGTGTATTCCGAAGCAAGTGAGCCTTCCGACGTCGTCTTGGCGTACCAGATCGGTGCCAATAGCTTCGTCAAGAAACCCGACAGCCTTCCCGCATTCAGTCAATTGCTGCACGACTTGATCGGCCTTGGTTGGTTGAGCGAGAAGGGTATCGGTACGTCTCTCAAGCAATCAGTCACACCATGATCTCCCTGCACGTCTTGTTCGTTGCTACATCTGAGGACGAGAGCGTGTGGGTGATCGAGATGTTGGAAAAGTCAGGCTATCAGGCACGCCCTCGGCAGGCGCATTCCCCCTCAGAACTTGAATCGCTACTTCCCCAACAAAAATGGGACGTAGTGTTCGTTACGCCCGTAAAGGATGAATTTCCCATAGAGCAAGTTGTCGCAGCGCTACGTCGTCACGAGTTGGATATCCCTTGTATCGTGCTGTTGACGGGTGGTGTCCAACTTGACTTGGTCGAGGCTGTAAAGAAAGGCGCACACGATTGCGTCAATTCAGGTGACGAAGGGCGTCTCGTGCCGACCATTGAGCGAGAGGTGGTGGCCGCAGCGTTGCGTTACAACATTAGAGAGCAGGTGGTGGCCGACTATCTGTTGCAAGAGATCGATCAATACATCCTGAACAAATATGATCTGAGCGGTGTAGTGAAGCGTGTGACTCAACGTATGGTGGAATTGTTCGATTTCAAGTTGGTGTGGATCGGCATGAAACAAAATGACGGTGCGATTGAGATCGCTGCAGCCGCAGGTATGACGGCTTATCTGGACGGATTGCGAGTGCGTTGGGACGATCGGCCAGAAGGTCAGGGAACCACAGGCATTGCGATACGAGAGAACAGGCCGGTAGTGCTCAGTGTGGATGCTCAGCAATTCAAACCTTGGCGAGAACGCGCGAAACGTTTCGGTATGCGCAGCGTGTTGGCGATGCCGCTGGGGATCAAGGGCGAAGTGATCGGTGCATTGATGCTGTATTCGCAGCATGATGATGCCTTCGACAAACTCACGGTCAGCAGATTGTCTGCCTTTGCGGCACGTGTGACGGTAGCCATGTTGGGGGCGCAGGAGCAGCAAGAGTTGCGCTTGATGGAAGTGGCGATGAACAACGCCTCGAATGCGATGTTCATCACGGACCGTGAAGGTGAGATCGTGTGGCTGAACGAGGCTTTATGCCGGTTCTCCGGTTACACGACGATGGAGATCATCGGTAACAAGCCGCGCATGTTCAGTTCTGGTAAACACGATAGGGCATTCTGGGGGGCGATGTGGAAAACCGTCTTGGGTGGGAAAGCTTGGCGCGGCGATGTGTTGAATAAGAACAAATCGGGCGGCTTCTACACGGTGACACAGAGTATCTCACCGTTGACGGATCCCAACGGTAACGTCACCCATTTTCTAGTCGTGCAGCAAGATATCTCGGAGAAACACAGGTTGGAGGAGGAGATACACCATCTGGCGTATCACGATATCTTGACCGACCTGCCCAACCGCATGCTGTTCCAAGATCGAGTGCAACAGGAGATCACGCACGCCAAACGTGGCAATACCCAATTCGCCGTGCTGTTCATCGACCTCGACGGGTTCAAGGCGGTCAATGATTCGCGAGGTCATGCGGCAGGGGACAGGCTGCTGCAGATCATCGCCTCGCGCTTACGAACTTGTGTGCGTGAAGGCGATACCGTAGCTCGCTTGGGCGGCGATGAATTCACCATCCTGTTGCGGGGGGCGACCTTGGGGGAGGGGCTGAAGCGAGTGTTGCGCCACATCATCAAGGCAGTAGCACAGCCGTGTGAGTTGGGCGAGTTCAACGCCAATGTGACCGCTAGCGTGGGCATCAGCCTCTATCCTTTTGATGCCACAGGCGTAGAGAAATTGCTGATCCATGCTGATGAGGCGATGTATAGAGCCAAACAAGCGGGCAAGAACGGCTACATCATCTACGGTGAGGCTAGGGATGACGAACCTTCTTTGGAGTGGCAGATCTAGTCCTGTCGCAGCGCTTGCGCAGAGCGTATCGGGATGTGTCTGGCGACTTCCTGCGGAGTGAGTTGCATCATGCAATTGAAGTGACCCAAGGGGCATTCACGCTTGAAGCATGGACTACAGGGCAGATCGAGGCGCAACACATCGGCATGTGAGGACAGTGGTGGGGTGAACTGCGGGCTGCTGGATCCGAAGATGGCGAGCATCGGCCTATCTAGGGCGGCTGCGATATGCATCAATCCTGAATCGTTGCTGACCACCAAGCTGGCGCAAGAGATGAGCGCGATGGCATCGCTCAAGTCAGTCGTGCCACACAGGTTGATCGCTTCCGAGTTGCCTAGCGCTACGATCTTGTCGGCAACCTCTTTGTCTTTGGGGGAACCTATCAACCAGATCGCATAACCTTGGCCATTCAGCCTTTGCCCTAGCTCTGCGTAATATTGCACTGGCCAGCGTTTGGCTGGCCCGAATTCTGCGCCGGGGCAGAACACCGCGACCGGTCGATCAGTGCTCAATTTGAATCGCCCTAATACTTGAGCTCTTTGTTCCTCGTTAACCTGCAAGTGAGGATAGGGGATGGGGCGCATGATGTCTTGATGCTTATCTTCTGCTAGTTGTGAGAAGCGTTCGACCATCAGCGGTAGTTTGGTTTTAACCAGCTTGCGCGCATCGTTGAGCAAGCCGAAACGCATCTCACCGATGAAGCCAGTGCGCACAGGGATGTCAGCAAAGTAGGGGATGAGCGCGGACTTCCACGAGTTCGGCAATACGATGGCTTGGTCGTATTTTGCTGCCTGTAGTCGTCTACCTAGATCACGTCGTTCTGAAAAACGGAATGCGCCATGGGCGAAAGGGTTGTTGATGACCTCATTCACTTCCGGAAGTTGTCGCAGAAGTTTCTCGGTCCAAGGTGGGGCGAGTACATCAAGCTGAACGCTAGGGTGACGTTGTTTGAGTCGATGCAACATAGGTTGCATCAGCACACAATCGCCCACCCAACTGGGGGCGATGATGAGTATCTTCTTCACTGTGGATGCGGTGTAGGCAGGTGCTCAGTGATGCCCGTGGGGCAACTCACCTTTGAACTTGTAGTGAGTGCCACAGTATGGGCAGACGGCTTCACCCAACTTCGCCACGGGGATCGCAACACGTGGGTGTGCACTCCACAAACTGACTGCGGGCGTGGGACAGAACAAGGGCAGAGCCTCTGCCGTCACTTCTACATAACGTTGTGTGATGTTCTCATTTGCCATGTTCTATCCCTCAGTTCGAATGGTTATACGTGCGCCAGCCAAGAAGCATATTTCGGGTTCTTACCACTGACGATGTCGAAGAACGCAGTTTGCAACTTGGTCGTGATCGGGCCGCGACTGCCGATACCGATGGTGCGTGTATCCAGCTCGCGGATCGGTGTCACTTCAGCTGCAGTGCCTGTGAAGAAGGCCTCTTCCGCGCAATAAACCTCGTCGCGTGTGATGCGCTTCTCAATGATTTCCAAACCCATATCTTTGGCCAACGTGAGAATGGAGTCGCGTGTGATGCCTTCCAAGCAGGAAGTCAGGTCTGGCGTGTACAGCTTGCCTTTCTTCACGATGAAGATGTTCTCGCCCGCACCTTCGGCGACATAACCATCCACATCCAGCAACAATGCCTCATCGTAGCCATCCTGAGCGACTTCCTGATGAGCCAGGATCGAGTTGGTGTAGGTGCCGACCGATTTGGAGCGACACATGTTCACGTTGACGTGATGGCGGGTGAAGCTGGAGGTCTTCACGCGGATGCCCTTGTTCATGCCTTCTTCACCCAAGTACGCGCCCCAAGGCCAAGCGGCGATGGCAACGTGCGTGCTGATCTTGGTGGCGGCGATGCCCATGGCTTCGGAGCCGTAGAACACGATAGGGCGGATGTAGCAAGATTCCAGCTTATTGGCGCGCACCACTTCTTTTTGCGCTTCCATCAAGGTCTCTTTGTCATACGGCATCTTCATCTTGAAGATGTAGGCCGAATTGAACAGACGGTCGGTATGCTCCTGCAAGCGGAAGATCGCCGTGCCTTGTGTCGTCTTGTAGGCGCGCACCCCTTCAAAGACTCCCATACCGTAATGCAAAGTGTGGGTGAGGACGTGGGTGGTGGCTTCGCGCCAAGGGACGAGCTTGCCGTCGTGCCAGATAAAGCCGTCGCGGTCGGACATGGACATGGGGATTTCCTTAAATCGTTAGGGATTGCGAGGAGTCGGATTCTAGCTGTTTCTAAAGCTTTTATGAAGTATTGACCATCGCAATATGGATTGACATCACCGCATCCGTCATCTATTCACTTGGTCCTATTTCCTTTATTGCCTGTTCATGTAATTATCACGCCACATATTGATAGAGAATTTGGGGCGACCGGGTGCAACACATCAGCTCGAAAGAGATCAAGCCAGAAATCATGGAGTCGCAAGAAGAGAAGCTACGTCGTAGCCTGCTCATTTTTGCCGCTGCGTTCATGACGCTTGCAGTCATGTTGTGGCTGGCCATCTATTGGGCGATGGGGGTGAACTTCTCCAGCGATGTTCCCTTGGTCTATCAGTTGGTCTCCGTGTCATCCCTCATTTATTACGTCAAGACCCGCAATTTCGTGGTCTTTCGCTTCGTTCAGCTTTCCTTGTTCTTATTCGCTCCCTTCATCATGCAGTGGAGCATGGGAAGTTCGGTGACATCCAGCGGTGTGACGCTTTGGGCGTTGCTGGCCCCCATCGGTGCATTGGTGGTGTCGAGTTGGCGCGAGTCCATCCCGTGGTTCTTTGCCTATATGGTGTTGACCGTTGTGTCCGGTGTGTTTGATTACCTCTTGGGGAGTGGCGGTAGCGCGGGCATCCCGATGAATACCATCGGCTTGTTCTTTGCGCTCAATTTTGCCGCGATGTCTTCCATCTTGTATTTTTTGGTGCGTCATTTCGTGATTGAGACGGAAAAGATCAAGAAACAACTGGATGAGCAACATTCGCTCTTGGCGGATGAGCAGAAAAAGTCGGAGCGCGTGTTGTTCAATGTGTTGCCTTCCAATATCGCTGAACGCCTAAAGAGCAACGAAGGCTTGATCGCGGACGGCTACGCGGATGTGACCGTGATGTTCGCGGATCTGGTGAACTTCACGCAATTGACTGAGCAGATGTCACCCGAGCAGATGGTCGGATTGTTGAACACGATCTTCTCCGGATTCGACGAACTGTCGGAGAAATATGGATTGGAAAAGATCAAGACCATCGGCGATGCCTACATGGTCGTTGGCGGTATATCGCGTGATCGTCCTGATTACGCTGCAGATGTGGCGAACATGGCTTTGGAGATGATCGAATTCGTGAAGACCCACCCCTTGTCGGCGAAGCGGAATCTCGGTGTGCACGTGGGTATCGCGACTGGGCCTGTCGTGGCCGGTGTCATTGGAACGAAGCGTTTCATCTATGACCTATGGGGTGATACGGTGAACATCGCGAGTCGTTTGACAGATGATGCGACGAGCGGGCATATCCTCACCGACAAGCTCACCTATAACCGCCTACGTCACGACTACGTGTTCGAGCCGCCTGCGGTGCTGAACGTCAAAGGCAAAGGTGAGATGACGTCCTATCGTTTGATCGGTTTGGCTGATACGTTGAGCAATTCCGGTAAGAACAACGTTTATAAACTGCCCAATCAGGGCGCAGCTCCCGCTCAGGCCTGATCTAATCATTCAAGCAACAATTTCTGCCATAGGCTGGTCACTGATGAAGTGTCCAGCTTGTCGCGTTCGATTCGACATGCATTCAGATTGTTCAGCCGCATCTGGTGTTGCGTCAGGCGCAGGGCACGATAGAGTTCGCGCGCACCGTCGCTGAAACTTTTTTCAATCAATCCCAGTTCAGCAGCCGTTTCCAGCAAGGCTAAGTTGCCACGGTTTGCGGTTAATTCTGGATGCTGCGATGCATACGCTAGCACCAAGAATTGCACCATGAACTCGATGTCCACCATGCCTCCACTGTCGTGCTTGATGTCGAACAGGTCGGTGTTGTTTGGGTGACCATCATGCATCTTCTGACGCATCTCGAGGATGGATGATTTGAGTGAATTTAGCTCGCGGGGTAGGCACAATATCTCGTTGCGAATACGCTCGAAACTCGCGCCGACCGTCGCATCTCCTGCGCAGAAGCGTGCGCGTGTCAGGGCTTGATGCTCCCACACCCAGGCATTCTTACGCTGGTACTCATCGAAGGCTTCGATAGAGCTGACGAGTAAGCCGCTCTCACCATTCGGACGCAGTCGTAGATCGACCTCATACAAACGTCCTGCGACGGTATGGCTGGAGAGTAGGGTGTTGATGCGTTGTGCCAAGCGTCCGTAGATCTGACCTGCATCGGGATGCGGGTCGTCATAGACGAAGACAAGGTCGAGGTCGGAGGCATACCCCAATTCTTTGCCGCCTAATTTGCCATAAGCGATGATGGCGAATTGAGGATGTTCCTGATGTTTCTTGCGTGCGTCACGCCAACAGAGTTGGAGTGTGTGGCGCAGGATCATGTCGGCGAGGTCGCTCAGGTGGTCGCTGAGTTGTTCTAAGGGCAAGATGTCTTGCAGGTCCATCGCTAGCAGATGAAAAGTCTGAGCTTGTTGGAACTGGCGTAGCACATCCATCTCGCGCTCTGTGTCGCCCGGGTGTTCCGCAAGGAGGGTGGTCAACTGCGCATCCAGTGCAGGCCAATCCGGCGCATCGTAAAGTTCGCGCGTATCCAGCAACTCGTCCAACAAGATGGGGTGTTGCGTCAAATAGTCCCCAGCCCATGCACTGGCCGACAGCATGCGCACCAATCGAGGCAAGGCTTTGGGGTACTCGGCAAGGAAGGCGAGATAAGAGGCGCGCCGTGCGATGGCTTCGAGCAGAGTGAGCGAGCGGCGCAAGGCATCGTCACGATTCTCTTCAGATGCGCACAGGGTCAAGAATCTGGGGATGAGCGCATCCAAACGTTGGCGGCTGAGATCGGGCAATTGACGATAGCGGCTACCGGTGCGGAATTGATGCAAGGTGTCGGATAGTGAATTCGTGTCGCTGTAGCCGAGTCCTTGCAGCATCTCACTTAGCTCTTCGTGGTCACTCCCTTCATGCCAGCCATGTGTCTCACTGCTTTCCTGCTTATCCCCGAACACGGCCTCGAATTGAGCGCTGACGAAATCACGTATCGGATCGAGCTCTGCTAGAAGTGCTGCATAGCTATCGTAGCCCATCGAGTTGGCGATGATGGCTTGAGAGGTTTCATCTTCGGGAAGTGTCTGCGTCTGTTGGTCATTCAGGTATTGCAGACGATGTTCCAGATCGCGCAGGTAGATGTAACTCCGATCCAAGCGCTCGGTCACTGAGGCATCCAACTCCCCATCCAATCCGATCTGATGCAGGACTCTTTGAGTGGGGCGGATACGCAGTTTCGCATCGCGTCCGCCGCGTATGAGTTGGAACACTTGTGCGATGAACTCGATCTCGCGGATACCGCCGCGACCCAGTTTGATGTTGTTGTGTTTGTCCTTGCGCGCCACTTCGGCACGGATCTGAGCGTGAAGCTTGCGCATGGAATCGAAAGCGCCGAAGTCCAGATATTTGCGGAATACGAAAGGCAGTGACAATTTTTCCAGCTCGGCGATGCGTGGACTTTCTTGCGGAGAGATCACACGCGCTTTGATCCACGCGTAGCGTTCCCACTCGCGACCTTGCGCGACCAGATACTCTTCCAGCGCTGCAAAACTCATTGCAAGTGGCCCGCTGTCCCCATAAGGTCGCAGACGCATATCTACGCGGAACACGAAGCCATCTGCGGTGAGGTCGTTGATGAGTGCGATGAGCTTGCGTCCGAGGCGGCTGAAGAACTCATGGTTGGATAAGGTGCGCGCACCATCGGTCTCGCCGTCTTCTGGATAGGTAAAGATCAGGTCGATATCGGAGGATACGTTCAATTCGCCGCCGCCGAGTTTGCCCATGCCGATGACTAGCAATTCCTGTGGTGCGCCCGTATCCGCTCCGATGGGCTGGCCGAACTGTGTGACCAAGCTTTGCATGGTGAAGTCGTGCGCGCGGCGGACGGTCAATTCTGCCAATGCCGTCATGGCATGCATCACTTCAGTGAGGTCGCACAGGCCGCCTAAGTCGCGCATGATGAGGTGCAGCATCACGCGTTTTCGTAGGCTACGCACGGCAGTCGAGAGCTGATCTTCTGTCTCGGCAGCGAATGTATCCAAGCAGCTTTGGATGAAAGAGGCATCACACGGTGATAAGTAATGCTCAAGTAGCCATGTCTGCAAAACAGGTTCGGAATCTAGCAGGCGGGCCAAGTAATGGCTGCATCCCCGAGCATGTGTGAGTAGTGAATCGAAGTCTGATCTAGGTGTTTGATGAGTCATATTGAGACATGTGTTTCAGTTAAAATAGAAGCGTTCAATCAATGCCGCTCATTATAGTTTTTCTATGCTCATTCGCTTGTTTTTCCACCTGCAACCCAGCTCACCGCTCTTGATATGTTGAAGCCCGTACTTCGTCATACCGTACGTGGCGCGAAGCACGCTGGGCGATTTGCGCGGTGGGCGGTTCTGCTGCTTTTAGTGACAGGTGCTAGCGCATTGTTGGTATTGCGCTACATCGTTTTACCGGACATCGAGCGCTACCATGCCGACATCGTTGCTGCCTCCAGCCGAGCTCTCGGGCGTACGGTCGATATCGGGCGCATCGAGGCGGATTGGAACGGACTGCGACCGCGACTGTTGTTGTCGGATGTGAAGGTGTTGGATGCGCGCGGTCAAGTCGCGGTGGAACTTCCCCGATTGCATAACACAGTGGCATGGACGACGCTCATCACAGGCGAATTGCGATTCCATAGCCTAGAGTTGGATTCTCCTGACCTGTTGGTGCGTCGAGATGGTCAAGGGAAGATATTCATCGCAGGTATCACGGCCGATGTGCAAGCAGGTGTCACTTCCGATGCGAGCACTTCCGATTGGTGGCTGCGTCACTCAAACATCATCGTCCATGGTGGACATATCGTTTGGCAAGACGATATGCGAGCAAAGCCACCGTTGGAGTTCAGAGATGTGGAATTGCGCATCTTCAATCGTGGCGAACGGCATCGCTTTGCTTTGCATACGCTCGTCGCCTCCAATCAAGTTTCGGGCATCGATCTGCGTGGAGATCTCTATGGCGACAGCTTCACTCGGCTGAACGAGTGGCAAGGTGAGCTCTTCGCGCAACTTGATGACGTCGATGTGACGGATTGGGGGCAATGGTTCACCTTGCCACAATCGGTGCATAGCGGAGCTGGAAAAGCGAGGGTCTGGCTAGGCTTGTCACGTGGTGAGATAGAGCGAGTGGATGTCGATGTCGCTCTGCATGATGTGAACGTCAAGCTGGCGGAAACTTTGCCGCGACTGGATATGCCTAGCCTAAGCGGGAGGTTGGCGTGGGCACAGGCCGGTGAGGGATTCGATGTCGCGACCAAAGGATTGGCTCTGCGACTGCGCGATGGCTTCGTACTCAAACCTACTGATGTCGCGATCCAATACTCACCTAAACAAGGATACCGCTCAGCATCAGGCGAGGTGAGTGCGAATGCACTCGATCTGTCGGACATCAATACCTTGCTTGCCTATCTCCCGCTCGAGAGCGAGTTGAAGCAGCGCCTGATCGCACTTGCGCCACAAGGGAAGATAAATGATCTGCATGCGAGTTGGCAGGGTGATGTAGATCATCTTTCGCAATATCGCGTACAAGCTAAGTTCTTAGATGTTGGCATTCGTCAGGTAGGTGAGCAACTTGGTTTCTCTGGCTTGACGGGCGAGGTCGAGGGGAATGACCGCGCGGGAACATTGAGGATCAGAAGTCGGAACCTCAAGGCGCAAGCGCCGGGCTTCATGGCTGAGCCGCTGGAGCTTGCACAAGCTGACGCAAGGCTGGATTGGCAACGTAACGGACGCGGTTGGGAATTGAAGCTCAACGACACGCATCTGCGTAATGAGGACCTAGAAGGTACGGTCACGGGCGCTTACCAGATAGATGATGGTCCAGGTATCGCCGATCTCACCATCAACCTGAAACATGCGTCGGTGAAAAATGCGGCACGCTATATCCCCATGCACGCTTTTAATGATGCGACCTATCGATGGTTGCAAACGGGGTTGCAGGAAGGTGATGCGGATTCTTTTGTGATGCGTGTGCGGGGTGATTTACGTGACTTCCCCTTCCCTGACAGCAAGGATGGCCTGTTCAAGATCGAGGCCAAGGCTAAGGATGTTGCCATCGAATTCGATCCTGGTTGGCCGCGCATCGAGCGCGCACAAGCGGAACTCCTCATCCAAGGGAGAAAACTGGAAGTACGAGCCGCCAAGGCGATGACAGCAGGCGCAGCCTTGCGCAACGTCAAGGTCGTGCTGCCCGATACCTTGGCGGATGCGCTGGTGATGGAGGTGGATGGGGAAGCGGCTGATACGACGCAACATTGTCTCGATTACATCCGCAAGAGCCCCGTCAGCGGCTATCTGGATGGTTACACCGATGGTTTTCGCGCCGTGGGTGATGGACTGCTCAAGCTGCGACTTGATATTCCGATGGACGGCGTAGCGCCCGCCAAAGTACTAGGTAGTTACCGCTTCACCAACAACGAGGTCGATCTGGGGGCGAGCGTTCCCTTGTTGAAGAGCGCCACCGGCGAACTCTCGTTCACGAATAGCTCGTTGCAAGCGAATGACCTACGGGCGCAGATACTCGGCGGCCCTGCGCGCATCACATTGAAGAGCGAAGAGGGAGTCCTGCTCACGCAAGCCTCGGGCAAGCTGGACGCCGATAGTCTGTCGAAGACGTATCGCTATCCTTTGCTACGGCACGTGCATGGCACGGCTGAATGGTCCACCGAAGTGCGCGTAAAAGATAGATTGGCGGATGTGGTCGTGACTTCCGACTTGCAGGGCTTGTCGTCTGCCCTGCCGTTACCTTTCGCGAAAAAAGCCTCCGAGAAAAGATCGCTGCGTTTCGAACAAAAAGACATCAACGCCAAGAACGATGTCATCAGATTGCGCTATGCGGATGTGATCAACGCTGAGCTGATGCGCTCCTCGGCGGTGGCAGGAAAGTGGGACATCAAGCGCGGAAGCGTTATGTTGGGCGCAGCACGCAAGGTCGGACGAGGGGACGGCATCTTGATCGCGGGTGATATCCCAGAGTTCGCATTGGAAGGGTGGAGCGGCTGGTCTGATTTTCCAAGTGGAGAAGGCGTGCAGCCCAATATCTCCAACATCGACTTGACGGTGGGCAAGGTGCACGGCTTTGGCAACACCATCCATCAATTGAACGTTCGGGGCAGTGGACGTAACGGTCTGATCAGTACGCGTTTGGCATCGAGAGAGTTGAACGGTGACCTCATCTGGCAACCGCAAGACCAAGGCCGGTTGTTGGTACGCTTGAAGAGCGCGATGCTGGGTGAGGGGGGCGGTGATGGTGGCGCACCGGTCGTTGCTAAAGCACAGACCGTGAAGGCGCAAACATCGGGCGTTCTACCCGAGATCGACGTGGCGATCGACAAGCTCACTTGGAAAGGGCGCCAGCTCGGACGTCTGGATATGTTGCTGAATGGCGACGGAAGCGATGTGGTGATGCAGAACCTGAGGCTCACCAACCCTGATGGCGTGTTCAGTGCAACAGGGCGCTGGAGCGTAGCGACTGATAAGACGCGACTCAGTACCAAGCTCGAGATCACCAATGCGGGCAAGATCATGTCGCGCTACGGTTACTCGGAAGGATTCAAAGATGGTAGCGGTGTCTTGGAATCTGATCTGAGTTGGAATGGTTCGCCTGCCGATTTCAACTATGGCAGTTTGGATGGCAAGCTCAAACTAAGAACCGGCAAAGGGCGATTCTTGCAGGTCGATCCGGGCGCAGCAAAGTTGCTGGGTGTGTTGAGTCTGCAATCCTTGCCCAAGCGCATCGGTCTTGATTTCACCGATGTCATCAGTCCCGGCTTCGAGTTCAACAGCATCGTGGGCGAAGCCACGATCGAGCATGGCCTGCTCAAGACCAATGATTTCAAGATGACGGGGGCGGCGGCGCGCATCACCCTCAACGGACAGGTCGATCTGGAACGTGAGACACAGAACCTCAAAGTGCGAGTTTTGCCCACGATTGGCGATAACGTATCTCTGCTTTCATTTGCGGCCGGTCCGGCGGTCGGTGTCAGCGTGTTGCTGGCCAACAAAATATTGAGCGATCCGCTCGATAAGCTGGTGGCGTTTGACTACAATGTGAGCGGTAGTTGGGCAGATCCCAAGGTGGAGAGATTGGGACAACCCAAAGCGCAACCGACACCTTAACCATAACAATCAATACCGAATAGGAACCCGTTGATCATGTCCTCGCTCGATAACACCCAATCACGCATCGCCGCGCAACAGAACGCATTCAAGGTCGCCGCCATCCAGATGGCGTCTGGGCCGAATGTCGAAGGCAATCTGAACGAGGCGCGACGACATATCGCTAAGGCCGTGGAGCAAGGGGCGAAGCTGATAGTGTTACCGGAGTTCTTCGCCATCATGGGGATGGAGGCGAACGATACCGTGAAGGTGCGCGAGCAAGCAGGTCAGGGCAATATCCAGCAGTTCCTTAGTGAGACCGCACGCAAGCACAAGATATGGTTGGTGGGCGGCTCCATTCCGTTGGCTGCGAATTCGCCCGACAAGGTGCGCAACAGCTGTTTGGTGTACGACGAGACAGGTGCGCAAGTTGCACGCTACGACAAGATCCATCTGTTCAACCTGACCTTGGGCAACGAAGCCTACAACGAAGCGCAGACCATCGAAGCGGGTAACCAAGTCGTTGTCGTTGATAGTCCATTTGGGCGTATCGGATTGGCTGTGTGTTACGACTTGCGTTTTCCCGAGCTGTTCCGTGCCATGAAGAACGTGGACATCATCGTATTGCCAGCCGCCTTCACGGCAACGACGGGCAAGATGCACTGGGAGCCCTTGGTGCGTGCGCGTGCCATCGAGAACCTTTCCTACTTCATCGCGGCAGCTCAAGGTGGCTACCACGTCAATGGACGCGAGACACACGGACACAGCATGATCGTCGATCCGTGGGGGCGCATCTTGGATGAGTTGCAACGTGGTTCCGGTGTGGTCATCGCTGATGTGAACCCGAGCTATCAGGCAAGTTTGCGCAAGAGCCTGCCTGCCCTGACCCACCGCACCTTGTCTTGCTCGGCATGAACGATACGATGCAACTGGCACAGCGTGCGCTACTCACCGCGCACGGCCTTGAGCCGCACCATCTAGAAGGCATCTTCGGAAAGATGTCGGCGCATCGCGTCGATTATGCCGATCTGTATTTCCAGTACAGCCGTGCCGAGAGTTGGTCGCTGGAAGAAGGCATCGTCAAATCGGGTAGTTTTCATATCGACCAAGGTGTCGGCGTGCGTGCGGTAAGCGGTGAGAAGACGGCGTTCGCCTACTCCGACGACATCACCCTCAATGCTTTGGAAGACGCGGCGCTGGCTACTCGTGCCATCGCGCGCCAAGGCGGCACGCAGACAGCCAAGCATCTGCATGCGGGCAAGTCACATCAACTCTACCTGCCACACGATCCCATCGCCACATTGAAGGCGGAAGAGAAGGTGGCTTTGTTGGAACGACTAGAACGCATCGCGCGCGGTCTCGATGCGCGTGTGACACAAGTCATCGCGAACCTTGCGGCTGAATACGACGTCGTATTGATCGCGCGCAACGATGGGCTGATGAGTGCCGATATCCGTCCTTTGGTGCGTCTCTCCTTGCAGGTCATCGTCGAGAGCAACGGTCGCCGCGAACAAGGTTCATCAGGTGGTGGTGGGCGTTTTGGCTACGATTACTTCACAGAAGACAAGCTACAGAAATATGCGCAGGAAGCCGTGCATCAAGCGGTCATCAATCTGGATGCGCGCCCCGCTCCGGCAGGCAATATGACGGTCGTGTTGGGGAGTGGCTGGCCTGGAATACTGCTACATGAAGCGGTCGGCCACGGCTTGGAAGGTGACTTCAATCGCAAGGGTAGCTCTAGTTTCTCAGGCCGTATCGGCGAACGTGTCGCAGCCAAGGGAGTCACCGTGGTGGACGATGGCACCATCAAAGACCGGCGCGGTTCACTCAATGTGGATGACGAAGGTAACCCGACGCAACGCACAGTATTGATCGAAGACGGCATCCTGCGCGGCTATCTGCAAGACAGCATGAATGCTCGCTTGATGAAGACGAAGGTCACTGGCAACGCACGCCGCGAATCGTTCGCGCATCTGCCCATCCCACGCATGACCAATACCATGATGCTCAATGGCGACAAGACGCACGAGGAGATCATCGCGTCGGTGAAACATGGCTTGTATGCAGCCAACTTCGGCGGTGGGCAGGTGGACATCACTAGCGGCAAGTTCGTGTTCTCCACTACCGAGGCTTACATGATCGAGGATGGCAAGATCACCTATCCTGTTAAAGGCGCGACCCTGATCGGCAACGGTCCTGACGCACTCACACGCGTGAGTATGATCGGCAACGATATGGCGCTCGACCCCGGTGTGGGGACGTGCGGCAAAGAAGGGCAGAGTGTGCCGGTGGGGGTGGGGCAGCCGACGCTGCGCATCGATGGATTGACGGTAGGTGGAACGGCGTGAGGTAAGATTCAAACGGGTGTTTCGCGTTTTCAATATAAGAATTGAGATCAAATGAGACGCGCATGGGAATCGGTGATCGCTTGGCTCAACTGGGGTGCCGCCCTCCAGCCGAATTACTCGCTCAGACGAAAGACGTTACACACCAATCTGGTCGTGCTCGCGGGTCTGTTGGGAATGTTTCTGTGTGACGTCAGCTTTTTGTGGCTCGGATATTCTTATGACATGACGCCGATGTTGGCGATCGTAGTCACTCACCTGCCGCTCTATCTCTTCTTCTTTATCAGCACGTGGTTGAATCGTCACGGTAGATTCTCAGCGGCGCGCGTGTTGTTGATGCTGACCGCCCTGACGAGCGTGTTCATCCCCATATACATGGTCGCGGGTGATCATCTCAAGTTCCATTATTTCTTCTTGTTGTTCGCCGCCGCACCGATGGTGATGTATTCATTGCGACAATGGATGTTCAGCATGTCTTTGTCACTCGCATGCGTCACCTTGTTCTTTATCGTGCAACTCGGTGGGGTCGAGCACGATCCAGCTTTGCATCTTATCGATCAAGATGTGGTGCAGTTCTTGCGCATCAGTTATGTGAGCGTGATGTGTGTCACATTGCTCATCTTCGCATGGGTCATAGAGCGGACTGCGACACAGAACGAGCACACCTTGCAGCTGCTAGCAGTCACAGACCCGTTGACAGGGCTACCTAATAGGCGATTCTTTGACATGTCGTTCAGGCAAGAAGTCGCCAAAGGAGCGCGTAATGAACATCCCCTGGTGTTGGCGATCGTGGATATCGACCATTTCAAGCGCATCAACGATACGTTCGGGCATGAAGTGGGCGATGAAGTGCTGAAGCGCATCGCACAAAAATTATCGGAATCGACGCGTGCGGGTAGTGTGACCGCTCGTATCGGAGGGGAGGAGTTTGCGATCCTGTTCCCCCGGGTCGCACTGGCAGAAGCATTCGAGGTGGCTGATCGACTGCGTCGTGTGATCGAGGAAACTCGATTTCAACACGCCGATACGTTCATCAATATGACGATCAGTATCGGCTTGGCCGAGGTGGTTGCGGACGTCGAGCAAGCTATCAAAGCGGCTGATGAAGCGTTGTATCTCGCCAAGTCGGCAGGTCGCAATCGCGTGGAATACCATCATGCGTGACTTCATAAAACGTTTGTATTCGGTCGTGCTCATGGGGGTGGGTTCACAGATCGATGTGACTCTGCGCCGCAAGATCTTGTACGTGAACATCGGGGCTGTCACAGGACTCGGTCTCCTTTTCTTTCTCGATCTCGCTTACTTGGCCGTGGGTGGCTCGCCGCTGAGTGACGTCGTACTTGCTCATCTTCCCTTCTATGTGACTTTTGGGGTGATCCCTTGGCTGAACAAACGAGGGTGGCGCGAGTGGGCACTGTGGGATCTGATGTTGTCTGCGACCTTCAGTACCTTGTTGGCGGTGGGGCTCTCTCTAGGTTCGTTTGTTTATTCGCATTTCTATTTCATCGTGTTTGCGGTGATTCCCGTCGCGCTGTTCCATTCCAAGCGGATAGTGGCGATCTCGTTCCTGTTCGTGCTGAATCTGAGCATCTTCTTCTACATCGATAGTGGCGGTGTGACGGTCGATCTGGAATTGTTGAGTCTGAGTGATTCGAGTCAGTTGTTACTACGATCCATCAATGTGGTCGGCGCGATCATCGCTTATCTGACTATGATCTGGATGATCGAGATCGTCGCTGAGCGCAGCGAAAATGGGTTGGAGCAACTTTCAGTGACCGACGCCTTGACCGATCTGCCTAATCGGCGATATTTCGATTTGGCCTTTCAGCAAGAAAAGTCCAAGTGCCTGCGTCGCGGAGATTCGATGGTGTTGGCTATCCTAGATATCGATCTCTTTAAGAACGTGAATGACTGCTATGGTCACGATGTGGGAGATGCCGTCCTTAAATGGGTGTCGCACACTTTGCTCCAATCCACGCGCGCGGGCAGTGTCATCGCGAGGATTGGTGGGGAAGAGTTCGCGCTACTATTTCCGGGTGCAAGTACACAAGAAGCACAGGAGGCGGCTGAGCGTATGCGTCTTGCCATCGCCGCCAAACCCTTTGAAGACGCAGGATTAAGTATCGATGTCACGATCAGCATCGGTCTCGCCAAGGTGGATCTGGGGCAGGAACTTGGGCAGTCGTTCAAGCTGGCAGATGATGCGCTCTACGCGGCCAAGCGAATGGGTCGCAATCGCGTCGTTGTGTTTGAATCTTGAAGCTAGTCCTACTCGGCTGTGGCTAAGAACCTTGCTGTGATGTAATCCCTCGTATTGACATGCTTGACGAACCAGTCAGCCAATTCTGTTTCGATGTATTCCAGCATGAGTTGGACTTCTCGTTCTTTCTGCCACTGTTCGATACGGTAAGACAGTTTCTTGGTGACACGGTCATGTTCTGCCTTGTGCGCGTCATGGGGTTTGAATCCCGTAACGAGCATGGCTTGTTCTTCTGCTGCGAATTGCGTTTCGATGTGCTGCAAGAACTCAGATAATTTTGCATCTATCTCGGTATGCGAAGCCTGTTGATCGAATAGCGCCATCACTTCTTCGCGCAGAACGACGAAGGGGGTGTGGTCGAATAGCTTGGAGGTATCCATGGCGCAGTTTTACTGTGGCTGTTGTGCGGCGATGAAGCGCGCTGTGACGAAGTCCATGGTGCTGACGTGATTGACGAACCAGTCGCCGACGTTCTTGTCCAGCCAAGTTCTTAATACCTTGGCATCCCTTTCCTGTTTCCAGCGCGTGACGCGAGCAGCCATATCTGCCAAGACGGCATCGTGCTCGCCTTTATGCACAGGGAAGGGTGGGAAGTTCACCTCGCGCATCAGGCGCTCCTCCTCTGCGAAATGATGTTGGGTGTGGGTCAGCAATTCATCCAGTGATGAATCCACTACCTCGGCAGGTGCATGCGCATCCAGTTGTCCCAGCAGGCTATCGCGCAAGGCAACGAATTCCGCATGGTCGCGGTTCATGAAATCGAGAGCTACTTGCGGGTAATCCATATGGTTCTTCCTGTTATCTGTAGAGGTGTTTGGGCGGCTTCTCACGGTATAATCGCGCCCGATATGCAGATTCTACGCGGACTTTATTCCCCAGACACGAACCCAATCGCAGTCACCATCGGAAATTTCGATGGTGTGCATCTGGGTCATCAGACGTTGCTCGATGAGTTGCGTGCCGTCGCACGACAGCGCGGACTGAAGACGGCTGTGGTCATCTTCGAGCCGCATCCGCGTGAGTTCTTTACGCCACAACAGGCGCCGGTGCGTTTGACCAGTCTGCGTGAGAAGTTGGAGCAGTTCCGTGAGATCGGGGTGGATAGGGTGCATGTGTGCCGATTCAACGCGCACTTCGCCAAGATGACAGCGGAAGATTTCATGCATGCGCTGTCTGAGAAGATGCATGCAAAATTCGTGTTGATCGGTGACGATTTTCGTTTTGGTAGTGGCCGCGTCGGTGATTTTGCACTGATGGAAAAGGTCGGTCTGCAACGCGGTTTCGATGTGCGAGCGATGCACAGTGTGTTGCATGACGGCGTGCGTGTCTCTAGCACGGCGGTACGTTCGGCATTGGCGGATGGGAAGATGCGCTTAGCACGCGGATACCTCGGTCGTCCTTACAGCATCAGTGGGCGCGTGGTACATGGTGACGCGACGGGACGCAAGTTGGGATTCCCTACGGCGAACTTGCAACTGAAGCACAATCAACCGCCACTCAAGGGAATCTACGTGGTCGAGGTGCATTCGGATGGTCTCGGCGTGTTGCAGGGCGTGGCCAGTCTTGGGGTACGTCCGACGGTGAAACAGGATGCGAAGCCGGTATTGGAAGTGCATCTGTTCGAGTTCGATAGGCAGATATACGGCAGACATCTGCGCGTGGAGTTCTTAGAGAAGTTGAGAGACGAGGAGAAGTATCCAAGTCTAGAAGCGCTGACGCGGCAGATCGCGTTGGATGTTGAAAATGCAAAACAATGGTTTAGAGAACATGAGTGAAGACAAGAAGAAATATCCGCTGAATCTCCCCGATACCACTTTCCCCATGCGTGGTGACATGGCCAAACGCGAGCCCTTGATGCTCGCGCAATGGCAAGCGCAACAGCGCTACCAGCGCATCTGTGCGGCGGCCAAAGGTCGCAAAACATTCATCTTGCACGATGGTCCACCGTATGCCAACGGCGACATCCACATCGGTCATGCGGTGAACAAGGTGTTGAAGGACATCATCATCAAGAGCAAGACCTTGAGCAACTTCGATGCGCCTTATGTGCCGGGCTGGGATTGCCACGGTCTGCCCATCGAATTGCAGGTCGAGAAGCAACACGGCAAGGCCATCCCGCCCTCACAGTTCCGTGAACTGTGCCGCGAATACGCGAAGGAACAAGTCGAGCGTCAGAAGAAAGACTTCATCCGTTTGGGCGTGTTGGGCGATTGGGACAAGCCTTACCTCACCATGGATTTCAAGACCGAGGCCGACATCATCCGCGCCTTGGGCAAGATCCATGATCGTGGTTTCCTGTACCAAGGCCGCAAGCCGGTGAACTGGTGTCTGGATTGTCAGTCCGCTCTGGCTGAGGCCGAGGTGGAATACGAAGACAAAGTATCGGCAGCCATCGACGTCGGATTCGAAGTCAAAGACAAACACGCGGTCGAAAAGGCATTCGGCGTTTCTTTGTCAGGTGATGCCAAAGTGTTCGCGGTCATCTGGACGACCACACCGTGGACGCTGCCAGCCAACCAAGCGGTGAGTGTGCACCCCACCTACGAATACGATCTGGTACGTACCGAGAAAGGCTATCTCATCCTCACCGCTGATCTGGTCGAGGCCTGTCTGAAGCGTTACCAATTGGGTGGCAGCAACGACCGTGGCGATGGCATTGCGGCGACTTGTTATGGCAGCGCGTTGGAAGGCTTGCCTTTGCAGCATCCTTTCCAAGACCGCATCGTGCCTATCATCTGCGGTGAACACGTCACGCTAGAGGCCGGTACGGGCTTGGTGCATACCGCGCCCGCACACGGCGTGGACGACTACGTGGTCGGTCAGAGATATAGCCTGCCGAATGACAATCCTGTGGGCGATGACGGTAAGTTCATCTCCACGACACCCGCCGTGGGCGAGACGCCGTTGGCAGGCGTGTTCGTGTGGAAGGCGAACGACATCGTGTTGCAAGCGATGCAAGCCAGCGGTCATCTGCTGCATCAAGAGAAACTCAAACACAGCTACCCACATTGCTGGCGCCATAAGACACCCATCATCTTCCGTTCCACACCACAGTGGTTCATCGGCATGGAGCAGGGGGATAAGAAATCGTTGCGCTCGTTGGCGAACAAGGCAGTCGATGAGACTGCATTCTTCCCATCATGGGGGCGTGCGCGTCTGGAAGCGATGATCAAGAACCGTCCCGACTGGTGTGTGTCGCGTCAGCGTAACTGGGGTGTGCCGATGACCTTCTTCGTGCATAAAGAGACGATGCAGCTGCACCCACGTACATCGGAGTTGTTGGAGCAAGTCGCCAAGCTGGTTGAGAAGTCAGGCATCGAGGCATGGTTCAGTTTGAATAGCGTCGATCTGTTGGGTGAAGATGCAGCGCATTACCGCAAGCTTTCCGACACGCTGGACGTGTGGTTCGATTCCGGTGCGACGCACTACGCGGTACTGGCGAAGCGCGAAGGCCTGCGTTCTCCGGCCGACTTGTATCTGGAAGGTTCCGACCAACATCGCGGTTGGTTCCAATCGTCCTTGCTGACAGGGTGTGCCATCAATGATCGTGCGCCTTACGATGCCTTGCTCACACACGGTTTCGTGGTGGATGGTCACGGCCACAAGATGTCCAAGTCCAAGGGCAACGTGGTCGCACCGCAAAAGATCTTCGACACCATGGGCGCTGATATCCTGCGTCTGTGGACGGCATCGACCGACTATTCAGGCGAACTGACCATCTCCGATGAGATACTGAAACGCGTGGTGGAAAGCTATCGCCGCATCCGCAACACCTTGCGCTTTCTGCTGGCGAACATCGCCGACTTCGATGCCAAGCGTGATGCGCTGCCCGTGACGGAATGGTTGGAGATCGACCGCTACGCCTTGGCACTGACGCAAAAGTTGCAAGACGAGATGTGTGCCGATTACGAGCGCTATGAATTCCATTTCGCCGTGCAAAAGTTGCTGGCGTTCTGTTCGGAAGATCTTGGTAGTTTCTATCTGGATATTCTGAAAGACCGTCTCTACACTGCTGGCGAGAATTCTAAAGCCCGTCGCTCCGCGCAAAATGCGCTGTATCACATCACCCAGTCACTCTCACGTTTGATCGCGCCGATCTTGAGTTTCACCGGTGAAGAAGTGTGGGTGACGTTGACGGGCAAGGACGACGTGAGTGTGTTCGAGCAGCTATGGTATGAGTTGCCTGCCTCTGGAATGAAGGGCGAAGCAGTGAGTGCGTGGGCCGATATTCGTGCCGTGCGTGAACAAGTGAATAAGAAGTTGGAAGAGCAACGTGGTGCAGGCGCGATCGGTTCTGCGTTGCAAGCTGAGGTGGATGTCTATGCGCCGAAGGCGACCTTCGAGCTGCTATCGCGTTTAGGCGACGACTTGCGTCTGGTGTTCATCACCTCACGTGCCAATGTGCATCTGCGCGAAGGCGAGCTGGAGATCAAAGTCACGCCAAGCGCCCATGCCAAGTGTGATCGTTGCTGGCATTACCGCGCTGATGTGGGCGCGAACACGGAACATCCCACATTGTGCGGACGTTGCGTGAGCAACTTGTTTGGTGCCGGTGAGACACGCCGTCATGCTTAAGCGTTGGCTGTTGGTGGCGGCTGTCGTCATAGTCCTCGACCAGTTGAGCAAAGCGGCGATCAGCAGCCACTTCGTCTATGGCGAAAGCATGGCGGTCACCTCGTTCTTCAATCTCGTCTTGGCACATAACACGGGGGCTGCATTCAGTTTCTTAAGCGACGCGGGCGGCATTCAGCGTTGGATATTCACAATCATCGCTATGGTTGCTTCGGTATGGATAATCTGGCTGTTGCGCAAACATCAGAACGAGAAATTGTTCAGCTTCGCATTGGCTTTCATCCTCGGTGGTGCGATCGGTAATCTCATCGACCGTATCGCTTACGGCTATGTGGTGGACTTCCTCGATTTCTATTGGGGTAATTCTCATTTCGCAGCTTTCAATCTTGCTGATTCCGCTATCACGTGTGGCGCTATATTGCTGATTCTGGATGGCTTCATAGGGAAAAAAGATGGAACTGTTACTCGCTAATCCTCGCGGATTCTGTGCCGGCGTAGATCGCGCGATCGAGATCGTCGAACGTGCCTTGGCATTACACGGCGCACCTATCTATGTGCGTCACGAAGTGGTGCATAACAAATTCGTAGTCGAAGGCTTGAAGGCCAAGGGTGCTATCTTCATCGAAGAGCTGAAAGACGTGCCACCCGGTAGCATCCTCATCTACAGCGCACACGGCGTGCCGCAATCGGTACGGCGTGAAGCTGAATCGCGCAACCTCACCGTGTTCGATGCGACCTGCCCACTCGTGACGAAGGTGCACATCGAAGTCTCACGCCTACGTGAGCGTGGCCAAGAGATCGTGATGATCGGCCACAAAGGCCACCCCGAAGTGGAAGGTACGATGGGGCAGAGCGAGGGTGGTATGTATCTGGTGGAATCTCCAGCCGACGTGGCGAAGTTGCAGGTGAAGGACGAACAGAATCTTGCGTACGTGACGCAGACCACGCTATCTGTTGATGATGCCAGCACCATCATCGCGGCATTGAAGACGCGCTTCCCTTTCATCACAGGTCCGAAGAAGGATGACATCTGCTATGCCACACAGAACCGCCAAGATGCGGTGAAGGTGCTTTCACAGCAGTGCGATCTGGTCATCGTAGTGGGCTCTCCCAATAGTTCCAATTCCAATCGATTGCGAGAGGTGGCACAAAACCTGAATGTGTCAGCCTATCTGGTGGATAACGCCAAGGAAGTGCAGGCCGAGTGGTTACACGGAAAGCACTGCATCGGCATCAGTGCGGGCGCATCTGCTCCTGAGGTGTTGGTGCAGGAAGTCATCGAGAGGTTGAATGAGCTTGGCGTGAAGCGAGTGCGAGAGCTTGTGGGGATTGAAGAGAATGTGGTGTTCCCGCTTCCTAAGGCGCTGAACGTGAATTGAGGTTGATTCTTGAATGGGTAATAACAAAAACCGCCCGAGAAGGGCGGTTTTTGCTTGGGGCGAATTAGCTTACTGAGGTATCAACTCTCGCCACAAGGTACGTCGACCTGCAAAGCTTCCCACAGTACCTACGAATGGCGGAGCCGTCGTTGGAATCGTTGGTGTCGGATTGGTTGATGTGACGACCTCAACGATAGGGGTTCCATCGATATAGATTACGTTCACACCAACGATTGCTGAGTCGAACTTCTCGCCAGTGGTCACGGTGGTGATAGCTCCCGTCTGATAGTCGAAATAGTTCAGCCAGCCATACCCCCCTGGTGAACAGGAGGAGCTTGAAGGAACCAATGTTGGTACGATCAAGATACCTTGTATCAACTTGCTATCGATGTTCACGCGCTCCCCTGTATCGGGGAAGTCAGCATACCAACCGCGACCGCTACTGAAGTTCGCTGCTACAACCGAGGATGAGGTGCGCGTATTCGTTGTGGTCACATTGGTCATGATCTGTTGTGACAATGTGAGGCGCGGATTCACTAAGGTGCTCGTTGCATTGTCATCTTTGATCGCGTACTGAGTCTGCATCTGAGTGGTGCTAAGGTCGCCCGTCTCAAGATATTTACCCGTACCGATGTAGATGACCCGTTTGTCGTTGATCTTACCCAAGATTGGTGTAGTCGTGATTGGTTGAGTCGCCGTCCCTGCCGCATTGGAGAACAAGGTGGCAAATTGCAATTTGTCTCCTGTGCCAATAGTTGCAGTGGCGGTGCTATTGATGTCGAAGCGCCATAAATTGCCTAGTAAATCTCCGCCATATGTGTAGCCAGCCAAGCTCCCTGCGGGTTCATCGTTATAGGTGGCGATCTTTGCTAGGCCGCTAGGTGTGGTGGTATCACCCACGCCAGTGTCGATCTTGCTAATGATCGCACCTGTCGCAGCATTCAAGACATAGAGGTATCCATGACCATTGCCTGGATTTGTATTGTTATATCCAGACGTCACCAACACCACCCAAGTGCCATCAGCCATGCGGGTGACAACGGGGGTGCCGTAGCTATACCCTAGGTCATCATCTGTGATTCTTCCCTGGCAGGCGTGATTGATTGGTGCTGTAGTGGTGCAGGTCGCTGGAGTGAATTCCCACAACAGGGCGGGAGCGTTAGGCGTGGTGATGTCGAGTGCGTAATAACCGCGCCCCCCTGCATTCAATCCGGCGACTAAGATAGTCTTCCAGACTGCGGTTGATATATTCGTACAATTGGCTGTACAGATATCGGTCGTCACCGGACTGCCATTCACGAAGTTGGCATGTGAAGTGGAATAGTTAACATCTGCAAGTTGCCACAGGTCAGAAACCACCATGCTTGGAATATAGGCCCACCTTTCGTTGCCATCTATCGCATTGAAGGCATGCATCATGCCGTCGTTCGTGCCCATGTAAACCGTACCCTCGCGACTTGCGTAATTCGATTTGAAGGTGCTGTATCCCGCATAGGGATAGTTGAATAGCGGTTTACTGATGAAGGTGGGTTGCGATTCCAACGCATCACCCAACACGGCCTCACGGTAGCGGAACAGTCTATTGTCAGGTGGGCCAGCATTCGCAGCACGATCCTCGTACTCATATTGACCGCGTAGATAGTTGACCAAGTTCGCACCTTGCGCCAAGTTCTTCTGAGTGCCCGCAGTCGTTGCTGGTCCAGTCAAGCTGGTCCATTGAGACAACCCGCTGATATGAGCCTCATCGAAGTAGGAGGGATGTGCGGTCGCATACGCGGCGTCAAAGTCGATCAATGCAGTGCCTGCGTCATTGGCCGTTTTGATGATGCGGGTATCACCGCTGGGGGATACGGAAGCGCTCATTGTGCCAGTGCAAGAAGTGGCGACCGGTATCATGCAATCTGTGCCGCTCATCGTTCCCCCAGGGCAGACAGTCGAGCTTGGGATCACACAGTTGTAGGTCGTGGTGTCACCACTGGTGGTGGGTACTACCGCACCAGGTGCAGGGCAAGTGTCTGCAACGACGTTCTCTGCACACCAGCTTGCATTCACGCTCACCGCACCTGTAGTTGTATTGATGCCCCGCGCTTCCAGATTGCCTCGCCACGACACGGTGGTGTAGCTCGCCACATAAGCGAAGTTGTTACCCGCGACTGGGTTCAAAGTACTGGTCGCGGCGGCAGCGGCCGAGCCTTTTTTGGAGCTGATACTCAACAGCGCATTCGACAAGCTGGCAGACAAGGAACTAGGATCGGTTGCG